>JADMIO011711089.1_pt1 | contig 104803 bp, 78 predicted proteins | sample 8958161 | NCBI WGS metagenome assembly JADMIO01 (sample SAMN16585339, study PRJNA669376) | soil metagenome | isolation source: Crop rotation soil | place: USA: Cullars Rotation, Alabama | collected 2011 | reverse complement strand
GCCGCGACTTCAAGTCACGTGAATTCCAAGCTTCGGATCCCACTGTGCTGGAAAGGCGCCCATCTGGCCGTTTACCACGGCCTTCCCATCCAATTGCAGGTAAATCATCCCGGTTTCCTTTCGCGCTTTTCGCGCGGTCTAAGTTTAGCGAAAGGAGGTGCTGTTAGCCTTCAGCTTTGCCCTCCGCTTTAGCCCTCGTCGCCCTTCGCCAATTGCTTTTCCCTGGGCGGCACATTCAGGGTCGGCGCGACGCTTAGCGCGTCCAACTTGTGCCCAACGTTTAGCGCGGCGACCTCTACGCCCAGGTCTTCCAAAAAATGCCCGACTTGGGCATGGTCGCCCGTCCGCCACAAGTCTATAGTCCGCTGGATTTTCAGGCACACGCGGCTTACGTCGTGCGCGAAGCTGTTGTATTCGGTTAGAAGCCACAGGCTTTGTAGCCGCAGGTCTTCTTCCGCTCTTGTTTCGGCCTTCGCTTCCTGCGCCCGGTCGGCACGTTCCGCCAGCCATTCCTTCAGGTAGATCGCGCCCAGGGTTCCCAGCAGCGCCAGCAGACCCGTAATAAGCGCCTGTGCGACCTGGCCGTAGCTGTAGTTTGGCACGGGATTTAACCTTTCAAGGGCTGCTCAAGGGCTGCGCTCCATTCGTTAGCGGTTGCTTTTTGCGGCGCGGGGCCAGCTTTGCGTAAGCGACCCAACAGCGTCGCAAAGCGTCGGCGAAGACTACGACCGATAACGCCGCCCAGCTAATGTAAACGGTCGCCAGCAGGAAGTAGAAGCAGAGGAACATGAGTGCCAGCGCGCATTTGGCGACCCGCGCGGCTTCGGCGCGCCCGACCCCGACCAGCATAGACCAGCCAACCAGCAGGAAGGCCAGGCTTTGCACCCATTCAGGCACAATCGCCGACAGCCAGGCGAACGGCGCGGCCAGGTTGTTGCCTGGCAAAACCAGGTAGATGCCGAAGCCCAGCGCCAGCAGCGCCAGGTCGTAGGCATGGGCAAAACCGTCGCTTTCGGCGGCAATCTTGCGGGCGGTTTCCAGCGGCCTGATTTGCGAGTTGTAAAAACACTTCCAGGCCAGGGCGGCGTAAAAGCGCATCGGTCGGCGTCCCTTCGGGTTGTTTTCCTTCGTCGCTGTCGAACCAACGGTTGCGGCGGTGATCGCCGCGCCAATGACAACCTTGTTGGTCAATCGCAGCATAGGCTATGCCCTTCCCTTTCCGACCGCCCGCTTTTTGCCGTGGCTTTGGCTTTGGCCTTCAGGCGGGCAGGCGGTCGCGTGAAAATTTCTAAGACAATGATACCGTAAACGGCGCGCATCAGCTTAAAACGCAAGTCGGTTGCCTGTGTTTTGGTCGCGGGGCTTTTCACGTCTATGGTGTATTTTTGCCCGGCCTGGAAGGAATAGACAGCGGCCTTCGTGGCTATGGAGAAGTCGCGGTATGCCTCTATTTCCACGTCGCTGGTGTATTTGCCCACATGGACTGTCTCGCCCGAAGGGTCTTCCAGATCGAAGCGGTAGGTTTGGCGGCGCGGCTCGCTGCAATCACCGCGCCCCCAGGCGTCTTTAAAAGCCAGCATTACGTCGCGTTCGGCCAGGCTGGGGGAGCGGCGGCCTTCTTGGTCGTAGCAGGGCTGGTTATTGAACTTTGCGCCCCTGGGCGGCAATGGCTGGCCCGTAAGCGGGTCTAAGCGCGGCGGCCCCTGGGCACCTTTACGGGCGCCATTTTTACGGGCCAGCAGATCGGCGGCGCTTCGCGTTTTCATGCGCTTAGTTATGCAGTCTTTCCCTAGACTTATCCCCAATTTAGTTGCGTAACTAAATTGAAAAAGCCCCGCGCGCCAGGGTTACAGGGCGGCGGGGCTTTTCCGTTACCCGCGCGACGGCACTTATAAAGGCGGTCGGGCGATTATCTGGTATTTTAGCCAGATCGGGGCCGCCCGTCCATGCCTACCGTCGCCGATGAATTTTCATACCCCCATGACGCGCGTGCGCGCGAGGCACAGCCCCGAAAAGTCAGCAAAAGTAGGCAGATGTTCACCTCAGAAAACCGCTTTCGTCTATGTTCAAACGATTCAAAACATCCGAATCCATTGAAACAAATGCCCAGCGTTCCGCGCCCACTTCGGCGTAACTTTCACGAATCAACCTGTGGCTTTCTACACAAACTTGTGTCCGATAACCACGGCCCCATTTTCGTTTATGCGCAACTTCAAACAGGGGCAGCATGATAGCGCCAGCAAACCGATGCAGCGCCTTTTCTTGCTCCATGCCTTCCAGCAAAAAATAGCGCGACACCGTGAAGCCATAGCGCAGCGGTAAGTAGTCGTCTTCTTCCCGCCGAATGCCGCACTTCAGCCCTTTGGTGGGCCAATCGTCAGCGTGCAGCGTTTCCAGCACATAGCAAATAAATTCGGGGCTGCCGACGCCGCAAAGCTGGCAGCAAATGTCAATATCGGCGCGCGTGATGCTTTCGAGAATCACGCCCTTGTTACAAGCCGTGCAGCCCCATCGCACGCAGCATTCGTCCATAAAGGCACTCAAGTTGTGCCCGGCTTCGCACTGGCGATTCTGGTCAGGGATCAAAAGTTTTGTGTTCACAAATCACCTCTCTCTCTCTTCCTTTCGGTCGGGTGTCTGCCATAGCGTCGGACGGGTCGCTGCTGGCACGTAAAGCGGGTGTTTCGGGCTACCGTCTTTGGTCGTGCCCAGGCTGTGTAGCTGGTGCCTGGTCTTTTCAGCGATAAGGCCCGCTACTTCCAGATCGCGGCCCGTGTAGGTGCCATTAGCGCCCCAGGCAGCGACGACCAGGCCCGCGCGCCGCGCCGCGTTTACCAGGTAGTAGTCGTTACTCTCGCCTACGGGGTCGGCGGCGGCCATCATATCGCGGGGCTGCGTCGCCCGAAACGCGAAAAGATTAACTATCACCAACCCGCCGTAGCCCCAGTCTGCGGCGAAGCGAACGCAGCGCCTTACGGTCGGGTCGTCTATGGCGGCGTCGGCGGTAGACGGGTTAAGGCCAATGAAAACGACGTAACCCTTTACGCTGTCCCAGGTGCGCGTAAGCGTGAACCGAAAAAGACCATCGTCGCTTATTTCGGCGTCGCGGTGACAGCGCGCCAGAATGTCGCGTAACTTTGCAGTGGCCCCATTCCTGGCCCAGTCGCCCAGGCTGGGTATGGTCGGCTGCTCATTATTCATGGTCGCCCCCTTCGGTTGGCATCGTTGGCGCGTCGTAGGGGCCGCCGCTGGTCGCCACAATCAGCAGCCCGCTGGCGCGGTCGTGCACGTCGGCGACTCCCGGCGCGCTTTTCGGCTGGCGCGGCTGCCATAGCGGGGCGCGGGCGGCCTGGCTGGCTATGCCCGCGTCGGTTAATGCGACGCCTTCATAGGGGTTAAGCACCAGGTCGGCGTAGCCCGCGTTAAGCAGTTCGCCCAGCCTAACCAGGAAGTCGCCGCGCTTTATGTAGCCCCTGCCCCACGCGACCGACTGCTGGGTAGCCGCCTGGTAAATGTCGGCCATCTTTTGCGGCGTCGGCTTTAACACCAGTAGCAGGCGTTCCGCTTCGGGCGTTAGCGCAACCGCGAACGGGTCGGCCAGATCGGGGCGGGCCGCGTCGTTTGTTGGCAGGTCATTCGTCATTGTCGGCAGCCCCTTTCGTTTCGCCATTCAGATCGGCGCACGCCTGGGCAGTTGTCCCCAGTTCCAGGGGCGGCGCGGGAACGTCGGCATTAGCGCGCCAGGCTTCGTAGCGCGGGCCTTCCAGCACGACGACGTTAAGGCGCTGGGCCTTTTCGCCGTCGCCCAGGTTTAGCGTCGCCGTAAGGTAAGTCGTGCTGGGTTCTACCAGCGCGAAGCGTTCCAGCGGCTTCAGGCCGCTAAATTCGGCGAAGATGCCCGAAAGGGAATTGCGCCAGCGAAGTAAGCAGCCCTGGGCGCCCGCTTCGTCGGGCGCGACCATATCGGGGTAAGGCAGGCAGACGACGTGCTGGCCATCTGGGGCCTGAAAGAGCGGCGTCCAATAGCCGCCCAGATCGCCCGTCGCGGGCGTTTCCAGGCTGATGAGCTGGTCGGCAGTAAGCTGGCGCGGCGCGCCCTGCACGCCATCTATGGCGACGCTGTAGACGAAGCCCTGGGCGCTGGCGCGCACCTGGCGCACGACGCCGGTAGCGCCCGCTTCCGGTTGCCCTTCCGCGACGCGCACTTTCTCACCTTCGGCAAATTGCGAGGCGCCCATAAGTTCGGCCAGGCGCAGGCCCGCTTCCTCCAACACATTTTCGCCTGGCAAGTTGTGCAGCTCGGCGAAATCCGTGGAATAGACCAACGTTTCAGGATTGCAGGCGTCGCGGTTGAACCGTTCCAGGGCCAGACGACGCACTGGTAGGCCATATTCGGCCAGCAACCCGAAGACGTAAAGACGGTCGGTAACGGGCTGGCCAACCACCTGGGCCAGCAGATCACAGCAGGTCTTCGTCGTATGCGGGTCGCAGTTCCTCGCGCCCAGGGTCAGCGCGTAAGCCATCGTCGCTTCTTCGCTTAGGCCCAGGAAGGCCAGCTTTTTGGCGGCGAGGTCGTAACCGCGTTGGTCGTCGTTCGTAGTTTCGGTCGGGTTGTTTGGTTCGGTCATGGTTTCCTCTCACGACCAGGCGCTTACCTGGTCGTCGGCCTCTTCGGAAGGTCGTCGGCCTTCGCAGAAAGCAGCATAACTTTCGCTAAGGTCGTAGTCGGTTATAAACGGGTCGGCGGTGCTGCACACTGCGACGGCGGCCAGTAAGACGCGCACCTTATCGCACCAGCGTTTGAAGTCCGGGTCTTCGTTGGTTAAGTCGCTGGGCAGATCGCCGATCAGCGCGGCTTCGTCGGGGCTTACGGCGCGCACATACAGCCAGCCATAAATACCCTTTCCCGCAGTGGACAGAAAGCAGTCTTTAAAACCGTGCGTCTGGGCGGCTTCCACGGGGTTAGGGCCATAAGCGGGCCGGCGCACCTTAAGGCACCAGAAAGGCGTGTTGATGACTTGGGCTTTGCTGGGCTTGCCGCTCGCTAAACTCGGTAAATCCAGTTCGGCAGCCCACATATAGCGCCGTAGTTCCATCGCGTGTATTTCGGCGGCCAATGCGCGCACGTCGGCTAAAGTCGGCATTACGAAATGCTGGGCCATGCCGTTTTTGTCGGGCTTTCCCCAGACGCGCGTTTTATTCTTCGCCAGATTGTCGCCTACGGCGTCGGCCAAGTTGAAGCCGGCGCGGGCCGCGTAGGCCATTACGGCTATGACCACGTCGGCGGCTTCTTCGGCACACGGGTTCGCGGCCAATTCCCGCGCTTCTTCCAACGCCTTTAGCACGGGCGCCTTCATCGGGCAGTCTGCGCCGAAGGTTTCCTGGTGCCAATGTCCTACGGCGGTCTGGTCGTAGTAGCGCCCCGTGAGGAAGACCAGCGCGGCGAAGTCTGCCGTTTCATCGTTCCATTCAGGCAACGCCAATTCTAAGCGTTGCTTTGCATCTTCGTAGACCTGCCTAACGACCTGGCGCGGGTCTACGGTCGCGCCTGGCGTTGCGTTTTGCTCCATTTGCTCCATTGTGTAACCCTTTCGCGTCGGCGTCTATGGGCAGATCGCCGCGCAAGATCGCGCGGGCCAGCGCCAGGTTAAGGCGCCGCCTGCGGTGCCGCAAAATTACGGCGTGCTGGTCTACTGGATAATGCGCCTTCCAGCGTTTCGCGCCGCGCCTGGAATTGCACGACAGGCACGACGTTACTAAGTTGCTTTCGTGATGGCTACCGCCCTGGGTATGCGGTAGAAGATGGTCTAACGTGACCTGCTTCGGGCCAGCGTTGCGCAGATCGGCGCCGCAACAAAGACACCTAAAGCCGTCGCGGATATGGATAGCCAGCCGGCGCGCCCTGCTTATCCAGCTTTTGCCACCCAGACGCTTACCCGGCTGCTTTACCTTCGGGCGCTTCGTCGTTGTTCGTGTCGTTCGTGTCGGCGGTCGCATTTGCCTTTTCTCTCTCCTGACTTACGGCTTCGCGTAGCCAGTCGGGAACGTTGTTGGAGGCCCGCATGGCTTCCAAATAGTCGCGCCCATTCGTCGGCTTTTGCGCGGGCGTCGGGTAGCCGCTGGCCCTGGCGCCGAAGACGGCGCCAGGGCCAGCGGCTACGGCTTCTTTACGCAGATCGGGCGGCAGCATGGCGCGGCCAATCAATCGCTGAAAGACGCGCCTTAATTCAGGGTCGGTTATCACCGCAGTCGCAGATTCAGCGACCGCGGCGGCGGCTTCGCGTTGGGCCTGCGGGTCGCCAGCCGGCGCGGGCAAAGCGAGCAGACGCTTAGGCGCCGCGAAGAGCAAATGGGATTCGTGCGCCACGTAAGCAAGGCCCTGGTTCGGGATGCCGTTGTAAACCCGCTTGACATATTCGAGGTTGAGCGGCCTGGGCGCGTCGGGTTGGGCCAACGCATCGCCGAACGCGCTTAGCAGGTCTTCGGTCGGAACAAACGCCAGGCCAGACGCCCAGGCACTCACTTCTATCATCCATTCGTCGGCGATGGGCTGTCGCCAACCGTAGGCTTTATACATCGCCATCAGGCCGGCGCCGACCGCCTGGCGCCGCTGGCGCATTTCGTCAGCGGAGTAGCGCGGCGGCTTGCTGTATTCGGTCTGCGTTGCTTGTGCCATTGCCTGTCCCCTTTCCCGAATTCGCCGAATTGGCCTCTGCTACGGCGGCGGCTCGTTGATCCTGTCCCACCACCTGATCCCAGCACTCCACCACTTCGGTCGGCGTCGGCGGTCGGTTGCCGCCCTTCGTGCAGCGCCAGAAGGTTCGCCACTTCGGCCAAAAAACGTTCGTCACGTCATCAGGCGTGCGGCCATCCTCCACCAACGCCGTTACGGCTGTATCGAATTTTAGCCGCTTGTCGTAGCGCAACCTCTGCGGCTTCACCTCGCAAGCCTGAGCAAGTGCCTCGCTGATCGCCTCGCGCGGCGCGCGCGCTAGTTTTTTTTCTTCGTCTCCACTAGAAAAAAAACTAGCACTAGGAGAAATAGGAATATCTCCCCCTAGGGGAGATATATCCTTATGCGCGTCGCCAAACGGTGAACCTGGTTCACCGTTTGGCGGCTCATTCAGTGAATGAGGTTCACCGTTTAGGCGATTCAGTGAATGAGATTCAGTGAATGAGGTTCCCTGTTTAGCGCCAAACGGTGAACCTGGTTCACCGTTTGGCGGCTCATTCAGTGAATGAGGTTCACCGTTTAGGCGATTCAGTGAATGAGATTCAGTGAATGAGGTTCCCTGTTTAGCGCCAAACGGTGAACCTGGTTCACCGTTTGGCGGCTCATTCAGTGAATGAGGTTCACCGTTTACGGGATTTTCCAGGCCGCGTTCGGCTTGCACGCGGTAAACGGTCTGCTTACCACGCCCGCCGCCCGGCACGACGACCGCCAGGAAGCCCCGCGCTATCAGGCGTTCCAGCGATTCCGACACGCAGCGCACGGTCACTCGCGCCTGCTGGGCAACCACTTCGCGGCCAGGCCCGCTTAGGGCGTCTTGGTCGGCGTGGCAGGCCATCACGACCATGACCGCGAAATCGGCCTGGTTACGCAAATGCGGGTGCTCTAACACGCGCTGCAATTGCTCAACGTGCATACCTATTCGCCGCTTTTCTGGCTCGACCCGACGAAGGGCGCCGCGCTGATGGGCTGCCCGTGCGTTGCACTGTGCACCTGCTTCAAAAACTCCAACGCGGCGGCGCTTTCGACCTGCAAAGCGTCATAATCCACGCCGAAAAACCCGCAGATCAATTCGAGCGGCAGCGCGTCGGGCTGGCCTGGCTGCGTCTTGAAAAACGTCATGCCCTGGCCGTAAAGGTGTGCGACAAATTCAACCAGCGCGGGCACTTCGGCGCGCCGGGCATTGAACTTATCCAGGTTCGGCGTCGCCGGCTTCGTTGCGCCCGCAGGCACGACGACGGGCACGCTTTCGGTAGCGACCGCCTGAGCGACCGCCTGGGCCGCTGTCGCTTGTTCGTTCATGGTTGCCTTTCCTTGGTTGCGTAACTAATTTCAGTTACGACATGATAAAGCGCAGAAAGTCGGCCAGCATGGCGCGCTTCTCGGCGGGCCGCGCGTCGCGGTATGCCTGGCGCAAGGGTTCTAACGCCTCGTAGACCAGATTACGGCTTCGGTCGGTTTCCTGGCGCTTTTTGTCGGCCAGGGCGTTTACTTTCGCGTCGTAGCGGGCGCGCCACTTCGTAGCGCGGTCGCTGTCGCTAATGCGCCTGTGAAAGCTGGCCGACTTGGGATAAAGCGTCGTCGGCTTTTCGACTTCGGGCGGCGCCTGCACGGCGATAATGCAGCCAGGGTTGGCCAGGCCCATACGTTCGCCCCAAGAAAAGACGGCGTCGCCGTAAAGCTGGTCGCCCTGCTGTAGCAGGTCTTCGGCGACTTCGCCGTTAGCCTGGTCGTCGGGAATGTGCACGAAGGCGTGGCGGCGCTGGCCTTTGTCGTTAAGCCATAGGCCAGCGAAGACCAGGTAAAAAGTTTTACGCTGGTCGGTCTGCGCCCCGTTCCGGGCCGCCACTTCTTCGGCGGCTGCCTTTTCGGTTGTCATGGTGTAACCCTCCTATCGGGATTAATCTCGTTTTTGACTGACTTCGTAGTTCACTACGAAGTCAGTCAAATTCCCGTGCGGCGGCATTCGCCTGACGTAATGCTCACGGCGCACGATTGTCGCGGGGCCGATTTCCCGTTCGACCAGAACGTTAACCATTTCATCGGCCTGGGCCAGGAATCGGCTTAGCGTTTCGCGCGATTGTTTTATGTTCCTGACTTCGACACCGTTGACGGTCTGGTAGATGGTCTTCAACATCAAGCTCCTTCACATATCTTCGTCGCTGTCGTCGCAAACCGTGACGTGCCTGGGACTCAGGGCGACGTTTCTCAGTTGGAACAGATCGCCGCGCAATCGGCTGACGTGTTCGCGGTCGGCAAATTGAATTTTTTTCAACAGCGTTTCAATCTCGCTCAGGCGGCTCGCCAGGATGGTGCACGAGGTATGGATTTCCTTCGTGCGCCCGCGCCTTGGCTTTTGCCGCACGCGCCGACCGCAGACGCGGCAGCGCAAGGCGCACGCTTGCGCCTTGCTGCCGTTGGTTGTTTCATTCGCTGTTTCGCTGGTTGCTTCCATCGTTGGCCGCTTGTCGGTTAATTCTCTACAGAGAATTAGGCAGGTCGTGACTACCTTCCAGATAGTCTTCGTCGGTTCGGTAAGGCGCGGCGCCCAGCTCGTCGCCGTCTACGGTGCCTTCGTCGTATGGTTCATCAGTCGCCTCGCCAATTGGCAAAACGCGCAGCGTTTCCCGCAGGCACGTTTCCACGGTGCTGTAGCTGGGCGGCACCAACTTTAGCGCCTGGCTCAACAGGGCTTCCACCTGCGAAGACCAGGAAGGCGCTAGCTGGTTTGGTGTGGTGAACAGCGCGGCGGGCAGCGAAGCGACTGCCTGGGCCGACGCGGCGCGCCTGACTGCCCTTACGTCGTCGGCAGTCAGGCGCGCTTTTGCATCGTCGGCCAGGCGCCCCGTCAGCAGATTGGCTAACGTCTGCTGCTGGCTCGCACTGCACTTCGTCGCGGCTTCGGCGGTCTTGCCCGCCATGCGCCCCGCCAGGAAGTGCGCCAGGAGATCGGACGCAAGAGACAAGAGCGCCAGGCGCTTGTCTAACGTCGCCTTCGACACACCGACCAGGCGGCAAATCTCTTCGCTGCCGGCGCCCTGCGACAACAGCGCGCGAATGGCGATTACATCGCTGGCGACGTTGTCGCTCCGCTGGTTTTCCAGCATCGCCAGCACGGCGGAAACCTTCACGCCTGCGGGAAAGACCAGCGCGGGAATGGGAAAATTCCCTTTCGTCCGCGCCGCCTTCACGCGCCGCCGCCCCGCGATGACCTGGTAAGGGGCTTCGTCTTCGGCCTTTTCACGGAGCCAGATCGGCGTCACCACGCCCCACTCCGCGACCGTGCGCAGCAGATCGGCGTCGGGCGGGTCGCCGATAAGCTCATCGCTGGGCGGCAGTTCATCGTCGGCGACCGTGGCGTAGCGCGCGCGCAGTTCGTCGTAGCCGGCGAACAGGACGGCCAGGCCGTCCTGTTCGCCGGCTACAGGCGCGCCATTTTCGGGCGTGCCATTCGATTGCTCCCCGTTGGCTGGTGCGCCATTGGCCGCCGCCTTTGCTGGCGGCGCTGGCTGCTCCAACATTTCGGGCCAGCCGCCGTTTTCAACTATCCGCGGGCCGGCCAGCAGCTTTTCGCCTTCAGGCGTTTGAAGCAGTGCTGAGCCAAGAGTGAACGGGTAAAGATAGCGCCCAGACTTGCGGCTAAGTCCGCCCCTTTCCGATGTGAGAAAGCCCTGCAGTTCACGGTGAAGGGCGTCTAAGGCTGCCATTGGTGCGCGGTCTTTGGCGACCAGCGGCAACAACTTTTCAACGAAGACCTTGCGGGCGGCGGCATCGCGCTTTTCGTTGTGCGCAATAGCGGCTGCATAGGCCGCGTTGCTCAGATCGGCCCGCAGATCGGAAGCGTAGTCAGCCACGCCTGCATTTTCCAGCGCCCGATAGGCGGCCAGCGCCTTTTCGGTAAAGTAGGCGTCGGCGGTCAAGCGGCTGGGGCGGCGCCTCGGCTTTTCCTGGCCCTCTTCGGCGAAGACTTCGGCCAGTGGCTTTAACTTTTTGCGCGACGGCCTGGGCGTTTTTGGCGGCTCGCAATAAGCGCAGTAGCGGCTACCCGCCTGGGCGGGCGCCACGCCGCACGACGCGCATTCCACGCGCGACCTTGCCTGATGTTGGGTCTTGGTTTCTGCTGTCATTCGGGCACCTCCACGCCGGGCAGTTGGCTGCGCAGGGCTTCGGCCAGCACGTCGGCGGCGTTCGGCCCGGAGACGACAACCAGGCGCGTGCAGGGCAGCGACGCGAAGAAGGCGCGCTGGTATTTCGCTTCTACGCCTTCGGGCCTGGCGACCCCGAAGTAGCTAAAGCTGGGCATAGATCGGCGCACCAGGCGCGGATTATTAACGTCTACGAAGGAAGGGCCGCCCAGGCGCGAAGGCACCAGGGCGCCGACTTCCAGCGCGTCTACATCGCCGCCGCCTTCCACGTCATACCAGCAGCGGCCCAGGCAGTCGGGGCGTTCTTCGCCTTTGCGCAATGGCACGGGCGGCGCCATGACACGAAGCGCCACTGTCGAAAAATTCGGCAGGTGGAAATCATACCCTTTCGGGCAGCCCCAGGTCGGTGTCGCCTGCTGCCAGTTGGTAATGATGGCGCGGTCGTGAATGAGCAAAAGCCGGCTTTCCGGCGTCAGGCATTCAATCACCGGGCGCTTTTTATCTTCGATTTCCACTGTCATCGAAAACAGCGTTTGCGGCATTCGCCGCGACGCGCCGAAGCTCGCCATTTCTTCGCAAAAGTCCGCGACGTTGGGGTAGTGTTCCAGCCCTACGCGGTCGGCCAGGTGCACAACGCCATTAGGCCCGACGACTGCCTGCATTCCCAGGGCGGGAATATGCAGATCGGCGGGCAGTTCCAGCGGCGGGTCTAACAGAAAGTCAATGAGCGGGCGCCCGCCTGGCCCCATGCCCAATTCCCAGTAAAGCCCGTCTTCTTCGCGTGTTCCACAACCACGCTCGACGGGGATGGCTCCGAAGTCCATGTAGCCCCCTTTAGCCCAGTTCCTTTAACTCTTCGTTGAGTTCGGTTTCCAGGAACTTAACGTTTGCCAGCGCCGCTTCCATCATGCGGCGCGCCTTGCGCAGACCCTTCGCGCGGCGGGTCGTCGCGGTTTTCATTAGCCCTTTGTCCAATTCCAGGGCTTGCAGCTTTCGCACTTCGTCCAGCGCGTCGGTCAGATCGGCGCCGACCAGGTCTAAGCGTGCATCCTGGCGCGGCGTCATTACCGCCTTTTCGCTTGCCATTGTGTAACCCTTTCAAACCAGAGTGCCGCCCGATTCATCGGGCACCGAAGCGGCCCCGCTTTTCGCGGGCTGCCTGCGTCGCGCGGCGTGTAAACCGTGCGCGCCTACGTCGCGCACGGTTTACACGCCGCGCGCTTCGGGCCTCATCACGTCAAGGGTAATTCCCCTTGTGTTCCAGGTTCATTAAAAGCGGCCAGGGCTTTTTCTGCGGCTGCATCAAAGGCCCGTTCCGCCGCTTTTGAAGCGTCTAAATCCGCCTGGGTGCGGCTCTTGAAATAAGCCTTTTGCTTTCTGCGCATTTCGACGCCCAGGCGAAGGGCCGTAAGCGCCAGGCTGTCGCGTGTTGATTCCATTAGCCGCCCTGGCCTTTCATCGTAACCAGCAAGACGCGGGCAACTTCCTGCGGCGTCGTGTCGAAAAACGCGGCGATTTCCCACAAATGCGGGGCGCGCCCGTATGCGTTTTTAAAGGTCGTGCGCCAGCCCCGCGCCGCTTCGGCGCGCTGGTCGTCGCCTGCGCGCATAACCAGCAGGCCGCGCCGCAGGGCTTCTTCTTCCAGCTTGCCGGCGCACTCGACTAAAGTTCGCACATCGCCCGCCGCCAGCGGCGCGCCATCGCCGACCCGCTTACCCGTCGCCAGCATTTCGCGGTAATCCAGCAGCATTTTAAGCAGCGTTTCGTCGGCCATAGTGCTTTCGGCGCTGGCCCGACGACCGCGCCCCGATACGACACGCTGCCCGCCGTATTTCTGGCAGAAAGCGGCGGCATTATTTTGTGGCGTCTGGGGTGCCTGGTAGCGCGGCCCCTGGGCGAATAGATCGCATAAGGCGGTTTGGGCCCTCTGGCGGGCTTGGGCCTGGCATTGGTCGCACCGGCACGAGGCGCGGGCGACGCCGACTTGGTGCCCGCAGTTAAGGCAGATCGGTGTCGTCTCTGGCGGGGGCAGAGGAACTTCGTTAAGCTCGTGACACCAGCCGCAGGAAATCTTCGTCAACATGGTAATTCCTTTCAGCCCTGGCGGGCTTCGCTGATCGCGCCACGCAGGCGCGGCACAAGTTCTTTTTTCGCGCGGTCTGCCATTTCCCGCAGTTCGTCGTCGGTAGCGCCACCCAAAATGGCGCCGATGAAATCATCAATCTGGTAGCTGGCCGCCTGGGCGGCGCCTGCCAACTTTTCCAGCTTCGCCGCCTGCTGGCGGGTGTGCAATTCAAGATATTCATGCGCGTTGGCAGCCAGCACGGCGTAGGCTATGATCGCTTCGCCCTGCGCCTGGCCGCGTGCTTTGAATGCGGCAAAGCCCAGCACGTCTTTACCGTCCGCGCCGATTGCGTAGACGGGGTCGGTTTCGTCCACGGCCCAGGGCAGCGTTTCGCGCGCCAGCGCCAGGTCGGGCGCCGCGTCGGGCGTGGCTGCCGACGCCGCGTCATGTTCGTTCGCCATTGTGTAACCCTTTCGTTTGGTGTCCTCATTCCGCCAGCGCGTAGCTTTCGGCGGCGGTTTCGGCGGCCCATTCTTCCAGCGCCGCCGCGCGGTTATCCAGTTCGCTAAGGCCGCGCCAAAGATCGCGGCAGTAGGCGCGCACCTGGTCGCAGCGCCCCTTCGTCGGCGCGGCTTCGGCCAGGAAGGCGTCTAAGTCGTCGGTCGGGTAGCCAGCGTCTACCGTTTCCTGCACTTCGGCGCGGGCCGCTTCCAGGTCTTCGACGCTGGCGGGCTTCTGGTCTTCGGGCAGGGCGAGGAAATGCGCCCAGCCCAGCAGCGCGTCCATAGCGGCGCCCTTCGCCCGCCAGGATGCGCGACTAATGCCCATGTGCAGGTCTTCGCCAATGGCGCTGGCCGACTTCGCCAGATCGGCGTAGTAGCGCACCTTCGCGGCCTTATCCCATTCGCTAAGATCGGCCCAGGCAGCGGGCACGGGCAGCGCGGCGGCGGCGGACTGCCTAATGGCGGCCTGGGCCGTCTGGTGCTTTTCCCAGTCGTAGCGTATGCACTCTAAGGCGCTTTCCAGTGTGGCGACCGTTGGCGCGTCGGACAGACGGGCGCGCTGGGCCTGGCAAAATTCCGGGCTTCCTACGCCTTCGGCTACGTAGCGGTCGGCCTGGGCTAAAGCGGCCTGGCGCGCGTCGTCGGTCGGGGCCAGCGCCTTACGGTCGTATTCGGCCTGGGCTTCGGCCTGGGCGGCGGCTTCCTTCGCCAGCCGTTCGGCCTTCGCTTCTGGGCTTTCTTCGGTGTAGCGTTCGCCGTGCGCGGGGCAGACGAAGCGCCGACCGGCGTAGCCCTTATAGCGGTTCTCTTCGCAGATGCAAACCGCGCCGACACGTTCGACCAGCGTAACCCGCTGCAAAACGGTCTGAGGCACGCCCCTGTAATCTTCGTGCGCCTTCACGGTCGCCTTTACGCGGTAGTCGCCGCCTTCTTCCCACACGTCTCCAGCGGCGCCGCTTTTCCACCACGTAGCCACGTTGCCCGCCTGGTCGGCGAACTTAAACAGGGTTCTAACGCCGTAGTCATTGTCGAAGGGCCGCAGGGCCAGCAGCGTAAGCGAAAACTCGCCGCGCTTCCCGACAGTGCCGAAGTGCTGGCTATTCGGGGCTTGCGCCTTCGCCTTCGTCTGCTTTTCCAGATCGGCTTCTACGGCCTTCTTATGCGTGATAAGCAGCGACGCGACCAAGCCAGCTTCGCGTATCTGGATTTCATCGCGCTGGCAGGCATAGAAAAGGTTCGCGCGATATTCGTTACCTTCCAGCCAAGCGCCCTTCTGGGCGCGTATCCAGGCCAGGGCCTCTTCGGCCTGGCGCTGGTCGGCGGCGGTCGGCACGACGGGCGGCTTTTCGCGCCAGGAAGACCGCTCCCGACGTTGCAAGCGTTCCATATTGTAAAGCGCCAGGTCGGCGGTCGCGGCCTTGTCAAATTCGCGGGCAGTCGTGCGCGATACCCAGCCCGCCGTCTTCATAATCGCGGCGACGTTCACCAGGAAGCCGACCAGGCTAATTTTTTCGGGGCCGCGCCCAGATCGCGCGCCGCCTTCTTCGGCCCAGCCTTCGGGGTCTTCCTGGTCGCTGGCCCAGCGGTTGAAGTCTTCCAGGGCTTCGGCCCAGGCCGCTAACGCCTGCGGGTCGGCGTGGCCTGTGAAGTCTTTCAAGCAGTTGCGCCCGACCTGCATAAAGCGCCCGTCGTCGTGCACGACTACGAAAGTATCGCGGCGCGTGCGTCTGGCCTTGCAATGGTCGCAGGCGGGCTTATTGTGGCGATAGGCTTCGGGTATCGTTTCGCCTGGCAGGCACGCGAAGATATTGCCCGTTTCTTCGTGTTGGATTCGGCCCGCAAAGCGCCAGCCGCCCAGCTTCGGGGTCGTGCCTACGACTTCGATAGTAAGCCAGTCGAAGGCGGGGCCGAAGTCGTCGGGGTTAAGTTCGGTGTCGTCGGACAGATCGGCGACCGAAGGCAGCTTAGGCGCGGCGGATTCGCGGGCCAGCACCGTAACCGTAACGGGAGGAAGGCCCAGCTTTTCAGCGCGCCTATTTAGCTTTTCCAGGCGCGCCGCCAGGTCTTCGTAGTGAAAGTCGGCGACCCTGTAGGTAGCCTTTAGGGCAGTCGTGCCGCCCTGGTCGGCGCCTTCGGGCGCCTTCGTTTCGTAGCTCGACATTGTGTAACCCTTTCATTTCCCTAAATTAGCCGCTCAGGTGGCTTTCCATTTCCCGCATCTGGCGCTGCATGGCTTTCAACTGGCTGCCAATGCGTTTCATGCGCGTCACGTTGCAGCTAAAGCACCAATACGGACTCCATTTCGTGCGGGCGGGCTGATGGCAGCCGGGTTCAATGCACTCCTTGCCCGTGTGATAGCGGGCGCTGTTGCCTTCATGTGAAGGGTCTTCAAACGCTTCCAAGCTCATAATGTTTTTTCCCTCACTTCGCCAGCCTGGCCGCAGGCGGCTTCGTTCACAATCACGAAAATCAGGAAGTAATCATTTCCGCTCTTGCTTTTGCTGGCGCGACCATTCGGCCCAGTGCCGACAGTCGGCCAGGAACGCCGCAAACTGCGGGCTGATCGGTGCCACGTCGCACGCTGGCGCCTGGTCGGGTTGGTCGTGTGACGACGAAAGCCGCCGCGCCCGCTGCGTTGGGGGCGTGGCGGCTTTTCGCAGGCGCGCGTCGGGCGATTTAGTTGCGTAACTAAGCATCGCCGTCCAACCTTTCGCGCAGCCGCGCCAGCACGTCGTCAAGTTCATAAGCGGCCAATTCAAAGGCCGCCGCCGCGTTGCCGTCGCCCGCCGCTTCGGCCAATTCGACTTCGGCCAGCAGCGCGTCTTTGGCGGCGCTAATGTTGGCGCCCGCTTCGGCCAGGCTGATGGCGCGCACCAGGGGAAAGGTCGTCGTGTTCATTGCACTGCCCCCGCCGTCGCCAGGTTGCCGTCGCGTGCCTCGGCTTCCATTTCCCGCCTTAGCGCCTCGCATTCATCGCGAAACACGAAGCGGCTGGTGCCCGCGACAACGCTGCGCAGCTTCGGCGAAAAATAAATGTGTTTGTTTACGGTCGCCACACTGCAACCAATAACGCGCGCCGCCTCGGTGACGCGCAAAAGGTCGGCAAGAGGTATTACCTGGTCGCCGACCTGCAAAGCCGTCGCAACTAATTCCTGTCCCATTGGTGCCCCTTTCGTTTAACCGACCAGCGATGCCAAACGCGGCGCGTGTTCGCGTGCCGCCGCAATGGCCGCCGCCTGCACGTCAGGCGTGATCGCGCCCCATTGCGGGTGCGCCATGCGGTCGCATTGCCGCGCCTGCTGGGCCAGCCGATAGGCTTCCCGCATTTGCGGCGAGTCGAAGCCAGGCGCCACGCGCGCCGCGTGCCGCTGCTTCGCGCGGATTTTTTCCGTGATGCTTTTCCACGTCGCCGTTTGGGTCTTCATGGTCTTTTCGCCTTTCCTAATTTCGGCCTGTTTTGTAAGGCAAAACCACAGAAAATTATATCATGTATAAACAGGGTAGCAAGGGGGTTTTATTGTCTGGTAAAAAGATTTTTTGAACGGACAAAACAGGGCAGCGTAAAAGGGTGTTTATGAATACCCTGGTTGCTCCCCTCAGAAGGGGGCCTTTTCAAGTGGGCAGGCCGCTCAAATATGGCGAGCCGACTGTAAAGCGCGAAGTTCGCTTTCCAGAAAGTGTCAACGATGCCTTAAGCAAATTTGCTCAAGGTGCTGGCGTAGACGTGTCTGACGTGGTGGTCAATGCCGTTCGACCACTGGTGCAGGGCCGTTCATCGCCTCCGTTGGCCGCATCGCGTGAAGATGTGAAGAATGCCTTACGCGAAGTTCTTCTGGAACTGGGGCCGCAGGTCACAACTGCCAACCAGATGCAACCCAAAGCAAAGCCCAGAAAAGGCAAGGGCGAAGGCTTGGAATATATTCAGACCGAGCTTGTGCCCGACGAAGGCAACGGCATGATTCCCGTGCGGCTACTCGCGGCGCCGCCTTGTGGCCCGTGGAAGGAAGCATTGGAGACCGCCGACGTGTATCCGCTGCCCGAAACGCTGGCACGCGCATTAGGCTATAAAACGGGCGATTTCCTGGTGCGCGCCGAAGGGCAAAGCATGGAAGGCGCGGGTATCCCAGACGGCGCGCTTATTCTTATGCGACCGTTGCGGGGCCGTAAACCCGAAGCCCATGCGGTTACTCTGGTTTCCGTGGAAACCGACGACGGGCTATGCCTGGGCACCGTCAAGCATTGGCACACCACGCCAAGAGGCAACCCTGATTTAAGGGACGGTCGCGGGATGCCCTACTACGTTCCTGAAAACACGAAAAAGGTAGAAGCGATAGCCGTCAAAGTGGGGTTAATCGCGGCGGGTTAAATGGCACACGACGCAAGCCTGGTGATCCTAACTGTCTGCATTGGCGACGGCGAATTGATCGCCGACAGCCCCGACGATGGCACTGTGGAACGTGCCCTGCGGGAACTGCCCGCCGACGAAGAATCCTTTCTACGATTGGACGTAGACGAATACGATTACCTGCAAGTGGCTCGCACCGGGCCAGACGCTTACTATCTGGATTTTCGGGAGTCAGCAGCGGGGCCGAATTACGGCCTGCCAGGTCAACCGTTCGCAGTGGCGTTGCAAGTGCTGCTCACCTATCTGGCGCGGGGCGATTTCAAAGCGGGCCATGAATGGCAGGCCGAAGCATACGACACCAGCGGCCCGACTTGCGCGGCGCACAACGGCGCGCAAGGCATCGGCGCCCATCTCGATTATTACGGCCTGGCCGATTGGTGGGCCGCTTCGTTTTCGCCCGACGAAACGCGCCTGATAGAAGCCGCCTACTTCGTAAACCAGGATTTTGACGACGGCGAAGAGGAATGGATGGCGCGCGTCGTCGGTGAAGAGTTGCCAGCGGGCACCGAATTTTTGAGCAGTTTCAGCAGCGAAACAGCGGGGGAATTTCTTACGACACTGGCCGCTGTCGTCAACGAAGACGGCGCCCGTCACCTGGCCGCCCGACTGGCAGACAAAGCGAAAGCCTTGCTTGACGAAACGGCCAGCCAGCACGGTGCGCAGGCCAGCGTGATCGGTCTGCATTACGCCTACGGGTTGCTAATGGCGGTCTGTTATCGCAACCGCGACGAAATGCCGGGCGCGCTGGAAGATGCCATAGCCGCCGCGCTGGGCATGATCGCCATAGCGCCCCGCGTTGCAGAAGAAATGCAAGACGATTCGCCCGACCTGCCAGCGCACGACGGTTTCAAGCAACTGGCAATCATTCGGGAAAAGCAAGGCGACTACGCCGCCGCGATTGAACTGTCCCAGACGGCCTTAGCGCAGGGCTGGGCGGGCGATTGGGAAAAGCGCATAGCGCGCTGCCAGAAGAAGGAGGCACGGTGAACGAAGACGACGAACGCGACGACTCTCAAGCCTACAACGCCCTGGGGAACGCTGGCCTGGGCCTGGCCTGCGGCATCCCCGCCTTAATCGGCTTTCTTTTGGTCGTCGGCTTCCTGCTGTGGGTAATCTGGAAATGAAAACAAAATCGCAAACCGAAACAGCGCCGCAGATCGAAGTCGGCGACGTGCTGCTTTTACCGCCCGACGTGCTGGAACCGATGCCCGACCAGCCGCGCACGGTCTTCGATGAAAACTTTATCAGGGGCATAGCCGACAAGGCCGAAGAATGGCGCGCCCAGGGTCGCGGCATTCGGGGCAGCGGCTTTATAGACGTGGTGAAAGCGCGCCTTCCTTCCAACGCTTTAGACGGCCAGGGCCGCCTAAAGTCTGGGGTCAAGATTCCGTTTTACGCAGGGGAAAACCGTTGGCGCGCCGCTAACTTCGCCAACGAACGGCGCCCAGGTTCGCTTCCCGTGTTGCCTGTCGTCGTAGAAAACCTGCCAGCCGAAGACGTTTACGAAATGGCTTACTTCTCTAATGCGCTGCGTCGCAATTTCACGGAATTAGACGACGCTATCGCCCTGCTTCGCATTAAGAATAAGCACAAATTCACGTTAGAGCAGTTGGCGCGCTACGCAAAAATGAGCATGGGCGAACTGCAAAACCGCATAGACGTAGCTCAGGCCGACCCCGACGTATGGGTATTGTTCAACGGCGTGATTAAAAAGCCGCTGTCGTCGGCGCGCCGCATTAGCACGCTGAAAAAGCCAGGCGAAAAGAAGCTACGCAAAGACCTGATAAGGCGGGCACTGGAAGGCGCGCCCTTCGCCGAAATTAACGGGCGCATCGCGGCCCATAATATCGGCATTGCCTACGAAGATTATCTGGCGGGGCAGGAAGTCGCCAGCTACGAACGCCAGGGCCGCAAGGAAGCCCAGGCGGCCAGTTCGTCGGCGCCGACCAGGGCCGCGAAGCCCGGCGGCAAGCCCAAAAAGCGAAGCCTTAGCGGTGGCCTGGCCGACGACTACGACTACGACGCCGCTTTAGATCGGCTGGTAGAAGACGCTCAGGAAGCGCGCGAACAACTGCGGGGCGCCTGGTTTTCCGAAGCTGACCGTAGGCGCCTGCACGACAAGGCCGCCGCGCTGGAATTGCAGGCCCAGGACTTAAAGCACGCCCTGGAACCGAAGCGGAGCGGGTAGAAAATGCCAGACCAAGAAGGCCAGGTAGAGCGCCTTATAGTCGGGGCGCGTGTTTCCACCGACGAACAAAAAAAGAGGGGCATTAGCATACCGCACCAAACAGAAGCGGCCCGCAAAAAGGTCGTGGAACTGGGCGCGGTAGTCGTCGCCTACTGCATAGAGCCAGGTGTGAGCGGCGCCGACTACGAAAGCCGTGCCGAATTACAGAAAGCCCTAACGATGATCGAAGCGGGGCAGGCCGATGGCATGGTATGGTATGACCTTTCGCGCCTGACGCGCGATATTGAATATCTACAAACCATTCGCAGGCGAGTAAAGCGGGCGGGCGGGCGCCTTTATTTCTGCCGAAGCGACTACCAAGACAACGCCGTGGGATTTTTGCAGGAAGGCGTCGAAGCGGTCGTTAATCAATACAACCGTATCAACACTGCCGAAGTCAGCATCGCCAACCGCCGCAACGTCGCCAGGAAGGGCCGCCAGCCCGCGCGGTCGCGGTCGCCCTACGGCTACCACGTCGTAACCAGGCACGACGTAATAAAGGGCACGCACACAGACGCCGACTTGGGGCGCTACGAAGTCGTAGAAGACGAAGCGACCATAGTGCGCGAAATTTTCAGCCGCTACGCCGCTGGCGATTCGATACGCACCATAGCGCGCGACCTGACCGCCCGCCAGGTCAAGCCGCCCAAAGAAGCGCGGGGCGGCGGCGTCACGCCCGAAGGCCAGAAGACGGTCGGCTACGCTGCCCCGGTCTGGCGCCCTGGCACCATTCGCATAATCTTGAATAACCCCGCCTACAAAGGCCAGGCCGCCTTCGGTCGTATGCGGCGCGTCGTAGACGAAGCGCGGCTGGCCCAGGGCTTTAGGTGTAAAGTTTCCTACCAGGCCGTAGACCCTTCGCAGTGGATTTTTATAGAGTGCCCCGCCCTAGTAGACCCCGACACCTGGGAAGCGGCTAACGCGCGACTGGGCGAAGCGAAGCACCTGCATGCCGGGCGGCCCGACCGAAAATACATGTTGACGGGCTTACTGCGCTGCCCCGGCTGTCATCAAACTATGGGCGTTTACCATGAGAAGCAGGGCAAAAAGCGCCAGCTAATTTATCGCTGCCGGCGCGGCGCGCCCAGCCATAGCGTAGATCGCTCCGTGTGCACGCGAAAGCCTTACAACGCCAACCGCATCGAAGCCCAGGTTATCGCGGCCATCGAAGACGTGGTAGGCCGCCCCGACAATCTGGAAGCCGCTTTTAACTTTTACCAGCAGCGCCAGCTCGCCCGCTATTCCGATGAAGAATTAGCTGCCCTGCGGCGCGACCAGACCGACGTAGAACGCCAGTTAAAATTAGCGATTGCGGCGCAGATCGCCGCCGACGACAAGGGCATAGACCCGACCGTATACGAAGATACTCTGCGGGAACTGTCGGTGAGGCGCCGCGATTTAAGCGAGCGTCTGCGCACCTTTGAAGAAGCCCGCCAGCGCGCCGCCGCGGGGCCGCCGCCCCAGTCAAAGACCCAACTTCTTGCCCAGATCGGCGCCGATGTGCGCGAAGCGTTAAGGTCGGAAGTCATACCCGGCGCCGCGAAACAAAAGATGCTGGCGCGCATCGTAGATACTATCTACCCGACGCCTAGCGGCGGGTTGCGCGTTTCCTTCAGGGTAGGCACCTTTGCGCCGCGCCAGCGTTGGGTCTGGAATGCGGGCGAATGGGAAATCATAGACCAGGCTTAGAAAGGAGCCGTTTTAATTGTCTCGTGTATGACGATGAACAATCACTGGGGCTACAACAAAGCCGACCAGAATTGGAAATCGTCCGCCACGCTGGTGCGCAACCTGATTGACTGCGCCAGCAAAGGCGGCAACTATCTGCTCAACGTCGGCCCCACCGCCGAGGGCGAAATCCCCGGCCCCACCGCCGAGGGCGAAATCCCCGGCCCCAGTGTGGAGCGTTTGAAGGAGATCGGCGCCTGGATGCGCGTCAACGGCGAAGCGATTTACGGCACGACGGCCAGTCCTTTCAAGCGATTAAGCTGGGGCCGCGCCACCAAGAAGCTGCAAGGCGCCGATTCGACGCTTTACCTGCACGTGTGGAACTGGCCGGCGGACGGCAGGCTGCTGGTGCCGGGCCTGAAAAACGACGTGCTCGCTGCCTCTTTGCTGTCCGACCCGCAGCCAAAACTAGCCGCCACCAAAGCCGACAACGGCATAACGCTGACTGTCCCCGAAAAAGCGCCGGATGCGATCAGCGCGACGATCATGCTCAAAATCAAAGGCGCCCTGGAGGTCGGCGATCAATCGCTGACGCTGGGCGCCAATGGCACCTTGCAACTGAGTCCCGGCGATGCCACCACGCACGGCGACGTGAAAGTCGAGCGCATCGAGGGCCAGGACAACTTCGGCTTCTGGATGAAAGCCAGCGACTTCGTGGAGTGGCAATTCAAAGCGGTGCGCCCCGGCAAATACGAAGTGACGGCGGAGGCCGCCACCTCGCAGGCCAGCGCCTTCGAGATGATTTTAGGCGCGCAAAAAGTGCGCGTGGCGGTGCCCAGAACCGGCGACTACAAAACGTTTCAAAAAGTCACGCTGGGCACGCTGGACATCGCCGCGCCGGGCGATTACACCCTGCAACTCAAACCGGTCGCCGCTGAATGGAAGCCCATCAACCTGCGCGCGTTGGACTTCAAACCGATGCCGTGAGATGTGAGATGGAACACGGATTTTCACGGAAAAAGCCACAGATTTTCACGGATTAATTTTTGATTTCAATGCCTCAAAAAATCCGCGTTTATCAGCGTCGTTTCCGTGAAAACCCGTGTTCCATTCTAAAGCAAGGAGCAAACGATGAAGCGATTTTCGACGAGGAGCGGCGCAGCCTTGCTGCTGGCCAGTGCGCTGTGGGCGCCCTTGGCGCGGGCGCAAAACGAAACCATGGAAACCAAAGAGCAGCGCGATGCGCGCATGGCGTGGTGGCGCGAAGCCAAGTTCGGCATGTTCATCCACTGGGGCGTCTACGCGGTGCCCGCCGGCTTTTACAAGGATAAGCCGGTCGGCGGCATCGGCGAGTGGATCATGAAAAACGGCTCGATTCCCGTCGCCGAATACAAGGCGTTCGCCAAAGAGTTCAACCCGGTGAAATACGACGCCGAAGCGTGGGTCAAGCTGGCCAAAGAGGCCGGCATGAACTACATGGTCATCACCTCGAAGCACCACGACGGCTTCGCCATGTTCGACTCCAAGGCCAGCGATTGGAACATCGTGAAGGCCACGCCCTACGGCAAGGACGTGCTGAAGCCTCTGGCCGATGCCTGCCGCAAGCACGGCATCAAGCTCGGCTTTTATTATTCGCAGGCGCAGGACTGGAACAACCCCGGCGGCGGCGTCTGCGGCCAGCACTGGGACCCGGCGCAAGACGGCGACATGAACGAATACATCAAGAACGTCGCCGTGCCGCAGGTCAAGGAGATTTGCTCGAACTACGGCGAATTTCCCGCCGTGCTGTGGTGGGACACGCCCTGCGGCATGACCAAAGAGATGGCCGACCAGCTTTACAAGGCCGTCAAGGAGTTGAAGCCGAACATCATCCTGAACAACCGCTTGGGCGGCGGCTACAAGGGCGACACCGAAACGCCGGAGCAGCACATTCCCGCGATGGGCTATCCGGGCCGCGACTGGGAAACCTGCATGACGATGAACGGCACCTGGGGCTTTAAGAAGGACGACCACAACTGGAAGTCCACCGAGACCTTAATTCGCAACCTGGTGGACATCGCCAGCAAGGACGGCAACTATCTGCTCAACGTCGGCCCCACCGCCGAGGGCGAAATCCCGCAGCCTTCGATTGACCGCCTCAAGGAAGTCGGCGCCTGGATGAAGGTCAACGGCGAGGCGATTTACGGCACCGACGCCACGCCGTTCAAGAAGCTCAGTTGGGGCCGCGCCACCACGAAGCGCAAGGGCGGCGACACCACGCTTTATCTGCACGTGTGGAACTGGCCGGCGGACGGCAAGCTGCTGTTGCCGGGTTTGAAAAACGACGTGATCGCCGCCTATCTGCTCAGCGACAGGCAAAAGAACGCGCTGCGCAATGCGCAGGGCGACGACGGCGTGACGATCACCGTTCCCGCCACGGCGCCCGACCCGATCAGCTCGACGGTGGTGGCGGTCATCAAGGGCGAACCCGACGTGACGCCGATACCGCTCACGCAAAACGCCGACGGCACGCTGCAACTGACGGTAATGGACGCCATAACGCACGGCGACGACATCAAAGTCGAGCAAATCGGCGGCAAGGACAATTTCGGCTACTGGATAAAAGCTGGCGATTGGATCGAATGGCCGTTCAAGGCGGTGCGGCCCGGCAAATATCAGGTGACGGCGGAGGCCGCCGGCTTCGGCACCAGCTTCGACATGCTCTTAGGCGACCAGAAAGTGCGCGTCAGCGTGCCCGCCACCGGCGATTACAAAGCGTTTCAGCCGGCGGTGCTGGGCACCCTCGAAATCGCCGCGCCGGGCAACGTCTCCCTGCAAATCAAGCCGGTCGCCGAAGGCTGGAAACCCGTCAACCTGCGCGCGCTGAGCATCAAACCGGCGCCGTGACGAACGCGGAACGCGGAAGCCGGAACGCGGAAACTGTCCGCACTCGCTATTTCAATGCTCGCGTCTGTCAGGCCGAGGCCGACGCGCCGTTGCCCGCGGAGTCGCTTGGCGCGCTCGGCACGGCCAGCAACGCGTTCAAATCGCTTTGACCGTCCACTTCAGGGTTGAAAGTGAGGAGACCTTGGGACTGTGCGGCGCCCAGTAGACGGCTATCGGACGCCACCAGCACCAGGTCGTGGCCGTCGGCGCGCAAGCTCTGCGCGACAGTCAGCGCCGAGCGCAGCACGATGGCGTCGGTGGCGTTGAGCGAGTAGTCGGCGATAAAGTCAAACGAATTGAGAACCAAGCTGTCTTCGGTGGATTCAAGATGAAAATCGGGTGAGTTGACGATTTCCGTCCGCCATTGCGCCACGGCTTCTTCATATCGCGTGGTAGTCATCACTCCCGCGTTCTTGCGCCGCGTCAGGATGGAGAGGATTTCGCTTGCCCCGATGAGTAACACCATCATCCGGTTGGCGGACACACTTTCAAAAAGTTGATTGACCAAAGGTGTTCCAACCTCATTCGCATAACGCTTACCGAGCGCGCTGGCATCCCAATAGAAATGGTTCACGCAGCTACTCCTCTCGCATTTCGATAATGCCACGGCTGAGAATGTTGTCCTCAGCCTTAATGCCATCTTCTCGCATCCGTCGTTGGAGTTCCTCGGCGCCGATTGGCTCGACGTCGGCAATCCCCATGCGCTCGAAGAGCGCATCCACGGCTTGACGCAATTTCTCTTTGTCCACCCATTTGACTTCCGGGGGCCAGTGAATGTTATCCAGCCCACTCGGCGGCGCGGTTGGAGCCACCTGGGAAGGCGCCGCCGCTACTTCGGTTGCAGGCAGCGGCCCGTTGGTGGACGGCGCCGCCTCAAGTTGGTCGAGCGCCACGCGCACTTCGGCCACTTCGCTCTCGACGTGCCGCAGCTTGTCCTTGATTTCTTCCAGAGTCATCATTTGCCACCTCGAGTTGCCATCTTACATTTTAGTGGAGCCGCGCTTATTCCCGCTTCGCATCTTTCAGCATTTGCCGGGCGTGGCGCAAATTCGCTTCGGTCTCGCGGCCCATCATGCGCGCGATTTCGCGCACGCGATCCTCGCCCCTCAGCAGCGTCACGTCCACGCGCGTTTCCTCGTCGCCGGTCTCCTTGTGCACGCGATAGTGGCGGTCGGCGCGCCGTGCGATCTGTGGCAGGTGCGTCACGCAAAACACTTGAAAATGCCGCGCGAGCTGCTGCATCTTGGCGCCCACCGCTTCCGCCGTCACGCCGCCGATGCCGGCGTCCACTTCGTCGAAGACCAATATCGGCACGCGGTTGCCCACCGTCACGTCGCCGTCACGCGCGCCGGCCAAGACCGAGCGAATCGCCAGCATCACGCGCGAGATTTCGCCGCCCGACGCGATGCGCGCCAGAGGACGCAGTGGCTGGCCTGGATTCGCCGAAAAGATGAATTCGACTTTATCCACGCCGTCGCGCGAGCCGGCCTCGTCGCGCTCGATGTGCGCCTCGAACTGCGCCTCGAAGCGCGCTTTGTCCATCGCCAATTCGCGCAGCTCCTCCACCACTGTCGCACCAAATTGCCGCGCCACGTGCTGGCGCGACTGCGAAAGGCGCTCGGCGGCTTCCAGAAACACCGCGCGCTCCTGCTCGCAGCGCGCGCGCAAATCGGCCAGTTCCTCTTCCGACAGCGAAAGGTTGGATAGCTCCGCGTTGATCTGCGCGCGATAGGCCAGCACGCCGGCCAGCGTGTCGCCGTATTTGCGCTTCAGGCGATTGAGGCGATGCAGGCGCGCTTCAATCTCTTCGAGGCGCAGCGGGTCGGCTTCCAATGTGTCGGCATAGCGGCGCGCTTCGCCGGCGGCGTCTTCAAGCTCGTAAATCGCGCTCTCGATCTCGCCGGCCCACGCGCTCACCGATTTGTCGTAACTCTCCAGCTCGCGCGCCGCTTTAAGCGCCTGCCGCGCCATCTCCAGAGCGCCGGGCGCGTCGGACGCACCGCCGAGAGCGCCGCTCAGCGCGTCGCGGCACAGCGCCGCCGCGTCGCGCAGCTTTTCGGCGTTCATCAGCCGAATGCGCTCGTCGGCGAGCTGCTCGTCTTCGCCGGGCTGCGGCGCGGCGCCGTCTATCTCATCGGCCTGGAATTGCAGCATGTCGAGGCGCTGCGCGCGCTGCTGCTCGCTGTGCGTCAGCTCGTCGAGGCGCCGCCGCGTGCCGTGCCACGCCTCGAACGTTTGCGCGACTTCACCGCGCAACGCCTGATGCACCGCGTCGCCGTAGGCATCGAGAAAGCCCAGGTGCGAGTCGGGCCTCAGCAAAAGCTGGTGCTCGTGCTGGCCGTGCAAATCCACTAAGAGCGCGCCCAACTCGCGCAGCGCGGCGGTGGTGGCCAATCTCCCGTTGATGCGCACGCGCGAGCGGCTGCTGCCGTCGCCGGCGGAGATTTCGCGCACGATGAGCAGTTGCTCGTCCTCGACAGGAAAGCCCTGCTCGCGCAGGTAGGCGGTGGCCGGCGGCGCGTCCGCGAGATCGAAGGCACCTTCGACCACGGCGCGCGATGCACCGCCGTCTTTGGCGGAGTCGCCTGGCGCGCTGCCCTGTCCGACCTGCTCGGCGGCGGCGCGCTCGCCGACCAGCAGGCCCAGCGCGGAAATCAGGATGCTCTTGCCGGCGCCGGTTTCGCCGGTCAGCACGTTGAAACCCGGCCCGCTCTGCAATTCGGCTTCTTGAATGAGGGCTAAATTCGAGATGCGAAGTTCGACCAACATGAGAAAATGTGGCCCTCACCCCCGGCCCCTCTCCCGCGAAGCGGATTGGGAGAGGGGCCGGGGGTGAGGGCTGAAAGGGCCTACTGGTGCGCCACCATTTCTTCGACGATTTTATAAATCTCGCACTCGATGAAGAGATCCACCACGTCGGAATCGAGGCGTCCGTTGCGCGCTTCGAGTTCGAGGATTTGTAGCGCGCGATCGGCGGGCATGGCTTTCTTGTAGGGGCGGTCGGCGGCATTCAGCGCGTCGAAAATGTCGGCCACCGTCATCATGCGCGTGCCGAGAGGAATCTGCTCGGCGGTGATGCCGCGTGGATAGCCGCTGCCGTTGAGCTTCTCGTGGTGGCCGTAAGCCAGCTCCGGCACGGCGGCGAATTCGGGCGTCCACGAGATGCGCTGCAAGAACTCGAACGAAAGGCGCGCGTGTTCCTTGATCTGCTCGAATTCGCTATTGGTCAGCGAGCCGCGCCGCACGCACAGCGCCTCGAACTCCTCGCGCGAGAGCACCGGACGGCATTCGCCTTTTTCGTCGCGGTAGGTGAGGTTCGCTATTTTGCAGAGCACCGCCAACTGGCGCGCGTATTCCTCGTCCGGCACGTAGTTGATGGCCGGGTCGTTGATCTGCGTCAGCAGGCGCGCGTCCTCCTGGATTTCGGCCAGCTCGCGCTGCAATTGCTCGTCGCACTCGCCCAGCGCGGATAGCGCCGCCTCGCGCGGCAGCTCCAGCAGAAGCTGGACTTTTTTCTCGGCGCACTGCTTTTCGCACTCGCGCGCTAAGAGCACCAGGCGGTCTTTCACGGCCTGAAAATAAAGCGGATCGAGCTTGTGGCTCTTGATGAGGATGTTCTCGCGCACGCCGATCTTGCCGAAGTCGTGCAACAGGCTGGCGTAGCGCAGCTCCTTGATCTCCTGCGGCGAAAAGTGCACGTCCTTGTAGGGGCCGCTGATGGCCGCGTCGGCGGCTTCGGCCAGCGCGATGGTCATCGCGGTGACGCGCAGCGAATGGTTGCGCGTGCTGGGATCGCGGTCTTCAATCGCGCTCGCCGCCGCCGTGACGAACGACTCGAAGAGCGCCTCGATCTGCCGTAAAAGCTGGTTGTTTTCCAGGGCGACCGCAGCCTGCGAGGCCAGCGTCGCGGCCAGCTCGACGCGCTCGTCGTCGAAGGGCAGCACCTCGCGCGCCGCGATGGCCTCGGTGACGATGCCGTTTTCATCGGTGAGAAGAATGTCCGGGTCGCGCTTGCGATTGATGAGCTGCAACACGCCGGTGACTTCGCCGGAGTGGTTCTTCAGCGGCAGCACTAAGACGCTTTTGGTGCGGTAGCTGTGTTCACGGTCGAAGTCAGGATTGAAGCGGTAGGGCGCGTCCAGCGGCAGTTGATAGGCGTCCTCGAAGCACAGCCTCTCGCCGCGCAGCGCCGAATACCCGGCCAGGCTCGACGAGGAAACGGGAAACGTGACGTTGGTGTTAAGCTCCGATTTGGAGTCGTTCTGCGCGGCGCGAAAGTGCAGCGTGATATCGTCAGCCGTCGTGCCGTCATGCCTGCCTTCCGAAACGATGTAGATGCTGCCGGCGTCGGCGCCGGTCAGCTCGCGCGCTTTGCGCAGGATCAAATTGAGCAGGCGATCAATGTCGCGCTCGGCGGAGAGCGCCAACCCGATGTCGCTGAGCAGGCGCAGGCGGTGCGCCGTCACCTCTTCGAGGTCGCGCGGCGCGGCGGCGAGAGAAAACTCGCCGTCCGGGCCAATTGCTATCGTGGCCGGGCCGGATTTTTCCAGCAGTGCGCTGCGCTCGTCGCCCATAATCCTCTCCTTTGATTATAATCGGTCAGCCACATTCTCAGCCGCGATTTCAGTTGGCGGGTGCTCGAATTTCGTCCCATTCTGGCAAACTGTGGCGCGCTGCTTGCCGATGTCCGAGGAGAAAACGATGACGATTTTCGACAATGAAGTTTTGCAACTGCCCACGCCTTACGGCCCGATGCAGACTCACGTTTTCCGCCCGCAGGCGCCGGGCCGCTATCCCGGCCTCGTGCTGTGGTCGGAGATTTTTCAGTTGACGGGGCCGATCCGCCGCAGCGCCGCGCTGCTGGCGGGCCACGGCTTCGTGGTGATGGTGCCGGAGATTTACCACGAGCTGGAGCCGCCGGGCGCTGTGCTGCCCTACGACGAGGCGGGCGCGCAACGCGGCAACGTGCACAAGATTGAAAAGGAGCTGGCCTCGTATGACGCCGACGCGCGCGCCGTGCTGGACGCACTCAAGGCGCATCCCCACTGCACGGGCCGCCTCGGCTCGCTGGGCTTTTGTATCGGCGGGCACCTATCGTTTCGCGCCGCGATGAACCCGGACGTGCTGGCCGCCGCCTGCTTCTATGCGACGGACATTCACAAGCGCAGCCTCGGCAAGGGCACGAGCGACGATTCGCTGCTGCGCGCCGGCGAAATCCGCGGCGAGGTCGCGATGGTCTGGGGTCGTCAAGACCCGCACGTGCCACGCGAGGGCCGTCGCCTGATTTACGAGACGCTGGCCGACGCCGAAGTGAATTTTTCGTGGCACGAGTTCAACGGCGCGCATGCCTTCATGCGCGACGAGGGGCCGCGCTACAACCCGTCGAACGCGCGCCTGTGCTACGACCTGGTGATAGAGCTCTTCCAGCGCAAGCTGGGCGAAGGCGATTTGGCGGCGGAGGCCGAGGGCGCCGGCGCAACGCGGCATTGATTTTCGCCCACGAAGGACACGAAGAAACACGAAGATTCACGAAGAAAAAGAAAGAGATCACAAGGAGCGTTTCGCTCTTGGATTCTTTCAAACTTCTTCATGCCCCTTCGTGTTTCTTCGTGTCCTTCGTGGGCGAAATCACTTCTCGAACGCGCTCAGCTCGCCACACGAGGAAAACGCCTGATTCGCGTTGTCGCCGCAGGCCGGCTTGCCTACCACGCGCAGCGCGACAACCTTCACGGGCGCATTCAATTTCAACGCGAACGCCTGGCCGTCTTTGAGGCCGCGGTTGTCGGTCGCCGTCGTCGCCGGATAATCGTCGAGCGCGCCGACGGTCTCCCACGCGCCGTTTTGCTCCCGCTGAACTTGCACCTGCGGCTCGCCACCAGACGCATCGAACCAGCCGCCGTCGTGGTAGCTGTGGCCGTGCGCGAAAACCACACGGGCCACGTCGCGCGGCGCGTCGAAGCCCACTTCATACCAGTCTTCGTCAGCTTTCGTGCCGTCGAAAGTCACCACGTAAGTCGAGTTGTCGCCGTCGTTGATCGAGCCGTTGAGGTTGCCCTCGCGCGAGCGCGCCTCGCGGCCTGCCAGTCCATCGCCTTCGGGGAAATTGCCCGGCGCGCGCAGCCACACCGCGAAGCGTCCGCCCGTCGCCCCGGCCTGCGCGAACGGCACGAAGACGGCGTTTTTCGTGGTGCCGTCCTTGAAGGCAAGCGTTGCCTCGACTGTGCCGTCGCCTTTGGGTTTGGCCGTCGCGTTTTCGGCCAGCGTCGCCAGGCGCGCCGGCGGCAAACCCGGATTGAGCTTTTCGTCGTAGGCTAGCACGAAGGGGCCGTAAATTAGGACTGTTCGTTTCGCGTTGCTTTGAGCACCAGCAACTTGTCCCCATGACGGCCCGACTGCGCTATTGAGACCGCTGCCATTAATCCAGTCGCGCAATGCAAACTCATGCCACCCATTTCTGATTTTTCCATCAAATATTCGCTCGGCAGGTGCAGGTAGATAAACATGCTTTACTCCTATCACGGTATAACCGGAATACCACCTGCGATGGCGTATTTGCACGCCAAATCGAACATTTCCTTCTACGCCAAATTTCAAGACAGTTCCTTTATTTGGCACCTCTGGCGGTTCAAAAGGGTCAGGCACAGTCACGGTTACAGTGACTGGCTTGCCCCCTAACGTCGTTTCGGCAGTCGCGTTTTCCAGCAAATTGACAACGAGCACATCATTGCCCTGTTCATCCTTCGTTTTGAACAAAGCCATCTGCGGCAAAAGCGCCATCGCACGCGGGCCGCTGGACAGGCAACAGTTGGTGGAATTGCCATACGGCTTGGTGCCTTCGAGCGGCGTGTAGTAGCACCACTGCTTACCGTCCGGCAACTGCGCGCCGGACAGGTGGTTGTAATAGGAGCGCTCGATCTCGTCGCCGTATTTCGCTTCGCCGGTCAGCCGCAGCAATTGCCAGTTGAGCTGAATCCACGTCGTCGTCACGCAGGTCTCGCCGAGATTGGCGCCGTTGCCGTTGGGCAATTCGTGGTCGGCGTGGAAATGCTCGTGATGGCTCGCCGTGCCGGTGATGTAAAGCTGGTTCGCCACGATGTCGGCCCAGGCGTTTTTCGGCGCTTCGAGATATTGGGCGTCGCCGGTGGCGCGCGCCAGCTCGCACAGGCCAACCAGGTTCGAGAGCATCTCGTAGGCTTTGCCGTTGGCCGTCTTGTTGACTTTGCCGGTCTCGCTCAGCGTCTGCAAAATCTTCGGGCCGTTCGGCTCGTCCCAACTGGCCACGATGTATTGGGCGAAGTCGAGATACCTTTCGTCGCCCGTCGCGCGATAGAGCAAGACCACCGGCTCCAGCACGCTGGTGGCCGCCATGCCCATGTGCGTGCCGGCGGCAAGAATGCTCTTCTTGCCCGGCCCGAAAGTGTTGATGAGCAAGTCGCCGATTTTGCGGCAGGATTCCAGCGCGGCGGCGTTGCCGGTGTATTCGTGATAGGCTAGCAGGCCGAGCAGGTCGTATTTGTGAACCCACACGTCCCAGTCGGCGCCGGAGTAAAGCCCGAAGCGCTTGTCCTTCGTGTAGGTGCCGAGATAGCCGTCCGCCTCCTGCGTCTTGATAAGCTCGGCAGCGACGCGATCAATCTTCTCACGCAAGAGCGGGTCGCCCGTGTTGGCCCACGCCAGCGACGCGGCGTGCAGGAATTTGCCGACGTGCTCGCCGATCCACGCCTGCCGTCCGGGGCGATGGCGAAAGCCGTCGAGCAAGTCGTCTTCGTCCACCACGAGCAGGCGGTTCTTCTCGCTGTTAGCCACGCGCTCGCCGAGAAAGCCGCCCAGCTTCACCGCCGAAGGCGGCAGCGGCTCCAACACGTCGGGCAACTTCGGTGCGACCGGCGCGGCCACCGCAACGCTCAGGCAACAGAAAAAAGCAAGCCCAACGAGGCCAAGTCTTGCGATAATAAAGTCCATGAAACTCCCGGATAGAAGACAACTGGGCCGTCGCAAATCCGATTGGTTTTTGCCCATCATCCTCTGGCTAATCGCCTTCGCCGCGATTTTGACAGCGCGCCATTTCTGGCTGCGCGCCCGCGATCTCGAAGAGTTGAACGAATCGCTGCGCCAGCAAGTGCAGTTGTTGGAGCGCACACCAACCCCTCCGCCGGCACCTAAGCCGGCTCGCAAACCGACACCGCGCCGCTGATGTGACCAAAGCAAGCGGGGCTTGCGCCCTCTTCCAATCGGTCAATCCCCCGACGATTGGAAGAGGGCGCAAGCCCCGCTAACCCCGCTCTCCTGGCACCGGATAATTCTTCGCCGCGTCGTCCAGCACCAGCACCCAATCGTGTCCGACGCCGCTCGATGGCGGCGTGAACTCCTTCTGGCCTTCGCGCGCGATCTGGCCTGCCGGTGTCGTTTCTCCGGTGCGCGGGTTGAACCACGCGACCTTCAACATCTTGCCCGATAGCTTCGACAAATCCACCGTGAACGGCTTACCCAGCGGACTATAAACGAAGGCATAGCTGCCATCGGCGGCGCGCGTTGCCTGCAAATGCTCGGCGCCGCTGCGCGCCTCGCCGACGAGCAGCGATTGGTCGGGCACGCGCTCTAAAAACGGACGCGATTCGAGCAAGCGCCGTGCAAACTGCATCTGCGCCGCGCCGGGCAGTTGCAGCGCCTCGCGCCACGGCGTGCGCGCCCAGGAGACGGGCGCGCGCCGGCTGGTGTCGAGGAACTGCCAGATGTCGTGGCAGCCGTAGGTGTGGCCGTGCGCGCCGGCAAACAGCGCCCAGTAGGCGAATTGGCGCACCGCGTGTTCGTCGAAGTAGCCGTTCTCCGGCTTGAAATCAATGGGATGGTCTTCGTAGCCCGGCTCGCCGTCGAGGCAGGGCTTGGGCGGCTGCATGGCGTAGTCGCGCGCGATCACTTCGTAGTTCGGCGAGCGAAAGCGATGGCCCGATTGCAGCATGTTGAAGTCGAGCCACGCTGCGCCCTGCCACCATTCCGAGGACGAACGCCCGCCGCTCGGATGAAACGTCACCAGATGCCGTCCGCCATCGCCCGCCTTCACACCGGCGGCCATGTTCTCGATGATCGCGCGGTGCGCCTCGCTTTCAATCGGACGGTCGCCACCTAAAATCCAGATGATCGGCTTGTCCTTGTAGCGCCTGCCTAAAAATTCGCCCCACCGGCGCGCGTTGTCGGGCGTGAAGACCTCCGGGCCGCGCCCCCATTTTTTGTTCCAGTATTCGCCCCACGTCGGCAGCATCCCGACGACCAACCCCAGCTCCTGCGCGCGTTCGACGACGCGGTCAACGTGCGCGAAATACTTCTCGTTTGGCTTCGTCGGGTCGTTGTTTTCCAGCGGCAAGTCGCCATTGCGGTTCGGCTCGGCCAGGCCGCCGTGCTCGGCCAGCGCTACGGCTTGAATCACCGTGAAGCCTTTGGCGGCGCGGTCGCGCAAGTATTCGTCGGCCTCCGCGAAGTCAATGCGATGGAACAGGCTCCACGCGGTGTCGCCTAAATAGAAAAACGGCGTGCCGTCGCTTTTCAGCAAATAGCGCCTGTTGTCGCTGACGCGCGCCGGCGAAAAGTCGTCCAGGCTGTGGACTTTCACCGCGATGTCTTCTTTGTAATCGGGCGGCGCCAGCGCTTTCTGCCCGCCGCCGTGCGCGAATTGCTCCGCCTTGAGCGCGTTGCCCTGCTCCACGTTCAGCCACTCGACTTTGTAATTTCCGGCGGGCAAATCGAGCGCGAGGTTTGGCGCCTTGCCGTGCAGATAAATCGCGTAATGCCTGCCGGCCTCGGCCAGCGCATAGACCGTGGCGCCCTGCGCTTTGACGGCTTCGCGCGCCGGCTTCATGCGCACGAAGGGAAACTCTTCGAGGAACTCCTTCAGGATTCGCATCTGCCGCCGGAAGCTCTTGCCGCCGCCGCCCGGCTGCGTGGGCGGATATTGAAAATCGCCCGTCTCGTGGCCGGCGGTGAACGAATAATCGAGATGAGAAAACGTGGCGCCGCCGGCCAGCATGAACTGCCAGGCTTCCTTGCGGTAGATCGCGTCGCCGGTGCCCTTGAATCCGGTTTCGTCGTCGGCCATCGCCTTGTTCAAGCCGTAGTTCATCGCCACCGTGTCGGGCGGCGTGGTGTAGTGGAAATTGAAAATGCTCACCGCCGGATTGGGCTTCTCGATCTTCGCTTTCTCGTTGGCGATGTTCTGCGCGATGAGATGCCGGTTCGGTAGCTTGCTCTCTTCGTCCACGATGGCCGCCGCGATGCGCGCCTGCCAGTCGAGCGTCACGCCGCCGAAATACGGCTCGTTGCAAATCTCGAAATACACGTTGTCGAAGCCGTTCACCTCGCGCACGAGCTTGCGCGCCACCGCTTCCTGAACTTCGACGAGTTCGGGATGCTTTAGCGTCAGCGATTCATGCTTCGGCACGGCGCCGATGCCATTGACGTTGTTGGCGGCGTTCATCGGCGACGCCTGCCACATCGAGTCCTCGTAGAGCGGGCAGAACAGCACCATCTCGACTACGACGCCGCGCTCGGATGCTTTGCCGACGAAATCCTTGAGCCGCGCGAAATACGTCTCGTCCCACTTCGTGAGGTCGAACTTGTTGCCGCCCTGCGCGTAGCCGGGCACGTCCGAGCGCGCCCACGGGCAGATGAAGCGGCTCGTCGCCGGCGCCAGCGTGTTGCCTTGAATGTTGAAATTGCCCGGCACCTCGCGGTAGGTGCCGGAAAAGGTGCGTGTGAGGTTCAAACCGTCGGCGCGCAGCGCGTCGAGGTATTTCGCGTAATCGAAATCGAGGTTCAAAACGGCGCCGTAGTGCTCGCCGGAACCGACCAGCACGGTCGGCTTGCCGCGCCAGAAAAAATAATGCCCGTTGTCGGGGTGCAGCTTGAGGGGTTCGTTCGCCATGGCGGCTCCAGTCAACAAAATGAAAAGGCACAGCAACAGTCTCATGGTTTTATTGGCCCATCCTCACCCTCGGCTGCCGAGTTTGTTGAAATTAATGGGGAATCAAGTTTGGCAAGGCGCGACTGGTGAGGATAGGGAGATCGCTGATTTTAACGCTCGGCCTGGCGATGGCCGGTTGTGCCGCGCGCCAGGCGCCGCCTGCCACGGTCAGTCATGTGGCCGCGCCTACCGCCGCAGCGCCCGCGTCCTCCACCATTCGCTTCACCGACGTCACGGCGCAAGCCGGCATTCGCTTCAGACACAATAGCGGCGCCTTCGGTCTCAAGCTGATGCCGGAAACCATGGGCAGCGGCGTCGCGTTCTTGGATTTCGACGGCGACGGCTATCAGGACTTGTTTTTCGTCAACTGCCGTTACTGGACGCAGGGCGAAGTAAAACAATATCAGGCCGGCAAGTGGTCGCAAGATGAAATTACGGTCTTCAAACGCACTCATGCGCCGGGCACGCCACGTAAGCGCTTCGCTCCGGCGCGGTGGCCGCACAATCTTACGCCCTGCGCGCTTTATCGCAACAACGGCGACGGCACGTTCAAAGATGTCACTCGTGGCAGCGGCCTCGACGTGGCGATGTTCGGCATGGGCGCCATCGTCGGCGATTACGACAACGACGGCCACGACGATCTTTACGTCACCGGCCTGGGCCGCAACTATTTGTTTCACAACCTGGGCAAGGGACGCTTTCGAGAGGTCGCGCCGCAACTGGGCGTGCAGGACGCCGGCTGGTCAACCAGCGCCGCCTGGCTCGATTACGACAAGGATGGGCGCCTCGATTTGTTCGTCTGCCACTATGTCAAATGGACGCCGTCCATAGATCGCTTCGGCACCATGAACGGCTTCGCCAAAAGCTACACGGCGCCTTATTTTTACGAAGGCGAGATGTGCCGCCTGTTTCATCAAAAAGCCGACGGGCAATTCGAGGACGCATCGGTGCGCGCCGGCATCCGGCCTCGCGCCGAGGCATTGGCGCCCAAAATCAAATCGCCGCGCGATTGGGTGCTAGGCGTCGCCACTAAAGCGCTGGGCGTCGCCGTCTGCGACTTTAACAATGACGGTTGGCCGGACGTGGCCGTCGCTAACGACAGCCAGCCTAACTGCCTTTATCGCAACGAGAAGGGCAAGTTTTCCGAAGTCGGCACGCAGCTTGGCTTCGCTTACGACAACACCGGCAACACGCGCGCCGGCATGGGCATAGACGTGGCCGACATGGATCACAGCAACCGCGACAGCATCGTCATCGGCAACTTCGACAACGAAATGATGGGGCTTTACTGGAATCGCACGAGCGTTTTCAGCGACATTGCGCCGTCTACGCCGGTCGGTCTGGCCAGCAAGACTTTTTCGGTATTCGGCTGCCTGTTCGCCGACGTGGACAACGACGGATGGGCCGACATCCTGACCGCAAGCGGGCACATTGACGACCAGATCAACGGCATTCGCGGCACGGCCTACGCGTTGCGTCCGTTGCTTTTTCACAATCAGGGCCGCGCGAAATACGCTGAAATCGGCGCGCAATGCGGCGCGGCGCTGCAAGTGCCGCAGGTGGGGCGGGGTCTCGCGGCGGCGGATTTCGATCTCGATGGCGATCTGGATTTCGTGCTGACCACGAACGGCGGCACGCCGCTCCTGCTGCGCAACGATGCGGCGCCACAGGGCAACGCCATTCGCCTGCGGCTCAAAGGCACCAGGAGCAATCGCTCCGCCATCGGCACGCTGGTCAAGGCGAAAATCGGCAGCATGGTGCTACGCATGGCCGTGCATAGCGGCGGTTCTTATCTTTCGCAAAGCGAATTGCCGGTAACGTTGGGGCTGGGGGGCGCTCCGCGTGCGGACGGCGTCGCTTTGCGCTGGCCTTCGGGCAAGGTCACGCTGCTCAAAGACGTGGACGCCAACCAGGTGCTCACGGTGAGCGAGGAGAGCGATTCCGTGCAACGCCAACCCTTCCCGCATCGCCACTAAAATCGCCGCTAAAAATCGCCGCTAAAAACAAAACCGCGCCCCCAACGGGACGCGGTCTTGTTTTGCGGCAAGGCGGTTTATTGGTCAACCCAGGGGTTCGTTGTGCCTTCGTAAATCGAGGTGCCGTAAGGCAGCACCGCTTCGATCGCGCTCACCTGGCTCGTTCCCGTATAACTCGGCAGATTGACCGATTTGACGTGGCCGTCCACAAAAAGCACGTTGGCTGCGCCCAAGTGGCGAGGGAGACCGTTGGATGCCTGGGTAATGCGGTGCGTGGCGTTCCACAGCGTGTAGTCCTCGTTCAAGCCACGGAAATAGTTCGCCTGATTGGGGCTGAAGTTGCCGCCGGCGCCGGTGTAGCCCTCAATCAGATAAACCACGGAGGAGACTTTTTGAATGTCGGCCAGCGCCTTGATGTGCAGCCAGTTGTTGCCCAGGTAGCTGCTGGCGTGGTCGCGGCTGTCACTGGGGCAGCGATAAACCTGGTAGCTCTTCACGTAAGGAAACTCGCCAGGCGCCCAGTTGTAAACGTTGGTGTTGCCGTTCCAGATCATCGGCCAAATCTCGTCGTAGTCCTGGACGTATTGGGCGACGCCAACGCCGAGCTGCTTGAGGTTGTTGGCGCAGGAGGACTTGCGAGCGTTCTCGCGGGCGCGCGAGAAGACGGGGAAGAGGATGGCCGCGAGAAGCGCTATTATCGCTATGACGACCAAGAGTTCGATCAACGTGAACGCTTTGCGCGTGAAGCCGCGCCCTGCGGCTTCCCAACAACTGTGCGGCTTGCGACGTGACATGGAGTTCTCCTTTGGAGTCCGGGGAATGGGGCCGGTCATCCGGCAACGGGAATTTCCGGCAACGGGAATTATAGCAATTATAACCCAGACCGTTGAGGTTCAAACGCACGCAAGCGTTTAATTGAGCGCCAGCAGACGGACTTCGTATTTTTGCAACTCCAGGCGCTGCTCTCCCATCGTTACCGTCACCGGCGCGGCGCGCTTGTTTGGCAAGGTGGGACTGGTGAGGACAGGGGAATCGCTGATTCTGTGGATGACGCCGGGGTTTGACGTGGCGGCAAAAGTTCGCCGGGCGCTGAAGAATTGGGCGATAAAAGTAAAAAGCCCCCAGCTTCGAGTGGCGCATGGCGCTGCTCGCAGCCGGAGGCTTTTTCATCTCTTTGCCGCCTGTCGTTTACTGCCAGGATTGGCCGGTATGATTACGTCCAAGGCCCGGGATAAGCTGGACTCGTTATGCCGACGCTCATCCACTGACTATACGGCATGACAGCGTTCATCTGGGCCACCGCCGCAGCTCCTCCCGAAGTGGGAAGCGGCGGGCTGTTTTTGACATGCCCGTCGGCGAACAGCAAATTGGCCACGCCAAGATGTCGGGGCAGCGTCGCGCTACCCGCCACGCGAGTCGTCGCTGTCCAGATGGTGTAATCCTCGGCCAAGCCGAAGGTGGGCACGCCGCTAACGACGGCTCCCGGGCCCCTGTTACCGCCGGTGCCAATATCGCCGTCCATGCCGACGACCAACTCCGCCGGTCTGGCCATGTCAGCCACGCTTCTATAGCTGATATTGTTGTTGAACAGGTAGCTGCATCCCACGTTCGCGGAATGGCTGGGGCACTTGAAGACCTGCGCACTCTTGATGTAAGAGTAGTAAATCCAGGGCGTGGTGGTCAGGGGAGCGGCCGCCATGACCCCGCCGTTGTAGCCGAACTGCTCGTCGTAGTCCTGCAAATATTGAAGCATCCCGACGCCGATCTGCTTCACGTTGTTCTGGCAGGAGGACTTGCGAGCGTTCTCGCGGGCGCGCGAGAAGACGGGGAAGAGGATGGCCGCGAGAAGCGCTATTATCGCTATGACGACCAAGAGTTCGATCAACGTGAACGCTTTGCGCGTGAAGCCGCGCCCTGCGGCTTCCCAACAACTGTGCGGCTTGCGACGTGACATGGAGTTCTCCTTTGGAGTCCGGGGAATGGGGCCGGTCATCCGGCAACGGGAATTTCCGGCAACGGGAATTATAGCAATTATAACCCAGGCGGTGGATATTTAAACACGCGCCAGCACCTAACGGGCCTTGGGTCTTGGGACTTGGGCCTTCGGTCTTTGTCCTTGGATGTTTGGTTTTCTGTCTCGTGTCTGTCGTCTCTTGTCTCCGGTCTTCTCACTCCCGCGCCAGCGCGGTCAGGTCGTTCATCACGGCGTAGGTGTCGTCCGAGAGGCGCTCGCGGCGCACGGCGCGGCCATTTTCGAGGAGCACGCGATAGCTCACCACGCGAAATCCGTTCAGGCCGGGGCTGCGCAGAAACGTCCGTCCGCCGGTGCGCGATGCGACGCGCGTCACGCGCTGCGGCACGGCGCGCGCGAGGATTTTGGTCTCGACGCGCGCCAGGCTGCGCGCTCTTGCGGCGCCGAGCAAGCGCACTTCGAGGCGATTGTCATGCGCCGTGGCGCGGATGTGCAGCGGCCAGGGAAACGGGTTCTTAAAGCGCAAATCCACGCCGGGATAGGCCACCGCCGCGTCGCGGCCCGGCGCGATGTAAAGCGGGCGAAACGCATGCGGATGCCGCTCGACAATCGGGCAGCCGGCCAGCAGCGCCGCGTTGTAGAGCGTGGTCGAAGTCTGGCACACGCCGCCGCCGTAGGCGCGCACCAGCTCGCCGTCGAACGACACCGGCGCCTTGACGTAGCCCTGATCCACCGACCACGATTTCACGGCGCCATTGAACGAGAAAATTGCGCCCGGCGCGACGACCTTGCCGTTGATGGCTTCCGCCGCCAGCCGCGCGTTGTGCCGCTGTCCGCGCGTGCGTCCCTGCAAGCTCGTGGCGTAGCCGGCGATTTCGACCTGCGGGTTCGGCGCGCCGAGCAGCCGAAAAAAGCCGAAGGCGCCGACGAGAGACAGGCACGCAAAAACGCCCAGCGGCAAAAACGATGGCGCTTTTGACTTCACGAAAATGAGACTCCCAACGTTGATTATCCGAAAAACACAACGGGCACAAAAGCGCGCGGCTTTTGTGCCCGTTGGGGTGGGTTTTCGCGTTTAGCGAGTCTGGTCAACGGTGTAATACAACAGTGCCATGAAGCGCGCGCGCTTGATCTGCTCGGCCACGACGCGCTGGTGCTTCGCGCAGTTGCCGGTGTGGCGGCGCGACAGAATCTTGCCGCGGTCGCTCACGAACGGCTTGAGCTGCGAGGCGCTCTTGTAATCCACCGACAACGCCGAGTCCGCACAAAAGCGGCACTTTTTGGCCTTCAAGGGCCGCAGCGGTCGGCGCGAGCGGGTGTTGGGTCGCATAAATAACTCCTTGAGCCGGGGGTTGAAACCCCACGGCAGGAAGGCCTTCGGCCAAGCGTCCTTCGGCCAAGCGTCCTTCGGACGCACGAACGTTAGAACTTGTCTTGCCAAATCATAACTGTGCCATCGTGCGAAGCACGGCCAGCCGAAGGCTTTCCTGCCGGGTCTTTCAAGGCCCGGCCATCACTCGTCAGCGAACGGATCGCTGTCGTCGAAATCGTAATCGTTCTGCGGGTAGGCCGGTTGCGGCTGCGCGCCACGCGGCGCCTGCCCCGCTGGCCCCGGCGCGCCTTGCGGACGCTGCGGCGCACCTTGCGGCGCCCCGCCTTGCGGTGCTCCGCCCTGCGGCGCCTGGGGACGTTGCGGCGGCGCGGCTGGCGCTGCGGCCTGCGGGCGCGGCGCGGCTTGCACCGCGGCCTGCGCGACCGGGGCCTGCGAGCGCGCGGGCGCAGCCGCCATCTCGTCGTCAAAGTAGTCGCCGCCACCCGCCGGGGCAGCGGGCGCACCGTAGCCGCCAGCAGCGGGCGCACCCGCCGCGGCGCCGTCGCGCGGCGGTTCGAGCGTCTCCACGTTGTCGCACACGATGTCCACCGACGTGCGGCGCGTGCCGTCCTGGGCGGTGTATTCGCTCATCTCAATGCGTCCATCAACGGCCACCAGGCGGCCCTTCTGGATGTATTGTTGAACGAACTCCGCCTTTTGCCGCCACGCTTTGCAGCGGAAAAAGTCGGTCACGCGCTCGCCCTGCTCGTTTTTCTGAAAACGATCCACGGCAATCGTGAAGGTCGTCACGGCCAGTCCGCTGGCCGTGTAGCGCAGTTCGGGGTCGCGGGTCAGGCGACCGATCAAAATGACCCTGTTGAACGACGGCATAGCAATCTCTCCTCTCTTGGCGGCTCCCGCTGAGATTCCCGGACGGGTGGGAGCCGGACAAGGCAAATTCTCTTTCGCGACAACCGTCCGGTTAATCCTATTATAACCGATGCCGCTGTCATTGAAAAGAGTGAAGTCGCGATTTCCGGCCTTGAATTTTCAAGACGCTACTGGTCTTCGCGCACGGTCATGTGGCGCAGCACAGCCTCGTCAATCTTGAAGACGCGGTCGAGTTCTGCCGCCGTTTCTTTCGTGAAACGGCCATTGAGCACGACGTAAACGCCCTCGATCTGCTTCTTGATGGGGTAAGCCAGCCGGCGCAGCTCGGAGATGCGCACGTTGTCAATGCCGCCGCCGCTCTGCTCGATGAGGCCGCGAATACGCTCGGTGACGGCGTTGGGGTCCTGGCCGACGCGCACGATGAAAATCGTTTCATAGTTGCGGCCACCAGGCACTTCGGCGCGCGTCGCGCCGGCGGACGCACCTTCGGCGGGCGCCAACGACGTGTTGAGTTCCGGTTCGACGGCCTCGGCAGTGGCGGGCTGAGCCTCTTCCGGCTCCGATGTTTCGGCTTCTGCCGCTTCAGGCTCTGGAGCTTCGGCTTCCACCGTTTCCGGCTGAGCCTCTTCCGGCTCTGCCTCTTCCGATTCCACCGTGGCGGCTTCCGTCGTTTCGTCTGCGGTTGTATCTTCGGTCGTGGCGTCGGTGGCCGGCGCATCCTCGGACGCGGCAGTTTCCTCCGCCAGCGGAGTGGTTTCTTCGTTAGCCAATCGCTTCACCTCCTTCCCACGGACGATCTCGCGTGAACGCTGCAAGATACGGCCTCTCGCGCGATTGGCTCGCCAGAGGCAGGAAGGGAAATTGCAAGCCTTTTAATTATAGGCATCGCGTCCGGCGGGCGCAACCGGTAAAATGGAAGGTCGTGCCCCGCACGCCCACAAAATCATGGACATTCAACTGGCGATGCACTCGTCGCCGCGCTTTTCGACGTGGATATGGGTGCCGGACTGGCGCCTCTTAGTGGACGCCGGCGACGGCGCCACGCAGGCGATGGGCTACAAAATCCGCAAAATAGACACGGTGGCGATGACGCACGCGCACCGCGACCACCTCGGCGGCCTCTTGCAGGTGGTGAACCAGCGCGGCGAGGCCGGGCCGTTCGCGGTGATTCACCCGTGCGGCTCGTCGTCGTTCGCGCAACTCGAAGCGTTCGGCATCAAGTTCAATCCGGGCACGTCGCACAACGCCATCTGGCATCGCGCCGAGGAAGGCGACGAGTTTCCCACCGGCATCGAAGGGCGCTTTCTGAAGGCGTTTCGCACGCGCCACTACGCCGACGACGATCCCAACAAGGCGCCGCGCTCGCTGGGCTATCACCTGATCTGGCGCAAGATGAAAGTGCGCCCCGAATACCGCGACCTGCCGCAAAAGGAGCTGGACGCCGTGCGCGAGAAGATCGGGCGCGAGGGCATCACAGCGCCGGTGGACGAAAAATGGCTCACCATCGGCGGCGACGGCGCGCCGTTGTCGCCAAATGTCGTGGCCGGCACGCGCCTGCTCCTGCACGAGGCGACGTTTCTCTCGGCGGACGATTACGAGGCGGAAGAAGCGGGCGAGGACGTGGGCCACGTCCATTCGACGATTGACGAGGCGCTACGCGTGGCGCAGGAAGCGCAAGTTGAGCGCGTGGTGCTTTATCACATTTCGACGCGCTACACCGATCAGGAAATCCGCGACGCGATTCGCGCCGCCGCCGAAAAGCTGAACCTCAAAGCGACGGTCTGGGCCGCGCTGCCGCGCCGCGTTTACTGGAATCTGCTGCGAGAAAAACCGATGTGGGAGTAGAAATGCAAAATGCAAAATGCAAAATGCAAAATTGGCAAGCCTCCAATTTTGCATTTTTAATTTTGCATTTTGCATTCACGCCAAGTCGTGCGCGTAGACGACCAGATCGGGATCGAACTGGGTGCCGGCGCCTTTGGTGATTTCTTGCAGGGCCTCGGCGCGCGAGAGCGCCGGGCGATAGGCGCGCGGCTCCAGCATCGCTTGATAGGCGTCGGCCAGTGCGATGATGCGCGAGCCGAGCGGAACGTCGTCGCCGGCGTTGAAGTGCGTGTGGTGATAACGAATAATAGGCACCATATGCGAGAGAAATTCAATGGGGCGAACCATCTCGGCGCCGACGACGGTGTGATTGCGCGCCTGGCGCAATTCGTCCTGCGTCAAGGAGCGCGCCAGCGTGTCGAGGCGGTGCGCCTGGTTGATCAGGCCGATGTTGTGAATCCACGCCGCGTATTCGAGGTCGGCCACTTCCCGGTCGGAGAGGCCCAGGCGCGAGGAGATCGAAACCACGTGGCGCACCACGGAGGGCGTATGGCCGACGGTGTAGGAGCTTTGACCGTCAATGTATTCCATGAGGCTTTTGGCGTGCTCAAGATAAATCTCCGGCAGCGTCTTGGGCGTGCTGTCCTGAGCGCCGGTGCCCTCGCGCAGAAAATCAATGATCTTGAGCATCATGGCGTAGAGCGCCACGCGCAGCTCGGAATCGGGCACGCCGCGCAGGGCCGGGCCGGCGGAGGCGCGCACGTCCGGCATCGCCTCGTCGAGCAGCGTCATCGAGTTATCTTCCAACTGGCGAATCAGGTTGTAGGCAAAATTCAACATGGTCGTTAGGGAGCGCGGCCACAACACAGTCACGAACAACGCTCTGCAAACCGCCGGTGTCAACTCCCACTTTACCACAGGCGCCGCGGTTGCCACAAGTTATTATAAGCGTTTACCGCCGATGATGGCTCCAACGGTTGCCACCAGCCGCCGGGCAGTCCTACACTGCCCTCGATTCCCTGTGTCCGATTCGCTCTCTTCGCCCCCCGCATCCTCGACCGCGCCGCCCTCGGCGCCGGCGGTCTCGTCAGCTTCAGCAGCCCCGGCGGGGCCGGCGACGCGGCCTCACGTGAAGCTGCTGCCGCCGCTGTCGCCGCTGACCTATTACCGGCGCAACCTGGCGCGCTCTCTGCCGGTGGGCGGCGCGGTGACGATTTCGGTGTTCCTCATCGCGGGCATCGTCACGCTGTTCACCTCGGTGGACGATTCCATCCAGCAAAATTACGGGTTCTTGCGGCACTTTTCGGTTTTGACCGGACAAGTCGCCCGCGACGCTCCGCCGGCCTTGGTCGCACAGGTCAAGCGCGAGCCGCACCTCAAGAAAATTATTGATTCGGTGCCCTACCCGAACACGCTCAAGTTCATCATCGGCGAGCTGCCGATGCCGGTCTACGGCGTGGAGCCGGGCGTCATGCCCGAACTCATCGCGCTGACCCAAAACCGCATCGTCGAAGGCCGCCTGCCGGAGCCGGGCCAGCCGGAATTGGTGATCAGCCGCTTCTGGGCCAACAACCTGGGCACTAAGCTCGGCGACAAGGTCACCGCCAGCGACGAGAAATTCCCCACCATCACCGAGCCGCAGAAGGTCGTCGGCATCCTCGACGGCGGCGCCAACCTCGCGCTGGCCGACATTGATTACGTGGTGGGCGCCCTGCCCGACCCGAACCTGGTGCGCCCGGCGCACCTTTTGATTCCCGACGCGCCCGAAAACCTGCATGGCCTGAACACGCACATTCAGGACTTCATCAAGAATCCGCGAGGTCACGGCCTGACGCGCGCCCAGGCGCACTCCGCGCAGATCTTCACGCACGAGGATATGGTGCGCCGCGTGCGCAAGGGACTCGGCTACTTTTTCAATTTTTTAGCGATTTCCGACGGCCTGGTGATCGGCGCCGTGGCGCTGCTCAGCGGCTTTCTGGCGAACATCTATTTCGAGAGCCGCCTCGCCGAGTTCGGACTGCTCTCGGCGTTCGGCTTTCGCCGCGAGCGCCTCGCCGGGCGCCTGGTGATCGAGACCGGCGCGCTGGTGGTGGTAAGCTGGCTCGTCGGGCTGCTGCTGACGTGGCTGGTGCTATGGCTGCTCGACGTGCTTTATATGGCGCCGCGCGGCCTGATCCTGGCCAACGTCAACGCGCTGGCGGTGCTCTACACGCTGCCCACGCCGATCATCGTGGGGCTGGCCAGTCTGGGCACCGTGCTGCGCCGGCTCTACAAGCTCGACCCGATTGAAATCATGGAGCGGAGGTGAGGTGGTGAGGTCGTGAGGTGGTGAGGTCGTGATTGTGCTTCGGAAAGGCCAGAATTTCTTTCTGCGAATCAGCTTCACCACCCCCACCACCCCCATCACCCCACCACCTCACCACCCCACCACCATGCTCGAACGTCGCTCGCCAAACTCGCTGCGCTGTGAGGATTTGACGTTGACCTACGTGACGCCGCGCTCGACGACCTACGCCGTGCGCAAGGTGACGCTGCGCGTCGGCGAGAGGGCTTTCGCCGGCATCGTCGGGCCGTCGGGCAGCGGCAAAAGCTCGCTGCTTTATTTGCTGTCCGGCCTCAAAACGCCCACGCACGGCAGCGTGCGCGTCGGAGGCTTTCACTTTTCCGGCGCGCCCGCCAACGCCTGCCTCGACTTTCGCCGCCAGCACTTCGGCTTCGTGTTTCAGGAGCCGTTTTTGATACCTTATTTGAATTTGCTGGAAAACGTGCTGGTGCCGATTGAAAAGCCGGGCGAAGCCGACGTGGATTACGCCTATCGCCTGATGGAGCAGCTCGGCATCGCCGAGCTGGCGCCGAAATATCCCAACGAGTGCTCCGGCGGCGAGCGCGTGCGCGCCTCCATCGCACGTGGCCTGGTGCACCGTCCCGGCTATCTTTTCGTGGACGAGCCGACCGCGAACCTCGACCTGGCCACCGGGGCGCGCGTGATGCAGATTTTGCAAACGCAGCGCGACCACGGCGCGCTCATCATCGTGACGCACGACCTGGAAATCCTCGACAACGCCGACGTGATCTTCCGTATGCGCGACGGCGCGCTGGTCGAGACCTATTCGCCCAAACGCGCCACGGCTTAACGACGGTTGCAAGTTCAAAGTTCAAAGTTCAAAGTTGAGAGCGGCACGGAGTTTGAACTTTGAACCTTGAACTTTGAACTTGCAACTGCTGTTGGGTATAGTTGCATAAGACGCTGATATCCAAGGACTGAGGAGGCCTGCAATGGGCAAAATTAGCAAGGCGGTTCACGACATCGGCACGGCAGTGTGGTTCGGCGGCACGCTGATGGGCACGCTGGCGATGAATCCCGCCGTGGAAGTGCTGGACGATCCCGAAGAACGCGGCAAGATGGTGGACGAAGGCTGGGCGCTGTTCCAGCCGTGGGCGGCGGCGGGGCTGCTGAGCGCGCTGATCGCGCACGTCGCCATGCGGCGCGGCGGCCCGGAAAACGCCAGCGGCTGCTACAAAGCCACCGCCGCCGCGAAAGACCTGCTGATGGCCACCGCTCTGGTGTCGTCGGTGGCGAGCATGGCGCTCGGCGAATACGCCATGCACCAGGAGCCGGACGCCTACGCGATGGACGATGGCGCGACCTCGGACGCCGAAACGTCGTTTGAAGTCGCGCCGGCGCAGAGCGGACTCACTATCGCGTCGTGGGTGCAACTGCTGTCGGGCGTCGGCATCTTCGTGACCAGCGCCGTCCTGGCGGCGGAGCGGGAAAAGCAGTCCGTTCTTTAAACACAAAGGCACAAAGGCACAAAGAGGTTTGAATGCTCTTTGTGCCTTTGTATCTTTGACTTCCGAACAACGCGAAAATGCAACCAGAGCAGAAACCCGCTTCAGGCGTCACCGTGCCGGTGCTTTCAGCAGATGAGGCGCTGAGCGCCATTGGCGGCGGCACGTTAGTCACGCTGCGCTTGAAAGATGCGACTCCCGAAGAGATTTTCGATGAAATTTCGCGCCAGTCGGGAGTTCGCGTGCAAGGGTTAGGTTCGAACTTCTGGGAGGGAAGCCATTATCCGGCGATGAGTGTCAACTGTGACCGGCGTCCTTTTTGGCCGGTTCTCAGAACCCTCATCAACAGATATGGCCTTTTCGTTCGCGGCTCTACTGCATACTCGTGGGGACTTAACCTTAGCTCGCTGAAAAACGACAAGCTGCGCGGCCCCACACAAGTAACGGGGCCGTTCATGATCCTCGCCAACAAAGCGCAGCGCATCGAAAATTCATCAGTTGAGTTTGGCGATCCCCAGCCGCGAAACCATACCGACGAGTTTTTCGTGCTCATCAATGTCTTTGCTGACCCAAAGCTGGAAATCTTGTGGCTTGCCGGAACGCCGGTGATCGAGGAAGCAGTGGATGACGCGGGCAACGCTTTGCTGACGGAGACCACGCCGCCCACCATTCTCAATGATGAAGGGCCATTTCCAGGCTGGGAGTTGCGGATTAACCTAACGCATCCACAAAGAGCGGGAACCCACATTGCAAAACTCAAAGGCTCGCTGCGCTTTTGGATAGCAACAATGGAAAGAAGCTGGGAGATTCAAGACGTGCTCAACGTGGCCGAAGGCGAACATCGCTTTACTCTCGCAGGCGCGCCTGAGACTTACGTGTTGGAAAGCGTGGAAGAGCTTTTCGACGGCGAACAATACCACGTTAAAACGCAAATTTTACCGTCGCCCAGCGGAGAATTCTGGCCATGGCAAGATGAACGTTTGCTCATTAAACACATTTATCGATGGTTGGGATTGATGGATGGCCGGGGGCGTTTCTTGGCGCCTGTGAGTTCGGGCACGATCATCAGCCATGTTTCCGGCCAAAAAGCTGATGGCACCTGGGTTATCTCTAAACTTCAAAACGGAACCGAGTTCACAACACGCCTACCAACAGGCGGAATAGCTGGCAAGCCCACACGTTTAAAATGGAAAACCTTTTTTGGCATCAAGCAGGTCGAAGTGCGGTTCGAGTTCACCAATCTTCCAATGCCAGCCATCTCCGGAAGTCAGTAACGCGCAACTGCCGCTCCTCTGTTTTCCGCGTTCCGGCTTCCACGTTCCAAGTTCGGCTCAGCGTCCGTGCAGCAGTCTGTCGCCCAGCACCGCCGGCAATCCGGCGTCGAGGATGGCGCGGCGTGCGGCGTGCCAGTCGTAATCGAGAGCCTTGATCTCCACGGTGCCTTCAAAATCCAAAATCGCGTAGCGTGCCTGCGGATTGCCGTCGCGCGGCTGGCCGCACGAGCCGGGATTGACTAAAAAGCGCCAGCCCTCTTCCAGGTCGAACGCGCCGCCCTGCGGCAGTGCGGCCTGCTCGAACTCCCGCCCTATCAAATGGCCGTCGCCATCCACTTGCACGCAATAGACGATGGCGCGATGCGTGTGGCCGAAAAAGCACAGGTTGTAAGTCATCAGGCGCATCGTCGCCATCGCGGCGGACACGTCGAGAATGTATTCCTCCCACGGCTCGCGCAGGCTGCCGTGCACCGCCTGCAAATTCCATTCGGGAAAGGCGCGCGCGCCGGGAAGTTCGCGCAGCCACTGCGCGTTGTCCGGCGTAAGCTCCCGGCGCGTCCACAGGATGGCACTGGCCGCCACATCGTTGAACCATTCGATGTCAATCAGGTTCAGCGCCGCCGCGTCGTGATTGCCCGACAGCGAAATGGCGCCGGCCTCGCGCAGAATCTCGCAGCACTCGTTGGGATGCGCGCCGTAGCCGACCACGTCGCCGAGGCACAGCAGCGCGTCGTATTGCCCACGCGCGTCGGCGAGCACCGCTTCCAGCCCGAAGCGGTTGCCGTGAACGTCGGATAAGATCAGCAGTTTCATAAAGGCTCAGCCTTCGTCGGGCAAACTGAAGGCCCGGTGCACAGGCGGGCTAAGCAACACCCACAACTGCCCCAATTTCAAGGCGATCATCAGTCCGCATAAAATCAGTATCACAATAAAATCGCGCACCGGTTGATTGTAAAATGTGATTAGCCACCAGCATAGGAAAACGAGACACGACGAAAGCACAAGTTCAAACCAAATAAACGCTTGTGCCCATAGGTATGAACGAAAATTCACTTTCAGCAATCCCCAGCCGATTAAAGCAACGAATATCAATGGATTGAACCACAGCTTGCCTTCCACTGCGGATACCACCATTGAGGACATCCAGAGAAAGCCCTCGATCATAAACAAGTAGGCGACGATCTTCAGCGATTGCGGCACGCGGCGCGGCGGGTTCATGGCAACTCTCCCGTTTCGACATGCGGGGCGAAGGTGCGCTGCACCGGCTCGCTGTTCAGCACGTTCAATTGCCAGAGTATCACGCCCACGCCTATCGCCAACCAAACCAAAGCCAGCGCGCGTGCCGCGCCCGTCGGGAGAAAAGTCAGCGGCGCGCCCATGACCTTGAATTGTCCGGCCCCGGTTACAATCGTCAGCAAAGCGAGTGGCGTGAGCCACAGGCATAATTTGCACCAGAACTTCGCCCAGCGATACGAGTTCGGGTTGAGTTTCAACAGGCCCCAGCCAATCGGCACGCAAAGCACGCCGAGGTTGATGTTCACCTTGCCAGCCAAAACTCCGGCGACCATCGAGGCCATCGAGGAAAAGCCTTGGATGAGAAACAGATAGGCGACGTATTTGAGTCGCTGCGGCGCGCGGCGAAAGGGCGGCATGGCACCAATGATTATGCACCAAAACAGGGCGGCGCGGAGTGAGATTCACTCCGCGCCGCCACGATTCACATTTTCCGCGTTCCGGCTTCCGCGTTCCGCGTTCAAAAGTTCCGCGTTACTCAGAACCACACCGTCATGCCGCCGGTGACTTCGTCGGAATCGTAGTTCGGGCCGCGCACGATGCCGCCTTCGACGAAGAGCTGCACCAGGTCGGTGAGGTCGTGCTGCACGAAGCCGAACAGCGTGTCCGCCGGACGGTTAGCGCCGGCGGGGCCGGTGCTGTCGCTGAGCGGATGCGCCGCGAAGAGGCCGTAGCGCGTGCGGCCCTGCGTTTTTCGGTAGTCGGCCAGCAGCACGCCGGTCTGGTAATCCTGCGGCGTGTAGTAGGGCGTGGCCGGCGCCGAGGTGAAGCGCGTCTCGTCGCGTGTGTAGCCCAGCCCTATACGCAGCGTCGGCGATGCAGTGCGCAGGCGATAGTAAATGCGCGGCAACAGCGTGTAGCGGCGGTTGCCGTCGGAGTATTTATAGTAGCGGCCTTCGAGGTCGAGATCGAAGTGCGAGGCCAACGGCCATTCGACGCCCAGGCGCAGGTCGCGCACCGTGAGGCCGGCGTTGGTGGCGCCCAGCGATTCGATGACTTCGTTGCGCGCGTAGGAAACGAAAAACCGCTTGCGGTCACCGCGCCTTTTTTCCAGCAGCAAATCCCACAGATTGCGGTCGGGCGCCACGCCGTATTGCACGCGATGCAGCAAAAGACGCGCGCGAATGTCGCCGAACCTGCGCGCCAGCAGCAGGCTGTAGGCGCGGCGCGTTTGCGACACGCCCTCGTCCCGGTAGCGCCCGGTCGCCGCGAAGACGCCGATGTCGCCGAGGCGCGTGCGCACCGTCGGGCCGATGCCGTATTCGGTCAGGCGCACGTCGTTGGTGTCGTGGTAGTAGCGCGCCCACACGTCGAGCGAGGGATTGGTCAGGCGGCGCAAGGAGCGCAGCGCCAGCATGGCGCGACTCTGTATCGAGCTGTTCGGCCCGAGCTGCACCGCTTTCTGGTAGTTCGCCTTGGCGTCGAACGGCGCGACGTAACGCTGCGCTTCGGCCAGCGCATAGTAGGCGTCGGGGTCGGCGGGACGCGCCGCCACCACTTTTTTCAACTCGACTATCGCCTCGCGCGTGCGGCCCTGATAGCTGAGCACGCGCCCCAGACCGAGCCGCGCGTCAACGTTGTTCGGGTCCTCCTTCAGGATCGCGTTGTATTGCTTGATGGCGTCCTCGCGCAGGAAGCGCTCGCCGGAGTTGGTTTCGGAATCGGCGAACGCGAGGCGCGCGTCGAGGTTCTCAGGATGCGCCTCCACAATGGGACGCAGCGCCTTGACCGCCTCGCGGTGCATACCGGCGTAGCCGAGCGCTTTCCCGCGGTCAATGGCGAGGTCCACGTCGTCGGGGTTGGCCGCGATCAGCTTGTCGTAAAGCTCGATGGCCTTCATGAACTGCCGCGAATAGATGTAGGCGTCGGCCAGACCGGCGCCGGCGCGGCGGTTGTTCGGCTCGGCTTCGAGAATCTTGTTGTAGAGCGCGATGCTCTCGTCGAAGCGCCTCATGCGCGCCAGCGTGTCGGCTTTGGCGATTTGCGCGCTGACGTTTTGCGGATTGGCCGTCAGCACCGTATCCAGCTCTTTGAGCGCGTCGTCGAAACGCTGCGAATAGGACAGCACCAAGCCAAGCTCGACGCGGCCCTTCTGGTTGTCGGGGTCTTTGGCCAGCGCCGCGCGATAGGCCGCGATGCTCTCGTCGAAGCGCTTGCTGTAGCCCAGCACTTCGGCGTAGCCGAACTGCGCCATCAGGTCGTTCGGCGTGATTTCGAGCGCCTTGCGGAGGTCGGCGAGGCCCAGCTCGTATCGCTTGTTCGAGCCGCGCAAAATGCCCCGCTCGGTGTAGGCCGGCGCGTAGCGCGGATCGGCGGCTATCACCTGGCTCAGCTCGTTTTCCGCGTCCTCGAAGCGTCCGCGGTAGCGCAGCAGGCGCGCCAGCTCGACGCGCGTGGCCAGATCGCCGGGGTTCTTGGCCAGCGCCGCGCGGTATGCCTGCACGGCTTCCTGCCAGTTGCCGCGACGCGCCATGATGTCGGCCAATTCGATCTGCGCCTGATAGTTTTCCGGCTCGATTTCCAGCACCTTGCGATAGAGAGACTCGGCCATCTCGGCGCGCGACGAGTAGTTGTAAACGCGCGCCTTGCCCAGCACGGCGTCGGCGTCCTTGGGGTCGGCGGCGATCAGCGCGTCCCAGGCGGCCACGGCCTCGTCCCAGCGCTTGGCGAAGGTGAGCACCTCGGCGATGTTGCGCGAGATGTAATAATTTTCGGGCCAATCCTGCTTGCCGCGCTGCAGGAGCTGCAGCGCCGCGTCGTAATTTTTCAGGCCGGCGAAGACTCCCGCCAGCGTGCTGTAGGTTTCCGCGGGCGGCTTTTCCGGGAGCGATGTCACCAGCGCGTCAACTTCTTTGGCCGCCTCGTCGGGACGGTTGTTGTCGTTCAAAAGCTGGGCGTGGATCACGCGCGCCTGCAAATTGTTCGGCCCCAGTGCCAGCGCCTGCTCGGATTCGACCAGCGCCTCCTGGTAGCGGCCCAGGCCGCGCAGCGATTGCGCCAGGCCGACGCGCGCCTGAATGTCGCCCGGATCGAGCAAGGTCGCGCGCTTGAAGAAATCGGCGGCCTCGGCGTAACGCTGCTGGCGGCGGCGGATCTCGCCCAGCCCGCGCAGCGCCGCCGTCTGTTCCGCGGTGGTCGTGGTCGGCGCCTCGGTTCCCGGTGCCGTGACCGGCCCGGTCGGCTCCACAGGCGCTGGAGCAACGGGCGCGGGCGTAAGGGACGGCGTGGTCGGAATGGGCACCGGCGCGACGGGCGCCGGCACGACGGGCGTGACCGGCAGCGTCGTGGGAGGTGTCGGCTCCGGCAGCACCGGCGGCGGCGGTGTTGGCTCCGGCGTGACGGGCACCAAAACCTCGCTGCCCGGCGCGGTCGGCGCGGTGGCAGTGGGCACCGTAGACGTGGGCGCGGTCGGCGCGGTGGTGCCCGGCGCGGGCGCGGTCGGCGCGGTGGTGCCCGGCGCGATTTCGCCGCCGGGCGCGGCCTGCGTTTGCACTTGCAACAGCGAGGGCGCGTTGGGATCGGTGGTCGAAGTGCCCGCCGTAGGCGGCGAGTCGCTCAGCGCGATGAAGCGACTGCCGGGGCGCCACACGACTTTCTTCACGACTTTCTTCACGCCATGCTTAGCGCTACGCTGCGCGGCGTGGCGTTGTGCCGTGCGGCGCTGTGCGGCGCGGTGGCTCGCATGACGTTTGGCGGCGTGGCTCCACTGCGCCGCGCGCGCTTGCGCCGTCCGCGCTTGCGCCGCGCGTGCCGGCACCGGACGCGCCGGCACCGGACGGACGGGCGCTGCCTCGATGGGCAGGGCGGACAGCGTCGCGGCGCACGTCGTGGCGACGAGCACGAGCCGCCGCACGGTGCCACCCGTTAAAATTGGTTGAATGAACGACGCCTGGCTCTTGCTGAGCATAATGCGATTTTTACTCCTTGAAACTTCCCGACAAAATGAAGCGGAGGGGCGTGCCGTGGCACGCCCCCTGATTTCCTGATTTATTGTAGCGCGCGTCTGGCGCTTTCGCGTCTGGCGCTTTCGCGCATGGCAAATTCGCGGAAGGCCCGGCGCGTTTCGTCGGCGAGAATCTCGCCGCTGCCCGGCACGCGCTGGCTGAGCGTGATCTCTCCCGTGCCCGGCACCGGATAATTCGCCGCCTTGAGCACTTCGAGGAACAAACGCTGCGCGTCTTCGAGCATGCTGCGGTCGAGGTAGACCTGCGCCAGTTCCAGCTTCAACGTGAGGTCGTCCGGCGCGCGCTGCAGGAGCGCCTGGTATTCCTTGATGGCCTCCGGCACCTGCTTGGCGTAATACAGGTTGCGCGCCAGGCCGAGGCGCGCCTGCAAATTCTCCGGGTCGGCGTCCAGCACCGTCTTATAGGTCGCCGCCGCCTCGATGAACTTGGAGCGCGTGCCGAGCACTTCGGCCAGGCCCATGCGCGCCTGTGTGTTAGCCTGGTTCTTTTCCAGCGCCTCGCGGAAAACGATCTCGGCGTTGTCGTAGCTGGCATTGGTGCGGTTGCGGCGCATAGCCAGCGTGGCGCCCAGCACCTTCGCGCCGACGTTGCCCGGCTGCTGCGATAGCACGGCGTCCACTTCTTTTTGCGCCGCGTCGAATTCCTTGCGCCGCAGCAGCGCCTCGGCCAGCTCCAGGTGCGCCTCGTAGAATTCGGGGTTCGTCTGCAAAATGCGCCGGTAAAGCTCGTAGGACGCTTCGACCTGGTCGCTGTCGCGCACCGCGTTGGCGACCTTCAAGGCGTCTTCGGGACGCGCCGCGCCAACCTCGGTGAGGCGCTTCAGCAGGCGTCCGCCAGCTTCGGTCTCGCCGGCGGCGCGCAGCGCGTAGAACAGGTTGATGGCGTCGTCACTGACTTCGAGCGGCATCGCTTCGATTTGCCGGGCCAACGCCGCCGCGCGCTCTTTTTGATCGGTGCGCGCCGCGATGGTCGCCTGTAACAGCAGCGCCGGCTGGTTCGCCGGATCGCGCGCCAGCACGGCGGCCAGCAGCGGATCGGCGTCGTTGTAAAGCTCCTGGCGCATCAGCGAGCGGACGTAGGAAAGCGCGATTTTATCGTCGGTGGGCGCCAGCTTCAGCGCCTCGTCGAAGGCGGCGCGCGCCTCGGCCATCTGGCCGAGCTTCATTTGCAGCTCGGCGACGTTGGCCAGCGTGGCGGCCCGCGCTTTCGGCTCGTCCTCGTATTTCAATAGGTTCTGGAACGTCACCAGCGCCGCGCCCGGCTGATTGGCCATCTGCGCGATGCCCAGCATGTTCAGCGCCTCGGTGTTGGTCGGCTGCTCCTTGAGCAGCGCCTCCAGCATGGGAATCGCCTCGTCGGGGCGATGCGCCAGGGCCAGCGCGCGGCCCAGGCCGAGGCGCGCCTGCACCGAGGTCGGCGAGAGGGCGAGCGCCTTCTGGTAAACCGGGAGGGCCAGCGCGGTCTGGTCGGAAAACGTCAGCGCGTCGCCCAGCCCAATCATCGCCATCAGGTTCGAGGGATCGCGCACTAAAATGCCGCGATAGAGCGGAATCGCATTGGCGTATTCGCCGTTCCAGGCCAGCAGATTGGCCAGGCCGACCATGGCGCGCTGCGATTCGGGATTGAACTGCAGCGCGCGCCCGAAGGCTTCGCGGGCGCCCGGATCGTGGGCATAGGAAAGCATCTCGGCGTATTCCGTCCACGCCGCCGCGTTGTTCGGCTGGATGTCCAGCGCCCTGCGGTAAAAACGCTTGGATTCCTCGTAGTTCTTGGCCCAGGACATCACTTGCGCCGCCTGCAGCGCCGCGTCGAAGTCGCGCGGGTTTTTGGCAAGAACCTGCGCATTGATGCGCGTAGCCGCGTCGTATTGGCCGCTAAAAGCGTAGGCGTTGGCCAGGCCGTGCAATGCCTTAGAGTGGCCGGGATGCGTCGCCAGAAAACGATTGTAGGCATTAATCGCTTCGGGATAGCGCTTCAGGAGCGACAGCGATTCGGGCACGCCCAGCCCGGCGTAGGGATTGTTGGGGTCGAGCGCGTAGGCTTTCTGATAGTAAGTCAGCGCGGCGCGGAAGTTTCGCACCTTCATCGCATTGCCGGCGCGATTGACCCACGGCCACGCCGCCGCCTGCCGCTGTTTCGAGACCGCCGCCGGATGCACAGCACGCTTGGGCGCGGCCTTTTTCGCGGTGGCTTTGGGCGCCGCTTTGGGCTTCGGTTTCATCGCCGCCTTCGGCATTGCCGTTTTCGGCATCATCTTCGGCGTGGGTGCCGGAGTGGCGGCCGGAGCCGCTGCAGGCGTCGGGGAGCCGCCAAGCGTTATGTTGTCGGTCGGGGCGGGCGCGGGAGTCGGAGCCGGCGTTTCGGCGGGTGGCGCGGCAACCGGCGCGGGAGCCGGGACAACCGGCGCGGGAATCGGGGTTTCGGCGGGCGGCGCGAGCGCGGGCGCGGCCTGCGAAAAAGCCTTCGTCGTCACTAACGCAGCGGGCCTTGCTGCCGCCGATTGCACTTTCGAGCCGGAGCGAATCGCCTCGGCCACCAGCGGCACGGCCTTGATCAGGCGCCGCGATACCTTCGCAGTCGTAGGCGGCGCTTCCGTAGTCGTGGGCGGCGCTTCGGAGAGTGCCGCCGCAATCTTGGCCGGCCTCGTCGCGGCCTCAGCGACCAGCGCCGAGACCCTGGTCAGCGTCACCGAAGCGTCAATGAGCATCGCCGCGGGGTGGACCATCAATGCCGAGGCGCCTGGAACCGGCGCCGGAGTTTCGGCAGCTTCCGCCGCAGGCTGCGCGACCAATGCGGTCACCGCCAACTCGCCGGATGAGGCCATGAGGTTGTCGGAATCGTGGCCCAGCGTCACCAGATCGTGCCCCGCCCACTGGTCGAGCGCCACGGCGAGGCGTTGCGCCCGGGTCAACGCGGCGCGCGCCTCGCGGTCGTCGGGCTGCGCTTCCAGCACCGCCGTCCAGGCGACGAACGCTTCGTGCCACTCCTTGCGCGCGGTGTGCCAGCGCGCCTTTTCGCGTTGCGCCTGCGTCCAACCCGGCGCCAGCTCCACGGCGCGCTGCAATTCGCTGCCTACCCAGGCCTGCGCTTCGGGCAGATAATCGGTGATGCGCGCCAGTTGGCGGGCGCGCGCCAATGCGGAGCGCGCCTCGTCCGGCACGCCGGGCGGAGCTTCGGGCAAAGCCGCCGGTGCCGCATTCGCGTCGGGCACCTGAATCACGTTCAATGCCTCCGGCACCTGCGTGACTTCCACCGCCGCGCCACTGCTGCCATCGCTCGGAGCATCGCTCGGCGCGCCGAGCGCGGCACGAATTTCGTCGGGCGAGACGCCGCGCGCCGGCTTCGCTTCCGTGGCGGTCGTCGTGGCGACTGGAACGGCGGGGGCCAGGACAGTCTTGTCCGTGGCCGGGTCGCGTGTGGGCCGGGTCTGCGCCACGCTGCGCAGCGTCACCAGGCCGGAGTTCTCCGAGCCGGAGTGCTCCGGGTTGGCGTTGGGGGTCTCGTCGTTGAGGCTATAGCCGAAGTGCACCAGCGATTGCTCGCTCCACGGCGACAGGCCGGGAAGGTCTTGCGTCCAGCGCCGTGCGCGTTCGAGCTCGGCGCGCGCCTCGCGGTCGCCGAGCCGCAATTGCAGCACGGCCCGCCACGAGGCCGCCGCCGCATTCCACAGGCGCCGCTCGCTGTGCCAGCGCGCCATGACGCGGCGCGGCTCGCTCCAGCGCGGCGCGGCGTCCACCGCCTGGCGCAGGGCGACGGCGATGCGTGCCTGCGTGGCCACGTCGCCGGATTTGGCGGCGCGCTGCCAGCGACGCGCGCGCGCCAGCGCGCTCACCGCTTCCACCGGCACACCGCGCGGCGTCTTCATCCCGGACGGCGCGGGGCCGGCGGGCGCCTTTGGCGTGAGCGCCTTTGGCGTGGTCGCCTTTGGCGTGAGCGCCTTTGGCAAAGCCGCGGCGGGCGGCACGAAGAGCAGCGAGGAAGTTAAAACGAACGGCGCCGACAAAACCGCGAAGCGTCCGGCGGTGCGAAGCGGGGTCTGCGGGGTCTGCGGATGGATAGAGATCACCTCTCCCGTGAGGGTGCGTCAATCTGGGAAGCCCGGCGCATGGCGCCAGGACGTTGAGCAAATTTTTTTGACTTTAACCACAAAGAGTTCAAAGTTCAAGGTTCAAAGTTCAAAGTTACAGGCATTCGGCCTTGAAACTTTGAACTTTGAACCTTGAACTTTGAACTCATCCGGCGTTCGAGGCGCGAATCGCGCTCTCGCTGGAAAACACGTTTTGCAGCACGGGCTGATAGTAATTCCAATAATACTGCATGGAAAACGGCCCGGCGCGATGGCCGAGGAAATAGGCGATGCCGCCGGTGGAAGGCGCCATTTCCGCGAAGCGCGGCACCAACGAATAATCCGAGGCGTCGCCAGCGAAATACAGCGAGCGCAGCGGGCTGCTGGACGTGCCGCCCTCGCGGTAGGCCACCAGCGCCGGCAAGGTGATCACGTAGAGGTTCGGGTTGTCCTTGTCCTGCACGATGGCTTCGGGCGGGAAGCCGGCATCGGTGAGGCGGTCCACGGCGGAGTCCTTGTTGTCGGGATCCTTCTTGATGCGCAGCTTATACCAGGCCAGCACGCGGCTGCCCTCCAGGGGCTGCACCACGTCGAACCAGTAGTGATACGGCACCTGCTCCGCCACGTCCTTCAAGAGCGGGTCGTCGGCGAGCTTGCCCGACTTGTGAATCGCCGCCAGATCGTTGATGCTGCCCTCGCCCAGCTCTTCCTGTGTGATCACAATCGGCTCGGAGAACGGGTTCTCCTCCATTTGCTTGGTTTCCGGGTTGTAGACCGTGCTGGAGCCGTCCTTGTAGAACACGAAGCCGGGGCCGCGCGGCTCGATGCTGGGACGTTCGGGATGGCGCTTTTGCAGCGAGGTGAGCACGTTCTTCCACATCTGGTAATCGTATTCGCGCTCCTGTTCGAAGTGATCCACGAAGCGTCCATACCAGCCCTGATATTTGACGTGCAGCAGTTTGGCGACTTCTTCCTGCGCCCGCGAGCCGGGCATCTTGGCCGCGTATTCCTTGACGGCTTTGCCCAGTATGGCGAGTTGCTCCTGGTGGCTCTTGATGTTCGCCTTGGTGCCTCTGGGGCCATTGATCTGCTCCAGCAGGATTTTCTCGCCTTCTTTGTTCTTGTATTGGCGCGCCTTGGCCAGGTCGGCCTCGCGTTGCGGCAGCTCTTTTTCGACGAGGTATTTGAGGCCTTCCTGCGTCTCCTTGTAGCCGCGCTGCACCAGGGCGACTTCGTTGACATCGGTGAACTGCGTGGCGTTGCTCACCGAGTTCCACTCGCCGATGAGCAGGCCGTTGTTGTCGTAGAAGTTGCGGATCGTCGGCACGTCCGACTGCTGGATGCCGCGCACCGGGTTGCGATAGCGCACGTATTTGCCGCGCTTGTAATCGTATTCGACGAACTCGCCGGTGGTGTCGGCCAAATACAGCACGCCGGGAATGGAAAGGTTCTCCGGCAGCGCGCGATCCTTGCCGACGAAAATCAACTCGCGTTCCTGGTCGGTGCCGGCCTGCACGGCGGTCTTGTCGGCGCCCGCCGACTGCTTGACTTCCTCGACCACCGGCTCCTGGCCCTCGCCGAACTCCGGCACGAAGCCGAAGTAATCGCGCGCGAAGTTGTAAGGCGATTGCCCCTCGCCGTCGCCGGGATAAATATTGCCGTGCCGCACCTTGAGGAAGTTCAGCGTCCAGGTGAGGGCGCGGTGCTCCTGATAGTCGCGCCCCACGCTGCGATCCACCAGGTAAACGTTGACCGGCACGTTGGGCATGGTCGCCCAATGGGCCATGGTCAATCCCGCCGCCACCAGAAGCAGGACGGTGATCACTCCCAGCCCCAGCGCCATATGCCCGGTGCTGACCGGACGGCGCGCCGCCCCAGCGGGCGGCGGCGTCACGTCGCGCACGGTGGTCACCGGCACGCCGGCTGCCGTGGTCTGCGTGGCGGGCGCGGGCGCATCGAAGTAGCGCTCCGGGCGTCCCGCCGCCACCGGGCGGTTCAGGCGCAGCAGGCCCGACAGCAAAAAGACATGGTAGAGTGCCCAGAACGAGTTGATGAGAATCGCCGAGGTGTTGCGCTCCTTGCCGGTGATGTAAAGATACAGACCGTAAATGAAGGCGACCGCCGACAGGATCAGCATGAGGATTTGCGGCCAGAGCGCCAGCCAGCTCAGGCGCCCGCTGGAGCCTTTGGGCGTCACGCCGAAGGGCCGCTTTAGCCCGAAGAAGCCGGAAATCGCGCCGACGGTGTGAATCGGGAAGCTGAGGAAGTTGATCTGCTGGCCGAGCAGCATGTCGGTCAGGCGATAGCCGCGCTGCTCCATCCCGATGTAGAACATGTTCATCGAGAAGATGAGATACGGCACGAACAGCATCAGGTAGGTGAACACGTCCTGCCGCAGCGGCTTGACGCCGAAGAAAATGTAAAGCATCGGCAGGATCATGAAAATCAGGTTCACCAGCCCGACCCAGTAATAGGTCGTGGACAGGAAGTATTCCCACCACTGGCCGAGGCGCATGTGCTGCGGGCCTTTGAAAAACGCCTTGAGCAGGCCCCAGCCGGTCTTGACGCTGCCGAACGACCAGCGCCGCTGCTGCGTGAAATAGGCGTCCAGCGTTTCGGGGCCGAGGCCGTAGACGTAGACCTGATTGTAATAGGACGAGTCCCAGCCCTTGGAATGTATTTTGATCGAGGTGGCGAAGTCCTCGGTGACGGTGGTATCGTCCATGCCGCCCACGTCGAGCAGCGCCTCGCGGCGCGCGATGAAGTTGGTGCCGCAGCAAAACGCCGCCCGCGAATAGCTCTTGCCCTCGCAGATGTATTCGTAGAACACGTTCTGCTGGCGCGCCGCGGCCAGCGCCACGCCCGATTGGTCCACGTTGGCGTAGTGCTGCGGCGTCTGCACGAAGGCCAGGCGCGGGTTCTCCTCGATGATCGGCGTCACGTCGCGCAGGAAATTGTGCGCCGGCACCGCGTCGGCGTCGAAAATCGCCAGGTATTTGGCGTCGGTCTCGCCCAGGAACTCGTTGATGGCGCCCGCTTTGTAACCCTTGCGACTGGTGCGCTGGCGGCAGCTCACGCCGTAGCGCGTCGCCAGGTCGCGCATCGCCTGGCGCGACTCCTCGCGCGTGGAGTCGTCGAGGATGACGATCTCCTTGTTGGGATAGTCCATGTTCACCAGCGCGGCCACGGTTTCCTCGACGATTTCGGGCGGCTCGTTGAAAGTGGCCAGCACGCAGGCGACTTTGGGCGTCACCTGCGGCGTGAAGGCGCGGCGCCGCATTTCGTTGTAGCCCCACGACGCCTTGATCATCGAGTTGGCGTAGCCGAAGCTGTGCAGCATGATGTAAATCGTGCCCAGCATCAGGAAAATCGAGGCGATGCGGTCTATCAGCGAGTAGCCCGGCGCAAGAAACGCCAGGCCCATGAACATGAGGTAGAGCAGCATGAACCCCGCCGCCAGCCAGGTGAAGACCAGCAGGCGGCGGCGCGTGGGCGTCAGCGGCGGGCGCGCCGTGCCGGGCACCGGGGCGCCGCTTTCGGCGAACATGGTGCGGGCGCCCACGCGCTCGCGCTCGCGCACGCGGCCCGGCATCGGCATAGCGACCGCGCCGCCGGAAACGGCGGCGCCGGCGGGTTCAACAGGGAGAGGCGCCTCGCCAGGAGCTTCTTGGCGAGGCGCCTCCTGGCGTGGTTCTTGGCGCGGCTCTTGGTTTTCAGTCGCCATTGCGAATCCTCTTAGAGAATTGAGATCGGTGAAATGCCGGACACGAATCCGGCACAAGGAAAAATCGAATCGAGGAAGGCACAGTCGTAGGCATAGTCGCCTTTGGCCTGCGGCGTTTTTGGCCTTCAGCGTCCCCGCCCTGTCCGGCTTCCCCGGTTGCGCCGGAGAAAGCGGAAACGCCTCTAATGCGGCGTCAGGCAGCGATCAACTATCAATGATTGGGTTTCGGCCAAAAATCGCCGAATATGCACTGAAATATAACCTGCCTGTTCTTTCCGCACAAGACCAAAGTCGTCGTCTACCAAACAAAAGAACGTCACCGTGAAGTCTCGAATCCTTCTTTCCGCCTGTTTTTCGTCGCCTCTTCGTCGCCCCATCGCAGTGAGTTTCGCACGCAGTTTGCTCGCACGACGCGGTAAGTCGTGGCTCTGATTCGCAGTCAATTTCGCGAAAATAGCGCTCACCGGAAAATCGCACGGAAAAATTGAACGGAAAATCGAAGCCGTTTTCCGCGCCGCGACGTCTCCGGGGTTTCCCGTGGTTTCCCGTCCGGCGCACGATTTCCAGTGCCCGCGCGCTGTCATGAACATCGAGTCTTTCGCCTCCGATGAATCGCGGCGCCCGCCCCAGGAAGGCACTGCTCGCCAGCCGGGCGCGCCGGAGGCGCCGCACGGCGTCCCCGGCCCCGCGGAGCACCCCGCGACGGAGCACCCCGCGACGGAACACGATGAGGCGCCGTTTCCTCCGCCCACGCCGGCACCCCGGCAGTGGCGCTTCGCCGTGGTGCCGGACGCCCTGGACCGCCTGCGCGACCATCCCGACTTCGATTTGCACGGCGAGCGCGCCGCGCGCGACGCCAGCGGCACCGTGCTGGCCGCGCACAACCTGAGCGAAGCCGACCGCGAGGCGCTTTACCACATCGAGCTGCAGCGCATTTTCCGCCAGAGACTGCGCTTCGCCGCCACGCTGTCCATGTTCTTGATCCCTCTGCTGACCTTCATGGACATGCGCCTGCTGCCGGCGACGCAGGAGGAAGTGCTGCTCACCTACCTTTTACTGTTCGGCGTGAGCCTCGTCACGCGCATGGTGGCGTGGCGCCTCGCCACGCTCTGGCAGGCGCGCCTGCTCTCGCTGGTGGCTTATGCGCTCTACGCGATTGGCGCCGGCGTCATCGTGGCGCTGATGGATCAGAACCGGTTCGAGAATCAATTTTTAATCTATTATTCGCACAACTACATCGTGCTCTCGACGCTGCTAATGCCCTATAGCGTGGGAGAGACGCTGGTGGTCGGCGCCATCGTCTTGGCTTCGCTGGCGTGGTCGGCGTGGTGGGCGGCGCCGCCGGGCATTCCCTATTTCTACGGGTCGCATCTTTTCGTGCTGGCGATGACGACCGGCTTCGTGGCGTGCGTGGCGCACTTCCAGAACCTCTTGCGCCGCCGCGCCTTCGACGCCGCCTTCGACCTGGCGCGCAGCGCCGCCGTCCTCAGCGAGCTGTCCACCACCGACGTGGTAACCGGCGGCTTCAACCGCCTGCACCTCGAAAAAATCCTCGTGGTGGAAATCGTCCGCGCCGCGCGCTTCGAGCGCCCGCTGTCGCTGCTGATGTTCGACCTCGACAACTTCAAGATCGTCAACGACACGCACGGCCACGCGGCGGGCGACGCGGTGCTGCGCGAAGTGTGGCAGGGCGCGATGGACATGGTGCGCGAAATTGACACCGTGGCGCGCTACGGCGGCGACGAATTCCTCATCGTGCTGCCCGAAACCAACGCACACGACGCGCATGCCATCGCCGTGCGCTTGCAACACGAAGTGAATCGGCGCCTGCGCGCCCGTTTTGGCGCGCACAGCCCCGAAGGCCGCGTCACGCTCTCCATCGGCGCCACCACGTTCCACGACAGCGAGCCGGCGTCCAACGAACACCTCATCGCCCGCGCCGACGCCCGCCTCTACGAAGCCAAGCGCGCCGGCAAAAACCGCATCGCGGGATGAACAGGGTGAAGGGGTGAATGGGTGAAGGGGTGAAGGGGTGATGGGGTGATGGGGTGATGGGGTGAACGATTGCCTGAAATTCACCCTCTCACCCTCTCACCACCGCACCCACTCACCCCTTCACCCCCTCACCCCTTCACCCTCTCAAAAAACCGTCTCGCCAGCACCACGGCGGCGTAGTCGTCAATCGGGGCGGGTGGGGCTTGTAGCGAGAGCGGCACCAGGCGGCGCCAGCCGCGCGGCGGATGCGCTTGCCAGTAAAGCGTGCGCGCTTCCAGCGTCGAGCCGCTTTCGTCCACCAGGAAAAGCTCTGCCTGGGGCAGCCAGGCGGCGAGGTTGCCCTGCCACTCGCGCGATGTGGTGGAATCGCCCAGCACAATGCAGGAAATTTGAAATTCGCGCGCCCAATCGAGCACCAGGCTGCGCACCTCGGCGACGAGCGTCACGCGGCGCGCGACGACCGTGCCATCGCGCGCGACGACGGCCAGGCCGCATTTGGCGCGGCCCGGATCAATCGCCAGCACCCGGTTGCAGATTGAAGGTTGTTGGCTCGCAGCGACAGAGGATTCCGCATTCCGCATTCCGCATTCCGCACTCCGCATTTTCATGATTCCGACTTGGCGATTTCGAAGCGCACGCGCGGTTGGTCGAGTGTGGTGATGTCGGCGTCGGCCACCAGGCGCACCGTCACCGTGCCGCCCGCCGCTTGAATACGGCGCAACGCCTCGAAAACGCGCTCATTGGTGTCGGACGCGAAGAACGGTTCGCCGGGCGGCAGTAGCGGCTGGACGTTGCGGTCGCGCGCCGCGTCCTCGCCGTGTTGCGCCAGTTGCAATAATTGATTAAAAATGCGTGCATCGCTTTGCAGGCCGTTGATGGTCGCACTGGCGATGACCTCGCCGCGCGTGAACGCCAGACGCGACGGCACCGGCACCAGCGCCATCTGGATATCGGTTTCCGCTTCGGCGTGATGGCGCGTGGTGGTCAGGCGCACCGACACCGGCACTTTGAAAGTGGAAAGGTAATCGGCCAGCAATGAGATGATTTCGTCGGGCGGCAGGCGCGTCGAGCCATCGGAGAGCACCAGGTGCAGCGTGCGTTTGGGATTGTCCCGCTTCAAGGCGCGCGTGCCTTCCGCGAGGATTTCGCGCAACTGCTCCGCTGCCTGCGTGGCGCTTATGCGCCCTGGAATCGTGCGCACCGCGAAGACCGTGAGATAGGGCACGTCTACTCGCGGGTCGAACAGGCCAAGCTGGTTTTTCACCACCTCGAGGCGACCGATTTCCTCTTGCAGCGTCGTCTGCCGATGTTCCAGCCGCTCGATCTCCTGCAATTGCGCTTTGGTCTCCTTCAGATTTTTTCTCGCCTGCTCCAGCGCATTCTCTCGGGCACGCGTCTCGTCGGCGCGGGCTATTTTCGCTTTGGCTTTAGCCTCGCGCTCCGCCGCGCGCGCTTTATTCAATTCCTCCTTGAGCTGCGCCAGTCGGTCGCGGGCCGTTTTCAGCTCGTGTCCGACCTGCTCCAACTGTCGCTTCGCTTCACCGAGGCGCCGGTTGGCCTCTTGAGCGCGCTGACGCGCTTCTCGCGCGTCGCGTTGCGCCGTGGCTTTTTGCCTCTGCGCCGCTATCAAATACGTGCGCTCCTTCTTCAAGTCCTCCCTGGCATGCGCATAATCGCTGCGCGCCGTCCCCGCCGCTTGCCGGTCACGTGCCGCCTGCTGACGCGCTTGCGTCGCCGACTGGCGCGCCTGCTCACTTTGCGCTTTCAGTTGGGTCTGCTCGTCGAGCAGCTTGTGATTGTCGGCGCGCAGTTGGCGGTTGGCGGCTTTTTCCTCGTCGTAGCGCAAGAGCGCGTCGCGCAGGCTGCCGTTGACCACCAGCAGCACCACGAAGGTGAAGAGCATGATGACCACACTGGAAAGCATGGTCATCAGCGTGGCGGTCTGGCGCGGACGCAGGCCGAGCAGCGTCACGCGCTTCTTGCCCAACTTTTTGCCGAGATTATCCGCCCAGTAGGCGATCACGCAGGTGGCGATCGTCAGGCCGAGCAGCAGAAAAAGTGGGGTGGACATGGGAAATGCAAAATGAAAAATGCAAAATTAAAAATTGCGGACGGGCCGGCGCGTCGTCCCTGGCGAGCGCCCCGTTTTTGCATTTTTAATTTTTAATTTTGCATTTCAACGTTTGCGCGGTTCGCGGCTTTCGCCGAAATAAACGCGACGCGCGTGTTCGTCGGCCAGCAGCTCGCGCGAAGTGCCCTGCGCGATGACCTGGCCGTCGGAGAGAATGTAGCCGCGATCCACAATGTCGAGCGTCGCCTGCTCGTGATGGTCGGTGATGAGAATACCGATGCCCGTCTCGCGCAGGTGCAGCACAATGTCCTGGATTTCGTTGCGCACAATAGGGTCAATGCCGGTGAACGGCTCGTCGAGCAAAATGAAAAACGGATCGGTGGCCAGCGTGCGCGCGATTTCGACGCGCCGCCGCTCGCCGCCGGAAAGCCTCATGCCCAGCGTGCGCCGCTTCTTCTGCAAGCCGAACTCGCTGAGCAGCTTCTCGACGCGGGCGTCCTGCTCGCCGCGCGAGAGCGGCATGAGCTGCAGCACGGCACGCAGATTGTCCTCGGCGGTGAGCTTGCGAAACACCGAGGCCTCCTGCGCCAGATAGCCGATGCCGGCGCGCGCGCGCTGGTGCATCGGCCAGTGCGTGATGGTCTGATCGCCGAGCGCCACCGTGCCGCCATCGGCGGGCACCAGGCCCATGATCATGTAAAACGAAGTCGTCTTGCCGGCGCCGTTGGGGCCGAGCAAGCCGACGACCTCGCCGCGCTGCACTTCAATCGAAACCCCGTCCACCACGGCGCGCCCGCCATACTGCTTGCGCAGCTTGCGCGCGACGATGGCCGCCGGCGTGCCGTCCGCCAGCAGCAGCGGATTCTTCGCCGGACGCTGATCCGGCGCGCCGTCCGGCGGCGGGGTTTTCGGGGGGGAAACGGACATGCTGGTTGCTGGTTGCTCGTTGCTGGTTGCTGGTTGCTGGTTGCTCGTTGCTCGTTAGTGAGGGGAATAAGCAACGAGAAACAAGCAACGAGAAACAAGCAACGAGAACTCAAAACTCATCCAACTGAAACGCGGGCGCCCAGATTTCCACCGGCGCGTTCGGGAGTCCCTTGAAGACAAAGGTCCAGCTTTGCGCGGGGTCGGCGGCGCCCGGCGTATAACTCAGCACCGCGCGCTGGCCGACGAATGGGTAATCGGTCGGCGACGGCGGCTGGTTCGGTTTCGCTTCCTGCGCCGGCAAACGATAAAACCCGCGCAAGTTGCCCTCGAACACCAGTTGGTTCTTTGCCAGTTGCGCCTCGGCGGAATCAGCCTCGAATTCCAGATATTCGGGGCGCATCGCCGGCTTTTTCTGTTTGTCGTTTTGTCCGTCGGGTGCCGCCGGCGCCGTGGCCGGCGGTGCTGCCGGCTGCGCCTTGAGCTGCGACAAATCAACCTTCACTTTGGCGCGTCCGCCGGTCTTCACCAAGTCGAAGTCGCCTTTGGCGTTGCGAGTCAGCATGATCTCGTCGGCGGTGACGTCAATTTTGCCCTTGCCGCCGATGGAGGCGGCGTGCGCGCTGCCGATGAAGCGCGCCGCTCCTTCGCCCTGGCGCACCGTCGCGCGCCGCGAAGTGACTACGACGCCTTGCACCAGATCGTTGCCGCTGGCGTTGGCGCCCGGCTGAATCTCCATGCGCACGCCGCGCTCGCCGCCTTCGACATCGGCGCTCAGGCCGTCTTTCTGCTGGCGCAGCACGGCGCTTTGCGCGGTGATGATTACCGGGCCGTGACTGGAAACCAAAGGCGCGCCCGGCGGGCTGCCCGGCGCGCCTTGCCCCGTGCCGCCTTTGACCGGTGCGGTGGCCGGCGGCACTTCGAGACGCACGCCTTCCGGCCCGCCCTCAATGTTGGCGAGCAGCGATTCCGCCGCGCCCGGCTTCGAGTTCAGCGTCACGGTCTGGCCGCGCAATGCGTTACGCGGCCCGCCTTCGAGCTGATACCAGCCGTCCACGCCGCCGCGCAGCGTCAGCACGCGTGTGCCGGCATTGGCGCCCGTGGTCGGACGCTCCAGCATGGCGTTGTCGCACTTGGCCTCGATGCGCGTGGACGGGCCGTCTTTCTGCTGCTTCAGCGTCACCGCGAAGCTCACGCCGCCGGTGGCGTTCACGCGCGTGAACTGGCGCTTGTCGTCGAAGTTGACTTCGATTTTCGGCGCGGCCACATCGAGCTGCGGATGCGACACGCGCGCCGGCTGCGCTACCGTGCCTTCGAGGCGCAAGCCCTGCTTCTCGCCCCATTCGCCCTCGGCCTTTTGCGCCGAGAGCTTCACCATCGAAGCATCCGGCGCCGGAGATTTACCGTTCTGGGCAGGGGCCGGAGCCAGGCAAGAAAACAAAAGAAAAACGCCGCCCGGCGCGGCCAGCCGCCACGTGCCAGGGGCGAAAGAATGCGAAGATTTTTTCATGAGGAACAATTTTCAGGATAACACTCGAACGCGGAACATTCTAACGCGGAACTCGGAATGCGGAACTCGGAAACGTGATAGCGCAAACTTTTCCGCGTTCCGAGTTCCGCGTTCCGCGTTAGAAGAGGTCTTTGCCGCGCAGCGTTTTCACGCTGACGGTGCCTTCGAGTCCGCTGATCTGGGCGTGCTTCAGTTGCAGGTTGGCCACCAGCGTCTTGCCGCGCAGCACGCCGCCGCCCGCGTCGTGAAACTCGACGCCGCCCTCGGCCCACACTTTGTTAGCGCCCTTGTCGTAGCGCGCTTTCGGCGCGTGCAGCGAGGCGCCGCTCGGATGCTTCACCACGACGTTGCCGGTCAGCACGGCGCGGCGCCCGGCATCGTCGGCCTCAAAGCGGTCGGCGGACAGATGCAAATCGGCGCGCTGTGCACGCACCCCGCCGGTGGCTTCCACTTTGCCGCCGCCCCACACGACGCGCGCGCCGCGCACCGTGCCGCTGGCATTCTGCGCCGTCACGCCGCCCGTCGCCACCACGCGCAGCGCGCGCTCGTCGCCCAGGTTCATCGCTTCGGCACGGGCGGCGCGGACGATGAGATCGCCGCGCATCAGCGTCACGCCGCCGCTGGCCACGGCGCGCGTCGCTTTGTCCAGCACCTCGACGTGCCCGGCGCGCAGCGTCGCCTGGCCTTTGGTGAGCGTGACCGCGCCCGAAGCCTCGGCCCGCGCGAAATTGTCGAACGAATCCACGCGCGCCGCGCGCACCGTGACATCATCTTTGGTGATCATCACGCCGCCGCTGGCCGCAGCGCGCGCCATGCCTTTTGTCGCTTCGGCGCGCGCGGCCACCAGGCGCACATCGTCTTTGGCCAGCGTCACGCCGCCCGAGGCCACGGCGCTTTGCAGCTTGTCGTCGCACTCGATGCGCGCGGCGCGCAGCGAGGCATCGCCCTGTGTCAGCGTCACGCCGCCGCTGGCCACCACGCGCCCCGCCGCCCAGTTGTAGCTCACGCTGGAGGCGCGCGCCGCGCCGCGCGCCGCTTTCGCGGTGACGCCACCCGACAAAACGCCGCTCCTGCCGCGCACGTCGGCGTCGAGCTGCGCGCCGGCCAGCGTAGTGTCTTCGTGCCGCGCCGTCACGCCGCCATTGGCCGTGACGCGCTCGCTCTGCCAGTTCCAGGTCGCCTGCGCGGCGTGCAGCGTGCCCTGCGGCGCGGTGGCCGTCACACCGCCCAGCGCGCGCGCCGTGGACAACATGGCGTCGGCCTCCAGGCGCGGCGCGGTGACGCGCACTTGCCCGGCGCCCTGCCCTTGCGTCATGGTCACACCGCCGCTGGCCACCAGGCGGCGCGTCGTCACATCCATGTCCACGCGCGGCGTCGTTAGCATTACCGGGCCGCTCGCGCTAATTTTCGCACCGAGCCGGGCGCCTTTAGCGGCGGGAACGGTAGTTTGCGCGGTCACGCCGCCGCTGAGCACCAGGCGCACTTTGTCGTCCGAGGTGCGCGTCAACTCCATCGTCGCGCTGCGAAAGCGCGATTGCGGTATGCCCTCGCGGTAGAGCGTGGCCCGCGCGTTTTGCAGCGTGGCGTGCGTGGTGCCGTCCTCGCCGGTGTGCAGACGGCTGGTGTCGGCGCCCACCGACCACAGAGGACGCCCCTGCTCATCGGTGCCGCTAAGCTGCGCGCCCGCCGCCGTGGCGTTGCCGAACTTTTCCAGCAGCTCGTCCTTGCCCTTTGACCTGGCCTTTTCCTTCGCTTTTTGAATGGCTTTTTCAACGCGCTCGCGGGCCACGTCGCGCGTGGCGCGGCGCAGCGAGACGAACGCGACAACGATCAGCGCCAGCGCGCCAAGAACAGTAAAGAGATAGCGTCGAGAATTCATGTAAAGATTCAAATTGCATCGCGGTGGCTAAAGTCTAATGACATCAAGTTAGGTGATGAGAAGCGTAGCTCCCCTCCCTCCGGGAGGGGTTGGGGGAGGGCAGGACGGCGGCTTAGCCGCCGTCTTAGCCCCCACCTAACCTCCCCCGGAGGGGGAGGAACTACGCTCCCCCTCCGCTCACTGAATGCTATTAGGCTTTAGCCGCCGGGCATCAAACAGGCAGAAGTGGGAAACAGCTTGCGCGGTGACTCGCGGTGCTCGTCGAGATCGCGCATCATCTCACGCCACTCGATTTCGGCCTCTTGCGCTTCTTCGTCGCTCATGGCGGCGGCTTCCTCACGCCAACGATGGAGCAACTCGATGGCCGCTTGGTTTTTAATGCGTTGCGCGGCGCGCCCCAGTTCACCGGCCAGCACGCGGCGCGCGTATTCATCCGGCGCCATGCCCTTCGCCTCGGCGGCGCAGGAGAGCGCGGCTTCTTCGTCGGGGGAAAGTTCAATCGTGAGCGTCATCGGCCTCACCTCAACTTCAAAACTAACGCACGAAGCGATATTTTATCAACGTCCACGCAGCGCGTGCTCCGTCCCGCACGGCGCGGATTTTTTTGCCTTCAAGCTCGGTGCGCGGATGATACGACACCGGCACTTCGTAGATGCGCACGCCGCGCCGTCGCAGGCGCGCCGGAATCTCGAAATCCAGCTCGAAGCCGCTGCCGCGCAAGGGCAGCGATTGCGCCAGGTCGCGGCGCATCAGCTTGTAGCACGTCGCCACATCGGAGAGCGGCGAGGCGTAGAGCACGCGAAACAACAGCGAAAGCCCGATGCGCCCGTAATAGAACGAAGTGTGCGGCTGTTCGCGCCGCGCCTGCGTGCCGGCCATGAGCCGCGAACCGAACACCGCTTGCCGGGAAGCACCGCCCGGCGCGGTCTCGGCGACGGCGAGCAATTTCAGGTAATCTTGCGGATCGTATTCGAGATCGGCGTCCTGCACGATGACCCATTCGCCGCGCGCCAGCTCCAGGGCGCGTCGCACGCTGGAGCCTTTGCCGCGGTTCTCCGGCTGGAACACCACACGCAGACGCCCGGCGCCTTCGGCAGGCTCCGCCACGCCGTCATCGAGCAGCGTTTGCAAATCCTCGCGCGTGCCGTCGGTGGAATAGTTGTCCACGATGATGATCTCCTTGTCCACCGGCACTGCCTGCACGCGCCGCAGAATCTCGCCCAGAGTGGCGCGCTCGTTGTAAACCGGCATCAAAACGCTGAGTTTCATAGCCTTGCGGGGTGGTGAGGTGGTGAGGTAGTGGGGTGGTGATTAGGTTCAGTAAAGCAAATGCGTCTTCCTGTTCACGACCTCACGACCTTACCACCCCACCACCTCACACTAAAGTCCGCCAAACAAAGACATTGAACAGCGCCAACGCCAGCAGCGCGGCCCCGAAAACCAAGGTGGCGAAAACGCGCGCCCGGCCCGGCAACGCGGCGCACCAGGCGGCACCTCCGGCCACGCACACCGGCAGCAGCGCCGGATGAAGATAGCGCGCCTGCGCGCCCGAAAAGTGCGCGTAAGCGAATTGCGCCCAGCTTAGGACAATCAATAGCACACCGAAAAACCACCAGCGCCAGAGCAATGCATGAGCTTCATCGGGCGCGGCGGCGCGCATCCGCAGCAGGCCGCGCAGCACAACCACGGTCGCCAGCGCGCAAATTGCCGCCAGCGGCAGCAGTTCGAGGGGCAGCGGTTTGGGTGAGGGCGCCAACGGACGGATGGCATTGACCGCGTTGTTCGGCCCGCCGAAAAAGCCCCACGCCGTGCAAAACAAGATCAGCAAAATGCCGCGCGCGTAGCGACCGAACGAAATGCCGAGATGGCTCATCAGTGGAAAGCCGGGCGTGCCCGCCGTGGCCGCCTGCGAAAACGCTTTCCATCCAAGCGGATCGCCGTAGAGCATCTGATTGCGCGCCAGCAGCGGCGCGGCGACGAGGGCGGCGGTCAGGGCCATCATTACCGGCGCCCGCAATTGGCCGGAGCGCGCCGCCCATCCGCGCCGCGAGAGATCCCACGCCGCGCCCAGCGCCGCGAGGCTAACCGGCAGCGTGGTGGTTTTCGTCCACAGGCCAAGTCCGGCGCAGAGTCCGGCCAAAATCGCGTGGCGCGGCAGCCAACCGTCGGCGGAGCCGCGCGCGACGAGATAAAACAACGCCGCGCAAAACAGCCCGGCCAGCGCGTCGTTGCCCGCCGCCGCGCTTACGCCGAGATGCAGCGGCCACACCGCCACAGCGGTTGCCAGCAGCGCGATGGCTCCACGCTCGGGAAAGATGCGCCGCGCCGCGCGCCCGATGAATAGCAACACGCCCAGCCCGCACAGCGCCGATACCGCGCGGCACCAGTAAACCACGGCGTCGCCCTGAAAAACCAGCGCGCCCGGCGCACACAGCATGTAATACAGCGGCGGCTGGTGAAACTCGTAGCCGTAGCCGGGCGGCGCCACGCCGGTGAATTGTGGCAAGGCGTGGTGCTCGGCGATGAATTTCACGTAGTCAACGTGCGCCGCCTCGTCGGGCGCCGCGCCCGGCGGCACCCGCGCGATCAGCGCCGCCACCAGCGCGAGATAAAGGACGATGAAAACGGGAGGGAATCGCTGGGCGGGCATGAATTTACGAGGCGATGCGATACACCCGACAGCCGCGCGCCTCGAAAAGTGGTTTCAAAAGACGGTTCTCGATGGCGTCTTGCATCGGGCCGGGCGGCGGGCCGCCGAAAACCGGACGGGTGCTCCAGAAAACGTGCGTCGCGCCCTGCGCGCGCAACGCCTTTACGAGGTCGGCGCCGCTTCGCACGCGCCCATAGTCAATCAGATTGTTATGCGGGTCGTCGGCCCAGAAGTAATCGCGGTCGAGATAGAAGCAGCGCGGCTCGCCGTAGACCGCGAAGCGCGCGTCTTCCGGCGTGTTTTGGGACGCCCAGCGCATCGCCGGATAGGGAGTAAAGGTTCGCGTAAGATAGTCTTCGGGCGTCTCACTACCGAAAATCACGCCGAAGGCCGGGCGCCCGTTCCAGGCGGTGGCGCGCAATGCGAACAGGCACCATACAACCAGCGCCGCGCCGCTGACGAACTTCAGCAGCGCGCCGCGTTGCAGGAAACGCTCCGCCATCCAGGCGCAGGGCAGGCACCACAGCGCGAACGCCGGGATCAAATAGCGCAGCAGTTGCCCGGTGAAGAACCAAAACAAGCCGTAAAACGCGAAGCTCCAACCGAGAAAGCCAATCAGCCACGGCTTGCGCCGCACGAAGAGCACGGGCAGTCCGAACGCCAGCAGCGCCGGGCCGAGCACGGTTTGCATCGGCGAAGTCACAATGGCGCCCTGCGTCTCGAACAGGCCGTTTTGCGGCTCCCGCGCCGGCAGGTTGACAATCGGCCACCAGGGCATCCCGGCGAGATAGCCCTGCTTTTCGCCGTTGACGACGTTGATGAAAACGTCCGCGTTGACCGGCGTCATCGCCACGCGCCACGGCGCAGCCGGCAAATCCTCCCACGAGCGCCCGAACCCGTAGGCTTTTTGATCGAGCGTGTATTGCCGCGCCATTTCCAGCGACCAGTTTTTGCCGTCGAAGATTTCGTAGGCGAAAGGATAAACCGGATTGCCCGTCCACAAATAGTTGCGCAGATACCAGCCGCCTCCAAGCAGCAGCGCCAGCAGCGTCGCGCCGAGCAGCGGCTTGATTTGCCATTTTCTTTCGCGCGCCATCGCGCCGAGAATCCACAGCCCCAGCCAGGCGAAGGTGAGCACGCCGAGATATTTGGTGCCCAGGCAAAAGCCGCAAAATACGCCGCAGGAGATCAGCCACATCCTGTCGCCCGTCGTTTTCCAGTTGGCGAAGCAGAGATAAGCCAGCAGCGTGAAGGCGGTCAGGCCGAGGTCAATGTAAGCCGTCGTCGCTTCGATTTGCACTATGGGAATCGAGGCGAACAGCGTGGCGGCGAGCAGTCCGGCGCGCAGCGACAGATGCCGCCTGCCGATGGCGACGAGCGCGGCGCAGCACAGCGGCAGCATCAGCCAGTGGAAGAGCTTGGCCAGGACCGGCCCGCGCAACGCCAGTCCCCAGAGGAATAGCATTTCCATGTTGAACGGGAAATAGCTGTGATGGTCGTAGGGCAGCTCGCCGATGTGCCCGTGCCGCAAATACTGCTGGGGCGCGGCGAGATGATACATCAACGAATCCCAATCCGCGCCCGACGGCGGCGCCAGCGTGAGCACGAAGGCGAACAGGCAAACAGCGGCGAGGTAGAGTGCGAGGAGTAGGTCGAGGCCAGATAGAGAGCGAAGCGAGGCGACGAGATACCGCGAGTTGGCGCGGATATTTTGCCGTCCCTGTTTAAAAATCAGTCTTGAGCCAAGTTGAGCGAAGAGAATCGCGAACGGCAGCGTGACACTCTTGACTGAAATCGAACCCAAGGCTCCTATGAATAAACCGCTCAACCCCAGCCAGTAACCAAAAGCCAGTATCACTACATCCGCGCCAGACGTGGGCTTATTTCCAAAGGACTCTCCACGATCCCAAGCGCATACCGAAACCGAATATAAGAGCAACAGCACCAACCCGAAAATCGCAACATCGGCAAAATAGAACATGGGGCGCAATTTTAAAATGCGAACAGCTTCCACGCGGCGGAGAAGAACGTGCCGAAGCACAGCACGATGAACGCCGCGGCGAGAAAATCTTTCAATTGCGGTGACATGGTTTGTAGGGGCGCAAAGCTTGCGCCCGCAATTTGGTTTGGGCGCAAGCTTTGCGCCCCTACACAAGCCCATACACAAGCGGCCCGGTGAAAATTCACCGGGCCGCTGCGGCCTTACTCCGCCGTCGCCGTCGCGTTGCCGTTTTGCCACGACACCGCCACCGCGTCGCCCGCCGTAAGCGTGCCGTCCGCCAGGAGCAGCGTGACACCGGCGCCATCGGCTTCAACGCTTTGCACCGTCGCCGCTTGGCCGTTCACCGTCACGGCGAAGCTCGCCGGCACCGCGCTGTTGGTAAAGGTCAACGTCACGCTCTGCGCCGAAACACTGGCTGTGGCGCTCGGTGAAACGCTCGCCGAGGGCTGCGATGGTGTGCGCGACCCGCCCAGCGAGCTAACGTCGTCGTTCTTGATGCGCCCGACGCCGCGGCTGTCGGCCAGGGTAGCGTTGACCGGCGATTTCAATGTCACGAAGAACGTCTCGTTCGGCTCGACCTGCGTGTCGCCATTCACTTTGACCTTGATGGTCTGCGTCAACGGTGCGCCCGGCGCGAAGGTCAGCGTGCCGGCGGTGCCGGCGTAGTCGCCCGGCTGCGTCGCCGTGTTGTCCTGCGTGGAGAAGTCCACCTTCACCGTCCGGGCGCTGGGCGCCGAGAGCGTCACCGTGAAGGTGGCGTCCACCGTGCCGCTGTTGCCTTCCGTCACCAGCCCGCTGTCGCTGATGGCCAGAGCGGGCGGCGCGTCGTTGTCCGTGATGCGCCCGGTGCCGCGACTGTCGGCGAACGCGGCGTTGGTCGCACTGCGCAGGCTTACGAAAAACGTTTCGTTGTTCTCGTCGAGTGTGTCGTCCACGATGGGCACCGAAATCGTTTTGGTGGTCTCGCCCGGATTGAAGACGAGAGGGGTCAGCGCCTGCGCCGTGTAGTCGGCGGGCGCCGTGGCCGTGTTGTCGGCGGTGACGTATTGCAGCGAGACCGTCTGGAAACTGGCCGCCGACAGCGTCACCGTGAAATCCGCGGTGCCGGCGCCTTCGTTCACCACCGCGTCGCTGATGGAAATGCGCGGCTTGGCGTCGTCGTTGAGGATGCGGCAGATGGCGCGCTTGTCGCCGATGACCGCGGTGGGCGGGCCGGCGGGATTCAGCAGGTCGAAGGGGTCGAACACGTCAATGTAGAACACCTCGGTGGGCTCGAACTTCGTATCGCCCTGCACCTGGATCGGAATCTCGGTCTCGACCTCGCCGGGGAAGAAGAGGAGCACATTGAAGTCCGGCGTGTAATCGTTGTCCGCCACCGTGGCGGTTTTGTCCACCGTCTGATAGTAGACGCCGATGTATTTCATGCTCGGCGCCGACAAACGCACTCTGGCGGACAGCGTGACGGTGCCGCTGTTGCCTTCGAGCACCGGCGCCGGATCGTCAATGATGATCGTCGGCACCGGATCGTCGTTGACGATGGTGACGACTTCCTCAATCGAAAGCGGGGCGTCCACCGTGGTGTCCAGCGCAGCGTTGACGGGCTGATTCAAAACGATGATGAAAGTCTCGTCGTCCTCGTTGAACGTATCGCCTTGCAGCGACACGACGATTTCTTTCATCGTCTCGCCCGGCGCGAAAGTCAGCGTGCCCTGCGTGTCCTGGAAGTCCTCCAGGGCCAGGGCGCCGGTGAGCGAGCTGCTGTCTTCCAGAGCGCGATAGTGCACCATCACCGTGCGGCTGCTGGGCGCCGTCAGATACACCGGGATTCTTACGGTGTGCGCGCCGTTGTTGCCTTCGACGAAGCTAATGGCGTTTTCCACGGTGGGAGTGCTGGGGTCGTCGAACGTGATATGCGTCAGCGCGGTCAGCACCACGTCGTTGCCGTCGCCGCCCGTGTAGGAAATGCTAAAGAGCGACTGGCCGCCGGTATCGGCCAATAGCGAGCCTTCCTCGCGGAAGCGATAGAGGTCTACGTCGGGCAGCGTGGGCGTGTTCGGCACCTGCACGGTCGGATCGTAGAGGTAAGCGAACTTCTTGATTAGCGGCTCGGCGCTGTCGTTCCTGATGATGATGAACTGGTCGCCGGGCTGCGGCACGAAGCCGTTGACCAGGCTCACCCGCAAATCGCCGCGGCTTTCGGCGACGACCGACCTCGGGAAGTTCACGTTGCCGTTGGGGTAGATGATGCGCGTGGCCTTGGCGAACAACTCGCCTTCCACATCCAACTGGTCGTATTCCACGCCTTCCACGGTGCCGCCCAGCTCGATGTTGAGCAGCGTGGGCACGCGCGCCCCCGGAAGGTAATCCAACTGCGAGTAATCGCCCAAGACGTGCAGCGTGCCGAGCGGCGAGCCGGGCGCCGTCACACCGGGCACGCCGTCGTCAACGTTGCCCGCATTGTTGTCGTTGCTGATGACCACGTTGCCGTCAATGGTGCCGGTGCCCTGCAGCTCGCCGCCGATGATCTCTATGTTGTTGTCGCCTTGCAGCGTGCCGTCCACCCGCGTGACGCTGGGAATCACGGCGCCAAGCGCATCCGTTTGGTGATCCTGCAGGAATATGTCCCCGGCTCCCATTTGCAGCGTGCCGCCGGACTGCACCAGCACCGTGCCGTAGTTCACGAAATCGGGCGTGGCCGGAGGAAACGAAGTGATGTTGGTGTTTGTCGGGTCAATCGTCATCGTCATCCCGGCGGGCACCAGGATCGTGCCAAAGTTTTCAATGCGGCTGTTGGCGTCGCCCAGCGTGCCGCCGCCCTGGATGACGTTGTCCTGGTTGGTGATAGTGCCGTCGGTGTCGTAGAGGCGATTCCTGGTCGGGTTGGCGAGTTCAATCGAGCCGCCGCCCTGAATGGGAAAGGCGCTTTCAAAAATCAAATCGGTAAACGTGGTCGAGTTGGCGGCGCCGCTGAGCGTGATGCGTCCGGCGTTGTTCAGCAGGCTGCCGGCCCCCATCGTTAGCCTGGCGCCTTCGCCAATGTCCAGGATGCCGCCCGCCTCGGTGTTGATGTCGCCGCTCAAATTGTTAAAGCCGGACGTCACGCTGAACAGGCCGCCGCTCCGCACAGTCACCACGCCGTCAAGGGCGCCGGAAATGAGGCTGGAGTCGCCGGTGCCGCGAAACTTCACCACGCCCTGGTCAAGCACGTTGATCTGGCCGCCCAGGCCGCCGGTGCCCAGGCCGTTCGGGCCGCTGCCGGTGGTGCCGCCGCCCGCGATGTTCACATAGTCCATCGTCACGGTGGCGGGACTGGCGCCGTCGCCGGCTTGAATGACGCCGGTGTTGTTCAGGCGCGAGGGGGTCACGTTGCCGGCGGCATCGGCGCGGCCCTGCACGACCATCCTGCCGTTCACGGCGCGCAGCGTGCCGGCGTTGCTCCAGTTGCTGGAGCTGGGCGCGATGATGAGCGGATTGGTGCCGGTGGCTTCGATGATGCCCGCCGCCTGATTGTTAATCTGCATCAGGAAATCGGAAAAGCGCCCGGCGCCGGAAATGAGGTTGTCCACGTTGGAAAACGTCTGGCCGCTTATGCCGTTGACGAAGTTATCGGCGCTGTCGGAGAGCGTCATCATGCCGCCGCCCTGCAGGGTCAGCCCGCCGCTGAGCAGTATCGTGGCGCCGTTCACTTCGATGGAGCCGGCATTGTCGTAAGTGCCGCTGGCGGTGAGCGTGGAGCCGCCATCGAGGATGAAGCGCCCGCCGGCGGGATTGGTCAGCGTGCCGATCAATGAGTTGAGGGGGCCGCGCGTGACGCGGATGATGCCGCTGGCGCTGTTGGTGACGGCGATGCCTCCATTGAGTTGGCCGTCGTCCATGTTCACGGTGCTGGTGCCGGTGGTGGTCAACGTGCCGCCCGTTATGGTCGCGCTGTTGACGTTCAGCGTCGCCGCCGTCACCGAGCCGTCCACTTCGACCGTGCCGGAGTTGGTGAAGCTGGCGCCGCCTGTCTGGGGCTGGCCTTGCAGCGTCAAAACGGCGCCTTTGGCGCGCAGCGTGCCAGCGTTGGTGGCGGTGCCCTGCGGGCTGATAACGAGCGGGGTGCTGCGGCTCGCTTCGATAACGCCGGCGGCTTGGTTGGTGAGCTGCAGCAAGTTGAGGCCGATTTTGCCGGCGCCAGAAATCGTATTGTTGACGTTGATCAAGCCGGTGCTCGTCGCCGCGCCCGTGATGCGGTTGTTGGCGCTGTTCGACATCGAAACCACGCCGCCGCCATCGAGCGTTACCGTGATGTCCGTAAAGGTGGGATCGCCTACCACTATGCTCGACACTGTGGCGCCGGCGTTCAGATTGATCGTGCCGCTGTTGGTGATTTGCCGCCCCACCATGGTCAACTGGATGCCGGGGGCAATGGTCAGCGATTCGCCGGCGTCAACTTGCAGCGCCAGGTAGAAAGGATTGGGCTGGCCGGCGGCATTGTTTTGCGGCGCGGCAGGGATGCCGATGGTGACGCTGGTGTCCAGCGTTACGCTGGAAGAAACGTCCTTCCCGCCGTCAATGCGCACGACGTAGCGGTCGTCCGCGGCGGGGTTGCCGTTGTTTGGATAGGCCACGCCCGGCGGCAGGCCGGTCCATTTGGCGGTGTTGGTCCAATTGCCGGCGCCGCCGGCCCAGGTGACGACGTAGTTCGCGGCGCGCGCCGCGCCGGAAAACCCTCCCAACCCTAGCAGCATCGCCAACAACAATCCGCACCACGCCACGTGTTTGCCGGCACCTTTCTCTTGCACAATGCACCTTTCGCAATTGGTTTTTTCGTAATTCGTTTTCATGATCCCGATTTGCATCCAACGATAAACGGCCCACCCGGCACAGGGGTTGCCATCCAAATTTATTCGTAGCTTAGACAGCGCGACGCACCGTTTGAGGCGAGAGTTTGGAGGAGCGCCGTGAAGCGCATGAAGGTCGAACGCGCTTCACGGCGCCCCTCCGAACTACGCGCCTCGCGGCGCTCCTCCCAATCTTTCACCGCTGCAAATTCTCCGGCGGGACGTGCTCTTCACTGAACTCATCGCGCGTAAATTGTGCCAGAAGCGCGTCCCAATGGCCCTGCGCCTTGAGGATGTGCTCGATGACCTCGCGCACCGCGCCGCGCCCGCCCGGGGCGTGCGTGACGTAATCGGCGCGCTCGACGACTTCGGGCACGGCGTCGGCCACCGCCACGTTGAGGCCGCAGGCCGCGAACGCCGGCAAATCGGGCAGATCGTCGCCGATGAAGCAGCACTCGCCGGGCAGGAGGCCAAGCTGCGCCTGCAGCTCGCGCATGGCGGCGTATTTGTCGCCGTGGGCCAACAGGCAAAAATCGAGGCGCAGCTCCTCGAAGCGCTTTTGCGCGGTAGGCGAGGGCCGCCCGGAAACCCAGGCGATTTTCAGTCCGGCGCGTTTGGCGGCCACCAGCGCGAAGCCGTCGCGCACGTAAAAGGTTTGCCAGAGGCGGCCTTCGTCGTTGAAGGTCAGGCCGCCGTCGGTGAGCACGCCGTCCACGTCAATGGCCAGCAGCTTGATCGCCGCCCAGCGCATGGCAGGGACTTTCGGGGCAAAAGCAGGCAGTTCTTCGGGCATGGTTCTCGTTGCTGGTTGCTCGTTGCTGGTTGCGGGTTGCTGGTTTCAGAACGAGAAACGAGTAACGAGCAACCAACAACGAGTAACGAGTTACACCAGATCGCAGGCTTCCGCCGGCATCCAGTGGTTTTCGTGGTCTTTCCATTTGACGTTGCAGCCGATGGGATTGGTCAGCGCCACCGGCGGCTCGTTGCCTTCGAGCAGCGCGTCGAGCGCGTCACGCAACTCGCGCGTGGTTTCCTGGCCGGGATTGCGCGGATTGTCGTCCATGCGCCCCGTGTAGCGCAGCTTGCGCTCTGCGTCGAAAACGTAGAAGTGTGGCGTGCGCAACGCGCCGTAGGCCAGCGCCACGTCCTGCGAATCGTCGCGCAGATAAGGGAACTGGAAGCCTTTTTCTTTGGCGTGCTGGACCATGTGCTCGAACGAATCGGTGGGATGATTGTCCGTCTCGTTCGAGTTGATCGCCACCAGCGCCACGCCGCGCGGCGCGTAGTCGGCCTGCAGCTTGTTGATGCGCTCCTCGCTGCCGACGACGTAGGGGCAATGGTTGCAGGTGAACGCCACGACGAGCAGCGACGCCTCGGCGAACTCGGCCAGCGAATGGTTTTTGCCGTCCACGCCGGGCAGATCGAAATCCGGGGCGGCTTCGCCCAGTTGCAGTGTGAATGCCATGTAAAGTCTCCTCGCCTTGTTATTTTAACTCGGAAGTGGGAACGCGGAAAAAGCGGGAGCTACGACTTGGAATGCACAACGCTGAAACGTAGGAGTTCTCACTTTTCCGCGTTCCGGTTTCCGCGTTCTGAGTTTAAAATGTAAGCTATGAACTTCGTCTATTTCGACGTGGAAACGCTGCGCCTGGCCGAGGAAGTCGGCGGTTGGAGCAACATCGAGCAACTCGGCCTGGCGTGCGCCGTGACGCTGGGCAGCCGTGACGGAGCGTTTCACGTCTACCGCGAAAACGACAGCGCCGCTCTGCTCGCCGAGCTGCGCGGCGCCGATTGCGTGGTGGGCTTCAATACGCGCGGCTTCGATTTTCGCGTGCTGCAACCCTACGTGGACTTCGACCTGCGCACTCTGACCAACATTGACCTGATGCTCGACATGAAACAGGCCGCCGGCTTTCGCGTGGGACTGAACAACGCCTGCGCCGCCACGCTGGGCGCCTCCAAGAGCGGCCAGGGCGCCGATGCCGTGCAATGGTGGCGCGACGGGCGCCAGGACGAAGTCATCGAATACTGCAAGCAAGACGTGCGGCTCACGTGCCTTCTGCACGAATACGGCGCGCGTCACGGCCACGTTTTTTGCCTCGATAAAAAAGGCGTCAAGCGCACAGTGCCGGTGCGCTGGTCGCTGGAACACGTCACCACTGCTCCCGTGCAAGGCACCCTCTTTTGAACGTAGAACGCGGAAGCCGGAACGCGGAAACGTGGGAGCTACGACGTTTCCGCGTTCCGCGTTCACACTTCCGCGTTCGTTCAGCGTTGCAGCAGCCACCAGGCGAGAGCGATCCAGATAGGAATCTCGCAGGCCAGCGCCCACAGCGTCAGGCGCACCGACGGATTGCCTTCGTCACGCGCCAACGGGCGGCAGCGTCCGGCGCGCAACAGGGATAGCCCCACCATCACGTCGGCCAGCAGCGCGAAGGAGAAACAAAACGCGCAGAGCAGCGCCGCCCATTGGTGCGGGCCGAGCATGGCCAGCCAATTCATGGCAGCGCGGCGCGGCGCTTCGGGCACGCGCCCCGGCAACGCGCGGCCCAGCAGCCACAGGCCGGCCCCCGCCGACAGCGCGCCGAGCGGCCCGCCGAGCAGCGTGCCGGCGACGTGCGACCCCGCGGCCAAAGCCAGCGCGTCGCCGGTTTCGAGCCGCAGCAGGCGCCGCGCCAGCGCGACCTTCCACGCCACCAGCGGCACGAATAAAAACCACGCCCAGGCATAGATGGCAAACAACGCTTGCGCCGGTTCGTTCATGGTTCGCCCAAGCCCCTCGAGTGCGGAGGCTTGCCTCCGCTTTGCAGAGGCGACTTATCGCCGTCAGCTTAGGAAGCATGGGAGTTAACGCCGGCAAGCCGGCTTCTCAAAGCGGAGGCAAGCCTCCGCACTCGAGAGGCTTGGCACACGCTACTTCTCACTCCGCATTCCGTCCTGCCCAGGGGGCACCCGCGCATTCCGCACTCGTAAGGCGCGCGGATAGCGCGGCCAGCGCCGTCACGCCCAGCCAGAAAATCACCATCGTAAGCTGCGAATACCGCTCGTGCAGCGCGTCGAAGCGCAGGCGCGCCGCCGATTTCGCCCCCTCCGCCGCTGCGCCGGGCGAGGCGCTGAGCGGCGTGCCGGTGGCGAGGCTTTCGCGGAGCACCGTCGTCTGCTCGCGCAGCAGCTCGGGTAGCGCGGCGAAGTTCAAATAGAGCGCCAGCCCGACCATCGCCAGCAAGCAGACGCCTTGCGCGCGCCACAACAGTCGCTCCCGCGGCGGGCGATTGCCACGCGAGAGCAAACCGTCGCCCAGCCACGCCACACACAGCACGACGCCCAGCACGATGGTCAAGGGGCCGAAGCGTGCCACCAACGCGCCCACCAGTTGCGGCGCCAGCGTCTCCACGCCGTGCGCGCGGCAAAAGCGAAAAATCGCCGGCGCGCTCACCGCTCCCAGGAACAGAATGCCGCCCAGCCACAGGCCGAGGCCCAGCATCATCACACAGCGCCATAGGGCCAGCGCCAGCGCGCTGGGCGTGATCGTTTTCATTTTTGGATTGCGCGTCCCACAAACGACAACGGAGCGACCGAAGCCGCTCCGTTGTCGCGCGCAGGATCGAAGATAAGCTCGAAGATCGCTGCGCGACTCTTGGCCGGGCCTTACGGCACGGCTTTGAGGTTCACCTGCACGCTGTCCACGAAGGTGCGCACGAACACGCCCCTGTGCGGCAGCAGGCCGCCCGTGAAGGCCACGAAGTCGCCGCTGGCTTCGTCGAAGGTGAACAGGCGACGATCCAGGATGTTGCGGTCGGCAGCCTCGGCCACCGTGCCGGTGAACACCTGCCCGCCGATGTTGGCTGTCACCCGCGCGCTGAGCCAGTCAGCGGACGAGTAGACCAGCGGGTTGAACGGATCGCCGATCAGGTTGTAACCGTTGCGCGCGTCATCCGCCGCCAGACTCGGATTGTTGTGCAGCGTGATCTGGAACTCCTGGATCGTGCTGTCGAGCGGCTTGCGCGTCGGGTCTTCCGACGGGCGCAAGATGCGCGTGCCGCGATTCACGGGCCGCAGCAGATAGCCTTCGCCGCGCATGAGAATCCCACCGTTGCCGATATCCTCATAGCTGAGCGTCTGCGCGTTGTAGCGCTGTAGCACGTAGTTCCGCAGGCCGGTGACCGGATCAATCGGCGGCACCGAGAACGCCTTCGTCGGCGTGGTGGTCGAGTTTATGCCGGTGCCGTTCATGTAAGGCACCGAGATGAAGTAGGTCACGTTGCCCACGAACTCGTTGCCGCCCGTGCCGGTGATGGTAAAGGTGCGGGTCGCCGTTACCGAGCGATTGCCGGCCTTGTCTATCGCGGTGGCTTGCACCTGATATTTGGCGGCAAACAGCGTGGGCAGGTCGAAAGTCCAACTCGTCGTGCCGTTGGCCGTGAGGCGATTCACCGCCGGGTCGAACGTCTCGCGGAACGAGCCGTCCGCCGCCATGTAGCCGCTGAACACGCCGTTGGGTATGTTGGCGAAGCGGAAGATGACGATTTCGACCTTGTCGAGGCCGCTGCCACCGGCGTTGTCGGCGGCGGTGCCCTTGATCTGCGGCAGCGTGGTCACGCTGACGTTGTCGGTGGGCACGGTGATCGTCACCGTCGGTTTCACCGAATCCACCTCGAAGTTCACCTGGGCCGAGGTGCGGTTGCCCGCGTTGTCCGTGGCGAACACCCTGATCTGGTAGCGGCCATCGGCGAGGCTCGGCGGAGTGCCGGACGTCGGCAGATTCACGCTCCACTTGCCGGTGCTGGCGTCGTAGGTGGCGGTGATGAGCTGCGTCGCCTGGTTCTCCGTCGGCTCATACAGGCCCGTGTTCGGGTTGTAGAAGCCGAACTCGTTCGGCGCGGTCGCCGGGTTGTCCTTGCGCACCAGCAGCAGCTTCACGTCCCTGATGCCGCTCACGAAGCGGAAGGCCGGATTGTTCGGGTCCACGGCGGTGCCCGTCACCTGGGTAATCCTCTTGAGGAACTGGCCCTCGCGCGGATTGTCCACCGTCAAACGCGGCGCCGTGAGGTCGTCGTTGTCGAGGTTCTTCACCGTCACGTCGGGCGGGTTCAACCCGCTGTAAAGCGGGTCGTTGCTGCTCGCCGCCGACGTCACCACGTGATAAGTGATGTGGCCGTCCTCGATGGTGTCGTCCCTGCCGTTCACCGTCACGGTGAAGGGCACGTTCCACTTCACCTGGTTGGACGGCGAGCCGGCGGGCGGCGTGGCGGGCCTGAAGATGACCAGCGCCTGGGTCGGCGCGACCAAGCCTTCGGTGGTGTCGTCGCTGGTGAAGGAAATGGTCACCGGCGCCGTCGGCTCGCTCAGCAGGCGGATCGTGAAGGTCGCCGTGCCGCCTGACTCAGTGGTCGTCAGGCCGCTGGTCGGCGTCACACGGATGCCCACGGTGTCGTTGTCAATGTTCGTCGCCGCCGGGTCAATCGCATCGAAGCCGCTGTAAACCGGATCGGAGGCGATGGCGGGCAGCGTGCGAATCACGTAGGCGATGTCGCCATCGTCCACGAAGTCGTTCTGGCCCGTCACCGTGACGGTCTGCGGCACGTTCCAGTTGCTGGGCGTGAAGAGCACGCTGCCCACCGAAGGCTTGCCCTCGGTCGTGTCGGACGACTGCAGCGGGATGCGCACGTTCGTCGTCGGCTGCGAGTTCAGCACGATGGTGAAGGTGTCGGTGCCGCCGGTCTCGGTGGTCACCAGGCTCCGCGGCGGGCTGACGGTCACGCCGCGCGTGTCGTCGTCAATGTTCGTCACCGCGACGTTCGGCCCGTTGAGGCCGTCGTAGAGCGGATCGGCGCTCACCGCCGGATCGGTGATGATGCTGTAGGCCACGTCGCCGTCGTCCACCAGATCGTCCACGCCCCGTATGGTAATCGTCCGTGGCGTGCTGAAGTTGGTGGCGTCGAAAGTCACCGTGGCCGGCGATACCGTGCCTTCGGTGAGGTCGCTGGAGCGCAGCGTAATCGTCACCGGACTCGTCGGCTGGCTGAGCAGGCGAATCGTGAAGGTGTCGGTGCCGCGGGTCTCGGTGGTCACCAGACCGGTCTTGGGCGTGACGCGGATGCCGCGGATGTCGTTGTCCACGTTCGTCACCGGCAGCGTGGCGGTCAGGCCGTTATACGCCGGGTCGGCGCTATTGGCCGGGCCGAGCGTGATGTTGTAGGTCACGTCGCCGTCGTCCAGCAGATCGTCCTGCACGGAGATCGTCACCGTCTGCGGCACGTCGAAGTTCGTCTCGTCGAAGGTCAGCGTCGTCGGAGAGACCTGCCCCTCGGTGGTGTCGGCGCTGACGACCGGCAGCGTCACGGTGTTGCCGGGAGTCGGCTTGGCTTCCAGGCGCACCGTGAAGGTCGCGGTGCCCTGATTCTCGTTAGTGGTCAACGCAGCCGGCGTGATGATGATGCCGGGGTCTTCGTCGTCCTTGTTGCGCACCGCGACGTTGGCGCCGTTCAAGCCGTTGTAATCGGTGTCGGTGCTAATCGCCGGGTCGGTGATAATGACGTAATTCACGTCACCGTCGTCGAGAGTGTCGTCCACGCCCGTCACCGTCACGGTCTGCGGCGTGCTGAAGTTCGTGCTGTCGAAGACCAGCGTCGCCGTATCCGACGGAGTGGGCTGCGCCGCCGTTGAAATCAAGCCTTCGGCGGGTTTGGACGAGCGCAGAGGAATCGTCACCGGCGCCGTCGGCGGGCTACCGAGCTGCACGGTGAAAGTGTCGGTGCCGCCCGCTTCGGAGGTGCGCAGGCCGCTCACCGGCGCCACTACGATGCTCGGCACCTCGTTGTCCACGTTGGTCGCCACTACGTCAATCGGGTCAATGCCGTTGTAGTTGTTGTCGGTGGACACCGTCGCATCGGTGACGATGCTGTAGAGGACGTTGCCGTCTTTCAGCAGATCGTCCTGCCCCTTGACCGTCACGGGTTGCGAGACGGCGAAGTTGCCGGGCGTAAAGGTCAGCGTCACCGTGTTGTCGGTGTCCTCCATGCTGGTGGCCGGATCAATCAGCTTGCCTTCGGCGACGTTGCTCGAATGCAGGCGCACCGTCACGTCGGCAGTCGGCGCGATGTTCAGGCGCACGTTAATGACCGCGGTGCCGCCCTGCTCGGTGGTGGTGATGCTGGTCGGCGTCACGCGCACGCCCGGCACCTCGTCGTCCCGGTTGGTGACCGTCACGTCCTGGCCACGCAGGCCGGCGTAATTCGGATCGGTGCTGGTCGTGTTGCCCGACACGATCTGATACGCCTGGTCGCCGTCCTGCAGGGTGTCGTCCTGGCCGGTGATGGTCACCGTCTGCAGCGTGTTGAAGTTGGCAGGCGTGAAGGTCAGCGTCACCGAGTTCGTCGGCGCCGGCTGGCCGGCCACCGACACCAAGCCCTCCGTGGGATCGGAGGTGGTGAAGTCCACCATCACGTCGGCGCTCGGCACGCTGTTCAGCCGCACGGTGAAGCTGGCGGTGCCGCCCTGCTCGGTGGTCACCAGGCCGTTGATCGGCGTGACGACCAGCCCGGCGAAGTCGTTGTTCAAGCGAAACACCGTGACGTCGGCCACCGCGATGCCGTTGTAGCTGGCATCGGAGCTGATCGGCGGATCGGTGATGATCATGAACTGCTGGTCGGCGTTGTCTATCGTGTCGTCCGAGGTCGTCACCGTCACCGTCTGCGGCACGTTCCAGTTGGCCGGGGTGAAGGTCAGGCGCGCCTTGTCGATGCGGCCCAGCGAAGTGTCGCTGGAGCGCAGGTTGATGATCACGTCCGCAGTCGGCTGCAGGTTGAGCACCACCGTGAAAGTCTTGCTGGTGCCTTCGTCAATGGTGAGCAGCGTCGGCAGCACGGTCACGCCGGGCGCCTCGTTGTCCACGTTGGTCGCCTGGGGATCGGGCGGATCAATCTGATTGTAGATCGTGTCTCCGCTGGTGGCCGTAGTCAGCAAATCGAATTGCTGGTTGCCGTCCTGCAATACGTCGTCCTGGCCCTTGATGGTGACGGTCTGCTGCGTGTCCCAACGCTTGACGTTGGCCGCCGCGCCCGCACCCGGCGTGGTGGGCGTGAAGATGTAAGTGACCGTTTCGACTTGCTGCCCGGTGATCGGATCAATGAGCAGGCCCTCGGTCGGGTCGCCGGTGGTCACTCGGAACGTCACGTTGGCCGTCGGCTGCGAGTTGAGGCGCACCGTGAACACATCGGTGCTGCCGTTCTCACTGGTGCGCAGGTTCGTCGGCGCGGTGAACGACGGCTGTGCGTTGCCCGAAGCGAACAGGAAGCCCGGCTGGCCGGTGTTGGTGTTCCCTTCGTTGTCGGTGTTGACGATCGTCACCCGGTTGTTGAAGAGGGCGATGTCGTTGAACTCCGGATCGTTGCTCTGCACGCCGGTGACGGTCACGTTGAAAATCTGGTCGCCGTCCTGAGCCAGGTCGTCCTGGCCGGTGACGCGGATGATGTGCGGGTTCCGATAGAATTCGGGGCTGGTCACGTCCACCGAGAACAGGATGACCTGCTGCCCGGTGGCGACCGGGATCGGCTGCACGGCGACCAGGCCCTGCGCGGTGTCCGGCCCGTTGCCGTCGTTGTCGAAGTCCCGCACGTAATACGAAGGCAGGCCCTCGCTGGTGTCGCTGGTTTGCACCGTCACCAGCACGTCGAACTTAGGTCGGAAATCCGTGTTCTTCTCGGTCTCGCGGTTGGCGGGATCGAGCGGATTGAAGTCGCCCGGCGAGTTGGGCGGCGGCACGTTGGGGCCGAACGGGTTGATGAAATCAAGGTCTTGCAGCCTGACGACGAAGTTCGTGACGCCGGCGCCGGTGGGATCGCTCGTGCCCAGCTCGCTGGTGCGCAGCACCTGGCTGTTGTCACCGGCGCCCGAATCCACGATGATGCCGTGGCCGCCGAGCGTTTCCGAGCCATCGAACTGGTCGGTGCGCGTCGTGTTGCTGGTGTCGGAGGCGCCGGTCGGATAACGCGGGTCGCCGTTGTTGCGCAGGATGGTGGCCGTCAAGACGATGTTCTGGTTGTTCTGGATGGAGTCGTCGCCCGCATAGACCAGGTGCACGATGAAGTTCGTGTTGAGGTCGCCCGCCGGGACGGTAACGTCCTGCTGCGAAACGGGGATGCCGCTCGTCGGATACACCGTGCCGGTGAATGTGTCCTCCACGAAGAACAACGGCTTCGATAGACCGGTCGTGTTTCGCGTGCTGATGCGAATCACGATGTCTCGTCCTGGCGGAATCGGCTTGCCATTAGGAAAGGCCGGGTCGTTCTCCACGGCCCGAATCAGGCGCACCTCGGCGGACACGACGGGATTCACCGTGTCGAGCGGGATCGTGGCGTTTTCCGCCAGGATCGTGGGCACGAAGCCGGGGTCAATGATGTTCACGCTGGCGTCCTGCGTGCTGTCAATCGTGAAGTTCATGGTGCTGTTGGGGCCGGTGCCGGCGTTGGGCACGCTCGACCGCAAGGCAATCGGGCCTGTATCAGCACCGTTCGGCACGGTGGCTATAAGCGTCGTGTCGCTGACGACCATGAAGGAAGCGCCATGAGCGCCGTCCGCCGGAACGCCGTTGAAGAGCACGGCGGTAATCACCGTCGCGCCGTTTTCGATGAAATTGCGGCCCGTGATGGTGACTTGCGTGCCGGGGAAAGTCGCACTATTAGTGGCGGCTCCCACGCCGCGCACCGGCGTGAAGCCGGTCACCACCGGCTGCACCGCGAAGTTGCCCAGGTTGGTCACCTGGGTGATGCCGCTGGGATATTCCATGCGGATCGGGCCGGTGCGCGCGCCGAGCGGCACTTCGTAGGTCACCGTCGGCGGCACCGCCGTCGTGTTGCGCGAAATGAAAATGCCCGGAATGCCCGGCGTGGCGGGATTGTTGTCGCCATCGTCCCAGTAGCAGGCCACATCCGCGCTGCCCGGCGTCTGGAAGGTCACGTCCGTGCCATCCGAGGTGCCCTGCCCGTTGGTGCTGAAATCGGCGTAGCCGGCGTTGGGGCCGACGAGGCGCGCCACCGCCGGCACCGGGTCGTCGTTGGCGATCAAAGCCGTCGCCGTGTTGGTGCCCAGCGTGGCTCCCGTCGGGCTGGAAATGACGACGCTGAAGGTTTCGTCCGCGCCGCCGTTCTCGAAAGTCGGGTCGCTCAGCGTGGCGACCGTGATGGTGGCGGACAGCGCGCCGGCGGGAATCGTCACCGTGCCGCTGGCGAAGGTGTAATCCGACCCCGCCTCGGCGGTGCCGTCCACCGTGCTGTATTGCACGATCACCGCGTTTTTGGAAACCACGTCCAGCGAAACCGTAAAAATAGCCGGTCCGCCCTCGGTGACAGGATTGGTCGTGGGCGGCGCGATGGAGACCACCGGCGGGTTGTCGTCGTCCTGGATGGTCGCGCTCGCGCTGTTGGCCGGGCCGACGATGGCGTTGGTCGCGCCGGTGATGTTGACCGTGAAGGTCTCCAGCAGCGTCTCGTCGAAGGTGTCGCCGATGACGTTGACCGGCACCTGCAGAGACGTTTGCCCCGCGTTGATGGTGACGGTCTGCGCAATAGGCTGATAATCGTTGTCGGAGGCTTGCGCCGTGCCGTCCACCGTTTGCAAGGTCACCGTGACCGGGTTGCCGGTCGGCACCGACAGCGTCAGGGTGAAGACCGCCGGCGTCGTGCCGGCGTTGCCTTCGGTGACGTTCGCCCCCGGGCCGCTGATCGAGACGGTCGGCGTCACGTCGTCTTCCACAATGGTCGCCACCGTGGTCGGGGTATCAATGACGGCGTTGACCGCCGAAGACAAAACGAAATTGAAGGTCTCGTCGCCCTCGACGACCGTATCGCCTCGCACCAATACGTTGACGGTTTTCGTGGTCTGGCCGGGCGCAAACGTGATAGTGCCGGACGTCGCCCCGTAATCCGACGGGCTGGTGGCCGTGCCATTTTGCGTGGCGTATTGCACCGACACCGTTTTGCCGCTGACCGGCGCCAGGTTCACGGTGAAAGTCAACGTCTTGGTGCCGCTGTTGCCTTCCGAGATCGCGTTGTTGATCCCGTTGTAGACCGGGGTAATATCCACCGAAAGGTGCGGCGGGCCATCCTGATCAATAATCGTCACCGTGGTGCGCGTGGCACCGCCGAGGTTGGCGTTGGTCGGACTCGTGATGTCAATGAAGAAGATTTCATCCGGCTCGTCAGTGCCGTCAATGAGGGTCTGCACCGTCACCGTCTGGGTGAGCGGGTCGCCGGGGTTGAAAACCAGGGTCTGCGTGACCGGCGTATAGTCGGTGCCCGCGGTGGCGTCGAAGTTCGAGGTTTGCACCACGACGTTCACCGGGCGCTGCGGCGCCGCCGAAAGAGTCACCGTGACAGTGGCCGGCAAACCTTCGTTCACCGAGATGCTGGCGGGAGAAATAGTCACGGTGGGCACATCGTCATCAATGATGGTGCCGGTGCCGATATCGGTGAGAATGGTGGCGTTGGTGGCGTTAAACAGTTGCACGCCAAGCTGCTCGTTGGGTTCGATGGCGGCGTCGCGGACCACCTGCACGGTGATCGTTCGCGCGGTGGTGCCCGGTGGGAAAGTGAGCGTCCCGGCGTTAGCGGTGTAATCGCCCGGCGCTACTGCGGAGATATCGAAGGTGCCGAAGTCCACCGTCACCGTCTGCCCGCTGGGCGCCGCCGTGACGCCGTCGCTGGAGTCCACCAGATTGACGTTGAACGTCAGGGTCGAAAAGCCGACGCCGGTGCCCTCCGTGACCGTGGCGTTGCCGATGATGATGGCCGGCAGCGGGTCGTCGTTCAGGATGATGCCATCGGCGGACGAGGGGACGCCCGCGATGAAATTGGCATCGGCGCTCGAAATCGTCACCGTGAAGTTTTCATCGGCTTCGTTGAGCGCATCGGCCGTCGTGTTGATGGTCACGTTCGCCACCGTCACGCCCGGCCCAAACGTAATCGTCTGGTTGACCGACGCCGCCGGGAAATCCGTTGCCGGCGTCGCCGAGGGCGCCGCGCCAGCCGTGACGGTCACGTCCACCGCAACGGTCGTGGTGGTGTCGCCGGTGCGCTGAATGCGAAACGTCGCCGGACTCCCCTCGGTCACGTTGGGGTTCGTGCCGGTGATGGTGAAAGTGGAAGGTGCGGCCTGCGCCGGCGCCGCAGCGAGCACGCCGAGCAAACACAGCGCGGCCCACGTCCACACCCGGCGGCCCGTGGCGCGCGCCCGATCCTGTGGCGACGAAAACAATTCAGTCATGTTACTCCTCTGGAGAGCGTTCAATAAAACTGTGAAACTCATGATTCAAGTGATTCAAACGGGGCGTGCGCCCCTTAAAACGTCTTAATTCTTCAGCGCGAGTGCGCCGAATTTCGACTGTCGCAGCCCATGTCGTGACTGCTTTTGACCATTCCCAGCGCGTAATGGTTACGCAACCCTCAACCGGCCCAACCGTTCCGTCAGATTTCTTCAGGTTTCTTCACGTTTTGGCCGGCGGCGCGCGGTGTGCAATCTGCGGTGTGCAATTTTCTGTGCCAGTTCCCGGCCAGTGCATGCTACGAGCGCAGACCACACAGGAAGAATCCCAACGCGCAACCCCACTCGCAGGTTTCATCAAATAACTTCATTAGTGGCAATAGTCGCAATTTTTATTCCTCTTTTGCGGCGGCGGGCGGCTTGGCTTTGGGCGGCGTCTTGGGCGGCGCTTTGGACGATGTCTTGGGCGCCGCCGGCTTGGGCGGCTTGGGCGGCTTGGGCGGCTTGGCTTTGGACATCGCCGGCGCGAAAGACGGGGCCGGCGGCTTGCCTACCTTCAATTCATTCACCACTTTGGCGCCCGGCGCCTCGCGGCGCGCGATTTTCTCGGCCAGGGCGCGCTGCGAAGCCTGCGGCACGAAGCCGTTGAGCCATACCGTGCCCGGCCCGGTGCCGACGCTGATCGCGTGCCCTGCCATGCCGGGATCGGCGTTGAGCGCCTTCAAAATGTCCACGCCCATCGCCACCGACGCGCTCATCGTGGGGTTGAGTCTGGGCTTGGTGGCGGGAGTGGCCGCGACCGGCGACGATTTGCCGGGTTTGCCTGAGGGTTTGCCCGACTTGCCCGGCTTGCCCGATTTAGTGCCCTTGCCGGAGGCCGTTGCTTTGGGCGCGGGGCCGCCCGCGGAGCCGCCGGTCGCGCCGGGCTTCGTGGACGCCACGTTGCCGCCCTCCTCGCCGGAGGGCGCCGAGTGGCAGCCGCCAAGCGCCAGGCTGAGTGACAGGCTGAGCCATAAGCCAAGCAGCGCACCGCGCGCCGCCCGAAGCCGCGCGCTGTGCTGCGCGGGACGCCGCGCATAATGCTGCGCGGGACGTGGCAATCCCATTCTCAATATCCCCCAATATCTTCCGTGACAAACAGTAGCAAACACCGGAACAGCGAAGCGCACCGCGCTTCGCTGTTCCAATTGTCGTGCTGCTTCGTGCGCTGCGGCGGCACGCCATTTACGGCGTGGCCGACACCGCCTTGAGCGTTACCTTCACCCCATCGAAGAAGGTGCGCACGAAGTAGCCCTTGAACGTCTCCATGTTCCCGGTTACCGGCTCGAACTGCCCGGTATTCTGGTTGAAAGTGAACAGGCGGCTGTCCACGATGCCGGCGGCGGCAGCCTCCTGCACGGTCTGGTAGGTCACGCCGTTGTATTCCACCGTGGCGTTGCTCCAGTCGGCGGCGATGAACGCATCCGGGTTGAACGGATTGCCGATCAGGTTGAAGCCGTTGTTCGGATCGCTGGGATCCGCGCTGGCGTTGCGCAGCAGCAGGATGTCGAACGTGGTGACGGTGGCCGGCAGCGGCACGCGCGTCGGATCGTCCGCCGGACGCAGGATGCGCACGCTGGTGGTGATCGGTCGGATGAAGTAGCCTTCGCCACGCTTCATCAGGTCAGTGGGCGCCAGGAACACGTAGGTCTGCGTCGCGGCGTCGAAGCGGCTCAGCGTGTAGCGCTGCTCGTTGGTTTGCGGATCGAACATCGCCACGCTGAAAGCTTTGTCCGGCGTGGTGGTCGCCTGACGCGCGTTGGAATCCATGTAGGGCAGCGACATCAGATAGGTCTGCCCCGCCAGGAAGTCCGGCGTGCCGCCCGTAGTGTTGCGGATGAAGAACGTAATCCGCGTCGAACGCGCGGCGTTGCCCGCCTTATCGTCGGCTTGCGCCTGGATGTAATACCTGCCCGGCCCCAGCGGCGGCGAGAACTGGAAGATGAAGTCGAACCGCGCATCGGTCAGATTGCTGTCCGGGTCTTCCACCGTGGCCAGCAGGTTGAGGCTGGCGTTGAAGGTCGTGTTGAAGGTGCCGTCCTGCGCCAGGAAGCCCTGGGTGTTGCCCAGACCGGCGTCCGCGTAGCGGAAGACGATGACTCGCACCCTCTCGATGCCGCTGCCGCCCGTGTTGTCGATAGCGAAGCCTCTGGCTTCGGGCAGCGTGGTGAGCACCGCGTTGTTGCGCGGCGAGGTGATCGTCACCGTGGCCGGCGCTACCGTGTCCACCGTGAAGTTCACGACCTCGCTGACGCCCACGTTGCCCTCATCGAGCGTGGGACCGGCCTTGTCGGTCGCGCTGGCGCGCAGGAAGTATTTGCCCGAGGCCAACTGCGGCGTAGCGCCGCCAATCGCCGCCGACAGGTTCAGCGTCCATACCTTGGTGACCGGGTTGTAGGTCGCCGTTATGAGATGCTTGGTCTTGTCGAACGGCCTCTCAAATTGATGAGTAATCGGATTGAGGAAGCCGGATTCGTCAATGCCTTCGGTGTTGGGATCGTCGAGGCGACCCAGGCGCACCTGCACTCTGCCGACGCCCCTGGCGATGCCGTTCACCGGGCTGGGCGGATCGTCCGCGGTGCCTGTCACCATCAGCAGGTTCTGCACCGCCGCGTTGTTGGCCGGCGAGGTGATCGTCACGACCGGCTTGGTCTTGTCGGTCCTATCCAGGTTGGTGGCGGACAGATCGGCGGGATCGCGCCCGCCGTAGTTGTCATCGGCGCTTATCGCCTTGCCGATGATAACCAGGTAGGGCTGGTCGCCGTCCTCGATGTCGTCGGAGACGCCCACGATCGTCACGTCCTGGAAGGTAGTGCCGTTCGTCGGAGTAAAGACGAGAACCACGTTGTTGTCCGGGTCGCGGTTGCCGGTCGCCGGGTCTACCAACTGCGCCTCGGTCACGTCGCTTATGCTGAGAGGAATCCTCACGTTGGCGGTTGGCAGCGTGTTGAGGCGGATGTGGATCACTGATTTGACTTTGCCGTCCTCGGCGGTCAGCACGCCGCGGCTGGGCGATACCACGATAATCCGCGGCACGTCAACGTCGGTGTTGGTGCCACGCACGTCCACCGGATTGATGTTCCGGTAATCGCTGGTGCTCGTCAGCGTTGTCACAATGGTGAACACCTGGTCGCCGTCGGGGACGTGATCCGGCACGCCCGTCACACGCACCCGCACCGGCTGATCCCAGCGCGCATAGCGGTGGGTCGCCGTGTCGGCTATCGTCGGCGTGCTCGGCGTGAAGGTGATTTGCGAGATGTTTACCTTCGCCTCACCCACGTCGCTGCTCGTCAGAGTGATGTCCACGTTCGCCGTGGGCCTGGTGGTGAGCACCACGGTGAAGGTGTCGAAGGTGCCGCTTTCGCTGACGCGCAGGCCGCTCGCCGGCGTGATGGTCACGCCGCGCGTGTCGTCGTCCTGGTTGGTCAGCCTCACGCCCGGAACCGACAGCGTGCTGCCGTATTTCGGATCGGAGCTATTGAAGCTGAAGTCCACCCGATAGGCTTTGTTGCCATCGTCAACGAAGTCGTCCACGCCTTGCACCGTCACGGTCTGCGCCGTATTGAAGGTGTTCGGCGTGAAATTCAGCGTGAGCGAGTTGTCGGTGTCCGCCGCGTCAGTGGCCGGGTCAACCAGGCGACCTTCGGTCGGATCGCTCGACCTTATCGTGACCGTCACGCCAGCGGTGGGCCGCGTGTTCAGCGCGACGGTGAACGTGGCGCGCCCGCCGGCCTCGGTGGTGACCAGACCACTGCTGGGGCTGGTCGTGACGCCCGGCGCGTCGTTGTCAACGTTGACTGCGGGCACCGACGCAATGACTACCGACAGGTAATCGGGATCGGTCGTGTTGGCCTGATCTATCGTCAGGTTGATGCGATAGGGGCGGTCGCCGTCCTCCAACAGGTCGTCCTGGCCGGTGACCGTCACGGTCTTGGGCGTATCCCAGTTGTTCTCGTTGAACGTCAGGGTCGAGGGCGACACCCGGCCCTCGGTGGTGTCGCTGCTGGTGACGTTGATCACCACCACGTCGCCCGTGCGCGGGCGGCTGCGCAATGCCACCTCGAAGGTGGCGCTTTCGCCGCGCTCGGTGGTCGTCAGGCCGCTGGAGGGAACGCCGGTGACCGCGACGCCTACCGCGTTGACGTCAATGTTGGTGCCTGGCACCACCGCGCCGGGCAGACCGCTGTAGGCCGGGTCGCTGCTCACCGCGTTGGCGATGCGCAGCTCGAACGGCTGGTCGCCGTCGCGCACGCCGTCGGGCACGCCGGTCAGCGTGATGCGCTGATTGATGTTGAAGTTGTCCGGCGTGAAGAGCAGGAAGTTCTGGCTCAGCGTCACTTCGTCCGGCCTGTCCACGCTCAGCGCGAAGCGCACGTTGGCGGTGGGCCTCACCGTCAGATGCGCCGCCCACGAAGTGCTCTGCCCTTCGGTCGTCACCAGAATGCGCGGCGAGAAAATGAGCGCCGGCTGGTCGTCGTCCAGGTTGACGCCGGTCACGTTGGCCGGATTGAGGCCGTTGTAGAGCGGATCGGCGCTCACCAGCGGCGCGGTGTCAATGCTCCAGGGCCGGTTGCCGTCGCTGAACGCATCGTTCAGGCCGGTGACAACCACATCGAGGCCGCGATCCCAGCGCACCATATTGGACGCCGAACCCGCCGCCGGCGTGGTCGGCGTGAAGACGATTTGCGTCGGCGCGAAGCTGATTTCGCGCGTCGCGGCGGTGGACATGCTCAGCGTCACGGTAGCGCGCGGCTGGCTGGTCAGCGACACGTGGAAGGTGGCCGTCGTGCCATCCTCCGAGGTCGTCAGACCGCTGGTCGGCGTGACCACGATGCCGTGCGTATCGTCGTCAATGTTGGTGAACGTCTGGTCGCGCGGATCAATGCCGTTGTAGCGCGGATCGGTGCTCACCGACGGGTCGAGAATCACGTTGTAGGTCTTGTTGCCGTCGTCTTCGGCGTCGTCGCGGCCCGTCACGGTGACGACCTGCGGCTGATCGAAGTTGAGCGGCGTGAAGGTGAGGCGCACCGGCGTCGCCACACCCTCGGAGGTATCGTCGCTGTGCACGTTAATCGTCACGTTCGCCGTCGGCTGCGTGTTCAGCACCACGGTGAAGGTGGCGGTCTGGGTGCCGTCTTCCGTGGTCTGCGTCCTGTCGGGCGCGGTCACGGTGATGCCGGGACGCACTCCCGCGTCGCGACAGATGCCGTCCACCGTCACCGCCGGCAGGTTGCGGTAATTCGGGTCAATGCTGATCGGCGGCCCCAGCGTGATCTGGAACGGCTGGTCGCCATCGGCCTGGTTGTCGTTGAGGCCCGTCACGACCACCGTCTTCGGCACGTTGAAGTTGTTCGGCGTGAAGTTCAGCTCGGTGCGGTCGAGCGACACCTCGCTGGCGTCGCTCACGCGGAGCGGCACGGCGACGTTGGCGGTCGGCTTGACGTTGAGCACCACCGTGAAGCTGGTCGTGCCACCCTCCGAAACGATGATGAAGTCTGGATTCACCGTGATGCCCGGCGCGTCGTCGTCGCGGTTGACGCCAGTCACGTTGGCCGGATTCAGGCCGTTATACAGAGGATCGGCGCTGATGAGCGGCTGCGTCTCGACGCTCCAATCCTTGTTGCCGTCGAGCAGCGCGTCGTCCAGGCCGGTCACCGTCACGTCGCGTCCGATATCCCAGCGCACCACGTTGGGGCCGGAACCCGCCGGAGGATTGCCGGAGGTGAACACGACCTGGGTGGGCGACACCGACACTTCGTTGGGCGCGCGGCTGACCAGGTTCAGCGTCACGTTGGCCAGCGGCTGGCTGTTCAGCGAGACGTGGAAGGTGGCGGCGCCGCCGGCCTCGGTGGTCTGCAGGCCGCTGGACGGGTCCACCGTGATGCCGCGCGTGTCGTCGTCGAGGTTGGTCAGCGGGATGTCGCGCGGATTGAGGCCGTTGTAATCCGGATCGGTGCTCACCAGAGGATCGATCACCACGGTGTAGGCGATGTCGCCGTCGTCAATGGGGTCGTCGCGGCCCGTCACGGTGACGATCTGCGGCTGATCCCAGTTGAGCGGCGTGAAAGTGAGGCGCGGCGGCGTCACCACGCCTTCGCTCGCGTTGTCGCTGTGCAGGTTGATGATTACGTTCGCCGACGGCTGCGTGTTCAGCGCCAGCGTGAAGGTGGCCGCTCCGCCGCCCTCGTCGGTCTGCGTGGTGTCCAGAGGCCCGAAGACCACGCCGGGACGCGCGGCGGCGTCAATGCAGACGCCGTTGATCAAGGTCTGGAAGTTCCCGTTGTAGCCGGTATCGGCGCTGAGCGCCGGCCCCAGCGTAATCTGGAACGGCGTGTTGCCGTCCACGATGTTGTCGTTGATGCCCGTCACGACCACCGTTTGCGGCACGTTCCAGTTGGCCGCCGTGAACACCAGTTGGGTCTTGTTCAGGCGCACTTCGCTGGCATCGTCCACGCTGAGCGGCAGTGTCACGCCGGAAGTCGGCCTGGCGTTGAGCACCACCGTAAACGTGGTGCTGGAGCCTTCGGTCACCACGATGAAGTTCGGGGTCACCGTGAGGCCCGGCGCGTCGTTGTCCTGATTGACGCCGGTCACGTTGGCCGGATTGAGGCCGCTGTAAAGCGGATCGGCGCTGACCAGCGGCTCCGTCACGATAGTCCACGGGCGGTCGCCGTCCACCACGGTGTCGTCGAGGCCGGTGACAACTACGTCGAGTCCGCGATCCCAGCGCACTACGTTGGTGGCTGAGCCGCCGGGCGGGTTGCCCGGCGTGAAGACGATCTGCGCCGGCGAGAAGCTGATCTCGCGCGTCGCGGTGGTGGACATGTCCAGCGTCACGTTGGCCAGCGGCTGCGTCTGCAGGCGCACGTGGAAGGTGGCCGTGCCGCCGGCCTCGGTGGTGGTCAGGCCGCTGGCCGGGTCCACCACGATGCCGCGCACGTCGTCGTCGAGGTTGGTCAGCGCGATGTCGGCGGGGTTTATGCCGCTGTAAACCGGATCGGCGCTGGAGGCCGGATCAATCACGACGTGGTAGGGCACATTGCCGTCGTCAATGGCGTCGTCGCGGCCCGTCACGGTGACGGCCTGTGGCTGATCCCAGTTGAGCGGCGTGAACGCCAGGCGCAGCGGCGTCACCACGCCTTCGTTGGGGTTGTCGCTGCGCAGGTTGATGACCACGTTCGACGTCGGCTGGGTATTCAGCACCACGGTGAAGTTGGCCGCGTCACCGGCTTCGGTGGTCTCGGTGGTGTCGGGCGAGCTTACGGTGATGCCGGGACGCACTCCCACGTCGCGGCACACGCCGTTCACGAATATCGCCGTCAGCGCGCGGTAGTTGGCGTCGGCGGTGAGCGGCGGCCCCAGCGTGATCTGGAACGGCGTGTCGCCGTCCACCACGAAGTCGTTGATGCCCGTCACGCGCACCGGCTGCGGCACGTTGAAGGTGTTAGGCGTGAACGTCACTTCGCGGCGGTCCAAGATCACTTCGCTGGCATCGTCCACGCTGAGCGGCAAGACGACGTTGGCGCTCGGCCTGGTGTTGAGCACGACAGTAAAGGTGACCGTGGTGCCTTCGGCGACCACCACGAAGTCCGGCCTGATCGTGATGCCCGGCGCGTCGTTGTCCTGATTGGTGCCGGTGACGTTGGCCGGGTTCAGGCCGTTATACAGAGGATCAACGACGCCCGAGGTCGTCAGCGTGTCAATGCTCCACGGCTTGTTACCGTCGAGCAGCGCATCGTCCACGCCGGTCACGGTCACGTCCACGCCGCGGTCCCAGCGTCCCATGTTGTTGGGCGAGCCGCCGGGCGGATTGCCCGGCGTCAGCACGATTTGCGTAAACGGCAGCGAGACCTCGCCGGGCGCGCGGTTCACCAGATTGATCGTCACGTTGGAGAGAGGCTGGCTGGTCAGCGTCACGTGGAAGGTGTCGCTGCCGCCGTCCTCACTGGTGGTCAGGCCGCTGATCGGGTCCACGATGATGCCGCGCGTGTCGTCGTCCACGTTAACCAGCGGGATGTCGCGCGGATCGAGGCCGCTGTAGCCCGGATCGGCGCTGATCAGCGGGTCAATCACTACGTTGTAGGCGATGTCGCCGTCGTCAATAGCGTCGTCGCGGCCCGTCACGGTGACGGCCTGCGGCACGTTCCAGTCGAGCGGCGTGAAGGTGAGGCGCGCCGGCGTCACCACGCCTTCGCTGGTGTTGTCGCTGCGCAGGTTTACCGTCACGTTGAAGCTCGGCTGCGTGTTCAGCACCACGCTGAAGGTGGCGCTCAGGCCGGATTCGTCGGTCTCGTTGGGATCAGGCCCGATAATCGTCAGGCCGGGCTGGATCGAGGCGTCAATCACCGTGCCGGGCAGCGGGGTCTGGAAGTTCCCGTTGTAGTTCAGGTCGGAGCTGATCGCCGGGCCGACGTTGATGACGATGGGACGATTGCCGTCCGCCATGAAATCGTTGATGCCGTCCACGCGCACGGTCTGCGGCACGTTGAAGTTGTTCGGCGTGAAGACCACCTGCGTTTGCTGCAGGCGCGCTTCGGTGGCATCGTCCACGCTGAGAGGAATCGTCACGTTGGCGCTCGGCTTGGCGTTCAGCGTAATGGTGAAGGTCGCGGTCTGGCCCTCGGTCACCACGAGGAACTGCGGGTTCAGCGTGATGCCGGCGGCGTCGTTGTCCAGGTTGGTGCCGGTCACGTTGGGCGGATTGAGGCCGTTGTAAACCGGATCGGCGCTCACCAGCGGCGCGGTATCAATGCTCCAGGCTTTGTCGCCGTCCACCACGGTGTCGTCGAGGCCGCTGACCGTCACGTCGAGGCCGCGGTCCCAGCGCACCACGTTGGCGGGCGCGCCGGCAGGCGGATTGGCCGCCGTGAAGGTGATCTGCGCCGGCGTGAAGGTGACTTCGCGCAGCGCGGTGGTCGTCAGGTTCAGCGTGACGTCGGCGGTAGGCTCGGTGTCGAGCGCGACGTGGAACGTCGCGCGGCCCCCGGCCTCGGTGGTGGTCAGGCCGCTGACCGGCGTGATGGTGATGCCGCGCGTATCGTCGTCAATGTTGAGCACCGGCAGGTCGGGCGGGTTGAAGCGATAGGCCGGATCGCCGCTCGACAGCGGGTCGAAGATGACCTGATATTGCACGTTGCCATCGTCAATGGCGTCGTCGCGGCCCGTGACGGTCACCACCTGCGCGGTGTCGAAGTTGCTCGGCGTGAAGGTGAGCACGCCCGGCGTCACCACGCCTTCGTTGGGATTGCTGGAACGCACTTGCAGCGTCACGTTGGCCGTCGGCTGTGAGTTGAGCGAAACGGTGAGGGTCTGCGCCGTGCCGTCCTCGCTGGTGACCAGGTTGGTGCTCGGCGTCACCGTGATGCCGGCGACTTCGCCGTCGTCGTGGTTGACCACCGTCACCGGCTGCAATTGCACCAGCGCATAGTCGGGATCGGTGCCCGCGCCGGTGGCTATCGTCAGGTTGATCTGGTAGTCCTGGTCGCCGTCAATCAGCAGATCGTCTACGCCTCGCACGGTCACGGTCTGCGGCACGTTGAAGTTGCTCTGGTTGAAGGTGAGCGTGGTCGGCGACACGGTGCCTTCGGTGGTGTCGCTGCTGGCTAGACTGATCGTCACCGTGGTGCCCGGCTGCGGCATGGTGGCCAGGCTGACCTGGAAAGTGGCGGTGCCGCCCTGCTCGGTGGTTTCCAGGCCGCCCGGCGGCTGGATGTTGACGATCGCCTTGTCGGTATCAATGTTGACGCCGTTGACGGTGGTGCCGAAGTTCCCGTTGTAATTCGGGTCGCTGCTGACCGCGTTGGCCACGATAATTCTAAAAGGCCGGTCGCCGTCAATGATGTTGTCGTCCACGCCCGACACCACGATGTCCTGCGGCGTGCGGAAGTTCGTCGGGTCGAAGACGATCTCGCTGCGGTTGAGGCGCACTTCGGTGGGGTCGTCCACGCTGAGGCCGAAGCGCACGGTAGCGGTCGGCGCGCGGTTGAGCACGGCGCGCACGATGGTGTTCTGTCCCTCGTAGCTCACCACGAAGTTCGGCGTGATGGTCAGGCCGGGCGTTTCGTTGTCGCGGTTGATCGCGCCCACGTCCGCCGGGTCAATCGCCGCGTAGGTCGGGTCGGTGGTGGAGGTCGTGGTGATAATGCGATAGTTGATGTCGCCGTCGGCCACCGGGATGCCGCCGGGATCGTCTTGGCCCTGAATCGTCACCAGTTGGCGGATGTTCCAGGCGTTGGCCGCGTTGGGATCGGGCGAAAAAGTCAGCGATGTCGAGGTGACCGGCACCCCCATGTCGAGGATTTTGCCCTCGCCGGGATCGCTAGTTTGCAGGTTGATGACCACGTCGGCAATCGGCTGGCGCAGCAGCACCACGGAGAACGTCGCGGTGGCGCCGTTTTCGTTGGTCTCGATGCTGGTCGGCTGAATGTCCACGCCGGCGCCGTCGTCCGGGTTGGCTTCGTTGTCGGTGTTGACGCCCACCACTTGCTGGCCCACCGCGCCGCCCAGGTCGTCGTATTCGGTATCGCGGCTGGTGATGTCGGTGACCTGAACCTCGAAAAGCTGGTCGCCATCCACCAGGGTGTCGTCCACGCCCTGCACGTAAACGCGCTGCGGCTGATTGTAGTTGGCCGGCGTGAAAACGAGCACCTGTTGCGTGCGGAAAATCGGCTGGGCGTCGGTGGCGATCAGCGCCTCGTCGGGGTCTTGCGAGGCGAGCGTGACGAAGACGTTGGAGGTGGGCACCACGTCGTCGGTGCCGGCGTCGTTGGCGTCGCGCAGCGACACGTCGAAAAACGCGCGCGTGCCGCGTTGCTGATCCGATTCGTTGGTGCGGTCGCTGATTTCAGTCAAAAGGAGCGCGTGCGGGTCCACCTGCGTGCCGTTCTCGGTGTCGGTCAGGCCGTCGAACGCTGCGTCGCCGCTGCTCGACACGGCGACCACCGCGATGGCGCGGTTGCCCTGCACCGCGTCGTTGCCCGCCGTGACGAGGGCGGTCTTCGAGGTGCCGGCCTCGCCGGGCGCGAACACCACGGTGTCGGCCAGCCTGCGGTTCGCCGCGCCGGGGGGCAGCTCGTAGAACACGTTCACCGTCACCGGCTGGGTGTTCTGCGTGGTCGAGCGCAAGTCCACCTGGAAGGTGAGCGCGTTGGGGTTACCTTCGATGAAGGTCGGCGAAGGCGGGCTCAGATTGAGCGATTGCGCCTGCGCGCCCGCGCCGAAACTCAGCGTAAAAATCCCCAGCAGCGCCCAGGCCAGCAAGGCGGGCCAGGCGCCAAAGCCGCCAGAGCCAGGCGCCACACGCGAAAACGCAGCAGGGCGCGCCGCGCTCGACGGCGCGGCGATGGGCCGAACTCGCGGCCCGCGGTGACTGAAAACACGCATCAACGGTTCTCCTTGCTCAGGAGCGCACGCCGCGTGCGGCGCGCGCTCCCATAGCGATGCTGAAGCCATAATTTATTGTTGGCGATTGAATCGAAAGAGGTCTGAAACCGGCGCGCCGGGCACAGCCGTCGGCACAGGCGTTGACTTTGCCGGGGCTGCCGGGGCTGCCGGAGCTGCGTCGCCGCTTCAAGGAATCGGCCAGGATCGAGTCCCGCAAGCCGACGTTCCGCCGCGCGGTGGCACGGTTTAGACAGGCGACGGTTACATGAGTTACACCGCGCCCGCGGCTTATTGACAGGTTTTTAGCGAAACCACACATGGCGGGTCAAAGTGCCTCAAGTATGCCTTAAACGGCGCGGCAGCGGAAATGAAATTGCGGCGGGAACGGCGGACGGCTCGACACGACAGTATGGCACACGTCGCCCAAAGGAACGACAACGGGAACGGCAACGAAAATCACGACGGGAACGACGGCAAACGCGCGTCCCATTATAGCGAAAACGCGCAGCTTTGCCCAAGTATGACAAGGCTTCGCACATTGCGCATCGTTCAAGGTGCAATCACGGTGCAACGCGCGGCGTTTTACGATTTCTAATTGAGGACTCGTAAGCGCGCCGGTTCAAGCCTGCTCAAGCCTGTTCGAGACTATCCGAGGCCGGCGTCCTGACGAAATCTCTGACGAAATCCCTGATGTTCGTGCGTGCGTCCCGAAAAAAAAGCGCCAGTAATAGCGTGCGCTCCGTGGCATGGCTCGCCCCCTGTCTCGCCGTCTGGCTGGCGGGAGCCGCGCATGCCATTCCGCCGCTGGCCTCGCCGGGCGCTCCCCCACCCGCGGTAGCGCCGCCCGCGGTAGCTCCAACGACGAGCGACGCGGTATTTTTAAATTTCGCGGCGTGGGTGCAAACTTATCGCACGACGCCGGAGAACCGCAAGGCGGCGCTCGAAGCCGAAGGCGTGGCGCTGGCGCAGCAGCGGCGCCAGATGATGTTGGCGCTCTTCGACAGCGATCCCGAACGCGCCATGAAATGGGCGATGCCGTGGAGCACGCGCGCGCTGTTACCGCCGGCGGTGGCACAACTGTTGGAGGTGCCCGTCGCCGGCTGCGGCGCCTTCAACGTGCTGGCGGCGCGCATGGTTGATCCGCAAAGCGGCGCGTTGCGCGTGCAGATCATGCGCCACGCCGTCGTCAACGGCAAGATTTACAAGGCGCGCGTTTATGGGCGCAAACGCGGTCTGACCACGAAATACAATATCTCGCAGCACGGCATCGCGTTCGACAATGTGCTGCTGCTGCACGAAAGCCCGGTGCGCGTGCTGGAGCCGCGCGAAGCGGTGCCGGCGGGCGCCAAATGGGGCAACGCCGACCGCAAGTGTCCGCTGTGCGGCAAGCCCGCTGGCGGCGCAGCCAGCGGCGCAGCCGGCGGCGAGATGGCAGTCATCGCGCAAATCGGTAATACCTACTACGCCTTCGATTCGGCGGAGCACGTGCAGCGCGTCGCGGCGCAGTTGGAAAAAATGGAGGCGGTCGTCGGCCCGGAAGAGGGCAGCGTGTGCGACGAGCC
>JADMIO011288071.1_pt1 | contig 104817 bp, 108 predicted proteins | sample 8958161 | NCBI WGS metagenome assembly JADMIO01 (sample SAMN16585339, study PRJNA669376) | soil metagenome | isolation source: Crop rotation soil | place: USA: Cullars Rotation, Alabama | collected 2011 | reverse complement strand
GCCGCGACTTCAAGTCACGTGAATTCCAAGCTTCGGATCCCACTGTGCTGGAAAGTCTGATTCTGGCACCGCGCGGGCGCGACGCGCAGGTCGCCGCGGGAATATTGCGCGAAGCGGAGTTGGATTCCCTTATTTGCAGGAACCTCGCGCAGCTGGTTGAAGAGATCGAGCGCGGCGCCGAGGCGGCTATCGTCACCGAGGAAGCCACCCGCGATGTGAATATCCGCAGGCTCGCGGATTGGATCGTGGCACAGCCGCCATGGTCGGACTTTCCGTTCATTGTGTTGACCGAGCATGGCGGCGGACTGGAGCGCAATCCCGCCGCGACCGAGTTGATGGACACCCTGCGCAACGTGACGTTTCTTGAGCGGCCGTTTCATCCGACCACTCTTATCAGCGTGGTACAGACGGCGTTGCGAGCGCGTGGCCGTCAATACGAATGCCGGCGCCTCAATGAAGAGCTGGAGAGCCGGGTCACCGAGCGGACCGAAGAACTGGCCGCCGCCAATCGCCAGCTGCTGGCGCAGATCGAGGAGCGCGAGCGCGTGGAAGCGACGCTCCGGCAAATGCAGCGGCTGGAAGCGATCGGCCAGCTCACGTCCGGCGTGGCGCACGATTTCAACAACCTGCTGACGGTCGTGCTCGGCAACCTGCAGTTTCTCGAGCGCGACCTGAAGGCCGCCGGCATTGATGGGAAATCCATGCAGCGGCTGTCGCACATGCGCATCGCCGCCGAGCGCGGCGCCAAGCTCACCGACCAATTGCTGTCGTTTTCGCGTCGCCAGCGCCTGCAGCCGAAGACGCTGGACCTGAACGACACGATCGGCCGCATGCGCGATCTGCTGCAGACGACGATCGGCGGCAGCATCGAAGTGGTGACACAGCTCGGCCGCGATGTGTGGCCGGCATTGGCCGACCCCACCCAATTGGAGCTGGCGGTGCTGAACCTTGCGATCAACGCGCGCGATGCGATGCCGAATGGCGGCAGGCTCACGGTGAAGACTTCGAGCGTCTCGTTCGGTGCGCCGATGTTGCCGGAAGATCCGCCGGCCGGCGACTACGTGGAGATTTGTGTCTCCGACACCGGGACGGGCATGCCCGACGAGGTGAAGCAGAAGGCCTTCGAACCGTTCTTCACAACCAAGGAAATCGGCAAGGGCTCAGGGCTTGGGTTGAGCCAGGTGCTCGGCTTCGCCAAGCAGTCGAGCGGCGGCGTGCAGATTCGCTCGCGCGTGGGCGAGGGCACCTCGGTGCACATCTATCTGCCGCGCACGCATGCTGCGCAGTTGGAGAAGACGGCGACCTCGCACTCCAACGGCGCGGGACAACGGTTCAGCGACGGAGGCACGATTCTGGTGGTGGATGACGATCGCGGCGTGCGCGAAGTCACCGGCGCAATGCTGCGCGATTTGGGTTACACGGTGCTGGAAGCGGGCAGCGGCGGTGCGGCGCTCGACCTCATGGATCGCGAACGCAACATCGACCTTGTGGTGATGGATTTCGCCATGCCCGGCATGAACGGCGCCGAGGTGGCGCGCCAGGCAAGGGCGAATCGTCCGAACTTGCCGGTGCTGTTTGTCACCGGCTTTGCCGACCGCACCGCGCTCGCCGGCGTCGACGAAAGCTGCATCCTGGGCAAGCCGTTCGATCATGACGAACTGGCCGACAAGGTGAAGCACGCACTTGGCGCATGTTTTGCGCGCGTCCGGCATGCCGCCCACGCGTAGTTTGGATTGCGAGCAGCCTGCTTTGCTACGGCGTCACGGCATAAACCACGCCGCCGTTGAATTTGCCGCCGTAAGTCGTCGTGCCGTAGAGAATTCCCGTTCGCTGATCCAGAAGCGGACGTGCAAACGGCGTTTCGCCATCCTTGGTGCCGCCGGTGAAATTGTGCAGAATCGATTCCGTCCACTGTCCGCCCGAATTCGTGAGCTTGAAGACCGCGCCGTTCTTCACGCCGTGGGCAGCTGTTGTGCCGTAAAGGACGCCGCTCTGCTTATCCAAAAGCAGCGACACCGGTGAGCCGCCGTCGCTGCTCGTGAGCGTGTAGATCACTTTGTACACCCATTTGCCGCCCGGCTTTGAGATCTGAAAAACGACCCCAAGGCCGTTTTCGCCGCCGCTGCCCGCCACGCCATACATGGTCTGCGCGCCGTCGTCCGCCGGCGCAGTGATATCCCATGGGTTGGCGCCGTCGCTTCCGCCTTCGAAGGTGTACACCGCGCTCTTTGCCCACTTGGCCCCTTTTTTGGTCAGCGAAAACAAAGTGCCGCCGTTGTTTTGTCCGCCAAGCAGCGTGCTGCCAAACAGCGTTCCCGCTTTCGGTCCCGGCCAGATTTGGCCCGGAGAGCAGCCATCGAGGCCGCCCTGAAAATCATACAACTTGGCGAAATGCTGGCTCGCGGGATCGAGCTCGAACACACTGCCGCATTGATGTGCCGCGTCCTGGCTTGCCGTGCCGTATAGCGTGCCCGTCGCATTGTCCCAGACCATGGGCGACGTCGCGTAAGCGCCTTCCAAATCATCGAATTGGTGCAGGGGCGTTTCCGTCCATTTCCGGCCGGACTGAACAAGCGAGAAAATCGTTCCGAAGGCGTAATAGCCGAAGGCCGTCGTCGTGCCGAAGAAGGTGCCGTCCGTCGGGCCCGGTGTGAGGGCGGCATAGGGATGGCCACCATCGAGGTCTCCATCGAACACATGAATGCGCCGGGCGTGCCAACCCCTGCCGCGTTCTCTGAGCTCATAGACAACGCCGGCGGCGTACCCGAACGGCATGGTGGCGTACAGGTTGCCCCGGTTGTCTTGCTGGACTGAGCCCTGAACGAGGCTGCCGGCTGGAAAATTGAAAACGATCTTTTCAGACGAAGCGGACGCCAAACTGCCTGCCGACATTGCCGCCAGATTCAAGAATATGACCCAGTGCAACGAACAATGTGCCATCGCCGTCCCCCGACATCGCTTATCGACAAGCCACGCTACTCCCGCGATCCCGGTTGGACAATCGCAGCGGCGTCCGGACGAAGCGGACCCCCCATTTGCGCGCGGCTCAAGGACCATCCCCAGCGCTGCGGCACTGAAAACCGATTTGCTGATCCTCGCTGCCTGCGGACCAGCGCGAGGCGAGGCTGCTATGGCGTTACGGCATACACCACGCCGCCATTGTGAGTGCCGCCATTGATCGTGGTGCCGTAGAGCACCCCGGTTTGCGGATCGATCGTCGGACGCGATTGCGGATTGGCGCCATCGCTGCCCCCGCTGAAGCTGTGCAGAACCGATTCCGACCAGGAGCTGCCCAAGTTGGTCAGCTTGAACACAACGCCCCGGCCAAACGCGCCGCCGCCCGCAGTCGTGCCGAAGATAAAACCGGTTTGGTGATCGAAACGCAGCCCCACCGGCGCGGCACCGTCGCTGCCGCCGGTGAACGCATAGATCACGTTGTACACCCATTTATGATGCGGCTTTGAGAGTTGAAAAACCACACCAGAACCATGCTGGCCGCCGCTCTCGGCGACGCCATATATGGAGTTTTCGGCACTGTCCCCCGGGTCGCTGATGTCCAGCGGGAGAGCCCCGCTCTTGCCATCGAACGTGTACAGCAGAGATTCCGTCCAATCGCCGCCTTGTTCGGTCAATTGAAACAGCGTGCCGTCGCCCCGCGGACCGCCACCCAGCGTTGCTCCGATCAGAGTCCCTGCCTTCGACCCCTGACGCATTTGCACTTGCGGATGGCAACCGTCGGCGCCGCCCTGGAAGGTGTGCAGAACGCTCAGCTGCTTGGTGGCGGGGTCGAGTTGGAAGGCCGCGCCGCAACTGAATGTTCCACCTTGCTTGGCTGTGCCGTAAAGAACGCCTGTCGCCTTGTCCCGGGTCATCAGAGCCGAAGGGTCTGTGCCATCGGAACCCTGGAAATCGTGCAAGACACTTTCCGTCCAGTCCTGCCCGGACTGAACAAGCGAAAAGACTGTCCCGGCGCCGTGGGCGCCGCCGTCTGTCGTGGTTCCGTAGAATGTGCCCTCGGTCCGATCGGGGGTGAGGCCGGCCAAAGGATTTTCACCGTCGCTTCCTGAGCCGAACACATGAAGCGTGCTGGCCCGCCAATGCCCGCGATGCTGTTTCAGCTGATAGGCGGTGCCGACGCGATGCTGTGAATACGTAGTGCCGAACAGGCTGCCGAAACTGTCTTCCTGCACTTGGCCGAAGGCCGCGCTTTCGGACGCGAAACTGTAGATCACCTTTTCCGAGGAAGCAGATGCCAAGCTGTTCGCGCACGTTGCGGCGATCGCGACAGCGCAGCTGAATAGTGGCTTGCCCATCGTCATCGCTCCGCGCCCGCTTGCGACTTGCCGCTGCTATGGCGTTACGGCATACACCACGCCGCCGTTGTGAGTGCCGCCGTTGAGCGTGGTGCCGTAAAGAACTCCGGTTTGCGGATCGATTGTCGGTCGCGATAGCGGATTTCCGCCATCGCCTACGGCGCCGAAACTGTGCAAAACGGATTCCGACCAGTCGCCGCCCGTGTTTGTCAGCTTGAACATAACGCCCTGTTCAAAGGCGCCGCCGTTTGCTGTTGTCCCGTAGATGGCACCGGTCTGTCGATCGAAACGCAGTCCCACAGGCGCGGCCCCGTCGTCGCCGCCCATGAAAGCGTAGATCACGCGGTACGCCCATTTGTGACGCAGCTTCGACAGCTGAAACACCACACCGTGGGCGTAATGGCCACCGCTTTGTGCCACGCCATAGATGGAGTTGTCGTCTGCCAGCTCGGTGATATCCAGCGGATGTGCGCCGCCATATCCGTTAAACGCATGCAGCACAGCTCCCGTCCAGTTGCCGCCTTTTTCAGTTAATTGGAAAAGCGTGCCGCCGTTTCGCGGCCCGCTAATTCTCGTGGCGCCGATCAAAGTTCCTGTTTCCGGTCCCGGCCGCATTTGTGTTTCCGGCTCGCAACCGTCCGCCCCGCCATGAAAATTGTATAGAACATTAAACTGCTCAGTGGCCGGATCCAATCGGAACGCTGTGCCGCAACCGTACATTCCGCCTGCGATGGTTGTGCCGTAGAGCACGCCCGTCGCCTTGTCGCGGGTCATGAGTGCATAGGGATTGGCTCCCTCGGACCCGTCGAAGTGGTGGAGAACGTTTTCCGTCCATTTCCGCCCGGACTGAACGAGAGAGAAGACAACGCCATCGCTATACAGTCCGCCGTTTAGCGTGCTGCCGTAGAAAATTCCGTCGGTGCGGTCCGGAGTCAGGCCGGCCTGCGGATTCGTGCCATCGCTAGCGGAGCCGAACTCGTGAATCGTCTTGGCATGCCACTGGCCGCGATGCTGTTTCAGCTGATAGGCGGTGCCGTGACCATTCCCTGAATACGTGGTGCCGTACAGGTTGCCGAAACTGTCTTCCTGCACCTGGCCCACAGGAGCGGCGCCGTCGGGAAAACTGTAAAGAACGGTTTCCGAGGAGGCGTACGCCATACTGCTTGCCGACAAAGCGGCGACAGCAATCAGTATCGCGCAGCTCAAAAGCTTCTTCATTGCTGTCTCCCACGCATCCGCAATCATGTGCCGCTATGGCGTTACGGCATACACCACGCCGCCGTTGTGAATGCCGCCATAAAGAGTGGTGCCGTAGAGAACTCCGGTTTGCGGATCGATCGCCGGCCGCGATTGCGGATTAATGCCGTCGCTGCCGCCGCTGAAACTGTGCAGCACGGATTCCGACCAGCGGTCGCTCGAGTTCGTAAGCTTGAATACGGCCCCCCATCCAAAAGACCCGCCATTCTCTGTGGTGCCGTAGATCGCGCCGGTCTGTCGATCGAAACGTAGTCCGACCGGCGCAGCGCCGTCGTCGCCGCCCGTGAAATCATAGATCACGCGATACACCCATTGGTGACGCGGCTTTGACAGCTGAAAAACCACACCCTGCCCATAACGGCCTCCGCTCGTTGCCACGCCGTAAATGGAATTCGCGGTATCGTCTGCCGGATCGCTGAGATCGAGCGGGGTCGCGCCGTCGCTTCCGTTTGTGAAGGAGTACAACACAGACTCAGTCCACGTGCCGCCCTTTTCCGTCAACAGAAAGAGGGTGCCGTGCCTATAAGCTCCGCCACCCGTCGTGGCGCCGAAGAAGGTGCCTGATTTCGATCCCGGACGCATTTGCGTTTGCGGATAGCAACCATCCGATCCGCCACGAAAATCATACAAGCTGTCGAACTCTTGGCTCGTCGGATCCAGCTGGAAGACGGTCCCACAACCGGCCCCCCCTTGGGGGGTTGTACCGTACAGAATCCCGGTAGCCTTATCGCGAGTCACTAACGCTGTGGGGTGGGAACCGTCGGAATAGTCGAAATGATGCAGAACGCTTTGCTTCCACTGGCGGCCAGACTGCGTGAGCGAGAAGACCGTGCCATAGCCATAGTAGCCGCCGCCTGTCGTGGTTCCGTAGAAGGTGGTTTCATCGCGATCGGGCGTGACGCCGGCATAAGGATATCGACCGTCGCTTCCGGCGCCGAATTTGTGAATGGTCCTGGCGCGCCAATGCCCGCGGTGCTGTTTCAGCTGGTAGACGGTGCCGCGGCCATTCTCTGAATTGGTGGTGCCGTAGAGATTGGCGGCGCTGTCTTCCTGCACTTGGCTGTAAACATTGCTGCCCGCAGGAAAGCTGTAAAGAACGGTTTCCGAGGAGGCGTACGCCAGACTGCTTGCCGATAAAGCGAGTGCGCCGGCCATTGCAGCGCAGCCGAAACAGGTTTTGATCATCGTTCCTCCGCGGATTTGCGTCATGGCTGCCGCTATGGCGTTACGGAATACACCGTGCCGCCGTTGTGAATTCCGCCATTCAGCGTCGTGCCGTACAGCACGCCCGTTTGCGGATCGATCGTCGGACGCGATTGCGGATTGGCGCCGTCGCTGCCGAAGCTGAAACTGTGCAGGACGGATTCCGACCAGTAGCCGCCCAAGTTCGTCAGCTTGAAAACCACACCTCGCGCATAGGCGCCCCCGCTCGCTGTCGTCCCGTAGAGCAGGCCCGTCTGTTGATCCAGGCGCAGCCCGACGGGCGAGGATCCGTCATTGCCGCCGGTGAACGTGTAGATCACGCGGTAAACCCATTTGCTGTGCGGCTTCGACAGTCGAAACACCACGCCTGCGCCATAGGCGCCGCCACTCTGCGCCACGCCATAGAAGGAGGTTGCGGCGTCGTCTCCCGGCCCGCTGATATCCAGTGGAATCGCGCCGTCCTTTCCACCTGCGAAAGTGTACAGCACGGATTCGCTCCAGCTGCCGCCCTTTTCCGTCAGCTGAAACAGAGTGCCCTCGTTGTAGGCTCCACCAACCACGGTTGCGCCGATGAGTGTCCCCGTTTTCGGTCCGGCCCGCATTTGCGTTTCCGGACCGCAACCGTCTGCGCCGCCCTGAAAGCTGTGCAGATCTTCGAACGCGTTGGTCGTGGGATCCAGCTGGAAGGCGACACCGCAACCGTTGGTTCCGCCCTGATTGGTTGTGCCGTAGAGGATGCCCGTCGCCTTGTCCCGATTCATCAGCGCATAAGGATCGGCACCATCGGATTCATCGAAATGGTGCAGAACGGCCTGCTTCCAGCGCCGCCCCGATTGAACGAGCGAGAAGACGGTGCCGACACCGTAGTAGCCGCCGCTTCTCGTGGTGCCGTAGAAGGTGGTCTCATCCCGATCGGGTGTGAGGCCGGCATAGGGATTTTGGCCGTCGCTTCCGCCGCCGAATTTGTGAATGGTCCTGGCGCGCCATTGCCCGCGGTGCTGTTTCAGCTGATAGACGGTGCCGCGGCCATTCTCGGAATTGGTTGTGCCATACAGGTTGCCCACGCTGTCTTCCTGTACCTGACCGAAAACATTGCTGCCGGCAGGAAAGCTGTAAAGAACGGTCTCCGAGGAGGCGTATGCGAGACTGCTTGCCGATAAAGCGAGTGCGCCGGCCATTGCTGCAAGACTGAAAGCAGATTTGATCATTATTGCCCCCGGGATTGGAAGTTGCTGCGTAGAGGCTATTCCATGCCGCGGAGTTTTGTATCCCGCCAACATTACAAAGTTGTCATATCGCTCCTTGTGCGGGTCCCCTCAGGTCCCGCGAAAGCGCCTCGCTTGGGCGGGTACCCCGATGCCACAGATTGTGTGCTATTTTACGAGTGAATTGAGGCCGCGATGAAACACGAACATATCGAAATCAATCCGGAAGTGATGGTCGGGAAACCGGTCATCAAAGGCACGCGCCTGACCGTGGAGCTTATTCTGCGGAAGCTGGGGGCTGGCATGAGCGAAGATGAGATACTGAAGGATCATCCGCGTTTGACGCGCGAGGGTATCCACGCGGCTTTGGCCTTCGCCGCCGACTATATGCACCACGATGAAATGATTTTTGACGACGCTTGATGCGTTGGTTGGCCGATGAGTGTGTTGCGGCGCGGCTGGTCGCTGCAATGCGCACCGCTGGGCATGATGTGAAGTATGTTGCTGAAGAAGCCCCGTCGTCCGGTGACGGCAACGTGCTCTCACACGCGCTTCGCGAGGGGAGGCTGCTTTTAACTGAGGACAAGGATTTCGGGGAGCTGATCTTCGGAAAATCTGCCGAGCCTTCGTTCGGCGTTGTGCTTCTTCGGATAAGAGATGAAGACTCGAACTTGGCATGGCCACGCCTGCAACACGCCATCGAGCTTTTCGGAGAGCGATTATTCAGGGCGTTTACCGTCGTTTCAAAGGCCAAGTTCCGAATACACATGCTAGATGGAAGCCAGCCGTCATAGGAGGGCGCCTTGCGCTGGAGCCTCTACGGTTGCTAGGGCTGGATCATGAGCAGGGCTGTGGATACGGATGTCGCCATCATCGGCGGCGGGCATAATGGTTTGGTCTGCGCGTTCTATCTCGCGCGCGCCGGCCACAAGGTGACGGTGTTCGAGCGCCGCCACATCGTCGGCGGCGCCGCGGTGACGGAAGAGTTCTTCCCGGGTTTTCGCAATTCCATCGCCAGCTATTCGGTGTCGCTGCTGCACCCGAAGGTGATCGCCGAGATGGAGCTGAAGCGCCACGGCCTCACCATCATCGAGCGTTACGCCTCCAATTTCGTGCCGACGGAAGACGGCCGCTATCTGCTCGGCACGTCGCCGGAAGAGATCGGCAAGTTCTCGGGCCGCGACGCGGCGTCCATTGGGCCGTACACGGATGAGTTGCAAACTATCGCCGATGCGGTGCGCGTGCTGATGCTGGAGACGCCGCCCAATATCGGCGAAGGCTCGTGGCGCGATGCATTGCCGGAGCTGATCAAGAGCGCCGCCCTCGGCAAGCAGTTGTCGTCGCTCAGCCTTGCCGCCAAGCGCGACATGCTGGCGCTGTTCGCGCAGTCGGGCGGCGAGTGGCTGGACCGCTGGTTCGAAAGCGATCCCATCAAGGCGCTGCTCGGCTTCGACGCGGTGGTCGGCAATTACGCGAGCCCCTACACGCCGGGCTCGGCGTACGTGCTGCTGCATCACGTGGTGGGCGAGGTGAACGGCAAGAAGGGCGTGTGGGGGCATGCCATGGGCGGGATGGGCGCCATCACCCAGGCCATGGCGAAGGCGTGCGCCGATCACGGCGTCATCCTGCGCACCAGCGACGGCATCCGTGAACTGATCGTGGAGAAGGGCCGCGCCGCCGGCGTGGTGACGGAGAACGGCGACGCGCATCGCGCCAAGATCGTCGTCTCCAATCTCAATCCCAAGCTGCTGTTCACGAAGCTGGTGGAGGCGTCCGCGCTGCCGGATGATTTCCGCCTGCGCATTCAGCGCTACCGCTGCGGCTCCGGCACCTTCCGGATGAATCTGGCGCTGGCCGATCTGCCGCGCTTCACCTGCAAGCCGGAGCCGGGGCCGCATCTGCACACCGGTATCATCATGGCGCCGAGCCTCGCCTACATGGACCGTGCCTACACCGACGCGCGCGCCTACGGCTGGTCGAAAGAGCCGATCGTGGAGATGCTCATCCCCAGCTACGCAGACAACAGCCTTGCACCGGAAGGCAAGCACGTGGCGAGCCTGTTCTGCCAGCAGGCGGCGCCGGAATTGGCGGACGGCCGCTCGTGGGATGAATGCCGCGACGAAGTCAGCGAGCTGATGCTCAACACGGTGGAGAAATTCGCGCCGGGATTTCGGCGACTGGTGATCGGCGTACAGGCGTTCTCGCCGCTCGATCTCGAGCGCACTTTCGGTCTGGTCGGCGGCGACATCATGCATGGCCGGCTGGAGTTGGATCAGATGTTCTCCGCCCGCCCGGTGCTCGGCCACGGCAATTACCGCACGCCGATCCGCGGTCTCTATATGTGCGGCGCGGGTACGCATCCCGGCGGCGGCGTCAGCGGCATTCCCGGCCACAATGCGGCGCGCGAAATTTTGCGTGACGCACGCAAGTGGCGCAAAGCCGCCTAATGTTCAAAGCGGAGGCGCGCTGGCTTCGCGAACAGGTCCTGTCGTTTGCGAACGATACGGTGTCGCCGCTGCTCAATATCGGCTCCAGCACGAAGCATTTCCGCGAAGTCGAGCAGCCGTGGAACGAGGCGGAATTGTTCGCGCCTTTGCGCGCGCGCGGCATTCGGGTGATCCATTCCGATTTCCGCGAAGGCGACGGGATCGACATTCGCGCCGACATTCTGGGCGATGCCGATCTGCCGCGACTGAAGGCACTGAATGCGAAGGCCATTCTCTGCTGCAACATCCTCGAGCATGTGCGCGAACCGAGGAAGCTGGCGCAACGTTGTTTGGAAATTGTGGGGAGCGATGGCCCGGTGTTCGTCACCGTGCCTTTCAGCTACCCGCATCATCGCGATCCCATCGACACGATGTACCGGCCCTCGCCGGACGAGCTCGCAGCTTTGTTCGCGCAGGCGGAAATGTTGCGCGGCGAAATTGTGGATGTCGGGGAATCGTACCGCGATCAGGTGAAGCGGCGGCCGTGGATTCTGATGCGCCACGTGCTGCGCGCGCCAGTGCCGTTCCTCGGCCTCACAAAGTGGAAGCGTTCGATGGGCAAGCTCTACTGGCTAAACCACAACTACCAGGTAACCGCGGCGGTTTTCCGCGCAAGATAGGCCTGCTTTGGGATGCCGCGCCAGCGTGATACAATTCAGGTCCGAGGTTCGCCATGAAGCACGACAGAATCGAGATCAATCCTGAGGTAATGGCGGGCAAGCCGGTAATCCGCGGCACGCGCATTCCCGTGGACATGATTCTCCGCAAACTCGGAGCGGGACTCTCGCTGGAAGAGATTTTGGAAGATCACCCGCACATTACTGCCGAAGATGTCCGGACTGCGCAGGAAGTCGAAACCTGAGTTCGTCAAACCACTGGTCCGTCATGGCCGGGCCTGACCCGGCCATCCATCGTGCGAGCGTCCGCGAGCGATAGACTCTTCTCGGTGCGCAGACGCGCGCCGGATGGATGGCCGCCACAGGGGCGGCCATGACGATTGGAGGGTGCGGGAAGCTAACCGTGCAGCCGAAACTCAAAGCCGCCATCCAGATCAAGGCGATCATCCGCCGCGCCGAAGTTGCCGGCGCGCAGGCGTTTCTGGTGCGTCGCGGCTCGGAAGAAGCTGGCGCCTTGTTCCTCAAGCTCTCGCGGCTGGACGGCACGTTCACGGTGCTCAACCAGGCGCGGCGGGGCGAAGGCGAACTGGTGTGGACGAAGCCCTTGGGCGACAGCGTGGATGAGGCGGCGGCACGAACCTATCTCGACAAGCAGGTGCGCTTCGATCCCGATCTGTGGATTCTGGAAATCGAAGACCCACAGGGCCGCGCCTTCGTGGACGAGCCGGTGGTGTGAGAGTCCTCCACCGGATAGGAACTGAATGAGTTTCGGGCTACACTTTGCCGCACGAGGTCTGTCATGAAACACGAGCGCATTGAAATTGACCCCAAGATCATGGGCGGAAAGCCCACGATCAAAGGCACCCGCATCCCGGTGGAGATGATCCTGGATGAACTCGGTGCGAAGTGGACGGCCGAGCAGATCTTGAAGGAACACCCGACCCTCAGCAGGGAAGACATCTATGCTGTGCAGGCTTTCGCCGCCGACCACATCCGGGAAGAAGAAATTCTTTTTGGATGATTCCGTTTCGCTGGGTTGCCGACGAATGCGTGCAGGGTTCGCTGGTAGAAAATTTGCGCGCTGGCGGACAGGATGTTCTCTTTATCGCGGAGCAGTATTCCGGCGAAGATGATGAGTTCGTCCTGTCAGTTGCAGTGTCGGAACGCCGACTGCTGCTGACGCAAGACCTGGGTTTTGGAAAGTCGCTTCGGCACAGATTTTCGGAACTCCCAGGAATTGTCTTCTTGCGTATTCCACCGGCAAGGGCGGGACTAAGGTGGCTGCGATTGTCCGGCGTGATCGATGAGTTCGGCGAACGGCTACTCGGCCGGTTGCTTGTGGTTGAAGAGGGAAGAACGCGCGCCCGAGCTCTTAAGATGATGCGCTAGTTTGCGCCAGATTATCCGCTCTGGCCGCTGCTCGCCTCGACAACGATCTCTTCGCGCATCTTCTCCACCTTCTCCTCGGGCTTGCGTTCGATGCCGACCAGGTCGTTGCGCGCTTCCTGGGTGGCGCGGATCAGCTCGTCGAGCTTGGCCTGCAGCGCGGCGCCGTCGCGGTTCTGGGTGTTCTGGATCAGGAATACCATCAGGAAGGTAACGATGGTGGTGCCGGTGTTGATGATCAGCTGCCAGGTGTCGGAATAATGGAACACCGGTCCGGTGGCCGCCCACACGATGATGGTCAAACAGCATATGGCGAAGGTGATCGGCTTGCCGGTAAGCCGCGCCACCTCGTTCGACATGCGGGAAAAGAACGGCAGCCGCGCCCCTGGATCGTCGGTCGTTGCGGCGGAACCAAGCAGCTTGTTGGGCGTAGCGGTCATCGGCAGTTTCTCGTGAATACCCGATTCGCAGCTATGGCGCCAAATCGCGTCCGCCGCACGATCATGAATTAAGCGATAGAATCCGGTTCGCTCATTGAGCGGGAGCGACGAACCGGAGGTCATAGGCGGTTCGGTAAGGGAGAGATTTCGGATACAGCCCTTCGGACGACATCGTGTCGAAGAAGGTTTTCCAGCGCGCATCCGTCATCAGCCCGATTTGCGACGGTGATTTCACGTCGCCGCTCACCACGATGCCGTGGCGCTTCATCTGCTCGATGGCCTGCGCGATGAGGCCGTCGCTCATTTCCGGATTGTCGCGCTTGATGAGCGCATTGGCCGGCGCGGGATTTTTGAACAGATACGCGATCCAGCCCTCGCGCGTGGCATTCACGAAGGCGCGCACCGTGGCGGGATCGCTGTCGATCCACTTCTGCCGCGCCAGCACCATATTGGCGTAACCGGGATAGCCGTTGTCGGCGAGCAGGAACACTTGCGGCTTGAACCCGCCTTCGCGTTCGATGGTGTAGGGCTCGCTGGTGAGGTAGCCCTCCTGGATCGCGTCAATGTTCACCAGGAAGGGTGCGAGGTTGAAGGTGTATTTGCGGATCTGCGAATCCGAAAAGCCGTACTTCGCCTTCAGCCACGGCCAGAACGCCACGATGGAGGCATCGGCGATCATCACCGGCTTGCCCTTCATGTCGGCGAGCTTCTTCACGTCGGCGCGCGGATGCGCGATCAGCACCTGCGGGTCCTTCTGGAAGATCGCCATCACCGCTTTGATCGGCGCGCCTTCGCGCACGATGTTGAGCGGAATGAATCCGTTGGAGCCGATGCCGAAGTCTGCGGCACCGCCCGCCAGCATCTGCGGCACGTTCACGGCTGGCCCGCCTTCGACGATCTTCACATCCAGTCCGCGGGCGCGATAAAGCCCCAGCGCCTGCGCTTCATAAAAGCCGCCGTGCTCGGCCTGCGCCTTCCAGTCGGTGACGAAGGTGACGCGCGTCAGCGGCGTTGCCTCGGCAGCCGACCCGAACGCCGCTGACAGCACGATAAGCAGGGTTACTGCCACAGATTTCATTTGGCCCTCCGCACAAGTGCACTGTTGCCGGATTCGCCGGCTCTGCATAGGCGCAGGCCGGTCGGCTTGCGCAGGATTTCGATTGATCTCACGCCGCTCACGTTATGCATGCCGGGGATTTGAAAATCATGCGAACAAGAATAGTGACGCATTTGCCTGAGGCGGCATGGCGGCCGCATTATCGCCACCAAGTCTGAATACTGCGCACCTCAGCGGGGCAACGTGTTGGAGTATAAATTGCCATGAGATCAACCACAGCCTTTCTTTTTTCCGTTGCTGCCGTAGCCATGTTTTCCGGCGGCGCGATTGCCTACTCCGGGGAGAACCTTGCGACACAAGCGAAAGTAACGATGGAGCAAGCCATTGCGATTGCGCAGCACGCTCGCCCCGGCAAGGTCACGGATAAGGAATTGGAGCGTGAAGGTGGAGGGAGCGGCCTTCGCTATTCATTCGATGTTCGCGCAAAAGGCATTACCTATGAAGTCGGGGTCGATGCTGTGACCGGCAAGGTGTTGGAGAACGATCTAGAGGGCAAGAATCCAGACTAGCCAGAACCGCAAAGTGCTGAGGGAAAGGGTGCGGCGAGTAAGGCCGCTCCCTTTCCCGGCAACTCCCGCTTGCTGCCGCTATTTCCCGCCAAATTTCAAAATGCGTCACTACCCGAACAAGTCTGGCCTTGAGCAGCTCAAGGCCAGACTTGCTCGCAGTAGCGGTTCCTTAGTTCCAGACAAGCATGCTGAGATTGTCGATACGGCTGATCCCGCCTTTCAGCGGAGTCACCGTGACCTGCACCGTGTGGGTACCGCCGCCGACCGGGACTGCTGTGATGATCGCGTTGGTGTTCAATCCGTCCTTGGTCCCCTTGCCACCGCCCACGCTGCAGAACACGTTGTCTGCCTTGTTGGTGGGATAGACGGCCGCACCGTCCAGAATGATCTGAATGGAGGTGGCTTCGGAGCCTTTGCCGCTGGTTGAGCAAACCGCGGAAAAAGAAATCATGACGTTCTGGGGTCCTTCCGAATCGAAACTCTGAAAGAAGGAGCCGCTGTCGGCTAGCACCAGGTTGCCGGGAGCGTTGAACGTTTGTACGCCGGCAAACTGTGTGATCATGAGATTTCCGGCGTTTGCCGGAACACCCGCCAGATACAACACGCCAGCCGCAACGAGAGCCGGCGCAAAAGTTCGCGACATCATTGAAGTGCCCCTCTGTTTGGTTTGGAAACAAAACCGGACTGACACGAGCCCCGGCGCAAGCAACGCGCACACCGCAACCGGCAGCCGGCCTTCGGCCCGTCACGATTACATCGCTTTAATGTTTGCACGCCTCTCTGGCGGGTGCAACGACCTCTCGGGGGCCATCGAAGGTGCTTTCGGATAGCGCAATGCATGCCTGCCGAAGCTTTTCGATCCGCGCGTTTGGGCGGTCGATCCGAAGATCAACAACGGCTGTCCATACCTGATCTCCAATCCACCGGCGCAATAGGTAAGCTTGGCGCAATTCGGGTAACCCATCGCTAACCAGTTCCGGCGAGAGCCGGGAACTGGCGGCTTCGCGTTCAGGTTGACGACGCATGGTTCCGCTCGCGCACAGGCCAAGGCCACTCCGCGTTCTCGCTGTCGAGGAAGATCCCGTCCAGCGCAAGCTGCTGCAGGCCTGCCTCGAAGTGCTGCAGGCCGAGATGCTGGTCGCGCCGCGCGCCGCCAATGCCGTCTGGCTGTTCCGCCGCCACCCGGTGGACATGGTGCTGATGGATCTCGATTGCCATGCCGAAGAAGAGATCGAGGCATTCGAGGAAATGCGCCGGCCGTCGCGCTGGGGCAAGCGCGTGCCGATCGTAGCCGTGACCGACAACGATTGCGGCTGGACCGAAACGCAGTATTGCGATGCGGGGTTTGCGGCGCTGTTCCTCAAGCCGGTCGAGCCGATGCGCCTCTTCAGCCTGCTGGACGACGTGCTGCGGGACCGGCACCTGCCGCCGCTGCTGGAGCAGCCGCTCGGCCTTCACCACGGACCCGTGCTGCACCACTTCGCCTGAACGGCAAGTTTTGCCCAAGTACGACGGGAGATGCTGCTCAGCGGAGTCCGATGTGGTAGCCTTACAGCGTTTATCCGTCGGAGCGGAGCATGTTGATCTGGTATGCGCGCACATTCGCACAAGCCACATTCCGAGCATTTTTGGTCGCGGGTCTGACACTTGCCGCCTCCCATCCGGCGGCAGCCCGCTTCAAATTCAAACTGCTACACGTGTTTTGCGCGGGCGTTCCTATCGGCGGGCAGTGCACAGACGGTTTTAGTCCGCAGGGCAGATTGCTTGTTGATAGCAATGGCGATGTGCTGGGGACCACCTATGGCGGAGGCGACGGACCGGCCGCCGACGTTCTGGGAACTGTTTTCGAGCTGAAGGGAAAACATTACCAAGTGTTGCACACGTTTGTTCGGCCGACGCCCGAACGCAACGAAGGTGCCAACCCGTCGGGCGGATTGGTGATGGACCGGCAGGGAAAACTGTACGGCGTGACAATGAATGGCGGTCGTGGCGATGGCGGTCCGCCCACCGCGGAAGGAACCCTGTTTCAAATCACCAACACGAGTGGCGATCGCCTGCCGCATATCTTCTGTTCGGAAGCGAATTGCCCCGACGGGGCGAATCCGATCGGCAATCTCATCATCGACAGCGTCGACAATCTCTACGGCACGACACTGTTTGGCGGTGTGACTGACGTCGTGTCAAAAAAGGGCTCAGGTACGGTCTTTCAGGCAAGGCGCAGCGGCGCATTCAAGGTGCTCTACGCCTTTTGTTCATTGCCTGATTGCGCTGATGGCGCAGTGCCCGTTGGGGGCCTTGCGGTAGACAGCAGCGGCAACCTCTATGGCGCGCTACAGAACTACAATTTTGAGGACTACAATGCCAACGGCTCCATCTTCAAAGTCACTCCGGACGGGGAGGAAACGGTACTACACAATTTTTCCAGATTTGGAGTGGATGGACAACCGAATGGCGATCTCGTCGTTGATCAAAGCGGCAATATCTACGGTACTGCCCTCCACGGAGGTGCAAACAACGGTGGTACAATTTTTCGGATTGCATCGGATGGCGCCTATCAGATCCTCTACAGCTTTTGCGCCGAACCAAGCTGTGCCGACGGCCGTGGACCAAACGCTGGCGTGACAATGGACTCAAGCGGCAATCTCTTCGGCACCACCGCAGGGGGCGGGAAGAACGCCTCTAACTTTGATGGCGGAGTCGCCTTCGAATTAACGCATGCGGGGAAATACAAGGTCATTCACAACTTCTGTTCGCGTGCGAACTGTGCCGACGGCAGCGTTCCTGAAGCTCCTCTGGCCTTCGACAGCATTGGAAACCTATACGGAACGACGGCGCGTGGCGGCGATCCGACCCAGAAAGTTGGCGTGGTGTTCGAACTGGAGCGGCGGTAGTGGACCGATGCAAGATAAACATCGGTCGAGCCGATGCGCCTGTTCAGCCTGCTGGACGACGTGCTGCGGGACCGGCACCTGCCGCCGCTGCTGGAGCAGCCGCTCGGCCTTCACCACGGCCCGGTGCTGCACCACTTCGCCTGAATGGGCGACCGCTGCGCTGATATGCGTGGCCTCTAAGAGAGCCGGCCAGAAGCCAAGAATCCCAGCCGTTCTCATCGCCGCGCCCATTTTTGTCTGCCGACTTTCTGCTATTGTCTTTCCGTGGCAATTAAGTCGGGGGAGCCCACATGCGGGCGATCGAAGCGCCGCGAATCGCGACGGCCATCTTGTTGGTTGCTACGTCAACCGCGATCGCTGCCCCGGCGGTGACGCTGACGCCGGCGGGCGGTCATCCGAAGACTGTCACACAAGTGACCGGCACCGGGTTCACGCCGAACGAAGCGGTCGACATCTACCTCGATGCAACGGATGAACTGCTCGAGGTGACAAACAGTCTGGGAAAATTCGGTCCCGACAAACTGAAGATCCCGGCTAAGGCAGAGCCCGGTTCGCACTGGATTACCGCCGTTGGCCGCAACAACGGAGATGCCGCGCACGGCGCCTTCATCGTGAGCACCGCCTGGGCGAGCTACGGCTTCAACGAGCTGGGGCGCCGGCGCAATCCGTACGAAAACCTCATCGATGCCTCCAACGTCGGCAGCCTGGATCTGGCGTGGTCAGCAGCGACCGGAAGCAACGTCTTCTCGTCTCCCGCTGTGTATTCCGTCGGCAGCGGCTACAACCCCTACATCTTTGTCGGATCGGACGATGCAAAGCTGTACGCGTTCGATGCCGCCGGCAATTTCAAGTGGAGCGTCACGACCGGCGGTCCAATCGATTCATCGCCGGCCATTGGTCCGAATGCCATCGTCTATGTCGGCTCAAACGACCACAAGCTTTACGCCGTCAAGGCGGCGACGGGCGCCCCCGCCTGGGCCGCACCGGCGACGACAGGCGGCATCATAACGTCCTCACCTACGGTTGCGAATGGCATCGTCTATGTCGGTAGCGGCGACGGCAAGCTTTACGCCTTTAATGCCGCGACCGGTGCCGCGGCCTGGGCCGCGCCGGCGACGACAGGCGGGATCCACTATTCGTCTCCAACGGTGGCCGACGGCATCGTCTACATCGGATCGACCGACCACAATTTGTATGCATTCAACGCCGCCACCGGAGCGTCCGCGTTCACGGTTGCCGAAGGGGGCATCATTGATGCCAAGCCGGCAGTTGCCGGCGGTGTGGTCTATTTCACTTCCGAAGAAGGCAGAATCTACGCCATTAAGCGCCAGAATGGAGGGCCGGCATGGCCCGCTCCGGTTATAGCGAGCAGTAGCATCTATTCCAGTCCGGCGGTCGCGGGCGGGGTGGTCTATGTCGCCTCGTACAACACTTTCTATGCGCTGAACGCCGTGAACGGTTCGACGCTATGGACTTCGCCGATAACAGGCGGCGGATTTGCCTTTTCCTCTCCTGCCGTCGCCAATGGCGTCGTGTACGTTGGAAACGAAATCGACGACAAGCTTTACATGTTCAATGCCACTGGTTGCGGCGCTTCAACTTGCGCGCCGCTGTGGGCGGTGGTCCCGGGCTTCACCATCGAATCTTCGCCCGCGATATCGGATGGCATGGTGTTTGTCGGTTCCAACGACAACAACCTTCATGCTTTGGCATTGGATGCGGGGAACAATCCTGCATACAAGCACCGGAAGACTGAGCCGCCATCCTATGCTTCGCTGCATCCCGACTTCCGGCTTAAGCCCGTGAAGCACTAGCCGCTGCTGGAGCAGCCGCTCGGCCTTCGCCACGGGCCGGTGCTGCACCACTTCGCCTGCATATTCCGATTTCCGCTTCCAACCGGTGAAGCACTGAAGCTGCCGCAACTGGCGCGCGACCGCCAAATGCGGCAATGATGCGCCTGCGTACGCGAGCGGAGGGATTGTCCTTCTGCCAGCGCAATGCCGGGGGAAAACCATGTCACGCACGAAAATGGACTTGGCTGTCGTCGCGACAGCGCTTGCTCTTGCCGGGCCGGTGCGCGCCGATCAGATCACGGTTTCCTACAATGTGGCGCGAGGCTTTTGCAGCAAACCGATTGCGGTGCCCGCCAACAACAAGCCAATCCTTCTGGCCGGCACGAACCTCGAAGATGTCGATCCCGGCGAGGGGCACGTAACCCTTCTTCACGTTCCCGGCGCCGGTGGATATCTTTCATGGGAGGGTTCGGATTCGTCTGAAGCTCACATCAGCGGCCACGGTTCCACTGCCGGCCTGCTCATTATGTATTTGGACCAGTCGAGCTACGTGGCGGTCGAAACTTACAATTCTTCCCGTATCTATGTCTGCAATTCACAGAGCAACGATTACAACGCCTTCGGCTATCTGACGTTCTTCTACTGACGGCATTGGAACGGGAGAGGCGTGGCTATCGCCCGGCGGCAGCCACGCCAAACAATTCCCACCGGCCGCGCGGACCGCCGGTTTAACGGCTCCTTTCAAAGACCTTGTGAGCGCGCAATGCTTTTGTAGTCTCAGGCATTGCGCAGGGATTCGCCCGCGCGCGAAGCAAGGGGGTGGGATTTCATGCTAAACATCAGGGTGTCTATTGGCGTCGTGGCTTTGTCAGGCATATTTGGAGGGCCCCTCCACGCGACTGAATCGACAGTCTCGTTCAATGTACCGCCTGGTGGGCCCTGCAAGGTGTTTGCGCTTCCAGCGAACAGCAAGCCTGTTCACGTGATGGGCACGACGATTTCGCCATTTGTGGATCGCGCCGAAGGAGAGATTATCGTTCAACGCAGCGGTAGCGCGGAACACCAGATACTCTCCTGGGTTGGGTTAGACTACACCGACGGGGTAGAACACGGGTTTGCCAGTGCCCAAGAAACGGGGCCGCACATCATCTATCTGGACTTTGTCAGGAAAGTCGATCTGCAGGTCTCATATGGGGCCAGAATTCAGGTATGCAATGCAGCCGACAACGACGGAAACGCAGCAGGTTACCTGACTTTCGTGTATTGATTTTCCACGAAACGATGCGGCTCATGCCGGATCCGCATAAGCCGCATCGTTTTGCTTTACCGGCCGCTGGGCTGCTGCAGGTGCAGCAGCACATGCGTGGCGCACGGCGTCGCATCGCCGGTCACGCGCAGCAAATCCGCCGTCTGGACAATGCTGTTGGAATCCACGTTGCCGTAAACGGCATCGAAGTTCTCGTGCGGCTGCTGGTCGTAGGTCAGCGTGAGCGTGTTATCTCCCATCGAATAGGCGCCGAAATTCTGGCCATCAACCAATGAAAATCGCGTTCCCGTTTTCTTATGGTTGACGGTGCTCAGGATCGCGGAGCCATCCGTGGTGGCAGAGCTGCTCTTGAATGTGCCGGATCTGCCGCCGCTGTTGAAGAAATTCAGGGTGCCGGCGAGGTGCGAAATCTCGCCCGGGGAGGTGGGCGTGATCTTCAGCCGCTTTCCTATCGCGTTCACGTCCTGGGTCGCCGGGCAAATCGTCTCCAGAGTCATCGTATAGGAACCGGAGAGGACGGGCGTATCGGCGTAGGCCGCGGTGGGCGGGCACAGCAGCGCCGCTGCGAGCAGCGCGTGCGTAGGTAACAGTCTCATGGTTGGGCTCCTCGTGCCTATTGCCGATCCAGCCGCACGAGCACGGAACAGTCCGCCGGATTTGCGCTCACTGTTGCCGCGTCCACCGTGCCGGCCACCGCATTCGCATCCACCTGGCCGAAGAAGGAATCGAGCGTCAGCGTCGGGTGTCCCTTGAACTTCACCGTGAGGATGTTGGCGTCGATCGAGTACGTGCCGGAGAGAACGTTGTTTTCCGTCAAGGTCATCGGCGTGCCGGTGGTGACGCCGTTCACGGTTGTGAGCACGAGACCGCCATCGGCGTTGGAGGTCGAAGCTTTCACCCTTCCGCTCAGCGCGCCGGCCGACGACGGCTGGAAGCTGATGGTCCCGACAGCCAATGAAATGCGGCCGGGGGAGGTGGCGTCGAACTGGAATTTCTTGCCGTGCTGCTTGATCGATTGGCTTGCCTGGCACAGCGTGCGCATGTGCAGCAGATAGGTACCCGAGAGAATCGGCTGAGCGGCGAACGCCGGTGCGACAAGGCTGGCAGAGGCGAGCAGCGTCACGGATGCGGCCGCGATCGTCTTTTTCATGTGCGATGGTTCTTTCGTGTGGTGGAGTTTTGAAACGCTGGCGCGCAGAGAAAGCGGACAGGGCACGCCTGTCAATTCCAAAATGCGTGATTGATTGAACCCGGGACAGCGGCTCTAGCCGCCGTCGGAAAGGCCTGCGGCTGCAATGGCGTCTGAAATCGCGATCATCAGCGTCCGTCTTTCGATTGGCGAGCGAACGAAACCGAACCTCTCGTAAAAGGTGCACGCCTCCTCCGAAATCGCGTGTACCATGATGAGCCTCACCCCAACCTGAATTCGCGCTTCGATTGTGCGCTTTACCGCATCGATGAGAAGGCTCTTGCCGAGTCCGCGAGAAGTATAATTCAAGTCGACCGCCAAGCGGCCTATGAGCACCGCCGGAATCTCATTTGGGGCGTTGCGTCGCGATTTTGATGTAGCGAGCGGCCGCTGCAGGCCTGCCGATGCAAGGCTGTAGTAGCCCGCCACGGCCGTCCCATGGCAAACGACATATGTTCGTGAATCGCCGCTCGATTGATTTTTCAGGGCGCGTTGGTTCAACCAAACGTTGAGCTCGGCGACGCCGCAATCAAACTGTTCCGTGCGGTGCCCAGGCGCAATCGGAACCGGCTGCCCAAAACCCGAAGTCGGCATCCCCTCACTACCGTTCCCACACCGGTTTTACCTTCATCAACCTGCGCAGGCCCGCATTCGGCTTGGGCGGACGGTTCAGCTCCTTGTTGATGGCCGCCCACTGCTTGTCGTTGAGGAGGAAGACCGTGCGCTCCGACATGGCCTCGTAGGCGGCGTTGATGCTGCTGTCGATGACGAATTCGGATAGCGTCTTGTGCTTGATGGCGGCGGCGTGCTGAAGGGTGCGCTTGGCTTCCCTGGTGAGCCGCAGGTCGATGCGCTGGTCTCTTCTGGGCGTTCGGGCATCCATTGCCGCTGTCCGGATATTGTACGGTTGCAACCGTACATCATCCGGCAGAGGTGGGTCAAACTCCATGGCCGGAGGATAGGCAAGCGCCGATTCGAAATCGTCCGCGCGCGCGGCTATTCTCCCCGAGTCGGGAGGCGTAGATTGGGCGAGGATCCTGCGGCGGGCCGGCCACTGGCATTGTTCCGATTAATCGTCGGGCTGGGGCAGGGGCTCGCGCTCTATCTGCTTTACAGCGCCTACGATGCGAAATCCTGGCCGGCAACCGACAGCGCGGTGTTCGCGCCATTGCTGCTGGTAGCGCTGTTCGTGCCGCTGATTGCATTGGCCGGTGCCGGCAATCTGCGCCCGCGCACTCTGATCGCCTGGTTGGCAGCGGCCACACTGCTCGTGGCCGCGCTCGCCTGGTACGACATCTGGCGAGGATGGCCGGCCGATCTCGCATTGCCCAAGGGCGGCAATAACCCTCTCGATGAGCGTACCCCGACGTTCGCGCTGTTCTTCTTCCTCGCGGCCGGCCTGTTCATCGCGCAGGCGCTGATCGCCGGCGGCGATGCCGACCGCAAGTTCATGGCGCGCTACACCACGCATTTCGATGTGGCGTGGAAGCTTGGCGTTCAGGTGGGTTTGGCCACCGCGTTCGTCGCCGCGTTCTGGCTCATCCTCTGGCTGGGTTCCGAGTTGTTCCTGCTGATCAAGCTCGATTTCTTCCAGCGGCTGATCGAGCACGCCTGGTTTGGCATTCCCGCCACCACGCTTGCGACGGCGGCCGCACTGCATGTCAGCGATGTGCGCGCCGGCCTCGTGCGGGGGGTGCGGACCTTGGCGTTGGTGCTGCTGTCATGGCTGCTGCCGCTGATGACGCTGATCGGTGCGGGTTTTCTTACCGGACTCATCTTCACCGGGCTGGCGCCGCTGTGGGCGACGCGCCACGCCGCGGCGCTGTTGCTGGTTGCCGCGGCGGTACTCGTCATTCTCATTAACGCAGCGTATCAGGACGGGTATGCCGAGCGGCAGGCGACGCCGTTCTTCAACATCGCGATTCGCGTTGCGTCGGTGCTGTTGCTGCCGGTGGTGGCGCTTGCCGCCTACGCCATCTGGCTGCGCGTCGATCAATATGGGTGGAGCGTGGATCGCGTCGCATCGGCGGCGTGCACCTTGGTCGCAGCCTGTTATGCCACCGGTTATTCCATGCATGCAATCGTTCCGGCGCGGCGGCTGATCGAGACGTGGAATTTTGCCACCGCGCTGCTGGTGCTGGCGGTATTGTTTGCGCTGTTCACGCCGCTTGCCGACCCGGCGCGCATCTCCGTTGGCAGCCAGATGGCGCGGCTGCAGGCGGGCAAGGTGAAGGCGGATGCCTTAGACTACAATTTCCTGCGCTGGCAGGCGGGACGCTACGGCCGCGATGCGCTGCTGAAATTGGCGGCGAAAGACGTCCTGCCGGCCATCCGCGTTCAGGCCAATGCGGCGCTCGCAGCGAAAGTGCAATACAGTTCGCCGACGGTCCCGACAGCGCCGGTCAATCTGGCGAAACGGCTGATTGTGCATCCCGCCGGCCGCCCGATCCCGCCGAGCTTTTTTACCACAAAGTGGAGTGACGATCCCGCTTCGGTGAATCAAGCATCCTGTGTCACCGCACCGGAATACATCTGCGATCTGCTGTTCGCGGATGTCGATGGCGACGGCCGCGATGAAATCCTGCTGATCGCCAAGAACGCCGTCGCCGTCGTCATCTACAAACAGACTTCGGCGGGATGGCGCATCGCCGGCAGCTTCACGTTGCCCTACAGCTGCACGGAGAAATATCGAAATGCGCTGCTGAAAGGTGACTTCAGGCTGTTTCCGCCCGTATGGCAACTGAAGGATATTGAAATCGGCGGCATCCGGTTCGTGCCGCAAACACCCTTCGCGCTCTCCGCTCCGTCACCCATCTGTCGAAATAAGTGACGGCCTCATCCAGATCGAAGGCACATTCGCCGCAGATTTTGCGGTGATTAGAGCAGCTATTCACCGCAACCGTGGGACTTGCTTTCAAACTGTTGCCAATCGTTGGTGCCGCGGTCCTACCCTCCCCTTGAGGGAGGGTCGAAAAATCTGACGCGTAGCGGAGGATTTTTCGGGGAGGGGTCCATGCTACCGGCAGATGAAATTTACCCCTCCCCGAATTCGCTCGCATTTTGCTCACGAATTTCGACCCTGCCTCAAGGGAGGGTGGGAAAAACCTTATCCCACGCGCACCATCAGTTTGCCGCGGTTCTTGCCGGCGAACATGTCGGCCAGTGCCGACGGCATGTTCTCGAAGCCTTCGACGATTTCGACAGCGGCTTTGATTTGGCCGGTCTCCAGCCAGCGCGCCAGCGCAGCCTCGGCTTGCGCGCGGCGGTTGTAGAAATCCATCACCACGAATCCTTCCATTCGGATGCGCTTGGTGACGAGGAATCCCGGCACGCCGAACGGGCCGGGCGCCGGCGTCGCCGTGTCGTATTGCGAAACCGCGCCGCAGCAGGACACGCGGCCGAACAGATTCATGCGGCGCAAAGCGGCCGCCAGCATCTCGCCGCCGGTGTTGTCGAAATAGACGTCGATGCCGTTGGGGCAGGCCTGCTTCAGCGCGCGATCGAGATTGCCTTCGCTGTAATCGACCGCTTCATCGAAACCGAACTCGTCCACGATCCACGTGCATTTGTCGCGCCCACGCGTTGTGCCGACAACACGACAGCCGTTGAGCTTCGCGATCTGCCCGGCAACCGAACCGACCGCTCCGGCCGCTGCAGACACGAGCACCGTTTCGCCCGGCCGCGGGCGGCCCACATCCAGCATGCCGAAATAAGCGGTGAGGCCGGTGATGCCGAGCACACTCAAGAGATGCTCAGGTTTGTGCTTGCGATCATGCTTCGTCAGCCGATGCGCGGGCAGGGCAGCATATTCCTGCCAGCCGTACTCGCCGCTGACGAGATCTCCGGCAGCAAACTTGTCGGAGGTGGATTCCACCACTTCGCCGATTCCCCAGCCGGCCATGACGTCGCCGGGATTGAGTTGCGAGCGATAGGTGGCGCCCTGCATCCACGCGCGGCTCGCCGGATCGAGCGACAGCAGCGTGGTGCGCACCAGAACTTCGCCAGCCTCGGGCTTTGGCATCTCCGCTTCGTGCAGATCGAAATTCGAAGGCCCGACCTCCGCGTTGGGTTTGCGCGCGTAAATCCATTGGCGATTGCGTGTCATGGCGAACCCCGAGCATTGTTACTCTACCCTCCCCTTGAGGGAGGGTCGAAATTTGCGAACAGAGTGAAGCAAATTTCGGGGAGGGGTCCAATTGCACTCGAGACACGACCCCTCCCCGAAAAATCTTCGCTTCGCTTCAGATTTTTCGACCCTCCCTCAAGGGGAGGGTGGGGCAGGGTTAGATTGCTCGATGGTCTCTATTGCGGTGGGCCGTCGCCGTCGTCGGGGCCGCCGTCGGGCTGTTGCGCGCCTTCGTCCTCCACATCGGGCGGCGGAGCCGGTGGCGGACCGGCGCGCGGCGGCGGCGGCGGACGATCATGCTGAACGTACATCGGCAGGCGCCGCGGGCGCTCGACGCTTACCGGTTACACTTTTGGCTAATGGGAGGCGCGCTCGCTGACGGGGCACATTCGGCTATGATCACCGCTCCAACAGGTAGGGAGCTTAGCCATGAAAATTATTTCCGCGATGGTCGCCGCCATCGGGTTCGCGCTTGCGCTTGCGGGCGCCTCTGCGACCGTCCAAGCGGATACCGGCACCGGTGGACACTGCCCCGGCATGACGATTACAGATTACTTCAGCTCATACAATTACGATCACACGGCCTCGACGTCTTTCGTGAACGTTACAGATGCGCGTGTGAGTTTTACAACGTCCAGTACCGGTTGCGTAGTCATCACGTTCGCCGGGCCGGCCGACATCTTTCCCAATGGTGGTGGCTATGACATCCTACATGTCCGGACCTTGCTTGACGGCAACAATCCGTGTGTTTCGGCAATCTATAACGACGTCTTCTCGCAAGCGGTCGTTCCGATGCCTGTCACGGCCAATTCGATTACCCGAGTGTGCAAGAACGTCTCACCAGGCAGCCATTATGTGCAGGTGCAATACCGGAGCGACGCTGGCGGCACGGCTGAGATCTTCAGTCATGTTTTGACGGTCACGCACAACTAGGCCGTCTGTCTAGTTTGGGCCTTACTTCCCTTCGAGGGGACGGTCGATTCACAACTAAGACACCCGGCGTCCTCTATTGCGGTGGGCCGTCGTCGTTGTCGTCGGGCCCGGCGTCGGGCTGTTGCGCACCTTCGTCCTCCACATCGGGCGGCGGAGCCGGTGGCGGGCCGGCGCGCGGCGGCGGCGGCGGACGATCATGCTGAACGTACATTGGCAGGCGCCGCGGGCGCTCGACGCGCACGCCATCCGGATAGTCCTGCTCCACGCCGGGCCCGGCCTCTTCATCGCCGGTATCGGCGTTCGCCGGCGGCGCGCGATGGATCAGCACCGGCGGTGGTGCAGGCGGCGGTTCGGTCGTGGTCACCCGTGGCGGCGCATTGACGATCGCGCGAGAAGGCGGCGGCGGTGCATTGGTGATCACGCGCGGCGGTGGTGCCGCATTGGCGGATGTATCGCCGGAGTCGGAATCATCGGGTGAGGGTGCCTGCGCGCGCTTCACGGGTTTCTGCGGCTCGCCATCGCTGTTGAACAGCCAGTTCCACCACGATCCGCCACGCGTGTGCTTCGTGCTGCTGCCGGAATCGCTGTCGGCGTTTGCAGTGTCGGAAGATGAATCGGAATCGCTTTCGATGTTGGCGCCGCCGGCTTCCTCATCCGTGCTGGCCGCACCGTCGACATCGTTCTCGATGGCGGCATCGCCGCTGTCGGCCGTAACGACCCCGTTCTCATCCATCGGCGCCCCGGGCTCAGACTTGTCGAGCGGTTTCGCCGGCAAGCCATCCTCGGCGGACGTCATCACCGCCTTCCAGATCTGGGCGGGAATGCTGCCGCCCGTGACGTTGCGCATCGGCTTGTTGTTGTCGTTGCCGACCCACACGGTCGTCACGTAGTCCGCCGTAAAGCCGACGAACCAGGCATCCCGGTAGTCCTGTGTCGTGCCGGTCTTGCCCGCGGCTTCGTGGCCGGAGATGGCAGCGGCGCGGCCGGTGCCTTCGGTCACCACGCCATACAGCATCGCCACCATGTCGCGATTGACATGATCGGCGATCACCCGCTGCGGCTGTTGCGGTTGGCGGCGGTACAGCACACGGCCAGCATTGTCCGTCACCTCCGTCACCATGTAGGGCTGCGCCTTCAGTCCGCCATTGGCGAAGCAGGCATACGCGGTGGTGAGTTCCAGCGGCGTCACTTCCGAGGTGCCGAGCGCGAGCGACGCGTTCGGCTCCAGCGGCGACTTGATGCCGAGCCGCTGCGCCGTCTCGATGACGCTGGCGATGCCCACTTCCTGCCCGAGCGACGCCGTGATGGTGTTCACCGAATGGGCGAGCGCGCTCGCCAGCGTGATGGTGCCGTAAGAGCGGCCGCCATAATTCGTCGGCTGCCAGCCGTTGATGTCGACGTCGCCGTCGGTGCGGGTTTCCCACGGGCTGATGCCGTTCTCGAGCGCCGTAAGATAGACGAACGGCTTGAACGCGCTGCCCGGCTGGCGCTTCGCCTGCGTCGCGCGGTTGAACACGCTCTCGTCGTAGTCGCGGCCGCCGACCAGCGCCTGGATGGCGCCGTCCGGCTTCATCACGATTACCGATCCTTCGTGTGCATGGGCGCGGCGGCCCTGTTTCGCCAGCACCCGATTCAGGCTACGGCGCGCGATATCCTGCAGATGCGTGTCGAGGGTGGTGCGCACGATGAGATCGGCGCTGGGCGGCTGCCCGTTCACGCTGGCGAGCCGCGTGGCCTCGTCGGCGGCGGTGTCGAGAAAAAAATTCCGCGCGTCCTGCAGCGAGCGATCGGTGATGACCGCAGGATGCGCCTTCGCCTCTTCGGCTTGCGCGCGCGTGATGGCGTGCGTCTTCACCATCTCGTCCAGCACGTGGCTCGCGCGTTCCTGCGCGGCCGCCAGATCGCGGCGCGGCGAGAAGACGGACGGCGCGGTCGTCAGCGTCGCCAGCATGGCCGCTTCGGAAAGCGAAAGCTCGCGCGCGCTTTTGCCGAAGTACACGCGCGAGGCGCCGTCCACACCATAGGCGCCGGAGCCAAGATAAATGCGGTTCAGGTACAGCTCGAGAATCTGCTGCTTGGAAAGCGAGTTCTCCAGGCTTTCAGCATCGAACAGTTCCTCAACTTTCCGGGCATAGGTGCGCTTGGGATTGAGGAACACAATCTTCGCCGTCTGCTGGGTGATGGTCGAGCCGCCTTGCACCACATGCCCGGCGCGGAAGTTGACCCACATGGCGCGCAACAGGCCGTGCATGTCGATGCCGCCGTGGGAATAGAAGTGCCGGTCCTCCACCGCGATGAACGCCGCGGGCAGATAAGCGGGCATTTGGTCCAGCTTCAGGCGCTCGCCGACAATGGCGCCGCGATGACCAACCTGCCGCCCTTCCGAATCCAGGAACGTGAAGGCGATCGGCCGGTTCACCGCATACAGGTCCTGATGCGTGTTCAGCGGCGGCGCGAGCTGGCTCAGAATGTACGGGGCCGCCACCAGCGCCAGCAAAGGCAGCGCAACGATGATCGTGGCGAACGCGAGGAACTTGGCGAACGGCCCGCGCGGCTGCGCGAACCAGGCGCCGAGCGCATGCAGGTTTTCCTGGAAATGATCGTTCATATTCCTGAACTGGCTGGATGCGACCCGCGCGGCAGACGCGCGAACCTCCTCGCCAATCTTTGCGGCGGTTTCAAGACCTTAACGCTTAACGCACATCGCACCGTTTGGGTGCATGGCGGCTGCTAAGGCAAGCGAACTCTGGCGCCGAGAGATTTCGCGTGCCGGACGAACTTCTCGTCGAAGCTCACGAACGCCTCGGACTTCGCACCCGCTGCCAAGTGCAGCGCATCTGCAAAGTCCATCCCCTCTCGTGCCCACTCCAGAGCCCTTGCAGCAAGAGGAGGGTCCTGCAGGTGCACGCGTGGTAGCCCCGCAAATGCTGCAAGTGCCGCAACCAGCTCCGCAGGTTCAAATCCGTAGACGCTGCGCAAAATCCATTCCACTTCCAGCAACACCGTCGTGGCGACGAACACTTCATTGCTGTTGATCAGAGCCCGCGCGCGAGATGCCTGCCGGGGATCATCGCCGGTCAGGTAACGAACGACCACATTAGTATCGACCGCGAGCATGGCGGCGCTTCACTTCTGCCGCGATACCGGCGTTCATTTCCTCGACGGACTTTGCGCGCCCACGGTAGCGCAGGCAGCCGTAAACATCTTCCGGCTTTGAGACCGGAAAAAGTGCAGCCGGCTTCAGCAACACACCATCCGGCGTGTCTTCCACGGTAAACCGCGTTCCCGGCTCCCACTTATGCCGTTCGCGCACAGCTTTGGGCAGGATCACCTGACCCTTCGTGGACATGGTGGTGTTTTCCCGCGCCGGTCCGGCCATCGCAGACTCGAAGTAAGACGGGGGTAAGATAAACCGGCGGATGGCAATATGCAAGTTCCCGCACAGCCGAGATGCCGCCAAACGGAGTCACAACCTGTTAACCGGTTGCGGGGGTGGCGTGCATCCTTTGCGGAACAGCGCGCGTTCAGGGCGCGTCGGGCTGTGTATGCGCATTCGGTCGAAGGGAACATCGCGATGAACCGCTTTCGCGTCGTCTATAGCCGTGGCTCGTTCGGCTTCGTCTCGCTTTGCGACACGCATGAAGCGGCCCTCGCCCAGGCACGCGCCCTCTACGGCATCTCCGGGGTGTGGCACGTCCATGTCGAAGACGCCGAAGGAATGAAAATCGCCTGCGACTACGAGCTTTGCGCCGGCCGTGAATCCGGGCTCTTCCCGGCGGCGGCATTCTCCCCGCCACTTTGACAGAAGTGTAAGCTTTCCAGCTCTCATGGCCGTCGCGCACCGGCGCGTTTCACGCTAGGCTCCTGCGCTCAGGCGCGTGGGGCACGTTCAATGATTCTTCAGCCGCTGGTCTATTTTGCCGCCCTGATATGGGCGGCGGGGTTCGTCGCGTTCGGTCTTTATGTCGCTTTCCGGCGCGCCACACCTACGTTTGCCGAGCGGACGGTCGGCTTCCTGGTATCTGTCCTGATCGCAGCCGTCGGTTCGGGCGCCATGATCGGCGCGATCTACCTGGTGGAAGAACTGTTCTAGCGCCTGAAGGTCCCGCACGTGATATGGCCAATCACGTCTTCACCGCAACAACAGCAGAATCGTCAATTCGGACCCAGAACATTGGAATTTTTTGCCGCGCGAAATATTCGTCTACGGCTTTTCGGGGGCCCTGCCACCGATGGTAGTCGTCGATGAGAATAACGCCGCCTTTCACCAGCTTTGGGAACAGAACTTCAAGTTCGATCCGCGTGGAATCGTACCAGTCGGTATCCAACCGCAATAAGGCGATTTCGCCGGCTGGAGCGTGCGCCGGCAATGTCTCCTCCACCTTGCCCTTGATGAAGTGTAACCGGTCCGCCGGGTAGCCCGTGCGCATCATATTGGTGCGCACCTCTTCGATTCCGTGACGAATCCAATTCGAACCGCCTCGCCTGCGCCAAGCCTTGTTGCCGGATTCGCCGAATCGGCCGCGGTCATGCTCCCCCGGTTCGGGCATCCCCTCGAACGTGTCGTAGAGATAGATGTCACGCGAGGTTTCGCCTTTCGAAATCAACGTGTATGCCATTGTCATGCATGAGCCGCCTTGAGCGACGCCGCATTCCACGAATACGCCGGGATAAGTGTGCGTGACCAAGTATTCCACTGCGCTGATCAGCACGGCGATACGTTCCCTGGAGGTCATGCAAAAAGCTTCAACCTTTTTGAGCAGCTCTTTTTGGGTTTCGCTGAAATCCAGGGGAACTTTGTCCACCGCTCCTTTCTGCCGCAGCGGCCGCGCAATTTCCCGTGAGAGCTTGGCAATCCAGTCGGTCATAGCGGAGGCGCACCTCCCACGTGGAGGTTTGGGTTCTGATGTAAGCCCGCGCAGTTGGGATGACGGCGCTGCTGATCGTCACGAGTTTCAACTGAGGCGATATCTCCAAGGATTCGGAACAAGGTCTTACCCGCAGCAGCCGCGGATGGCGGCGCGTTGCGCAGGTGTCAAATCCAGCGACCAGGCTTTGCGGTATTTCTCCAGCCCGCCTGAATGGTTGCCGTCAGCATCGAGCGCGCGGCCCCAATTGACATACAAAGCGCCCCATTGCGGCGCATACTTCGCCGCCTGTTCGTATTTCGATGCGGCTCCGGCAAAGTCGCGCTTGGCCGCCAGCGCTTCGCCCCATTTCTCCAGTGGGTCGGCCCAGTGCGGCCCGCGCTCGTGCGCCAGAGCAAACTTCGCGATCGCTGCATCGTATTGCCGGTGGCGCAGCAGCGCTTCGCCCCCACTCTGGTACGGAGAGGGGAGTGACGGCGTGAGCGTCACGGCAGCGACGTAATCTTTCTGTGCTTCGTCCCAGTGCCCCGCATGATCGGCGACATCGCCCCTGAACCGGTAGCAATCGACGAACGTGCCGCCGCGCTTGAACGCAGCCGCAGCCGCCCCAGCATCGCCCGCCAATCCTTCCGCAAGCCCCAGCCAGCAATTTGTAGGCGGCACGATGGTGGATGCGACATCGGTGTTCTTCGACACGATGCCATACACCGTGCGCATTTCCGCGAGCGCGCGCGCGTTGTCGCCGCGGTCGAGCGCGATCACGGCGCGGTCGAACGCGTTTTGCGCCATGACGGTTTTGTCCTGTCCGGAGCCGGGCGCGGTTTCCAGCTCCAGTTCGGCGCCGCGCCAATCGTGCATCTGCGCCAGCGCCCAGGCATCCACCGGTGCCGCTTCGCCGGCTTCCGTTCCATGGCCGGTCGCCGCCATGTCGGCCGCCACCTCGGAATGGAACGCCTGCCAATCGTTGCGCTGGAAGTCGAGATTCTCCCAATAGGCGCTCGGCACGTCGGCGGGGAACAGGCCGCCGCGGTTTGCGCGCTTCTCCATGGCGCGGCCGATGCGCACCACCGATTCCTCGTGCCCGAGCGATTGCTCCATGCCCATCATGCCGTCGTAGCCCATCCAGAAATCGGGCTTGAGACGCACCGCTTCCTGCGTCTTCTCCAACGCGCCGCGATAATCGCCGAGCGCGGACAGCGCATTCGCCCACACGTTCAGCAGCAGCGGCTTGTCGGATTTGCTGGCGGACGGAAACGCGCCGCGGGCGAGCGCCACGGCTTCCTTGTAGCGGCCCTGATTGAGCAGATAGACGCAGAAGAGATACGGCTCGCCGCTGCCGTAAATGTATTCCGCAGCACGGGTGAGAAGCGGGCGCAATGCGTTTGCAGGGCCATGGAATTCGTGCGGCGCGATATTGTCGCCCTCCACCGCCAGCACCAGTCCGTGCGCGTCGAGCGCCACGCTGCCGCGGATATGCTCATCGTTGCTCAGCCAGCGATGCAGCAGCTGCTGAATCTGATCGATGGAGATGTTGGCTTGCGGAATCTGCAATTCGATGCGGTTGCTCCAGGCATCGGAGACTTCGCGCTTGCTCTGGCTGGTGCGGGTGTCGTCCTGGAAGATTCGCAGATCGTTGCGCAATTCGGCGGCGATCACCTTGCCGGAATAGCCGCGCGTCGCCAGCTCGTTGGGCACGTCGAAAGGATCGAGAATCACCGAGCGCGACGACCATGCATCCCAGAACAACGCCACGATGATGCAGACGAGAACCACGCCGCCCACCGCCAGCGCCAAATCGAAGGCGACCAGAAACCGGTCGCGCACGTGCTGGGTTTGAAGGTGCGAGCGCTGCAATTGGGCGAGGCGAATCTGCTCCTCGATGAGGTCGGCCGCCCGGCTCTGCGCCTTGGCTCCGCGCGCGCCCGCCAGCGCGGCCGCTTCCAGAACGGCCGCTTCGGACGCCATGGTTTCCGGCCCCTCGAGGCCATCGGCTCCGGTTTCGGCAGCTTCGTCCATCGCCTGCCCCGCAAGACGGACTGTTGCGCCCCGCAGTGCGCTACCGTTTTCCGGAAAAAGCAAGCTGTGCCGGAGCGGGATAGCCGCTTGCAACAGTCAAGGCGCAGGGATTTACTATGCGGAACTCATGGGGGGGCAGCCATGAATTCCAAGCCATTATTGTCGGCATTTCCACTGATGTTGTTGGCGTCGTGCACGACGGGACAGCCGGGGTTCACGATGAGCTGCAGCACCGATCTCGCCGGTCATGTGTGGAGCGGCACGATGACGGACAGCGCTACCGGCGCGCAGGTGGACGTGACGCTGAACTTCACGATCAACGGACAGCCGGGATTCAAGCACAACGTTCAGATGTCCATGCAGCTGCCGCCCACGCTCGTGCCGCAAGACGCCGAGTGCTACGACAGCTCAACCACGCCGCCCGCCACTCCGACGACGATCAAGGTTTACAGGGCAGATACGTCACCTCCCTTGTTGACCGTCGAGGCCGCTTGGACGGTGTCGACGGTGGTGCCGCAGGGTTACGTGTTTCATCTGCACGATCCTGGCAGCACGTTGTTCCAGCACGGTGCCGACGGCAATTTCAGATAGGGCTGCACCTTGCAGATGTAAAACCGAGTCGGGCACGACGTCCGACTTGAATCATGGAGGGGGAAGCCATGAAATCCGGGCAAGCCATTTGCATCGTTCCGCTTGCACTCTTGTCATCCTGTGTGGCGGAGATGAAAGGACCGCCGCCACCACCACCGCCGCCACATACGATTGGTTGCGATGACCTGGCGGGTCACATCTGGAGCGGCACCATGACAGACAGTGCCACCGGCGCACAGGTGGACGTGACGCTGAACTTCACGCTCAACGGGCAGCCGGGATTCAAGCACAACGTCCAGATGTCCATGCAGCTGCCGTCCAATCTGTTGCCGCAGGACGCCGAGTGCTATGACAACACGACCACGCCGCCCGCCACGCCCACGAACATAAAGGTCTACAAGGCCGACACGGTGCCCGCGCTGGCAAGCCTCGAGGCTACCTGGACGGTTTCGACGGTGGTGCCGCAGGGGTATGTGTTTCACCTGCACGATCCGGGCAGCACGCTTTTCCCGCATGGTGCCGACGGCAATTTCAAATAGGACGCTCCGGCGCTGGGCAAAGCCGGCGTTCGGATTGGCTCCGTGCGCATTCACGGGGCAGGTGGAATCCCAGGTTGCCCAAGGATGGGAGTGCTGTTTCAACTGGCAAAAAAGCTGCCTCAAATTCCAGTATTTCTGCTGGTTTTGAACTTTTTTGCGCCGGATCGAAAAAATTTTCACACTGACGGTTGACAGCGTCACGCTGGTTTTGCATATTATACCCATCTCCGGAATTGCGCCCTGACCACGACAGCCGCGACGCGACTGCCCGGGGACCCATCTTTGCACTTGATCGTTGTCCAGATATGGACTATATCTCCAACTCTGGAGGAACAACCATGAGCACCTTGGGGTTCGAAGAAGCCGCAACAAAATGGATTCCCACCGGACCGTCACTCGATAGCCTGGAAGATCGGGCTCGGCTCACGGCGCCGGGCTTGCGGACCTTCTTCAACATTGCCGATGAATGGGCGCTCACCACCGATCAGCAGCGCACCTTGCTGGGCGGCATCTCGAAATCGTCGCTGCACAATTGGAAAGCCGGCAATGCTTCGGCGCTGTCGCGCGATCAGCTGGAGCGCGTGTCGCTGGTGCTCGGCATCTACAAGGCGATGGCGCTGCTGTTCGCCGATGGCGATGGCGGCAAGCGCTGGCTGAAAGCCGGCAATACCGAAGCGGCGTTCGGCGGCTTCTCGCCGCTGGCGCGCATGCTGCGTGGCGGTATCGAAGATCTCTATGCCACGCGGCGCTACCTCGATGCGTGGCGCGGCGTAAGGTGACGTCGCCGGAACTGTCGCACATTTCGCAAGCAACGCGACGGCTGATCGCCAGCCGCTGGCCCACCATCGGCGTATTCGATCGCGTGGGAAGCACGCCCGCCGACATCAAGGCGGCGTATGAATTGGAGATGCTGACGAACGATCGGCTGCATGTTCCGTTCGAGCGGCTGTACGAATTGCCGGAAAGCGAATGGGCCGTGGGCGTGCCGAACGCGAACATTATCATGGCGGCGTATCTGCACGCCGACGAGGCCGGCGGGCGATTCACCGATGGTACACTTGGTGCCTGGTACTGCGCCTTCGACCTTCAGACTGCAATCGTGGAGACGGTGTTTCATCATACCCGCCGCCTCTCGCATTCGGCGGCGGGCTACTACCAGACGATTCAAATGCGCGAGCTTTTCGCCGACGTGGATGCTGAATTTCACGATGTGCGGGGCAAAGAAAAGGAATTGCCAACGCTCTATTCGCCGGACAGCTACGCAGATTCGCAGCCGTTCGGCGTAAAGCTTCGCAGGGAAGGTTCGAACGGCATCTGTTACGGCAGCGTGCGCCATGAAGGTGGCGTGTGCCTGGCGGTGTTTCGACCGCGTTTGCTGCTCAACGTCATGCAAGGCGATCACTTTCAGTACGAATGGATCGGCGGGCAAACGCCCGTCGTTTCGCAGCTGACCAACGTGCCGCTGTAAGTTTGCATCCCCTCGCCCCCACGCAGTGGGGGAGAGGGGCAAGGGGTGAGGGGGCTTCGGAACCAGAAGCCAGAATTCAGAAATCAGAGCGCGGTACTCGCACTCATTCTGATTTCTGACTTCTGTTTTCTGACTTCTGGCATCCCCCTCACCCTGTATCCCTCTCCCCCTCAAGGGGGAGAAGGACTCTCTTGGAAAAAGGAACGAACAATGCCTGTCACCCCGGACCCACGTCATGCAAGGCGATCACTTTCAGTACGAATGGATCGGCGGACAAACGCCCGTCGTTTCGCAGCTGACGAACGTGCCGCTGTAAGTTTGCATCCCCTCGCCCCCACGCAGTGGGGGAGAGGGGCAAGGGGTGAGGGGGCTTCGGAACCAGAAGCCAGAATTCAGAAATCAGAGCGCGGTACTCGCACTCATTCTGATTTCTGACTTCTGTTTTCTGACTTCTGGCATCCCCCTCACCCTGTATCCCTCTCCCCCTCAAGGGGGAGAAGGACTCTCTTGGAAAAAGGAACGAACAATGCCTGTCACCCAGGACCCACCGGCGGCGGATGCGCACGCGCGTCCGCCGCTTTCGACCAGAGGGCTCAAGCCCTTCGATCTCAACCCTGAAGAAATGGACGATGTCATCATGCGCATCTTCAGCGAGCTGCGGCGCCAGCTTTCGCAAATGGAAGCGAAGAAAGCGGACGAATTGGAGCCGGTCGATCGCGAGCGTCACGCCCGCATCCTCGCCTCTCTCGAACGCACCATGGAACGGCTGGCGCAAATCGAAGCCGGCCGCGCTGCCGCGCGCAAGAGTCAGGTAATTGTGAAAGATGGAAACTACAGAAGCCTCCTACTCCACAAACTCACTGTCGAAGCTACTGTCGAGCAAGCCGGAGAGGATCAATCGACTCACGGATGAGGAAGCGAAATTCATCTGCGAGGATTGGGTGTTATGGGCCCGCGAATCGCAGAAGCCGCCATCCGGCGATTGGAACATCTGGCTGTTTCTCGGCGGGCGCGGCGCCGGCAAAACGCGCGCCGGCGCGGAATGGGTGGCGGAGCAGATTAGAGCGCGCCGCGCCAGGCGTGTAGCGCTCATCGCCGCCACCCATGCCGATGCGCGCAACGTGATGATCGAAGGGCCGGCCGGATTGCTGAGCGTCAGCGAAGGCGCCGAATACGAGCCGAGCCTCCGCCGCGTGCGCTGGCCCGGCCTCGGCGCGGAAGCCAGTGTGATGAGCGCCGACGAGCCGGACTCCATTCGCGGCTACCAATTCGAGATCGCGTGGGGCGACGAGTTCTGCAAATGGCCGGAGCCGCAAGCCGCGCTCGACATGGTGCGCATGGGGCTGCGCCTGGGCGATCATCCACGCATGATGATCACCACCACGCCGCGGCCGATTCCCGCGTTGCTGGCGCTGAAGGATTCGGACGGGTGCGTGCTGTCGAGCGCCACGACCTACGACAACAAGGCGAACCTGCCGAAGGTGTTCCTCGACGCGATGAAGCAGACCTATGGCAGAACGCGGCTTGGCCGCCAGGAGCTGGACGGCGAAATCATCGAAGATGTCGAAGGTGCGCTGTGGCAGCGTGAACAGATCGAACGCCTGCGCCTGAAGGTGGCGCCCACATGCGAACGGGTCGTGGTCGGCATCGATCCGCCGTCCGGCAAGGGAACGTGCGGTATTGTCGTGGCCGGAACGATGGGCGAGGTCGGCTATGTTCTCGGCGATTATTCGAAGGAGATGCTGTCGCCCCAGCAATGGGCCGATCGTGCCGCGGATGCCTCCGAGAAATATGCGGCCGATTGCGTGGTGGCGGAAGCCAACCAGGGCGGCGAAATGGTGCGCAGCACGCTGTTCCATGCGCATCCCAACATGAAGGTGAAGCTGGTGCGCGCCTCAACAGGAAAAAAGGCGCGCGCCGAGCCGATTTCCGGCTTGTATGAACAAGGCCGCGTGCACCACGCCGGCGTGTTTGCCGAGCTGGAAGATCAGCTCTGCCAATACGACGGCACCGGCAAATCTCCCGACCGGCTCGATGCACTGGTGTGGGCGCTCACGGAACTGTTCCCACAGAAGCGTAGTGCAATAGCGAAAATCAGACACATATGATTTCCCCTCGCCCCCACGCAGTGGGGGAGGGGGGAAAGGGGTGAGGGGGATGGTCACGCGAACGAAGAAGGCAGAGCGCATGGCACAGATGCCGAAACGTACGCAAGCGCGTTCGATGCGCCATGATTCTCAATATTGCGAGCAGATCTTGTGGAATGAGCTCCGCGACCGGAAGCTGAATGGTCTGAAGTTCAAGCGCCAGCACCTGATAGATCGATACATCGTCGACTTCGTCTGTGTCGAGAAGAAGCTGATTGTCGAACTCGATGGCGGCATTCATAAGTTGAAGCAACGCTCCGATGCAATTCGCGATGCCGCGCTGCAAATGCTTGGCTATCGCGTGTTGCGCCTCGCGAACGAAGAATTGATGCGTGATCTGTCAACGGTGCTCCTGACAATTCGCGAAGCGCTGCGCGGCAATCTGTGATTTCCCCTCGCCCCCTTAGGGGGAGAGGGGCCAGGGGTGAGGGGGCTTCGGAAATCAGAAGCCAGAAATCAGAAATCAGAATGCGCGGTACTGGCATGGATTCTGATTTTCTGACTTCTGCTTTCTGACGTCTGATACCCCCTCACCCTCAATCCCTCTCCCCCACATTCGTGGGGGAGAGGGAAGGTATAACTGACAGGAATCTCTCATGTTCGATCGTCTCTTCCGCTCGGCTGAGCGGCGGGCGCGGGCTACCGCGCCGGAAGTGAAATCCACGCCGCCGCTGATTGCGCTGCAATTGATGGGGCAGGCGCGGTGGACGCCGCGCAACTATGCCAGCCTTGCGCGCAACGGCGTGATGCAGAATGCGGTCGTCTATCGCTGCGTCCGCATGATCGCGGAAGCCGCGGCGAGCGTCCCGTTCCTGCTGTACGAAGGCGAGAAAGAGCTCAGCGCGCATCCCTTGCTGGCGCTGCTCACCTCGCCCAACGCGCAGGAGAGCGGCACCGCCTTGTTCGAGCGCTGGTACGCCTTTCTGCAATGCGCCGGCAATTCATACCTGCAGGCGATCGCTCTGCAAGGCGAGGTGCGCGAGCTGCATGTGCTGCGGCCGGACCGCATGAAGATGATCGAGGGCGCGGCTGGCTGGCCCCTGGCGTATGACTACTGCGTCAACGGACAAACCACGCGCATCGGCCGGGATGCCTCCGGTTTCCTCCCGGTGCTGCACGGCACATTGTTTCATCCGCTCGACGACTATTACGGCCTGTCGCCGCTCGAGCCGGCGCTCAACGCCATCGACGTGCACAACGAAGGCGCGGCGTGGACGAAATCGCTGCTCGACAATGCGGCGCGGCCGTCCGGCGCGCTCATCTACAAGGGTCCGGACGGTGCGCCCAATCTCACCGACGAACAGTTCACGCGCCTGAAGAAGGAATTGGAGAATGGCTATCAGGGTGCGCTGAACGCCGGCCGGCCGATGGTGCTGGAAGGCGGCCTCGAATGGCAAAGCATGAGCCATTCGCCGGCCGATCTCGACTTCGCCAACACCCGCGATGTGGCGGCGCGCGAGATTGCGCTCGCCTTCGGCGTGCCGCCGATGCTGCTCGGCATTCCCGGCGACAACACCTATTCGAACTACGCGGTGGCGAATCTCGCCTTCTGGCGATCCACCGTTCTTCCGCTGGTTGCGCGCAGCGCTGCTCAGCTCACGCGCTGGCTGTCACCCAGGTTCGGCGAACGCTTGCGCATTGGTTATGATCTCGATGCCGTTCCCGCACTGGCGACCGAACGGGAAGCCACCTGGGACAAGCTCAACGCCGCGACGTTCCTGACGCTCAACGAAAAGCGCGCCGCCGCCGGCTACGGCCCGGTGGATGGCGGGGATGTGTTGTGACGCAGGATGTTGAAGCATGAAATTCCCTCTTCCGCTCAGGGGGAGAGGGATACAGGGTGAGGGGGATTGCTACTATCGTGCAGGGCGGAGCAATGAAGGGGCGATGGTCGCATCGACGACATTTCGCGTGCGGGAATCGCGAGCGCTGAACCGCGCGCGTGCGAAATCCATGCGGCACGATCCGGTGTATGTTGAGCGGCTTTTCTGGTCGCACATCCGCGACCGGAAGCTCGGGTGGAAATTCCGCCGACAGGTCCTGATTGGGCGGTACATCGCCGATTATGTTTGTGCACAGAAGAAGGTCATCGTCGAACTGGATGGCGGCGTGCACAAGTTGCGGCGCGAACACGACAAGAAGCGGGACGACTACCTGCGCAACCGCGGCTACGTTGTTGTGCGCTTTGAAAACTACGAGGTGCTGCGCGATCTTCGGGGCGTGCTCGCGAAGATCTTGCATGTGATTGAGACCGCCCCCTCACCCCCGACCCCTCTCCCCCCGAGGGGGAGAGGGGAGTCGCTAAGGAAGAACACATGAACACCGTCGCCTCACACATCCAGCCCTCGCTGGATGTGAAGAAGATCCCGGCCGCCCTCGTGGCGGCTTTTTTGTTTCAGACGGCCGGCGCGCTGTTCTGGGCGGGCTCCGCCGCGGATCGCATCTCGGTGCTCGAGCGCACCGTTGCGAGCGAGCAGGCGGCGATCGCGCAAGTCGCCGTGCTGGAAGAGCAGGTGCGCGAGATGAAGGATCAGCTGTCGCGCATCGAAACCAAGCTCGACCGGATGCAGGCGGCGCCTGCTGCGCATCTTTCTCCCCCCGTTTACGGGGGGAGTGCCGCCGCAGGCGGCGAGGGGGCCGGGCGCTAGCGCCCCCTCCGCTTCGCTCCATTTCATTTCGCTCAGCACCTCCCCCGTCAACGGGGGAGGAAAGGAATTATACATGTCCCCGCAAGTCACCACGTTGCGGCGCAGGCTGGCGCATATGGATGCGCCGGCCGCGTTCACGCAGCTTCGCACCAACGAGTTCGAAGGCTATGCCTCTTTGTTCGGCGTGGCCGACGGCGCCGGCGATGTGATGGCGCCGGGCGCGTTCGCGAAATCGCTGCGCACGCGCGGCCTCGAGCGCATCCGCATGCTCTATCAGCATTTCGCGCACGAACCGATCGGCGTGTGGGAAGAGATCCGCGAAGATGCCCGCGGCCTCTACGTGCGCGGCCGCCTGACCACCGATATCGAACGCGGCCGCGACGTGCTGGCGCTGCTGAAGGACGGTGCGCTGAACGGCCTCTCCATCGGATTCAAGACGCAGCGCGCGCGGCGTGATCCGGCAAAAGGCACGCGCGTGCTCATGGACGTCGAGCTTTGGGAAGTCTCGGTCGTGACCTTCCCGCTGCTGGACGGAAGTCACGTCACCGCCCTCGGCAGCAAAAGCGAACTCGCGCAAGCGATCCGAGAAGCCGCTGCGCAATTCACAATCGCCGGCTCCTCCCCCGCAACGCGGGGGAGGGGGACCACGCGAAGCGTGGTGGAGGGGGCGAGAGGTTCCGCCCCCCTCCCGGCCTTCGGCCGTACTCCCCCCGCTGCGCGGGGGGAAAGCCACTGAGCATCACCTCAACCCAAGGAGAAACACAGACATGGAACTGGAAACGAAAGCGCTGACCACGCGCGATGCTTCGCAGGACCGCGAAGTGAAGGAGGCGTTCGATGATTTCCGTCGAATCTTCGAGTCGTTCAGGCAGGACAATGACGAACGCCTGGCGAAGATCGAGAAGCGCAGCGCCGATGTCATCACCGAAGAAAAGGTCGACCGCATCAACAAGGCGCTCGACGCGCAAAAGCGCACGCTCGACGAGCTGATGCTGTCGGCGGCGCGCCCCGCCCTCGGCGGCGAAACCAAAGCGATGAGCGATCGCGCCACCCGCGAGCGCAAGGCCGCATTCGACTCATACGTCCGCAAAGGCGATCCATCCGGCTTCCATTCGCTGGAAGTGAAGGCGATGAGCGCCGGCTCCAATCCCGACGGCGGGTATGTCGTGCCGCTGGAGATCGAGCAGACCATCGACCGCGTGCTGGCGAAGGTGTCGCCCATCCGCGCGCTTGCCACCGTGCAGCAGATCGGCAGCAATGTGTACCGCAAGCCGATCAGCACCACGGATGCCGGCACCGGCTGGGTGGCGGAAACCGATGCACGGCCGCAAACCTCCACGCCCAACCTGGCGGCGCTCGATTTCCCGGCGATGGAGCTCTACGCCATGCCGGCGGCGACACAAACGTTGCTGGACGATGCGCAGGTAGACATCGAGCAGTGGCTCGCCTCCGAAGTGCAGATCGTGTTCGCCGAGCAGGAAGGCGCCGCGTTCATCAACGGCAACGGCACCACGCAGCCGAAAGGCCTCTTGAGCTACACCAATGTGGCGGATGCATCGTGGGTGTGGGGCGATCTCGGCTACATCGCCAGCGGCGCGGCCGGCGCGTTTGCGTCGTCCAATCCCAGCGATCAGCTGCTCGATCTGGCCTATGCGCCGAAGCAGGCCTATCGCGCCAACGCGACGTGGGTGATGAACCGCAAGACGGAAGCGGCGATCCGCAAGTTCAAGGACGGGCAGGGCAATTACATCTGGTCGCCCGGTCTCACGGCGGGCCAGCCGGCCACCTTGTTCGGCTTCCCGGTGGCGGTGGCGGAAGACATGCCGGACATCGCGGCGGATTCGTATTCCATTGCGTTTGGCGATTTCGCGCGCGGCTACCTGGTGGTGGATCGCGTCGGCATTCGCACCTTGCGCGATCCGTATTCCGCCAAGCCTTACGTGCTGTTCTACACGACGAAGCGTGTCGGTGGCGGCGTGCAGAACTTCGAAGCCATCAAGCTGATGAAGTTCGCGGCGAGTTAGCAACCAAGGACTCCCTCTCCCCCACGCATGTGGGGGACAGGGTTGGGGTGAGGGGGCGTTGGAGCGATGTGAATCTGAACGTCGCAATCACGGGCACTCGCGGTAGACGGTGCATAGAAATGTGATCAGCCCGGCATACGCCAAGAACAAAAACAACGCTGCCCCGACGAGGCCTCCGGCTACCTTGAGTAATGCCACGGCAGTGCGGTTCATCAAAGCACCTTAACACACCGCTTAGCTTCTCTACCCCCTCACCCTAGCCCTCTCCCCCGCTAAAGCGGGGGCGAGGGAGTCTTCTTTTGGAACAACACCATGTCTCTCCAACTCATCACACCGCCGGCGGTCGAGCCGGTGACGCTCTCAGATGCCAAGCTGCATCTGAAGGTCGATACGACTGACGACGATGCGCTGATCACGCGGCTCATCACCACCGCGCGGGCGCGCGCGGAATGGCGTACGCAGCGTGCGCTCAACACGCAAAGCTGGATCCTGTGGCTGGATTGCTGGCCCCCATGTGGTGTCATCGAGATTCCCTTGCCGCCGCTGCAGAGCGCGAGCGCGGTGACGGTGTACGCGCTGGATGACAGCGCGACCGTGCTCGATCCCGCGACCTACCAGATCGATGCGGCGTCCGCGCCGGCGCGGCTGACGCTGAAATCTGCGGTGGCACCGCCGATCGATTTGCGCGCGATCAATTCCGTCGCAATCGCCTTCACTGCCGGGTATGGCGATGCGGCCGACGATGTGCCTGCAGGATTCCGCAGCGCCATCCTGGAGCTGATCGCGTTCTTGTACGAACACCGCGGCGAAGCTCCCGCGGAGTTGCCAGCCGATATACTCGCGCTGCTGGCGCCGTTTCGAATGATTCACCTTTAACGCAGCGCCTTTCCTCCCCCGTTCACGGGGGAGGTGGCGCGCAGCGCCGGAGGGGGCCCCGCTTTCGCCCCCTCCGCTTCGCTCGCAAGTGCTCGCTCAGCACCTCCCCCGCAGGCGGGGGAGGAAAGGAATTTTACATGCTCTCCACACTCAACCGGCGCGTGGCGCTGGAAGCGCAGACGCTGACGCCCGATGGCGGCGGTGGATACACCGCCGGCTGGACCGCGGTCGCGACGATCTGGGCGGCCATCGAACCGGTAAGCGGCGGTGATGTGTTCGGCCCCGATGCCAGCGAAGCGCGCGTGAAGTATCGCGTCACCATCCGGCGTCGCACCGACGTGATTGCTGGCATGCGCGTGAACGATGGCGGGCGGCTGTTCGGGATCACAGCGGTGCTGGATGACGGTCCGCAATCGCAATTCCTCGCATTGATGACGGAGAAGATCGCATGAGCAGCATTTCGTTTTCGCTGCAGCAGGCGATCTTCGCCGCGCTGTCGGCCAGCAGCGATCTCACGGCACTGATTGCCGACCGCCTGTTCGATTTCGTGCCGCCGGACAGCGCCTTTCCCTACGTGGTGCTCGGCGATGGCAGCGAAGCCGACTGGAGCACGGCGACAGAAGACGGCACCGAACACAACATTCAGATGGATGTCTGGTCGCGTGAGCCTGGCCACAAGGAAGCCAAGCAGATCGCGGATGTCATCCGCGCCACGTTGAACAATGCGGCGCTCACGATCAGCGGCGCAGCGCTGATCAATATCCGATATCTCGCCACCGACTTCGCTCGCGAACCCGACGGCCAAACCTTCCGCGCGCGGCTGCAATTCCGCGCGGTGACGGAACCGTAACCAAAACCTCCCCTCGCCCCCATAGGGGGAGAGGGGCCGGGGGTGAGGGGGTGCCGGAGGCAGAAGTAAGAAATCAGAAATCAGAAATCAGAAATCGGAATGGCGCTGCATGAACACTCGTTCTGATTTCCGGCTTCTGGTTTCTGACTTCTGACATCCCCCTCACCCTGTGTCCCTCTCCCCCGGAGGGGGAGAGGGAGCTTTCTCGAAAGGAGTCACCACAACATGTCCGCACAAAAGGGGCGCGACCTGCTCGTCAAGATCGGCGATGGCGGGTCGCCCGAAATCTTCACCACTGTTGCAGGGCTACGCGCCACAACGCTCTCATTCAATTCCACAACGGTGGACGTGACCAATGCCGATTCTGTCGATCAATGGCGCGAGCTCTTGGCCGGCGCCGGCGTGAAGAGCGCGGCGTTTTCCGGCTCCGGCGTGTTCAAGGATGCCGCGAGTGACGAAAGTTTGCGCAGCGCCTTCTTCAACCAGACCGCGCCGAACTTCCAGGTGGTGATCCCGAACTTCGGCACCATCGCCGGAGCCTTCCAGATCGCGTCGCTGCAATACGAAGGCCCATACGACGGCGAAGTGAAACTGTCGTTGTCGCTGGCTTCCGCCGGCGCACTGACGTTCACACCAGCCTGAGCACGCAATCCGCTTTCCTCCCCGTTCACGGGGGAGGTCGATGCAAGCCAAGCGAAGCGCGGCTTGCGTCGGGAGGGGGCGTTCGCCTCCGCCCCCTCCGTCTCATTCGCTTCGCTCATTCGACACCTCCCCCGCCTTTGCGGGGGAGGAAAGGGAGAAAAGACAATGCCCAACACAATCCGCGGCGAGACGGAGTTTCTCGCCGGAAGGGAACGCTACGTCATGAAGCTGACGCTCGGCGCGCTCGCCGAAATCGAAGATGTGCTTGGCGTCAAATCGCTGGCCGATCTTGGGCGGCGCCTGAAAACACTCGGCAGCGGCGATATCGCCGCGATCGCGTCGGCGCTCTTGCGGGGCGGCGGTTTTTCTTTGTCGCCCGGCGATGTGCTGAAGCTTGCCACCGATCTCGGTACGCTGATTGGCGCCATCACCGACGCGTTCAACGCAGCCGGATTGGCACACACAAAAGAATCCGCCGCGCCCCTCCGCGCCTCCGCGTGAATCCAATTCTGCACGCGGAGACGCGGAGACACAGAGGGGTAGCGAAGCACGCGAGAGCGTGTTCGCAAACAAGGACTCCGCAAGCCCTTTGGCTGGGACGAGCTCCTCGCCTTCGCCCTCGGCGTGATGCGGCTGACACCGGACACGTTCTGGTCCATGTCGCTGAGGGAATGGCGCGCGGCGGTGAACGGCTTTGCACGCCGCACATACCGCGCAGCACCGCTCACCCGTGCCGAATTCGAACAGCTGATGAAGCAGTTTCCGGATTGAAACAAAGGACTTCCCTCTCCCCCTTCGGGGGAGAGGGATCGAGGGTGAGGGGGACTGCAGAAGTCAGAAAACAGAAGTCAGAGATCAGAACGGGTGCAAGGACAGCGCGTTCTGACTTCTGATTTCCGCCTTGTGATTTCCGCCGCCCCCCTCACCCCTGGCCCCTCTCCCCCAGAGGGGGAGAGGGGAATTGAAGGGATTCACACCATGCCCAATGCAACAGTCACCCTGACAACCGATTTCTCCGGCGTGAATTCCGCGCTGGATGGCGTGGCGAAGGCGCTCGATGCCTTTGCCAAAGGCCCGGTGACCGACAGCGCCAACCTCATCGAGCGCGCGGTCACCGGCAGCTTCAATGCGATTGCCTACACCATCGAACGCGCGGTGCTGTCCGGCAAAGCGTCGATGGATTCCCTGGTGAACGCGATTCTCGCCGATTTCGACCGCATCGCCGTGAAGGATTTCATCGCCAAGCCGATCGAAGGCGTCATCGCGTCGCTGTTCTCCTCGCTGCTGCCGATCGGCGGCGCGCGCGCGGCGGGCGGACCGGTGGATGCGGGGCTCGCCTATCTGGTGGGCGAGCAGGGCCCGGAGCTGTTCGTGCCACAAGGCGCTGGCTCGATTGTGCCGAACGGCGCCGTTGGCGCGACGCGGCCGCAGATCGTGCTCAACGTGAATGCGCGCGATGCGCAGAGCTTTCTCAAATCCGAAACGCAAGTCGCCGCCATGCTCTCCCGCGCATTGGCGCGGGGGCAAAGGAATCTGTGAAGGCCCCTCCCCCGCAAAGCGGGGGAGGGGGACCATCAAGCGAAGCGCAGATGGTGGAGGGGGCGGAAGCTTCCGCCCCCCTCCCCGCCTTCGGCGGTACTCCCCCCGTAAACGGGGGGAGAGCCACGCTCGCTATTCGCGCGAACGAAGTGAGCAACATGTTCCACGAAATTCAGTTTCCCACCGCGATCGCGTTTCACTCGAGCGGCGGGCTGGAGCGCAAGACGGAGATCGTCACGCTCGGCTCCGGCTTCGAGGAGCGCAATGCCGTGTGGGCCAATTCGCGCCGGCACTACGATGTCGGCTACGGCGTGAAGACGCTGGACGATCTGCACGCCGTGATCGCCTTCTTCGAGGCGCGAGCGGGGCGGCTCAGCGGTTTCCGCTTCAAGGATTTTGCCGATTTCAAATCCTGCCCGCCGAATGAGGCCGTGACGCCGCTCGATCAGGCGATCGGCACGGGTGACGGCGCGACCGCGCAGTTCCAGCTGATCAAGACCTACACCTCCGGACCATCGAACTGGGTTCGCACCATCAGCAAGCCGGTCGCCGGTACCGTGCGCGTGGCGGTTGCGGGCGTGGAGCAAAGTTCGGGCATCACCATCGATGATACGACAGGCCTGATCACGTTTGACTCCGCGCCTGCTTCCGGCGCCGCCATTACGGCCGGCTATGAATTCGATACGCCCGTACGCTTCGACACGGATTCGCTTGCGATCAATCTCTCCAACTTCGCCGCCGGCGAAATTCCGAGCATCCCGCTGGTGGAGATTCGGTTGTGAAGGCTGGTCTGACGAAAGGTGCGATCGTCTCCTTTCCTCCCCCGTTTACGGGGGAGGTGTCTCGCCGCTCTTCTGTGCGCGGCGAGACGGAGGGGGCACATGGCCATAGATCACATCGAGCACATTATTCAGGTGCTCGTAGATTTCCCAATTCGTGAACCGTAGGACACGCCAACCGCGGGCGCGCATATAGGCGTTGCGACGGGCGTCGTGAGCCAGTTCCGCATCGGTGCAGTGTGTGCCGCCGTCCACCTCAATTAGGAGCTTGAGCAGCACGCAAGCGAAGTCGGCGATGTATGGACCGACCGGATGTTGCCGGCGAAAGCGCATTCCAATCACGGAAGCGCGCCGAAGCTGAGACCACAGAATCACCTCTGCGTTTGGCATTCGGCCGCGTAGTTCTTTGGCGCGGCCTATTGATTTTCGCTCGCGATCACGCACGGCCCCCTCCGCTTCGCTCGCGAAGTGCTCGCTCAGCACCTCCCCCGTAAACGGGGGAGGAAAGAATATCGGAAAGTTTCACAATGAAAACACTCTCGCCCGCCCTGCAATCGCACCTGAATTCCGGCACAACGACATTGTGCTGGTGCTGGAAGATTGTGCGCAATGACGGCGCCACACTCGGATTCACCGATCACGATGTGCCGCTGACATTCGATGGCATCACGTACGAAGGGGTTAGCGGCTTCACGGCCAGCGAGGTGCAGTCGACGCTTGGGCTGGCGGTGGATAACCTCACCGTGCTGGGCGCGCTCAATTCCGACACCATCAATGAAGCCGATCTCGCTGCCGGATTGTATGACAATGCCAGCATCGAAATCTGGCGGGTCAATTGGACGGCGCCCGACCAGCGTGTGCTGATGCGCAAAGGTAATCTCGGCGAGGTAAAGCGTGGGCGTACCGCGTTCCAGGCGGAGGTGCGCGGGTTGGCGCATCTGCTCAACCAGCCGGTCGGTCGCGCCTACGGCTATTCGTGCGACGCCGATCTCGGCGATGCGCGCTGCACCATCGATCTCAGCAACCCGCTCTATCGCGGTGTCGGCACAGTGGCGACCATCACCGATCCGCGCCGCTTCACCGCGACCGGTCTCGACAGCTTCGCCGATCAGTGGTTCTCCGCCGGCAAGCTCACCTGGACGAGCGGCGCCAATGCGAACCGCGCGATGGAAGTGAAACGCCATGGTGTGGTGGGTACGCGCGTCAGTGTCGAACTGTGGCAGCAGATGAGCGAGAGCATTGCGGTTGGCGATGCTTTCATCGTCACCGCCGGTTGCGACAAGCAATTCTCCACCTGCAAAGCCAAGTTCGACAACGCGGTCAACTTCCGCGGCTTCCCCTACATGCCGGGCAACGACGCTGTCACCGCCTATCCCACGCAAACGCAAACCCTCGACGGAGGCAGCCGCTATGGAAATTGATTTAAATGAATCCCCCCTCCGCCTCGCTGCGCTCGGCACCTCCCCCGCAAGCGGGGGAGGAAAGACGTTGAACGAACCCGATCCGCTTTCCTCCCCCGTTTACGGGGGAGGTGGATCGCAGGCGCGAAGCGACTGCGAGACGGAGGGGGGACTACAACACCGCATCGTGAAAATCGCCCGGTCGTGGATTGGCACGCCGTATGTGCACCAGGCGAGCGTGAAGCATGTGGGCTGCGATTGCCTGGGTCTGCTGCGGGGGCTTTGGCGCGAGCTTTTCGGCGAAGAACCGGAAGAGACGCCGCCCTATTCGCTCGACTGGGCCGAAGCCACCGGTGCGGAGACCTTATATATGGCGCTGAAGCGTCATGCCCGAGAAATCGACCCGTCGCGACTGGCCGTCGGTGACATCGCATTGTTTCGGATGCTTCCCCGCGGCCCCGCCAAACATTGCGGCATTGTCGCCGCTCTTTCCCCTCGCCCCCACGCATGTGGGGGAGAGGGGCCAGGGGTGAGGGGGCTCCGGAAATCAGAAGTCAGAACTCAGAAGTCAGAACGCGCTGTATCGACATCCGATTCTGAATTCCGAGTTCCGTTTTCTGACTTCCGGCACCCCCTCACCCTTAATCCCTCTCCCCCGCCACGCGGGGGCGAGGGAGATTCACTCACTTTGATCCATGCCCGCCAGAACAAGCGGGTGAGCGAAGAACCACTGACGTTATTCTGGCGCAGCAAGCTCGCCTTTGCCTTCCGGCTTTGACACGAGGCGAACCGCGGTGGTGAATGCACGGATGCGGCTCAAGATAATTGCCTTGGCAAGCTTGGCGATGCTGTTTACCGGATCGGCTTCTGCGCAAACGGCAGTCAACGAGCGCTGCGCGAAAGGGGCGGGCGAAGACGCCATCACCGCCTGCAGCGACATCATCGGCATCGGGCTTGGCGGGCCTGAAGTGGCGTGGGCCTATTTCGATCGCGCCCGCGCCTATTTCGGCTTGGGCCTCTACGCCAGCGCCATCGACGATCTGAACGAAGAGCTGAAGCGCAAGCCGAACGATGCGGAAGCGCTGGAGAACCGCGGGCTTGCCATGATCCAGTTCGGCGATCCCAGGCGTGCAATCGACGATTTCGACAAGGTGCTCGACCTGCAACCGTCTTCGGCCAGCGCGCTGCGCGAGCGCTGCTGGGCGCGCGCGGCGAGCAACCATGATGTCGACGATGCCTTGGACGATTGCAACAAGGCGCTGGCGCAGAAGCCGAACGATGCCGCCGCGCTGGATGCGCGCTGCTTCGTGCAATTCCGGGATGCCGCTTACGCTGCGGCGATTGCCGATTGCACCGCGGCGCTGGCCGCCGATCCCAGGCTTGCCTCATCGCTTTATTTGCGTGGGCTGGCGAAGAAAAAATCGGCCGACGCGAAAGGCGGCGAAGCGGATGTCACCGCCGCTGGCGCGCTCGATCCCAACATCGCCGACACCTTCGCTGGGTACGGCGTACGGCCTTAGGTGGCAAGCATCTTTCCCCCCCCGTTTACGGGGGAGGTGGTTCGGCAGCGCGGATGCGATGACGAACCGGAGGGGGCCGCCCCCTCCGTCTCACTCACTTCGTTCGTTCGACACCTCCCCCGCGAGCGGGGGAGGAAAGGAATCAGCAACATGGCCTCTCTAGTTCTCGGCATCGCGGGTTCCGCGATCGGGCCGTCGCTCTTTGGCGCGGGGTTCTCGCTGTTCGGCGCCACCATCACCGGCGCGGAAATCGGCGGCGCACTCGGCGCATTGATCGGCACCGAGCTCGACAATCTCATTGCACCCGGCACGCACATCACACGCACAAGCCCGCGCCTCAGCGACATCAACATCCAGGCATCGGTGGAAGGTGCGCCGATCCCACGCGTCTACGGCCGCATGCGCGTTGCCGGTCAGCTTTTGTGGGCCACCCGGTTCAAGGAAACCGTGATCAAGTCGCAGCAATCCGGCGGCGGCAAAGGCGGCCCGCCGGTCACCGAAACGGAGATCGACTACAAGTACTCCATTTCGTTTGCGGTGGGGTTGTGCGCCGGATTGGTCACGAAGATCGGCCGCGTGTGGGCGGACGGCAACCTGATCGACATTTCGCAATTCACCACCCGATTCTATGCGGGCGACGAAACGCAGACCTTCGATCCGCTGATCGAGGAGATCGAAGGCGCCGGCAACACGCCGGCCTATCGCGGGCTTGCCTACATCGTGTTCGAAGACATGGACCTCACCAATTTCGGCAACCGCATTCCGCAGCTGAATTTCGAGATCATTCGTTCGCTCTCTGCCGGCAATCCCGACGCGCTGGAGAACCGGCTTGGTGGCGTGGCGCTGATTCCTGGCGCCGGCGAATTCGTCTATGCCACGGAAGTCGTCACCGCTGATAACGGCCAGGGCGCCACCACGCCGCAGAACGCGCACAATGCCAGCGGCGTACCGGATTGCACCGCTTCGCTGGATGAGCTGCAGGCGCTGGCGCCGAACTTCGGCGCCGCGTCGCTGGTTGTAGGGTGGTTCGGCGACGATCTGCGCTGCGGCGAAACGAAAATCATGCCGGGCGTGGAAATCGCCAAGAAGGTCACCTATCCCGAAACGTGGAGCGTGGATGGCGTTGCGCGCAACACCGCGCATGTGGTCAGCGGAGTGAATGGCATTCCGTCTTACGGCGGCACGCCGTCGGACCAGAGCGTGGTGGAGGCCATCCAGGATCTGAAAGCGCGTGGGCTTCGTGTGCTGTTCAACCCCTTCCTGTTCCTGGATATCGCCAGCGGCAACGCGCTGGAAGACCCATACACCGGCGAGATCGGCCAGCCGCCTTATCCCTGGCGCGGGCGCATCGTGTGCGATCCCGCGCCGGGCGTGCCCGGCTCGCCGGACAAGACCAGCGCCGCCGCCGATCAGGTCAACGCCTTCTTCGGCAGCGCGAGCATCGGCGACTTCTCCGTCAGCGGAACGACGGTGACGTGGACCGGCGGCGACGACTGGGGCTATCGCCGCATGGTGCTGCATTATGCGCATCTGTGCGCTGCCGCGGGCGGCGTGGACGCGTTCCTCATCGGCTCGGAGTTCCGCGGGCTCAGCCGTGTGCGCGACAGCGCCACGACATATCCGGCGGTCAACGCGTTGAAAGCGCTGGCGGCAGATGTGCGCTCCATTCTCGGAAGTGGCACGAAGATCGGCTACGGCGCCGACTGGAGCGAATACAACAACCACCAGACCGGCGATGCGCCGGGCGCGCTTCTGTTCAACCTCGATCCGCTGTGGAGCGACGCCAACATCGATTTCATCGGCATCGACAATTACATGAGGCTGTCGGACTGGCGCGACGGCACCGCGCATCTCGATTACGACGCGGTGAACGGGCCGACCGACATTCACGATGCCATCTATCTCACCGGCAACATCCGCGGCGGCGAGGATTACGACTGGTATTACGCCAGCGATGCCGACCGCGATGCGCAAACCCGCACCGATATCACCGACGGCATCGGTAAGCCCTGGGTGTTCCGGCAGAAGGACATCTGGGCCTGGTGGAGCAACGCGCACTACGACCGCGCCGACGGCACCGAAAGCGCGTCGCCCACCGCGTGGGTACCGCAATCGAAACCCATCTGGTTCAGCGAGCTTGGCTGTCCGGCGGTGGACAAGGGATCGAACCAGCCGAACGTGTTCTTCGATCCCAAATCGAGCGAAAGCGCCTTGCCGTATTATTCCAACGGCGGACGCGACGATCTCATTCAGCGCCGCTTCCTGGAAGCGCATCTGAAGTTCTGGAGCGATCCCGCCAACAATCCGGCGTCCACAGTTTATTCCGGCGCCATGCTGGATATGGCGAATGTTTATCTGTGGTGCTGGGATGCGCGGCCGTTCCCGTTCTTTCCGGCGTTTGCGAATGTGTGGGGCGATGCCGCCGACTACAATCTCGGCCACTGGCTGAACGGCCGCCTCGGCGCCGTGATGCTGCCCGATCTGGTGACGGCGTTGTGCGCGGATGCGAACTTCAGCGCCATCGATGTCTCGAACATCGATGGCGTGGTCACCGGCTATGCTGTCACGGATACCATGAGCGTGCGCGATGCGGTGCAGCCGCTGTCGGTCGCCCATTTTTTCGACGCGGTGGAAAGCGAAGGTGAAATCAAGTTCGTGGCGCGTGGGCGGCCCAATCCGCTCGCATTAGATGAATCCGATCTGGTCATTCCGGAAGACGGCGAACCGAATTTCGGCTTTTCGCTCACGCGCGCGCAGGAAACCGACCTGCCGACCGAAACGCGCATTGCCTACATCGACGTGGATGCCGACTACCGGCAGGCGATTGCGGAATCGCGGCGACTCACTGGCGAATCCAATCGGGTTACGCCGGCGGCATTGCCCATTGTGATGGATCAGGCGACGGCCATCGGCATCGGCGAGCGGCTGCTGCAGGATGCCTGGACGATGCGCGAGTCGGCGGTTTTCGCGCTGGCGCCGTCGCACCTTGCGCTCGATCCCACCGATGAAGTGCTGCTCACGGCCGGCGGGCGCGCGCGGCGCCTGCGCCTCACGGAAGTGGACGATGCCGGCGCACGATCCATGCAATCTGTGGCCACCGATCCGTCCATCTACGAAGAGATTGTCGGCCCTTCGCGCGCACCAGGGCAGATGCAAAGCTTGTCCGCGCCCGGACGCGCGCTGGCGGCCTTTCTCGATCTGCCGTGGCTCATAGAAGACCAGAAGCCGTGGGACGCGTTCGCCGCCGCGTTCGCGCAGCCCTGGCCGGGCGCGGAGTTGGTATTCCGCAGCGCGACGGATTCCAATTATCAGCTCGACACCACGCTCACCAAAGCGGCAACCATCGGCGAAACCACGGCGGATTTTTTCGCAGGACCAACGTGGCGCTGGGATGCGGTAAACCAATTGACGATCGTTATTTACGACGGCAGTTCGCTCCCATCGCTGGACGATCTGTCGGTTCTCGGCGGCGCCAACGCGCTCGCGGTACAGAACGCCGGTGGCGAATGGGAAGTGCTGCAATTCGCGAACGCCACACTCACCGGCCCAGGCCAATGGACGTTGTCGCGCTTGCTGCGCGGGCAGGGCGGCACGGAGGGCGCAATGCGCGCGCCCGTTGCGGCCGGCGCACGCGTCGTGCTGCTGGATTCCGCTTTGATGCAGCTGGGTTTGTCGCAAGGCGAATACGCGCTGCCGTTCAATTATCTGTACGGCCCACAAGGCAAACCGATTTCCGATCCGGCATATCAAAGCCTTGCGTTGCAATTCAAAGGCATCGGCTTGCGGCCGCTGTCGCCGGTGCAATTGAACGCCGTCTACGACGCCTCCGGCAATCTGTTGCTCTCGTGGCTGCGCCGCGACCGGGATCCATCTTCGGATTCATGGGATCAAGTCGAAATACCTCTTTCGGAATCGAGCGAAGCTTATGACGTGGAAATCCTAGACAGCCTCGGCGCCGTGAAACGCACGTTCAGCTCCGCGTCTTCACCCTCGCTCGTCTACACAGCCGCGCAAATCGCGAGCGACTTTCCATCCGGCCTGCCTTCGCCCTTCCGCTTCACTGTCTACCAACTCTCCTCCACCTTCGGCCGCGGTGTGGGCAAGACGGCAAGCGTCGCGTTCAATTAGCGTGAAGCACTCCCCCTCCCTTTGCGGGAGGGGGCAAGCCGAACATGCGAAGCATGTGAGGATTGGGGGAGGGGTACTGGAATGCCCCCTCCCCCAAATTGCTCTCGCTGCGCTCGCGCAATTCGCCCCCTCCCGCAAGGGGAGGGGGACTGATCACCGAAAAGGAACCACACCATGTCCGACACCACGCCGCGCGTGGCGTTGCCGCTGCTTGCGGCGGCGCAAGCGCAGAAGCACGTCACCCACAACGAAGCGCTGCTGGAACTCGATGCGCTCGTCGCGCCCGTCATCCTGGATCGCGGTCTCAGCACGCCGCCATCGTCGCCCAGCGATGGCGATACCTATCTGGTGAAAGCCACCGGCACGGCTGCATGGACAGGCCAGGATGGCAAGCTTGCCTATGCCATCGATGGCGGCTGGCGATTCTATGCGCCGTTCGAAGGCCTTACGGCTTACGTTGCCGACGAGGCGAAGCTCATTTTCTACAACGGTTCGGCATGGGTAGATTTCGTCAGTGCGGTGCCCCTTCAGAACGCGCCGATGCTCGGCATCAATGCTACGGCCGATGCCACCAACAAACTTACCGTGGCGAGCGCCGCGGTGCTGTTCAACAACATCGGCGCCGGCGTGCAGGCGAAGCTGAACAAAAATGCGAGCGGCGACACCGCCTCGCTTCTCTATCAAACCAATTTTTCCGGACACGCGGAAATCGGCCTAACCGGCGACGACAATTTCCATTTCAAGGTCTCACCGGACGGCAGCACTTTTTATGAGGCCCTCATCCTCAATCGCAACACCGGCAGTCTGCTGTTGAAGCACGTCGACATCAGCAGCGCGACCACCTTGGGCGCCACACATCTCGGCCGCCTTGTGCGCGCTGACGCAAGCGGCGGCGCCTTCAATATCGCGCTGCCGGTGAGCGCCGATGCCGACGATTGGGTGATCGTGCGCAAAAAGGATTCAAGCGCGAACCGCGTCACGTTGAAGGACAATGCGGGCAACGATGTCGCGTGGCTCACATCGCAACATGACGAAGCGATGTTTGCCTTCTGGGACGGCGTGTGGAATCCGGTGCGCTGGAACATCGCGCCGCTCCATCAGGTGTTCACCGCCAGCGGCACCTGGACCAAGCCGCCGCTGATGAGCCGCATCGAATTGTTTCTGGCCGGTGGGGGAGGCGGCGGCGGCAGCGGGCGACGCGGTGCGGCAGGTTCGGCGCGCGCCGGCGGTGTTGGCGGCGTCGCCGGCAACATTCTGGTCGCGAAGCTGGCAGCCGCAGATCTCGGCTCTTCATGTAGCGTCACCGTTGGCGCCGGCGGTGCCGGCGCCGTGGCCCAAACCGTCAACGACAGCAACGGAAACTCGGGTGGCAACGGCGGCAACACCAGCTGGACCAATCTCGCCGGAACGCTGAGCGCGCGCGGCGGCAGCGGTGGGGCGGGCGGAACGGCCGCGGCCGCAACGGGGGGATCGAATTCCGGCCTCACCGCCTTCTATGGGTTCTCGCAAGCTGGATCGTCGAGCGTGACGGCTGCGGGCGGCAGCGCCAGCACAAGTTCCTCGGGCGCAGGCAGCGGCGGCGCAGGCGGCGGGATCAGCACCGCCGATGCGGCGCAAAGTGGCGGGTTGGGTGGCGGCGGAAGTCTTCTCTGCGGCGCCAATCTTGCGGGTGGAAGTGCGGGCACGGCCGGCGGGAACGGCGGCAATGGCGCCGACACCAGTCAGAATTCGAGCGGGGCGCTGACGATTGTCCAGCCTGGCGGATCGGGCGGCGGCGGCGGGGCCGGATCGGCATCGGCTGCGGCCGGCCAGGGTGGAAATGGCGGTGCGCCGTGCGGCGGCGGTGGGGGAGGCGGCGCTTCGGCGAACGGCAACAATTCGGGTGCCGGCGGAGATGGCGGCCGCGGCGAAGCGCGCGTGACGACCTTCTTTTGAGATTTGACATTCCCTCTCCCCCAAAAGGGGGAGAGGGGAATTCGATAAGGGCCAGCCATCATGCTTCTCACTCACTGGTCGCGCGTGGAATGGGATTCCGCGCGCTGGCCGCATTTCACGCCGCGTGAACTCGCCTGCCATTGCTGCGGTGAGATGTGCGCGTGGTCCGAGGCGCTCGACGCCATCGAACGGCTGCGCAGCGCAATGAATGCGCCGCTTGTCATCGATTCCGGCCATCGCTGCGCGTTGCACAACGCTCGCGTCGGCGGCGCGCCCAAGTCGCTGCATAAGCAGCTTGCCTTCGACGTGTCGCTTGCCGCGCACGATCCGGCGCAGTTGGAGCGCGCCGCGCATGCGAGCGGGTTTCGCGGCTTTGGCTATGGGCAAACCTTTCTTCACCTCGATACGCGGGTAGCGCCCGCGCGCTGGTTCTATGGCAACAGGAGCAAATCGAAATGGGCATCCCTGGGCATCTTCTAGATTGCGGGACTTCGGCGGGCGCCGGTGGCGTCCTCGGGCTTGTCGGCAATGTCGCCACCAGGACGATCGGCTATCTCGAGTCGAAGCACGCGTTCTTCCGGAAGCAGGCAGAATGGGCGCACGAGACGGAGCTGTTGCAGCTGCAATCGCAATGGCCGCATCCGGAAAGTGAATCGGAAGCGGCGCTTGTGCTCACCTTTATGGGTTCTCCCCCCGTTTACGGGGAGAGTACCGCCGAAGGCGGGGAGGGGGGCGGAAGCTCCCGCCCCCTCCACTCAGCTTCGCATCGTCTCCTTCCCCCTCTTTGCGGGGAAGGAACCAAATGGGTTGAAGCGGTGCGCGCGCTGGTGCGGCCGGTCCTGACATTGGGTTTGTCGGCCGTGCTCGCCGCGGCGTTCTTTTCCATGGCGTCCGGCGATACCGCGCGCGCCGCTGTGGCCGACACGTTGATCTTTGTAACGACCACCGCAATCGTATGGTGGTTCGGCGATCGCGCACCCTCGCGGAAACGCTGACATGGCATCGCGCATGGACTATGTTGATGCGGCGCTGGATGCGCTCGCAACCGTCATGCCGAACGAGCTGCCGATCCGGATCGTGCTGCGCGAAATGCTGGTCGTGATCTGCTTCGGCTGGATCAACGATCGCGATCCCTCGCAGGCCGATTTGCGACATCTTCAGCAGGCGCTGGAGAAAGCCGTTGGTGCCGCCGCTTAGGCCAATCGCCACGGCGCGAATTGCGAAATTCGCAATTTCGTAATATACTTTCGATGTCTAGGAGGGTTGAAAGGCCCATGGCTCTAATGCGATTGCGCCGGGCGGCGCAGCTTACGCTTCCTGCTGAAATTCGCAGGGCTCTGCATGTGCACGATGGCGACTATCTGGAGGCGAAAGTCGTCAAAAACGGGGTGTTGCTCAAACCCGTCGCCATCACCGACCGTCAAAAGGCCTGGAAAAACATCGAGAATGCCGCCGGCCGCGTACGCGACCTGAGGCCGACCGGCGATCCCCGGGCCGATGAGGAATGGATTGCAGGCGAGGTGAAGCGGGCCCGCCGTGAGCGCGGTTAGAATTGTGCTGGACACCGCGGTACTCGTCAGCCGATTCCTGAATCCGGTGCCCGGCGGCGCCGCTTTCGATCTCTTGCAGATGTTGCGCAGCGGGAACTTCGAAATCGTTGTCTCTGGGGAAATTCTGGAGGAAGTGCAAAGCGCTCTTTTGCGTAAGCGCATCCGGCGGCGCTACCGTTTCGAAGACTCAGACCTCGATGAGTATTGCGAGGCTTTGAAGCAAATCGCGACGGTACTCCAACCTGAGAGGCGCATCGTTGCATCCCGCGATCCGGGGGACGACATGGTTCTGGACTGCGCGGTTGCGGCAGGCGCCGGTTACCTTGTGACGAGGGACGAAGATTTGTTGTCACTGAAAAATATCGAAGGCACGGAGATCGTCACGCCTGAGAACCTTCTCGGCCTTATTCGCATGCAAGGGAAAACATGAACGTCAGTGAAGCGCTTGCGAGCCGGAAATGTATCCGCGCCTTCCGGCCGGACCCTGTGCCGGGGGAAACGGTGAAGGAAATTCTCACGCTGGCGGCGCGCGCGCCGTCCGGCGGCAACCTGCAGCCGTGGAAAGCCTATGTGCTGATCGGCGGGGCCCGCGACGAATTGGTGCGGCGCGTGGCGAGAGCGCGCGAAACCAATCCGATGGGCGAGCGTCCCGAATATCACATCTATCCGCTCGAACTCACCGAACCCTACCGTACGCGCCGCTTTCGCATCGGCGAAGCGATGTACGCCACGATGGGAATTCCGCGCGAGGACAAGCGGGCGCGGCTCGCTTTCTTTTCGCGCAATTGGGAATTCTTCGGCGCGCCGGTCGGCATGATCTTCACCATCGAGCGCCAGATGCAGCAGGGACAATGGGCCGACCTCGGCATGTTCCTGCAATCGATCATGCTCTTGGCGCGCGAGCATGGGCTTCACACCTGTCCGCAGGAAGCCTGGGCGGTATGGCACCGCGTGATCCGCGAATACCTGCATGTGCCGGAGAGCGAGATGATCTTCTGCGGCATGGCGCTGGGCTACGCCGATGAATCCGCGCCGGTAAATTCTCTCGTCAGCGAGCGCGCCCCGCTGGAAGAGTTCACGGTTATTCAGGAGAATCCCTAGCGCAAAAGAAAGAAGCCGCCGGCTGACTCGAGCCTGCGGCTTCCCTACCCCGACGGCGTTGTGTCCCGCTAAATCGAGACAGTCCGACAAGCCCAAGGACACCACAGGCAGGGCCCGAATTCTTGCGCTGCGGCGACAAGATTGTACTAGAATGCCAGCGGCCGCCCTTTTCCAAAGGCCGCGCAATGCTGAAGCAGACCGATGACTTTAGCCCCAGGGGCTTTCATGCCGCTTCCTTCCCGGAAGCGCAGCGGTTTGGCGCCTGGCAACACGTGGTCAACGATTGGCTGTTGGCTGCCGAGATGCGCCAGACCGGCGACGGAATCTACCGCGGATCGGCGCTGCTGCGCGTTCTGCCGGAACTGCGATTCGGATGGGGCGCGCTCGATGGCACAGTCGGCAAGCGCACCCGCAGCATCGTTTCCAACGACAATGACGACCTCCTTCTGTTCGTGAATTGCGGCGCTGCCTTCAGTGCTTTGCATGGCAGCCGCGAGGTGGAGGTCGGACCGGGCGGCGGCTATCTCGGGTCCTGTGCCGATCCGGACGTTTACCGCTGGCCGGAAGGCATGAAGCTCATCGCGCTTCGCGTGGCGAACGCCGCGATCGCGTCGCTCGTTCGGAATGTTCACGGCCGTACCGGTTGTGCAATTCCGGCGAACAATCAGGGCCTGCGCCTTCTGGTCCGATATCTGCGGCTGTTCGATGAAACCGAGCCGCTCGACGAGGAAGCGGCGCGGGCGCTGGCCACGCGGCACATTCACGACTTGCTTGCGTTGACGCTTGGCGGCAGCGGCGATGCCTGCGAATTCGCCGAAATGCGGAGCGGCCGTGCCGCGCGCCTGAAGGCGATGAAGGCCTTTATCGAGACGCATCTCGATCAGAACGAACTGTCGCCGGCCACGCTCGCGCGTGTCTTTCAGGTCGCGCCGAGGACCGTGCAGCGACTGTTCGAGATGGATGGCACGAGCTTCACGGAATTCGTGCTGGAACGGCGCTTGGCGCAGGCCTATGCGGCGCTTGGCAATGGAAACGGCGGCCGGCAGAGTATCGGCGAAATTGCATTCGCCGCAGGCTTCAACAACATCTCCTATTTCAACCGGCGGTTTCGCGCCCGCTATGGCGCCACGCCGTCCGACATCCGCCACGCACGCCGCGGCTGACCCTATCCTAGGGCGTCAACTCGAACACCGTTCCGGCTTTCGATGTCGCGTCGCCGCCGGCAGCGGTGATGCCGAACAGGTTGCCTTGCGAATCGAGAATCGGCGGAGCATCCGGCGCGCCGCCATCGCGGCATGAAGGCTTGCTGCAGAAGGAATAGAGCACCGTACCCTTCCACCCATTGGCGCCATTGTGCAGGCGGAAAACCGAGCCGCTGTTGTTGGCGCCGCCGTCCTGCAGCGTACCATACAAGTCGCCGGTGCTGTCGAGGGCCAACCCCTCACCGGTTTCTCCCGCGCTGCACGGCGCGCAGAAACTGTAGAGAACCTTGTACGTGTAGCCGCTGCTGCCGTGTTGCAGTTGAAAAACCGCTCCGCCGACGCCGGCTCCGCCTTCGATCGTTGCCCCGTACACATTGCCGCTTCCATCGATCACGGGCCGCGAGATCATGCCGCCGCTGTCGGCACAGTTTGGTTCCGAGCAGAAGATGTGCAGCACGGTTTGCTTCCACGTGTCGTGCGCCAGCTTGTAGAAAAGGCCCGCATTGTTCGCCGCGCCATCCCGCGTGCCGCCGTAGAGATTGCCGGCACTGTCCGCCGCCAAACCCGCAGGGAAAGCGGAATTCTGGAAGTTGTGAACGATGTTCAAATTCCACAACGAGCCGTCGCTGACCAGCCGGAAGGCAGTGCCGTGCGCGTACTTGCCTCCATTCGCAGTTGTTCCGAACAATGGCGAGAATTCATCCCACGGCGCGCCGCTCGATTGGCCAACATAGGTGAGGCCGGCGGCGGGGTTGCGACCGTCCTTGCTGTTGTTGATCCCGCCGGAGAAATTGTAGATGACCGTTTCAATCCAGCCGCTGGCGGATTTGTGCAGTTGGAAAATGCCGCCCTGGCTGAAGGCGCCGCCGGCCCAGGTGGTGCCGTAAAGATTGCCATCCTTGTCGACAATGAGATCCGACAGCGGGTCGTCGCCGTCGGCGCAGCCGTCCTTGGCGCAGAAATCGTAAATGACGTTGTACTTCCAGCTTCCGTCCTGCTTGTGGGTCAATTCGTAGACGAGTCCGCCGATGCCGCGGTGGACATTCGCGCCGCCGCGCGAAGCGGTGCCGAAGAAGTGCCGCTTGTCGGCCATCAGCAAGGCGGCCCGCGGTGACGCACCGCTCAAGCAACCGGACTGCTTGCAGAATGTGTGAATCGTATCGAGCGTCGCGCTTGAGGCGATGCCGATGGATGCTGCGCCGAGCGCGAGTACAAATGCGGCACCGGCCAATTCCGTGACGATCTTGAAACGCAAACGCATGCCCGATCCTCCCGACAAAGGCCCCAGCCCTGTTGGCGGACAGCTATTCCTTTCACGGATAATCGTAGCCGTCTTGCACGCGCGCGACATCCTTGTACCAGCGTGTCACCGATCCCTGCGCCACAAAATCAGGCAGAACACTTCGACTGCTTTTCGCGCCGGCGCATACAACATCTTGTGTGCCGGCGAACGCAGAAAACCCGCGGAATGCGTTTGCACCCCGCGGGCTCGCGGGTGACGACCGATTGCGTCGAGCGAACCTCCTCAAGGATCCAGTTCGAACGCGGTGCCGTAGTCGCCGTGTGCGCCGCCGGCCGATGTCGTGCCGTAGAGACGACCCTTCTTGCCAAGGATTAGTGGCGCAGTGGGTCCCCCGCCGTCACCGCAATTCTGCACGCTGCAGAAATCGTAGAGCACGGTTTCATTCCAGCCACCGGAGTGCGTCAGGTTGAACACGGTCCCCCCAGTGCCGGCGCCGCCGCCATAAGTGGTGCCGAACAGGTCGCCGCTGTTGTTCATGATCAATCCGGCGCTGGGGATCTCGCCATCCTTGCACTTCTTCAGCGAGCAGAAGTCGTAGATCACCTTGTAGGGGCCGCCCGGCGGCCGCCGGAAGGCGCCGCCGCACCCGCCGCTCCGCTTGCAGTGAGCCCCGGAACCGCCTTGCGAAACGGTCCCAAAGACGTTGCCGGCCGCATCCATCAGCGGCCGCCCGACGCCGCCATTGCCGTCCGCGCAATTCGTTTCCGCGCAGAAATTGTGCAGCACGACTTCCGTCCAGGTACCGGCTTCGAGCCTGTAGAGCATCCCGCCGTGATATTTGCCGCCGTACAATGTCATCCCAACCAGATTGCCGGACGGGTCCACGAGCAGCGGACCAGGCGCCGTATTGGATCCCTCGTGATTGAAATTGTGGATGACGGTGTGCGTCCAGCCGGAGCCGCCGGGCGCCAGCTCGTACACGGTCCCAATATTGTGAGTGCCGCCGAAGTCGGTCGTGCCAAACAGCGGCGAAGATTTGTCCCACGGGGCGCCGGCCGCCTGTCCGGCGTAAGCAAGACCGACATTCGGCAGGTTGCCGTCGACGCAATCGGTATCGGCGCAAAACGAGTGAAGCACGCTGAGGCTCCAGCCGTTGGTTTCGTGGGTCAGCCCGAATACGACACCGGCGCCGTTCGCGCCGCCACTGCCGGTCGTTCCGTAGAGACTCCCGTCGGTGTCTAGTATGAGCTCGGCGTTCTCCGGAAAGCCGCCGTCGGAACAGTTCGTCCGCGCGCAGAAATTATGCAGAATGTATTCCTTGTAGGTGTTGTGGCCATTGGGAACGAGCTTGAAGATGAGGCCGCTGTTGTATTTGCCGCCCTTCTCGGTCGTTCCATACAGATTTCCGGCGTCATCCTGCACGAGGCCTGCGTGCGGCGTGTCGCCGTCGCCGCAATTGCTCGTTTCGGTGCAGAAGGAATGCAGCGTGTTGAGCGTGTAGGCGGATGCGCTGTCGAGCGGCGCGACCGCGAATGCAAGCGCCGCGGCAGCGATCGCCAGGTTCATTGGACGGTGCCGATTTGAATACGATACGGAACGCATGAAACCTCCTCAGAGACATTGTCTGTCCCCAGGCCCGGCCGGGAGCGTAGAGGTCAACGCCGTGCAGTGCTTGCGCCCGCGCGACAGATTTGTACCTGGACGCCAGGCCTGCCCCGGAGGTGGGTTTCGCGAAGCTTGCAGAGGCGCGGCAGATGAATTGGCAAGAGCAAAAACCCGCGGCGGTTTCCCGTCGCGGGTCTCTGGCTTGTCCGCGGATCGCGTGGAGGGGCGTTACCGCGTCCGCGGCAAGTTTCGGCTAGAGACGGAAGCTGATGCCGATGAACGCGCCGGTGCGCGGGTTCACCCGGCAGAACGCCGTCCGGCCGAAGCGGTTGACGCACTTCACGACGTAATAGCCGCGATACATGTATGGCGCGCCGATCACGCGGATGTTCCGTGCACGCACCACTTCCAGCACCCGGCCGCGGTCGATGTAGCGGGCCGCCACGGCGCGGTTCGGCGCGATGATGGTCTTGTGCTTTTTCTCGATGATGACGGCGGCGTTGGAAACGGTGCTCACCACCATGGCGAGCGCGCCAATGGCGCCGGCGATGAATGTGCTTCTCATGATCCAATCTCCTTTTCCATTTCCTCAGCCCACGTATTGGCCGAGCGATGGGCGGGAGATTGGCAGCGCCGCCCTGAACGCATTCTGGGCGGCGGCAAAATTCTCGGTTCAGGTACGTGAAGCGGAGATGAACGGGGGCGCCAGTCAATGAGGCGACCTTGGTCGCATTATTGTTTGCGCCCCGTGCAAGGTGACGGAATTGCGCAATTCCCCTATAGATGCGTCAGCGGACAGAGTTTGGCATTGTCATGAAGCCCATTGGAAGACTCGCAAGGCGGATCGCAGGGATCACCTTGCTTATTGGGCTCTGTGCAGCTGGATGGGCAGCCCCGGCTCTCACTGAGACATTCACCGAGTTTGAGGTGCCGGGCGCCACGAACACGTTTGCTGTTTCGATCAATGATCGAGGCGAGGTAACCGGGTTCGCGAAATTTTCGAAATCCATAGACCATGGGTTCATCCGGTTACCTGATGGCATGCTGACATCATTCGATGCGCCGGGCGCGCGGCAAACGTGGCCAGCTCAGATTAACGGGGATGGCTACATAGCCGGAACTTATTGGAAGCGCGAGGGTGGCCGACCGCATGGTTTCGTGCGCTCCCCCGATGGAGCCATGAGCACAATCGATGCTCCGCAATCCCAGCGCACCTATGTGCGCGGTATGAATGCCACCGGAGTTGTTATCGGCGAATGTGTCGATTCGATAACCCATGGCTTCTTACGGGAGCCAGATGGGTCGATAGTCAAGTTCGATGTTCCGGGAGCCGAGTCCACGCAACCGGCGAGCATCAACAAGTTGGGCGCGATCACTGGAAGTTGGGGCGATGGGTTCACGAGTCACGGATTTATAAGAAAGCCCGACGGCAGCATTCTTCAATTCGATGTGCCCCGAGCTTCGGGTACCGCGCCAACAACTATCGACAACGCGGGAAGAATTGCCGGCTATTTTGAGAGGGGTCACGGACAAGGGGTATTTGTTCGCCAGCCAAACGGGAAGATTGTGAGGTTTTCTGTGCCCAACAGCAAAAGCGCAGACGCGTTTGACCTGACGGTTGGCAAAGATGGAACATCCATCCTGGTTGGGAGCGCCTGGGATACTGTGCCCCACTATTTTGGGTTCCTGCACACCCGTCGAGGAAATGTGGCGACCTTCGAAGCCCCGGGTTCTGGTACCGGACCGGCCCAAGGCACCTGGGGGTTGGCCATAAACGCGCACAAGGTTGTCGCTGGATATTACATCGATACCAGCAACATCTCTCGCGCATTCATTCGTGTGCCCTAGATTTCGGTCCGTGGCGGAACAATCGGGACCCTCTGCCAGATTTTAGCTGAGGTCTGTCGTACGAAAGCGCGAGGATGACGGGCACTCTATGCACAAAAATTCCCGGTTCAGCTTGATGAAGCGCAGGTGAACGGCGGACGCAAGGCGCTGCTCGCGCTACTCCTTCAGTTTGAACACCGTGCCGTAGCCCAGTCCGCCACCGAAGGCAGCGCCATACAGGTTGTGCCGGTGCACCGTCAGCCCTGCAAAGGGATTGCCGCCGTCACTTCCGCCGGTAAAGGCGTAAAGCAGCGTTTCCGAACCGCCGATCTTGAATTTGAAAACCGTGCCGCAGCCGGCGGTCGGGCACAACGTGCCTCCACCGCCCTCCCTGGTGGTGCCATAAAGGTTGCCTGGCGCACCCTCGACAAGCGCGGCGTATGGTTGGGAACCGTCGCTGCCGCCAGCGAATGAATACACGACGGACTCGTTGCCGTTGGGTGTCACGCGATAAATCGTGCCGCAACCCAGTCCACCGCAACCCTCGCCGCCGCCCGTTGTCGTCGTGCCGTAGAAATTGCCGTCCGACGCCAGCAGCAAACCGCTGATCGGCCGGCTGCCGTCGCTGCCGGTGCACGGGAACTCATGCAGCACCTTGAACTTGCCCTTCGCCGACAGCGTGAACACCGTTCCGCAGCCATCGGCGCCGCCCGCCCATGTTGTGCCGAACAGCGCGCCGTGCGGTCCGCGAACGAGCGTTGCGTAAGGATTCTGGCCCTTCGCGACGTCGAAGGAATAAAGCAGGGATTCCTGATTGCCGTTTTCAATCTCGAAGATTGCCCCCGCATCGCCTGTGCCGCCAAGAACGGTTGTGCCGAACAATTTTCCGTTCTTGAAGAAGAGTGCCGAGCGGGGCATCGCCCCATCGTCCGGTGATCCGGAAAAATCGTGGACGACATGGAATGGGCCGCCAATGGGAAGCGCGAAGACGGTTCCATGCGTGCTCTGCGTCTCCGATGCAGTGCCGTAGAGCGTGTTGTCTTTCAGAAGCAGCGTGCTGTACGGCAACGAGCCGTCCGTCTCGCCAGTGAAGTAGTAAAGCACCGCTTCGGTGCCGTCCGGCTCAAGCAGATAAACAGTTCCGCAACCGGTGAAGACCAGCGTGCAACCGCCGCCATGCACGGTGGTGCCGAAAAGATTTCCGCTTCGGTCGAAGGTCGGGGCGGCGGCAGGGTTCACCCCATCTGTCGGATCGCCCTTGAAGGCGTAGAGAACTTTGAACCCCTTGGCCGATGCGTCCAAACTTGGCGCGGCGAGAACGATGCCGAGCAGCAGCACCGCCTTGAGCGACGCTTTCAATCCGTAGGCCATGATGGTGTCCCCCGACGTCCCCGACGCAGATTGCCACATCCTGTCTCCATTGCAATCCTGTGGACAGCCGGAAGCAATGGCGCAGAGTGAAAGCCTGTGGTTTCGCGGGCTGCCGGCTGCCCCTCGGCCGATTCTTCCGCGTCTTTCGATGGCAATGGAGGGACGCTACGTTATGGGCTGGCTGGCGATCGGGGGCACGCATGCTGCACGCAAGAATTCAACTCTTCTCTGCAGGTTTTGGGACTCTGTTGCTGTTGGGCGCTTCCACCGGAGGTGCGTTGGCGGCGCCCCAATTTGTCAGCCTCTACAGTTTTTGCCCCGGCGGTGGACAATGCGTTGATGGCGCCTTTCCCGTCACCGGATTGAGTCTGGATTCACGCGGCAACCTCTTCGGTGTCACCAGTTCCGGCGGCACCAGCAGCGCCGGCGAGATCTTCGAGTTGGTTCGCTCGAAAAGCGCCTACACCTTTCAGCCGCTGCACAGCCTGGGCAGCGGCGAGGGACAGGATCTCGTTACGCCGCTTGTCGTGGACGTGAATGGCAATCTTTACGGCACTGCAGAGGCCGGCGGCGCGCATGGTGCGGGAACGGCCTTCGAGCTTTCACCTGACGTGACGGGCACCGTGTGGACCTTTCACGTGCTCTACAATTTCTGCAACCAGGGCGGCAGCGCCTGCACGGACGGAATGACTCCGCTATCGCGCCTCACCTACGCCGGCGCATCCGATGGCGCGCTCTACGATGGGACGTCGCCGTTGTTCGGCACCACCGAGTCAGGCGGCAACAATTCCGGCGGCACGGTATTTCGCCTCACCCTCAGCGGCGGCCAATGGAGCGAGAAAGTCCTCTACCATTTCTGTCCGGTGCCCGGATGCCAGGACGGCGAAGCGCCGGAAGGCGACCTCGCCATCGACTCCGCCGGCACATTGTACGGCACCGCCAGCGCGGGCGGCGTCAATTCGCAGGGCGTGCTCTATCGGCTGGACACGAACACAAACATCCAAACGGTGCTGCACCGCTTCTGCAAGACATTGCAATGTCCGGACGGCGCCGATCCCTTTGCCGGCGTGGATTTCGCGATTCCCGGAATCCTGATCGGAACGACGAAAGACGGCGGCAAAAACGGCAAGGGAATCGCGTACAGCTACGAGATTGGCGGCAAGCAGGGAATTATCTATCCCTTCTGCAACGAGCCCAATTGCACCGACGGATTCAATCCGGCCGGTCCTCCGATCTTCTTCGACAACAAGTTCATTATCGGTGTCGTGCACGGCGCCGGGGATTCGTTCGGCACGGGGATCGTGTACGCCATCCATGGGCGCAAAAAGGAAAAGCAGCTGCACATCTTCTGCCTGCAATTGGGCTGTGTGGACGGCACCAATCCGCAGGGCGGGCTGGTGGCGTTCCGGAATCATGTTTTCGGCACGACACAGAGCGGCGGAAAATTCGGCTCCGGCACGGTTTATGAAATCAGGCCCTGATCGCCAAAGAAATCCACGTATCTTGTCTGTTCTGAGTTATACTGGTCCCTCTCTTGGGGACTTCACCATGTTGAGTGCAAGGTTCGTTTTTTCTTCTCTGGCGACCTTTATTTTCGCCTTTTCAGTTTCCCAACAGGCTGCGCTGGCGACTGTCAAGATATCGGCCAAGCCAACGCAGAACATGAGCTGCTCTTCTGGTGTCTGTTCCCCGACAGGCAAGAACGCTGTGCTGAATGTCACCGACCTCACGGGCATGCTGGCGAGCGGCGACGCGACGGTTAAAAGCGATAGCCTTGCGCAGGATATCGAGATCGATGCGCCGCTGGGCTGGACGAGCAGCAATCGACTCACCCTGGATTCTCATCGCTCCATCACGTTCAACCGCCCCGTATCCGTGACAGGCACGGGCGCGATAACGATTTTTACTAACCATGCGGGATCGGGCGGAGATTTCCGCTTTCTTAGAAACGGCCATATCCGCTTCCGGGACTTGACCAGCGATCTGATCATCAATGGCGATCGCTATGCGCTTGTTGCCCACTTGCGAGGCATCATCAGATTCGGACCTTTCGTGGCTCTGGCGAGAAGGATCGATCTGCGAAACCTGGTCTACACATCCTCCCCGGTGCAAAATTGCTGTGCCGTGTTGGAAGGGCTGGGCAACACAATCTCCAATCTGACCGTTCATGCGGCTGGCTGCGGTGGGTTGATGTGTAATCTGCAAGGCACCGTTCGTGATCTTGGGTTGGTTTCTGTGGATATTGCGGTCGGAGACACAACTTCCGCAGGAGCGATTGCAGGGCAAGATCAATTGGGAGCAGTTATCGCGAACTCCTATGCGACTGGTCAGGTTTCGGTAGGGTCGCATGGAGGAGCTGGTGGATTGATCGGTGCTTCTGTCGGACTGATCAGCCATTCCTATGCAGCCGTCACGGTAACCGGTGGCGACGATAGTGATGTTGGTGGACTCGTCGGAGCTGCCAATCGTGGAAATGGTTTTGGTTCGATCGATCAGAGCTATGCGACCGGTATCGTTTCGGGCGGCAATGGCGCCCTGGTTGGCGGGCTCGCCGGGCTGAACAACGGCGCGATGATTTCCAATTCCTACGCCATGGGTTCCGTCAGCGGAACCGCGGGAGCGAACGTCGGCGGCCTGATTGGACTCAACGAAAACAACAACGGCTCCGAGTTCGTTTACAGCAACTACGCGACAGGCGCTGTCAGCGGTGGGCAGGCTGTGCGCCTGGGAGGTCTCATCGGCCTCGACAAATCGAACGCCAGCATCGCCAATACGTATTGGGACCTCGACACCAGCGGCATCGGCAATCCCCATCAGGGCGCGGGCAACATCCCCGACGATCCCGGCATTACGGGGCTCACCGATGCACAGTTGAAATCCGGTCTGCCGCCGGGCTTCAGTGGAAAACTCTGGAAGCAGAATCCGAACATCAACAGCGGCTATCCCTACCTGACCTTCAACCCGCCGCAGTGAAACTACATCCCGGTCGCCGATAGAAAACCCGCGGAACCTTTCGGTCCCGCGGGTTCTCGCTTGATGGCGCGGCGCGTTCCGCGTGGAGGGGCTTACCGCGTACCGCGCTGCCACAAGCTGGTCGTGGCGCGAGAATGCGCGGGCCCTTCTGAACGCACTCTGGACACCATATTCATCCGTGGTTCATCGCCCCAGCCTTAAGAGAAACCCATGTGGCGGCGGCTCGTTCTTTGCGCTTGTTCAGCGCTCCTGCTGGCCATATCGCCGGCATCGGCGCAGGGACGCTTTGTGCATCCAGGCGGGGTGGTTCCGCTGGATCGGATCTTGCCGCACATCCGCAGCGCGCACCCGGGCAGCTTTTCGGATGTGGACGGCCCGTTTGCCGATCCCGCGGGGCGGCTGCACTACCGCATCAAGTGGCTGACCCCGGACGGCCGCGTGATGTGGCTCGATGCCGATGCGCGCACCGGGCGGATTCTGGGGGTCAATCACGGCTGGGGCGGCTATGGTCCGTACCCGCGCGGTTTTTATCCGCGGCTGCCGGGAATGCCGGAAGGCCCGCCGCCGCGGTACTTCCGGCCAAGAGCCGGTTGGGGACCTGAATGGCGTGGTCCGCGCGGCGGCGGACATTTTGGGCTGGGGGGTATGCACATGGGTGGCGGTCACAGGCCGAGGGGTAGATAGACAATGCGAGTGCTGGTGGTGGAAGACGACAAGGATCTGCAGCGCCTGCTGCGCACGGCGCTCAGCGATGCGGGCTATGTGGTCGATGCGGCGAGCGACGGCGAGGAAGGGCACTTCCTGGGCGATACCGAACCGTACGATGTCGTGATTTTGGATCTCGGCCTGCCGAAAATGGACGGCGTGCGCGTGCTGGAATCCTGGCGCAAGAGCGGAAAGAAGATGCCGGTGCTGATCCTGACCGCGCGCGACCGCTGGAGCGACAAGGTGGCGGGGTTTGACGCCGGCGCCGACGATTATCTGGCGAAGCCTTTCTACACCGAGGAATTGCTGGCGCGGGTGCGCGCGCTGCTGCGGCGCGCCGCGGGTATCGCCACGTCCGAAATCGAGATCGGCCCATTGCGGCTCGACACGCGCTCCTCGCGCGTCACGCTGAACGGCAATCCGGTCAAGCTTACCTCGCTGGAATACCGGCTGCTCGCCTATTTGGCGCATCACCGCGGTCGCGTTGTGTCGCGCACCGAATTGGTGGAGCATCTCTACGACCAGGATTTCGATCGCGACTCCAATACGATAGAGGTGTTCGTCGGGCGTCTGCGCAAGAAGCTCGATCCCAATCTGATTCAGACGGTGCGCGGCCTTGGCTATTGCCTCGAAGTTCCGGACATGGCTCGCAGCGAAGCGCGCGCCAAGGCTTAGGCCGCAAGCATGTTTGATTCTGGAGCGCCCGCAGCGGCTAGTGCAGTGGTATTCCCACCCTCCCTTGAGGGAGGGTCGGAATTTGCGAGCGGATGCGAAGCAAATTTCGGGGAGGGGCGAGTCACCCACTGTGGCATAAACCCCTCCCCGAAAATCGTCCGCTACGCGTCAGATTTTTCGACCCTCCCTCAAGGGGAGGGTGGCGGTGGACCGCCCGTCATGCATCGGCATGTATGGGTACCTCCCGGACGCGGATGCGGCCATGCTCCCGATTTCGCGGCTTAGGTTTAACAACAATTTCGACGTCCTTCCCCAACCGCGTCAGAAGCCGCATCAAACGCTCGCTTGAGAAATTCTCCAATCGCCCGTTGAAAAGGGCAGAAACTTTCGGCTGATCGATATCCATCATTTTCGCGGCGGCCGATTGCGTCAGCCGGCGGCCTTTTACGATGTGACGAATCTGGCTCGCCAGCTGCGCCTTGGTCAGTTCCTCCTCGGGTGCATCGAAGCCCAGATCGGCGAATACATTGCCGCTGCCAGCAATCGCGGGTGTGTGTTTCTTTACGAGCTTAGCCATTGTTCATGGTAACCCAGCGAACCGGCTTTGGCGGCTTTTCATCCCTCATTCATGTACCGTCCGTATATGCCTGTTCTGGCATGCTTGCAAATGCAATTGTTGGATGCAAGTACGGAACAAGGATCTCCGACCGATCCAATCCGATTCGAACGGTGCGCGGCCGTGGGCATAGCCTCGAAGTTCCGGACATGGCTCGCAGCGAAGCGCGCGCCAAGGCTTAATTCTCTCTTCGGCCGGCTGATCGCCGCCGCGGCGGTGTGGACGCTGCTTGCGCTTGCCGTTGGCGGCGCGGTGCTGTCAGGGATCTTTCGCGCCTCGGTTCAGACGGATTTCGACTCGCGTTTGCAATTCGATCTCGATGGGTTGATTGCCGCCGCCGAGCCGGATTCCAGCGGGCGCGTTTCGCTGCACGAGCGATTTTCCGATCCGCGCTTCGAGCGCGTCTATTCCGGCTGGTATTGGCAGATCGTGCCCGAGCAGCCGAAGGGCGATATCCGCATCTCGCGCTCGCTGTGGGACAAGGCGATCCGCCTCACCGATTTCCGCATGCGCAACAACATCGCCTGGGGCCATGGTGTGGGGCCGGAAGACCAGCAGGTGCGCGTGGTTGCGCGACGCATCGAATTTCCCATCACAGCCACGCCGCAGAAAGGGGATGTGCGCATCTATACGTTTCTCGTTGCCGGCAATGTGTCCGAAGTCGAGAGCGAGGTTTCCAGTTTCAACACCATGCTGATCTGGTCGTTTGCGATTTTCGGTTTGGGCCTGATCGCCGCCATCGTGCTGCAGGTGCGGATCGGATTGCTGCCGCTGCGGCGATTGAGTGCCGAACTCACGCGCGTGCGCGAAGGCGAAGCGCAGCGACTGGAAGGCCGCTTCCCCGCGGAGATTGCGCCGCTGGTCCGCGAACTCAACAGCATGATCGGACACAACGCCGAAGTGGTGGAGCGCGCGCGCACGCAAGTGTCCAACCTCGCGCATTCGCTGAAGACGCCGCTATCGGTGTTGCAGAGCGAAGCGTCGGCGCAACCGGGGCCGCTCTCCAGCATTGTCACCGCGCGCGTCGGCACCATCCGGCGTCAGATCGAGCACTATCTGTCGCGCGCGCGCGCCGCCGGCGCTTCCGACGTGCTTGGCAACCGCGCGCCGGTGAAGCCGGTCCTGGACGATCTCGCCCGCACGCTGGCGCGCATTCATGCCGATCGTGGCTTGTCGATCGCCGTCGATTGCCCGACGGGGCTGTCGTTCCGCGGCGACCGTCAGGATCTGGAAGAGATGGTGGGAAACCTGATGGACAATGCCTGCAAGTGGGCCCACGCGCGAGTGGAGGCACAGGCGAGCCAGCAGCCGGATCGCGAATTCGATCTCTGCGTCGACGATGACGGCCCGGGGCTCGATCCCGAAGAGCGCGCCAAGGTGGGCGAGCGCGGCGAGCGGCTGGACGAAAGCGTGCCGGGTTCAGGGTTCGGCCTTGCCATCGTGCGGGATATTGCCGGCCTCTATGGCGGCTCTCTCCACCTTGACGAGAGTCCGCTCGGCGGCCTGCGCGCCCGCCTGCGCCTGCCCCGGGCGTCCTGAATTACAGAAATTTCATTAGCTTCGTGCAACGTGCGCGCGTGATGCTCCGACCGAAGGTCGGGGGACCAATCGGCACAATCGCAGCCTGAGTAGGCCCGCTCTGTCCAGCGGGCGCTTTTGCGCTCCTTGTCTCTCCTCGATTGCGTGAGGAGACCATCGCATGAGCAAGAGAATTGCCGTTGGTTTCACCGCGATGCTCGCAGCTTTCTCGCTCGGCGGCGTGGCGAGCGCAGGAAAAATCGTCAACGGCAACTTCGAAGACGGAAACACCGGCTTCAGCACGCAATACGCAAACGTCAGCGAATTCTGCGGCGACACCGGTCTGTATGCGATCGCGAACGATCCCGCGCCGCTGAACTGCTTCGGCTTCTGGCCGCATGTCGGCGATCACACCACGGGATCCGGCCTTATGCTTGTGGCTACCGGAGCGACGGAGCCAGATACGATTGTTTGGTCCGAAACTGTGAAGGCCGTTCCGAACACAACGTATGTGCTTACTTTCTGGGGGACAACGCTCAACACATACGACGGCAACAGCCCGCCGTTTATCCAGGCGAATTTCAACGGCGCGCCTGTGGGCCAATCTCTCCGGTTGCCTGGCGCATACGACGGGAAATGGCACGCCGGAAGGGTGGTCTGGAAATCCCGTTCCGCAAAATCGGCCACCATCTCCCTGATCGATACACAGCCGTCAGGCGCCAACAACGACTTTGCGCTCGACGATATCAAGCTCAAAGCGAAGTCTCATTAGGCGATTGGGAGCGACGTCGCCGTGAACGGAGTCTTTTGCCTTGGCAACCGCCGCATGGAGGCGATGCAAATGAATAGGTTTGCTATTTCCATCATCGCGCCTGCAATCCTTGCGTGGTCGCTGTCGCCAGCAGAGGCGGCGGGCACGATCGCTTTCGGCGTGAACAGCGCAAGTTGCGGCCGCGCTGCAATGTGCAGCAGCGACGGAACGCATGGCTATCTCACGAATGGTAAGGGCCAGGCGTTCAAGGCCAGTACCATCGGCAAATGGTTTCAGGTCGCTGTGGACGGCAAGAGCCATCTCAAAGGGCAGGGTGCTGAACCGTTGCGCGGCTCAGGCAGCTTCGTTGTCGTGAACGACACCGGACGTCCGATCTCGAAATTCGCGCTGCGCATTCAGACTGACGGCAAGGCCTGCGCGAACGCCACCCCCTGCAATGCGTTCGCGGCGAAGGGCGGCAACGGGACCTTTGGCTACGACAGCATGCTGACGGCGCGCGATCGGCACAAATGCACGCAAGGCAAGACTGTGCGCGACATTTGCGTTGGCGATACCGTCAGGGCGACGTTTGCCTCCAACAAGGTGCTCTACAGTTGGACCGCCAAACCGCAGGGCGCCATTCCCAATGGTGCCTACTTCCTCATCACGTTTTCTGGTTGGACCAATGATGCCTGGACAGCATCGCCAACGCCGCCCACGATCGAAATGCTTTCGAGAGCAACCGACTCAACGCCCGGCGATGGCGATAGCGTCGCCTCCGGCCAACAATATGTGACTCCCGACGGCAATCAGGCGGTATTTTCCACATCGGCAACGAATTTGCCGGGCAGTTCAACCTCGAACGAAACGATCTATATGTACGATCGGACGTCTGGGGCGCTCACGCCAATACCAACGGAAATACCGAACAGCTATAGCAACAACACGCTTTCATCGATTTCAGCCGATGCAAGTTTTGCTATGTTCTATACGAACGATGGTTGGCCCAAGTTTTACATCTACGATGTCGGTCTAGGAACGATTCAAACTGTTTCTTGGAGTTCGATCGTTTCATACGCTGGCAAAGCAATGCTCAGCCGTGACAACGCGTACGTCCTGTATCAAGGCTCCGGAGCGGAATCTGACGGGTACATATTGGTGTACAATCGTGCAACAGGCGCGACATCGGAGATGCTCTCGCCGGACGGTTCGCTGCCTGACAACGAGGGATGTTCCGCATTGGCGACCACCGGACAATTCAATGTCGTCGGTTGCACATCCGACAATATAATTCCAGGCACGAGCCAAACGCTCTATCTTTGGGATCAATTTGCGAACACTTTCGAGAATATCGAGAGATCGACTGATGGCAATCAGTCGGTTCCAGCAGGGTATAGTGATGCATCCATCAGCAGCGATGCTCGCTTCATTGGATTTGATAGTCACGCCCAGGACCTCGTGCCTGGCGGTACGACCGGTGACCAGGTTTTCGTTTTTGACAATCAAACCGGACTGACCCAGCTCGGGTCCGCAGCAGCTGATGGCACCCAAGGCAATGAGACAAACGATCAGCAGGGACAGGGAAATGTATCGTCGGATGGTCGTTACGTGGCCTTCTTCAGCAACGCGACAAATCTTGTTTCCGGCGTTAACAACACTGGAACCACCAATCAGCTTTATGTGAAAGACTTGACAACCGGCGAAATCCAGCAAGTCACGCTGGCGACCGATGGAGCGCCGGCTGACTGCACGAGCTGGAATCCCACAATCGATACTAGTGGGCAGTACGTGTATTTCGAGAGTTGTGCCAGCAATCTAAGCCCAAATGGCAATGCGGGTCATTGGCAGGTCTATCTGGCGACCCTGCAATGATGAGGGTTGCGATTGTCACCCGTGGAGGGGCAAATCATGACGAAGGTAATCACCTTGACAGTAGTGGCGCTATTGGCAGCTGCTGGCGGCGCTGCCGCCACCCAGATCACCTTCAACGGCTTTTGCGATGGCATGGAGCTGCAAAGCGCGAACGGCATAGACTTCAACTCCACGCAGACCGGCAAGTGCCTTCAGGGCACGTCCGTGATCGGCGGCGGCAAAGTTGTTCGCGGCCACCTGAAGCTAACGGTGAACTGGGAAGGTTTTACCGGCAAGGCAGACGTGAAGCGTTACGTGCTGCACTTCCCCTTGAAGACGGGCGGCAAATTCAAGGAATACGCGTTCAAAAAGGGCAATTGGGTGCTGCTCAATACGGGAAAGTATAAGGTACAGGAGTAGATTCATCTTCGGGCGGCGCGGTGGTTCGAGCTTAGCCAAGAATAGCGGTTAGATTTCTCGTACCGGAGCTGGGAGATCATCCTCAGACGCATCCTACGCCGCCCGGCGACACAAAGCGGGTGTTCACCGTTGTTAAACTCGACTTGCGTGGGGAGGGGGTATCATGAAGGTCACCGGTTCCGTCCTGATCGCGATTCTTGCCTTTGCACCTTCGGTTGCACGGCCAGATGCGAAGATTGCCGTTAGTCCGAATACAAATCATCCAAGTGGCGAGATTTTGGTCAAGGGTTCGGGATTTCAACCCGAAGAATCAATTGATGTTAGCTGGGACGACAAGAAACCACTCTTTACCGTCAACAGCGATGCAAGTGGAAAATTTTCGAAGCAGAAAACGAAAGTCCCGAACAGCGCGCTCCCCGGCGCGCACACTCTCAACGCGCAGGGCGCGAACGGCGACTCCGCGCAAGCCAGATTTACCGTGTCGACGCCATGGGTCGAATTCGGTTTCGCTCCACCTGGCGGACGTGAAAATCCTTATGAGAACGTGATCTCAGCAAAGAATGTCGATCAGCTTGGGGAGCTTTGGACGGCGACGACGGGAAACTTCGTTGTTGCGTCACCGGTGATTGCCGATGGTCTAGTGTATGTCGGTTCAGATGATCACAAGTTTTATGCGTTCGATGCCAAGACGGGCCGGACGGTATGGGCCGCGAAAACCGGTTTCGTGATTTATTCCAGTCCAGCCGTCTCCAACGGCTCGGTCTATATCAGTTCACTTGATCGCAAACTTTATGCCTTCGATGCCAAGACGGGTGCGGTCCAGTGGACCGCGAAAAACGGCGGCATCCTTTACTCCTCGCCCGTTGTAGCGAACGGTGTTTTGTACGCAGGATCGTACGATCACAAACTGTACGCTTACGATGCCAAAACCGGATCGGTGGTGTGGACGGCATCGACTGGGGCCGATATCGAGTCCCCTCCTGCCGTGATCAATGGCGTTGTGTACGTTGGCTCGAATGACGACAAACTTTACGCATTCGATGCCACGACCGGCGCGCAACTATGGACCGCAATTACCGGCAGCTGCATCGTTTCCTCTCCGGCAGTTGTGAACGGCGTGGTCTATGTTGGCTCGTGTGACGACAAGTTTTACGCCTTCGATGCGAAGAACGGATCCAAATTGTGGTCTGCGACCACCGGGGGCATGATTGTGTCATCACCGGCCGTCGCCGACGGCGTCGTCTATGTGGGTTCAGAGGACAACAGTCTCTACGCCTTCAATGCTGCAAATGGCGGGCGTCTTTGGAGAGCCCGCACTGGAGACCACGTTGATTCCTCTCCGGCGGTGGCGAATGGCGTCGTCTATGTCGGGTCGAACGACAAAAAAATCTACGCTTTCGATGCGGCGACCGGTTCGCCTCTCTGGCGCTTTGCTACCGGAGGGTTTGTCTTTTCATCTCCAGCTGTATCGGATGGCATGGTCTACGTAGGTTCGAATCTCGACCACAAACTTCACGCTTTTTCGATCGGCGGGAAGCACGCGGCAAAATAACAAGCCCACAACTTCGCGAGCAAAAACTGGCTGAAAAAGCTCGGTTAGCGACCAGAGGGACCGGGTGAACTGGCAAGGGTTCGCCGGAAAAGCAAACTTAAAGCGCCATGTGCTGCACTTCCCGTTGAAGGCGGGCGGCCAGTTCAAGGAATACGCGCTCAAGAAGGGAAACTGGGTTCTACTGAACCGCGGGCACTATACGGTCCGCTAACTGCAAAAATTTCAGACAATCAGGTGCAGTGTTTCGGTTCCGCCGGGCACGGCAGCAGTCACCAGGCGCCGATCGAAGGTCGCCAACTGGCCGCCATGCGCACGCGCCAGCGCCAACAGGTAAGTATCGGTCACCTGCGTGTGACTGAGCAATCGCGTTGTATCGATATTCTTCTCATCGAGCAGGCTAATGTCGTCAGACCAGAACTCATGGCCCGTCAGCGCGCAAAAGCGGGCCAGCAAGGTCGCAACCGTGGCGGGCGTCACCGGCGTTCCCGGATAGCGCGGATGACTGACGATTCTGACCGTGCCGTTCTCCGTCACGGGGCATGTCGCCCAACGGAGATGTCCCTGCGCCTCAAACCAAGCGTGGGCGGCGTCGTGCTGGACGTGGGCCGGATCGATCAGCGCGATAAGAACATTCACGTCCAGTAGATAAACCGTCACGGATTCTCGTCACGCAATTCATTCACCAATCCGGAGGTGACGGGCGGTGCGGTGGCTCGCCCCTGCAGCAGCGGCACGCCGTTTCGGGTCTGGCGCTTGGAGGCTTGCGGGCGAAGGGCCTGTCGCGCAAGGGTTGAAATCACCTCGCCGACAGTCTTGTTTTGCCGCTGCGCCAACCCTTTGGCCGCGACAAGCACATCGTCGTCAATGGCTAGCGTCGTTCGCATCGCGGTATCTTTCAGCATCAAACATCTAGCATCAGATGCGATAATATTCAAGCAACGGCTCGCCAATCTTGGCTGGGAGGCCTTGGGCTGCTTCGGTGTCTGCGGTGGCCCCCGGGGGCCGGCGCAACATTGCGTTAAGACCGCTCGGTTAACGTTGAGAGGCCGCGGAATGTCTCCGGCGGCGCTTTGGTTACGCGCATGGGTGCCGGCATGCCCTCTCGAGAGAAAATGGATTTGCTGCGGACGTTTCTTGGCTCGCTCCCGACCGGGCTTGCCGGACATCTTGCCCGCGCAGTGGAAGCCGACCGGCTCAATCAGGGTAGCCTGCTGCCCCACGATATCATTCTCGAAAGCTTGCGGCCGGCCCTGCGCGCCGGGAACCAGGCGTCGCGCACGCAGACGCCGATGCGCGTGTTCTGCCGTCCGTTCGAAGACTTGCTGGTGAATGAGCGGCAGCAGAAGCAGAAGGGCCGCATCGCGCGCAGCTCTATTACACCGGTGTGGAACTGGCTGGCGCAGGACGTCGTCGCCGACGCGCTGAGCAAGTATGCCATCGCCATGAAGACGGCGGTGCTTGGCTATCGCGCAGACGAAATGCAGGAGCGCACGCGCGAATTCTGGAAAATTGCGGCGGATGCGATCCGCAGTCAGTTAAGCAACGACAGCTTGCGGCGCACGGCACGCCAGAAGCTCGAAAGCGATCTCACCGTGGAAGATGCGCGCGAGATGGGGATCATGCTCTCGGCCGCGCCGGCAATCTGCGATCTTCAGGATGCTCTGCCGCGGCAGCTGCCGTCGCTGACCGACGATGCGATCCAGACATTCCGCACCGCCTACGACAGCGTCGCAGAAAGCAACCCGGACGCGGCCCCCTATCTTCCGCTCATTGTGATGAATCGCCTGGAGCATCCGTGGGAGGCGCTGCGGCTGCCGCTCGCGGTTTCACGCACACAGAAGGAAACGCTTGTCGCCAATACTGATATGGGACTGGTGGGCGAAGTGCTGTTCGGCGCCATCGAAATGCACGCTGCGGCAATCTTGGGGGTGAAACCGAACCAGTTCAACTCGGATGCGCTGCTCGGTCATGTCGAAGGCTTCACCACGCTCTCAACCGGCGTCGCCAAGGAAGTGGAGCTTCGCCGCGACGGCGTATGGGGCCAGCGGCTCATTAAGGATCGCGCTGCAGTGGCGGGCGTGATGGATGGCTTCATGGATCGCGCGGCGCGCGAGATCATGGCGTCCTTGCCCATGCAAAAATCGGGAACTGGCGGAGCCGGTCCGAAAGTGCCCGACATGTCGCGCCCGCCGGATCCGGAGAAGGCTGATCGCGCTCTGAGCTATGCGCGCCTGATTGCAGGCTGCCGGCGTTTTGGGACGCCCGGTTCCTTTGCGGCTTCGCTCAAGCGTGCTGACGAAGAGGCAGCGACGGCACTTCGCAGCTACAACGAAGACATCGTGCGCGAGCTGCGGCATGCAAGCGACGAGAAGCGCATCAACGCCGAGCAATTCGCCGCGGTGGCGACCGAGCTGACCACCATCCTGTTCAGCCCGGAAGAAGGCGAATTCCTGCGCCGGCGTGGCCGCGCCGCCGTTTCCTCCCCCATCGCCGCCTGATCGTCGAAAACGGATCCACGACAGTTTCTCCAACCCTCCCCTTGAGGGAGGGTCGAAATTTGCGAACGCAGTGAAGCAAATTTCGGGGAGGGGTCACCTTGCGGATGCGTGACAAACCCCTCCCCGAAAAATCCTTCGCTTCGCTTCAGATTTTTCGACCCTCCCTCAAGGGGAGGGTGGAGTCCTCAGCATTCTCCGAAGATTGCGTCTTGCATCTTGCGCTTCTATACGGCGCGGCATCTCGCCTGGGGAATGTCATGCCGCCGAAACACAATCCGTCGAAGCTCAACCCGCTGCAGCTGCGCACGCTGACGGCATTGCAGGCGATGGCGCGCATGCCGGCGGTCTGCTCGCGCGGCCCTGCCGCGGGCGAGGTGACCATCGAGCGGTTTCCCGAAGCGCATGGCGATCATGTGCACCTGGGGGAGGCGGTTGTCTCACAAAAGGATTTGACCGGCCTCTTCAATGAGAAAGTGTGGCACGCTCTGGAGCGGAAAGGACTCGCGCGCGCCGACTGGCCGCACCGCATCACCTTGACTGCCGAAGGCCTCGGCTACGAGACCGGTCTCGCCGATACCATGCTCCATCGCGCGCCGCATTGAAACGCGCAGGCGAGTCCACTGCTTGTTCGCAAGCTTGGCCTGAGCCGGACCGGGGTGTAGTCTGTGGGCGGGCAATGGAAGGGGCGCGTCATGCCGAAGGGGACGCGCATGGAAGACGATCTCACGCGGGCGCAGCACTATCGCGATCTCGCTGCGCAGATGCATGAGAGCGCCGCCAAGGAAACCGACGATGCGCGCCGGCGCGAGCTGCTCGACCTTGCCGGTCAGTACGCGCGGCTGGCAGACAAGCTGATCGGCAAACACAAATAGTCCATTCCGCGCGCCCGTCGCCAAGCCTGCCCTGTGTACGCCGCCAACGCGTTTGTCTTATGCGGCGCAGGCCCTGAGTTGGTTGATGATTTTCTCATTATTCGATTCAACTGCCAGACCCTGCTTGGCGGCCAGCCGGCTGCTCGCCACATCGCCTCCGCGCGCAAAGGCACGCGCCGCATTCAGCCAGTCGGCGCCGACCGCACCGCCACCCTTGAGCGCCGCCTTGAGGTGGCGGCCCGCCAGGTCGAGATATCCGTTCTCCGCCAGCAACGCGGCCAGGCGAAGCTGCAAGGGCGCGTAGTACGGCCTCAATTCTGCGGCTGTGCGGGCTTCGGTAATTGCGGTCTTCGTCTTGCCGCGGGCGCCGAGGGCGCGGCTCAGGAGATCATGCGCCTGATAGGAGGACGCGTACGTCACAGCCCATTGTTGGGCGAACTCGATCGCCTTGCGGCCCTGGCGCGCCGCGATCAGCCGCTCAACGTAGCGGCGGGCGGCGTCATGCCGCTCATCGTCAGGTGCTGAGCTTGCCATCACGCAATCGAGACACTGCTTTTCGGCAGCCAGAGCCAGATCGTGACGCCGGCGCTGTTTGTAGCGCGCCGCCAGCACCATCCAGTAGCGCGGCGAGGAACGGCGCGTACCGCGCAGCGACTGGCGAAGCTTCGCGACGTTCACCGGCGCGTCGATACCGTCAAGAACGATGGGCTTCAGCATTCCGCATTCGTGCAGGAACAAGGACGTTTTGTGTCCGCTCATCGGCACGACCAGCCGTTCGCAAGGCCGCAATGCTTCCAGCGCCCGCACATGCGCCAAATCCAGCTTGTTGAGGGAGTCGAACGGAATCAGGATCTGCGCCGTGGTGGAAAGGCCGCGGGAGATCGGCTCCAGAATGATCGGCGTGTCCGCCATGTCGATCTGCCATTGCCGCTGGATCGGCAGTTCGGTGCCCGCGATCGATGCTTGCGGCGAGAACGCCAGAACCAGGTTGGCACGCACCAGTTTCGAGAATATCAGCGCGCCATAGGCGCCCATGCTGGAGCCATAGGTAATGACGCGCGAATACCGCTTCAGATCGTATTTCTCATCGATGGCCCGATAGGCGTTTTCGACTTCGGGCGTCTGCCACCAATGATTCCGGCGGTTGATGAAGCAGAGATAGGCAAGCCCGCTGGCATCGAGAAAGCGCTCGCCGAACCCCTCCTTCCGATGTCCGGACGCCTTGTTTTCGATGCGGCTGGTGAAGGACACCATCAGCGTGTTCACGTGCGCCGGGAAATGCCCTCGCACAAGAATCTCGCGGCCCTCGAACAACAGCTTGCCCTGCGTCGGAACGGCAGAATCGACTTCAACCAACTCTTCGGTGGACATGGGGCGAGAGAGATGACGGCGCTGCTATATTGCACCAATGTTGCAGCGGGGCCATCCCCCGAAATGTGTGACGGAGATCCTTGAACCGCGGCTTGGTGATGTGCGTTGCGGATGGAGCCTCAGGGATAGGAAAGGCTGATCGGCATACGATGTTGCAGACAACCCGGCGGTCCTTTCTGCGCGGCGTGGGCGGCTCGGCCGCAGCAGCTCTGGCGGCACGCTCCGCGCTGGCTGCGCCTGCCATCGTTGAGGCCGAGCTCACCCCGCAGCGTTTTGGCGCAAAGGGTGGCGATCCGGTCGCCGACACGCTCGGCTGGAACCGGGCCGTGGCGGCTGCCGCGCGCAACGGACGGCCGGTGGTGGCGCGCGGCACCTATGTTTTGCGCGCGCCAGCGCAGATCAGCTGGAATTGGTTTCGCCGCCCCACCGCCGGCGTTCACATCGCAGTGCCATTGCGGAGCGGCGTGCACATCCAAGGCAAAGACGCGCAGATTCTGGTGGGCAGACCCGAAGCCCCGGCGGGCGACGATGAACGTCACGTCCTCTTCGGGACGGGCCTGAGCGCGCGTGCCGGCGCCTACAGCAACATCTCGCTGGAAGGCCTTATCTTCGATTTTCGTGACGAATTCGGACCGGTACACAGCTACACCTATGCGGCGGGCATCACCGGCGTCGACAATTTCCGCCGCGATAATTTGTCCTTCCGTTCGAGCGGCAAACTGGCGGGCCGGGGCCTGCTAGCGGAAAACACGCGCGGCCGTGTCGATGCCAACCTGAAGCACAACAACATTGTGCAGGGGATTTATGCCCGCTATGAGCACGGGCCCACGATGCGGGATGTCTCCTTCGATGGATTTGTCGAGGCGCTGGATTTCGACGGTCCGTGCTGGGACGTGACGCTCAGCGATCTCGCTTTTCGCAACGGCGAGCGTGAGGCGCAATGCATCGATACCGGCGGCGGGGCGCGCTGGACGATAAGCAACGTCGCAGCCGAGCATGTTGGCAACATCGTCGACTTCTATGTGAAGCCGGATGCATGGCCGGACTACGCGTCATGGCTCGCCAACGGTGAACCGGCGCCATCGCCGGTTCCGCCAAGCGACATTGTCGTGCGCCATGTTCGCGGCACCGATGTCGGCAAGCTGGGCGGGAAGGAAGCTGCCGCGTTGCGCATCGGCGCGGCCCGCAACAAGCATTGGCAGAAGCGCTATCCGCTGGATACGCCGGGCCCAAGCCGCATCACCATCGAGGATTGGATGCTCGATAATTTTTCGCAGGTCGTGGTGAACGATTGCCGCAATCTGTCCATGCGCGGCGTCATCTTGCGCCATGCGGAATCTCCGGCGGGCGGGCCGGCCGGCGCCGCGTTGCTGGTGCAGGATTCTCCGCCGCCGTTTGCCACCTCGGTCACCGGCACGATTGCCGATGTTGCGATCTCCGATTGCGAGGGCGTGGGCTTGAGCGCGACCGCCGGTCCGGAACTGGCGCTGCAGCACATCCGCGTCAGCGATTTCAACCGGTCCGGTGCCGCGGCCGGCAGTCCGCCCATCGTGGTGCAGCCGGATACCGGTTCTGCCGGCCCCCACGCCGTCGATGTAAAGGCCGGCTGAGCGGCTCACGCGAGGCGGATGATAAGCGCGACCGCGTGCGCTGCCTTAGACTATTCTGCCCCTCAAGGTTTAGGGAGTTCGCCATGAAAATGACTGTTGCTATGTTCGCCACCGCGCTCGCGTTTGTGCTTCAGGGCGCATTTTTGACCGCTCACGCCGACGAGACTGCGAGCGGCCATTGCACCGGCATGACCGTGACGGATTTCTTGAGTTCATCGCACAACAATCGAGCGTTTACCGCCACCTGGAAAGCCATCACCGATGCTCACCTGAACTTTACTACTTCCAGCACTGGATGCGTGGTCGTTACCTTCTCGGGCGTGGCAGCACTCTCCAGCACGAATATCATACATGTTCGGACTCTTCTGGATGGCAACAATCTCTGCGTGCCCGCTCTTACCAACGACTTTTTCTTTTCTGGGAGCGGTTCTGACGGGAGCGCTCACTCCATAACCCGGGTGTGCAAGAACGTGTCAGCAGGGGCACACACCGTGCAAGTGCAATATCGCGGCGAAAGCAAATTCCTGCCCATCGAGATGCTGGGCCATGTACTAACCGTCACCCACAACTAGGCTGTCCGGCGACGGCGCTGCCTTGCGTACCGCCGAAGCGAGCATCGGACATGGTAAAATTCGGTGACGGTTTGACTATCGCGGGACGGTCTGCAAGTTAACCAGGTTCCCGGGGTTTAGAGAACAGTACATGCTTCGCGTTGTGGCCCTCGGCGGCTGCCCCTTGCACCACCCGCTGAATTGTATGCGGCGGGATAAAATTGCCGCGGAGCTCTCGAAGGCCATGGGCTTCAGAGCGCCGCCGTTTGCCCTGTCCAGCGGAGCGGCGCTTCAGACCGTTCGTTTCTGCCGCGGCGATCTGGAGATTCCGGCGAATATCCGCGAACTCTGCTACGCCGATCCGAAGCACGTCCCAAAGGGAAACCAGCAGCTGGTGATAGCCATGGGAGATATTGTGCTGGTGGAAATGAGCACGCCGGTGGAAGTGGTTTATCGTGGATTTATCCTGAACAACAACCGTCTGAAGGATCGCTTTGCCCTGCCGCTGAAGCAACGTATCCCCAGTCTCGGCCCAGCCTTGAGCCGATGGCGCGGCGATGGGCTTCAGAAGCGGAACCACGCCAAGCGAAGCACCGCGGCGGAATACCTGCTGGCCAACATTCCGGACACGGACGAAAACAGTTTCGCCCGCGACGTTATCGAGAACACGTGGGTGCGCGAAACCAAAACGGCCGAAATCGTCGCCGATCTCGACACTTTGCGCACCGAGCTGCCGCTGCCCCTGGGTATTGTGCTGCACAATTTCAACTACATGCCGGATGGGCGGCCGATCAGCTGGCCCGCCGATTTTCGCCGGAACACGATTGAGGCGGCGCGGCAATTGGGCGTGCCATTATACGATCCTGCGGATCTCGTCGCGAGTTACGGCGCGGTGGCAGCCCTGGGTAACGATATGCGGCATTATTCGCCGCCGTTCCGGGCGGTTCTTGCGGAGGAGATGCATCGCAAGCTGATCGCGCCGCTCGTCGCGCAGGCGAACTCCGACCAGCGATTGATCAAGCGGATGCGAGCGATGCGGCGGCGGGCATTGCTTGAATCGCGCGCAACGGAAGCGGTTTAGCCTCGTATTGCGCGACGTGCAGTTCGAACCGGCGCGTTCCGTTTTTCTCTTCGGCAGTCATCGTAAAGCCAAGTTTGCCGTAGAGGTCCGATACCATCCCATTCTTCGCCGTTGGAATATAGGCCGCGTGCAGCGTCTGGACGCCGGCTAGCTGCGCCGCACGCACGACCTCCGCCAGCATCGCCTCTTCCACCTTTCGCCCCAGCACCCGGCAGCTCATCAGCCAGGTGTCGATGTCCCACGTTGCGCCGCCGCCGTTGGCGCCCGGCCGGCAGATCACCACGCCGATCATGCCGAGATCGCCGAACTTGTCTTCCAGCCGCACCTGCAGGGTATAGACCGACTTGTCGCCTTCAATCCGCGCCACCTCGGTTTCGGTGTAACGCCGCGTGGTCAGATTGAACTGATTGGTCTTGTTGATCAGCTGCGCGATGCGCTGCCGGCCCTTGGCGTCGAACGGCGCAAAGCGGATGGTCATCTCCAGCGAACTGAGATAATCGCCAACATCGCGCGTGCTTGCCATCACCTCGGCACGGCGCGCGTCCGACGCGTAGGATTCAGCACGCGCGAGGTCTTCCGCGGAATGCGTGACCGCCTCGAAATATCCGGCCGCAGTAAGGTACCAGGCGTACCAGCTCGGATCGGCGGGCAATTCGGGAACGGCCACCATCGGATGGGTGGCGCGAATGGCGGCGCGCTCGGCCGGATTGTCGTCAAGGATTACCAGCGCATCGAGGCCGATGTTAAGCGCGCGCGCGATGGCTTCGAGATTCTCCGGCTTGCCCAGCCAATTCGCCTGAAACACCGCGATGTGTTCTTCGCGGAGCAGCATCTCGGAATGTTCGCGGAACGGGCGGCGCGCCACATCGTCGTTGTTCTTGGAGCAGACGGCGAGCACGATGCCGCGCTCCCGCAAAGCCAGCGCGCATTGCTGCACCGAGAGAAACGATTCGCCCATGGCGCTGCCCTGACCGAGGCGAATGCCTTCGAGCCCATCGTCGCCGATCGCGCCGCCCCAGATGGTGTTGTCAAGATCGAGCACCAGGCACTTGCGTGCCTTGCCACGGATCGCCCCCAGAATGCGCCCCAGCATCTCTGCGTACACGGGAAAGCAATCCGCGGAAAACGGAAGCTTGTAGGAAACCCAATGCACCGGATCGAACCACTCGTCGGTGCCGATGCGCTCGGCAAGTGCGGCGACATCGAAGAGATAGCTCCCGCTTTCCTCCGCGAGCGCGGCGATGGCCCGATTCGCTTCATCGAGCATCGCGCGCACGCTGCCTTTCATGCGGCGGTCGTAGCTCCCGAACAGCGCTTGCGGCGGTACGGGAACCGTCTGCAGGATCGCCGGCGCGCCGCCATGTTGACGAATACTTTCGATCACGCTGCGCAGCCGCTCCAGCGCCTCCGCAATGCGAGACGCAGCGTTTGCCAGATCGGCGCGATCGAGCTTCAGCCAGCGATGATCCACCGCCATCAGCACGGCGTCGGCCCGTGCCCGATTGATTGTGGAATTCGGGTCCAGCGCCTCCTGCATCACCTGGTCGTACGGCGCCGTCGCCAGTTCGAGGGCGATGCCGTGGCGGGCTGCCGCCGCGGGCATGCAGTCGATGGCGAAATCCATCGTCGCGTTGGCCAGCACCCCAAGGCGAAAATCGGACAATGGGGAAAGGCTGCGGCCGGCCGCGCGCAGCTTGCGCACGGTCTGGCCGATCTTGTTTGACTGTGTCGCGTTCAGCCGGTAACCGGCGAGGCGCTGGACCGCCGGGCCGGCGTCCTCATCTCCCGCGAGCAGTGCCCGGCATTGCGCTGGAAAGTCGGCGGGAACGGCCGGCAGCCAGGGCAACGTCACAATGGATTCACGCATCCAAAATTCCTTCCGGCCATTGTCCGGACGCCTTGCCGCTGTGCTGATCCTGGAAGCGGAGCTTCTACGCTGGCCGGGCCAAGGCTTGCAAGATACGGAAGAAAAAGGGGATGTTCGCCGGGAATGGGCGGTAAACGCAGCGATGCAATTCGATCATGTCGGCGTGGTGGTGAAGTCTGTCGCGAAGGGCCGTAAGGCGCTTTCAGCGATGCTGCGCATCCAGGACTGGACGGAGGAGTTTCGCGATCCCGTGAACGGCGTTCTTCTGCAGTTCGGGCGCGACCCCGCCGGCGTGGTTTACGAATTGCTCGAACCGCTGGACGAAGAGAGCCCGGTCTATCCTGCGCTCTCCGGAGGAAAGGCCATTCTGAATCATGTGGCCTATCTGGTAGACGATCTCGGCGCGGCGGGCGAACACATGCGGCGCTCCGGTTGTGCGCCGACATCGGAGCCGAAGCCGGCCGTCGCCTATGGCGGCCGCAATATTCAGTTCTTCGTCAGCTCTTTGCGGTTTGTCATTGAGTTGATCGAAGCGCCTGGCCATGCACATACGTTCCGGCAATTGGCCTGACGCTGGAGGGACATCGTCATGGATTTTCAGAATTATCCTTCGCTGGAACGCCTGATCGGGCGGCTACTCGAACTTTGGCCCGACCACCGGGATTATGTGGAGAAAAGCTTTGACGGCCGCACGGACGACGTGATGGGGATTTCGGATCGTGTCGCATCGTGCGCCCTCAAGCTCGGCGATGCGATGGAAGGGGGCCTTGACGGACTGATTGGCGATTATCGCTTTCTCTGCGAGAAAATCGTATTGCCGGAGGAGCTGCATTTTCGCCGCAACAACAGCTATCGCCTCTCCAAGTTCGAAGACGCCATGCGGGAATGCTACACCAACGCGCCCTACATGGCGCGGTATATGAATGGTCTGCTCGTTTCCAATGTGGTGTGGAACAACCATGCCCAGGCGATCTCCTCTTACGTGCGCGAATATCTGCCGTCGCTGCAGCCCGGCTCCGACTTCCTGGAAATCGGACCGGGTCACGGGCTCTTCCTGTACTTCGCGGCGACAAGCCCAAATGTCGAGACGGTGACCGGCTGGGATGTGAGCCCGACAAGCATCGAGCACACCCGCCATGCTTTGAAGGTGCTCGGCGTCACGCGTCCGGTGACATTGGCACTGCAGAATCTGTTCGAGGCCAAACCGGAAGCCCAATCCCGGCGGTTTGACAGCATCGTCATGAGCGAAATCCTCGAGCACCTCGAAGATCCTGTGGCCGCGCTCAAGGCGGCGATGACGTGGCTGAAGCCGGGCGGCGAAATCTGGGTAAACGTTCCGGCCAATAGCCCCGCGCCGGATCATATCTTCCTGGTCAGCAGTCCGGAACATGCCTGCGAGCTGGTGGAAACGGCTGGCCTTGGCGTCGCTGCCAAACATGCCTTTCCCATGACGGGGACGACGCTTGAGAAAGCCCGCAAACGCAAGCTTGCCATTTCCTGCGTGGTGGTGGGCCGGAAAGCGGCCTGAAGCCTTCCAATTCGAAATGATATCCAGGAACGGACCGCATAGACATGACGCATGATGAAATTCTGGCAAAGCTCAGCGACATCATCCGGGATGTGTTCGACGACGAGTCACTTCAGCCGACCGATGCGATGACGGCGGAGGATGTGACCGAGTGGGACAGTACCAATCACGTCCGGCTCATGGTCGCCGTCGAGGGCGAGTTTGGCATCCGTTTCGAAACCGATGAAATTACTGCGCCCGAAACTGTCGGGCAGCTTGTAGAACTCATCCAGTCTAAAGTGGCGTCCTAGGCAGCGGATCGACAGGGTAGGGCCGCTCAAGAGAAACGGCTGCCGTGCGAAGATCATTGCGAAGCCGGCTAGGGTAGCGCCGACGTCAGGCACCTGGCGCACAGGCCCGCATTTGGAGTTGAAATATGCAGGTTGGAATTATCGGCGGCGGCTATGTGGGGCTGGTTTCAGGCGCCTGCTTTGCCGAGTTCGGCACCGATGTCGTCATCATGGACGTCGATGCGCGGAAAATCGAGGCGCTCAGGAACGGCAAGGTTCCGATTTACGAACCTGGTTTGAACGAGCTGATTGCCAGTAATGTTGCGGATGGCCGTCTCACATTCACCGACCGGCTGGAAGAGGCGGTGCAGGATGCGGAAGCCCTTTTTCTCGCCGTTGGGACGCCGGCGCGCCGGGGCGACGGCCACGCCGATCTCTCGTACGTGTTCGCCGCTGCCGAGCAGGCTGCGAAAGCGGCATCACGGCCGCTCGTGCTGGTCACCAAATCGACGGTTCCGGTGGGCACGGGGCGCAAGGTGAAGGAGATCGTGCGGCGGGTGCGGCCCGACCTCGAGATCGAAGTCGCTTCGAATCCGGAATTCCTGCGCGAGGGCAGTGCGATCGGCGATTTCATGCGTCCGGATCGTGTTGTGATCGGCGTGGAATCCGAACGCGCGGAGGCGGTGCTGAAGCGCCTCTATCGGCCGCTATACCTCCTCGAAACCCCGATCGTGCAGACGACGATCGAAACCGCCGAAATGATCAAATACGCGGCCAATGCTTTTCTCGCGCTGAAGATCACGTTCATCAACCAGATTGCCGACCTGTGCGAGAAGACCGGCGCGGATGTGCAGGATGTCGCGCGCGGCATGGGCCTCGACGGCCGCATCGGGAAAAAATTTCTGCACACGGGGCCGGGATATGGCGGCTCCTGTTTTCCGAAGGACACGCTGGCGCTTGCCCGCACCGCGCGCGAACTGGGTGTGCCGATGAGCCTCGTCGAGGACGCGATTGCCTCGAACGACCGCCGCAAGATCGAGATGGCCGATCGCATTCTTGCGACTTTCCATGGCGACGTTACCGGCCGCACGATTGCTGTGCTTGGCCTGACATTCAAACCCGAGACAGACGATGTCCGTGAAGCCCCGTCTCTCGCCATCATTCCGCGTCTGCTCGAACACGGCGCGATCGTTCGCGCCTACGATCCGCAGCCGCAAGGGGCACGGGAGGTGCTGCCCACCGGCGTTCACTACGCGGAGAATGCGCTGGAGGCCGCGGAAGGCGCCGACGCGGTGGTGCTGCTCACGGAATGGAATGAGTTCCGCGCGCTGGCGCCCGAAAAGCTGAAAGGCGCCATGCGGGGCAATCTGATCTTCGACCTGCGGAATGTATGGGAGCCCGCGATGTTCCGGCAAGGCGGGTTCGACTATCATTCGCTCGGGCGGCCCTAAGGCGGATCGATGCAACGGATTCTGGTTACCGGTGCGGCCGGTTTCATCGGGCATGCCATGGCGCAGCGCCTACTGGAACAGGGCTGCGAAGTTTTCGGGCTCGACAATCTCAATGCCTACTATGACGTGACGCTGAAGGAGGCCCGGCTCTCGAGGTTGAGAGAAAATCCGCGCTTTCATTTCCTGCAGCTGGACCTCGCAGATCGCGCGGCGGTGCTTTCCGCCTTTTCCCGCTTCCGGCCGGAAGGCGTGATCCATCTCGCCGCGCAGGCCGGCGTGCGCTATTCGCTGGAGAATCCGTTCGCTTACGTGCATTCCAATGTGGACGGCACACTGTCCATTCTCGAAGCCTGCCGCGCGCATCCTGTCCAACATCTCGTCTACGCGTCGTCCTCGTCTGTGTATGGCGCGAACACCAAGGTGCCGTTCAGCGAAACCGACCCTGTCAATCGTCCGGTCTCACTTTACGCGGCAACGAAACGCGCCAACGAGTTGATGGCGCATACCTATGCGCATCTCTATCGGATTCCCGCGTCGGGCCTGCGGTTTTTCACCGTCTATGGCCCGTGGGGACGGCCGGACATGGCGTACTACAAATTCACTGATTCCATTTTTCGTGGCCAGCCGATTGACATCTACAATCATGGAGAGATGTGGCGCGACTTCACCTACATAGACGAGGTGGTGGAGGCGATCGGGCGGTTGGTGGAGCAACCGCCGGCCGATCGCGCGACCCATGAGGAGCCGGGACGCATCGATCCCGCGGTGCCGCACCGGCTATTCAACATCGGCAATCACACACCCGTGGCGCTGGGCCGTTTTGTGGAGATTCTGGAAGAACTGATTGGCCGCCGTGCCGAGAAACGCATGCTGCCGATGCAGCCGGGCGACGTGGAGCGAACCTATGCCGATGTGACAGCATTGCAGTGCGCCGTCGGCTTTGCGCCGAGCACCCCGCTTGAAGCAGGCTTGTCGCGCTTCGTGGCGTGGCATCGTGATTTCCACGGTCACTGAAGCAGCAACGCGCATGCCATACCAGAGTTTTGAAGATCGTCCGGGCGGGTCCAAATCGCTGGAAAAATTGGCGCACCTCAAATTTCCCCGCGATTTGAAGGGCAAGCGCGTGCTGGACCTGGGATGCAATGAAGGGTTCTTTTGCTTCGAGGCCAAGCGCCGCGGCGCATCGTATGTTCTGGGCATCGATGCCAACCGCAAGCCAATCGAGCTGGCGCGCGCCCGCGCCGCGTCCGAAGGCCTCGATATCGACTTCTCGGTCTGCGATTTCACAGAGGCTTCGAACGGGCCGTTCGACCTGATCCTGCTCCTGTCGGCGCTGCACTATGCCGACGACCCAAAGGCTGTGTTCGATCGCGTTCACGAGCTGTTGGCGCCAAACGGCTTGTTTATTCTTGAATGTGGCGTTTCCGATCTGACCGGACGCAAAGTACGTCGCGTGTTGCGGGCGATCGATGAGCGCTACTTCCCGTCGCTCGAACTGCTGCGCGATCATTGGCTGGAAGATTTTTGCGTTCGGCGGCAGGGCCGCAGCGTCGATCAGTCGGGCGACCCCATGCCGCGGTTTGTGTTTCACTGCACAAAGCGCAAGCCGTCGCTGGTCTTCATCGCAGGCCCCGGCGGGACCGGCAAGACAAGCATCGCAGCGCATTTCAGGGACGCCTTACTGATCGAAACGGATGGACTCGTGGTTGCGGCGCGGCACAAATCGCGTCCGCTAATCGTGAAACAGCAGGCGGCGATGGACGAATGCATGCTCAAGCACAAACATATCGGCAAGGCATGGGATGAAGCCCGGAACGATCCCGAGATCGTCAAATATTTCGCCGACATGATTGGCCGGGCGATCAGGCTCAATCGCAAGCACGATCTCGTGGTTGTCGAAGGCTACATGGTGGGGGACGTGGCGCCGGCCCTTGCCGCGGCGTTCCGGGACAGCCACGTTGTCTGGAACTTGGCCCCGGGATTTCCGGGGGCTGACCTGCCGGCATCGCACGATGAGCAAAGAGGCAAGGTGCGGTTGGACGGGAAGTCGATTGTGGGTTGGGCTCCCACGGCCGGTTGCGCGATCCCACAAGTCGAAATTCTGAAGAACGGAGAGTTCTTCATGCTCGTCAGGGACGAATGGTTCCACATGAAGGCGGAAAAGCCCAACGAGGCACATTTCCGAATCGAACTCGCCGACCTTGCCTCGCAACGCGCGAGCGGCAAATTGTCGTTCCGAGTTCGCGGCGGCAATCGAAAGCTGAAGGGACCGCTGATCGAATTGTAGCGGGACGCGTACCTCCCCCGGCAGCTGCGCGCCGGCACGCGCAATTCGGAATGTTGGAAGGGGAAAATTGAACCTATGCGGCGCGACATCGTCTTCATGCACATTCCGAAGACGGCGGGCAGCTCGGTTCGCGAGGCGCTGGAGCAGTCGCTGCCCCATCATCTGATGCTGCGCGACTACGGCCCGGAGCCGGAGACGACGCCGGTGCTGTACGATCTGGTTTACACGACGGGAAAGCTCTCCAAATTCCGTGAACGCTTCAACGACAAGGAACGTGGGATTTTGTTGAGCGGTCATTTTCCCAGCGCGCCCAAGCGCCGTTCTCCGCTTCGCGGCGCGGCACGCTATTGGGATTATTTCAATGCGGAATCCTTCATCACTTTTCTGCGCAATCCGCTCGACCGCATCTACTCGGAATATGCGCACTTTGTGCAGCTCCGGGGTTGGACGGCCGGGTTTGAGGAATTCGTCACCAGCGATCGCGGGCGCCAGCGGTGCCGCCGCATGTCTGCTTTGCTTTCGGGAGTCGATCTCGAGCGTTTCGGCTTCATCGGTTTCATGGAGGACTTCGACGCCAGCGTTGCTGCGCTTAGCCGATTCATCGGTGCCGAGCTGCCGATAAATCGCTCAAACGTCGGCGACTACAGCGCGATAAGCCCGGAAATGCGTGAGCGTTATGACTCACTCCTGCGTGAACTGAGTGAAGATGACATTGTGCTCTATGAACGGCTTCGCTGCGAGCGCGGGGGCATCTATGTGAGCAGAGGCGCAGAGCCTGCCATCGCTGACAGGTACATCGGCCAGGTTGTGGTTGACGGCAGCAACGCGGCCGGATGGCTCTGCAACAAGGCCCGCGAATTCATTGCGGAAGTGGACATCTGCCAGAACGGGCAGCGCGTCGGTTCAGTCAAGGCGGACCGCTATCGCAAGCGGCCGAAGGACAAGGGCCATTCGCGCACTGGGGTGTGCGGCTTCGAGGTGGACCTGGCCCCGTTCGCGGCGGCGCAGCCGGGCGCACAATTCAGCTTCCGTGCGCACGGCAGCGATTACGAATTGTTCGGCTCGCCTGTTCAGCTTTGAAGCAATCGGCACACCCGAAACTGTTCATCTTTGTGGCGCGGATGGCGCGCCGGTTAATTCGGCTTCATGACACCACGAACGATAGACAATAGGGCAACAATAGCCGTCTCATTGCGTTTCACGCGTCGCAAGCGAAAGGCGATGAGTCATGAACACCCTGTTGATCGCAAGCGTTGCCGTTTCCGGAATGGCGGTGGGCATGGTCCAAGCCCAGGCGCAAGTGGCTTACACAAATGCTGCGCTCAATGGTTGCTACGCCCACGAAGCCACCAGCGTGGATTCAAGCTCCGCGGCCGAGAACCGCGACAATGTCGGGACCACGTGCTTCGACGGCAAAGGCCACATTGTGGCCTCTGCCACCGCGCCGCATCTTTCCGGGGGCGTCACCAACACCAACGGAAAGTCTGTTGAGCATGATGACGTGACCGGTACCTACCAGGTGACGAATTCGCCGGGCGACGGCATGGGCATATTCCAGGGTAAGTGCGCCACCCATGCCTTTGTTTTGCGGCATGTGGACAGCGCCGGTCTGGCGCACGGCTACAGCTATATCCTGATGTCGCGGAAACCGAACTGCAAAGACAAAGGCCCCACGGTGATCGGCGGCGGCGCTGAATACCAGGGCCCGCTGAAATAGCTGCGGGATTCTATCGTTGCCATGCCGGCGGCGCGCCGGCATGGTCGCTTGGGCGCAGCACGCGAAGGGCGCCTGCAGGCAGTGCGGTGCGCGGTCGCTTAGTACATAAACGTCAGATATCCGATGGCACGCGCCGTGGCACCCTTTGCGTTACATACCTGGAGATGCGCCGAAGGCGCGGTCAGGAGGTTCACGAGGCCGGAATAATCGAGGGACATCATGGCTGTGGTTTCCGTGCCGAGCGCAAAGCCGCGTATTGGACCGTTGAAAAAGTCCGCCCCACTCCAGCTTAACGCCTGATCGGTACCCGTTGTGCGAAGCAGCGAGATATGTCCTTGGCCCGGGTCGCCGGGGGTAATGGATGTTCCAATGATGAACACGCCCTTGTTGTTTGCTGGAATGTTGATCGGCAGGCTGCATGCCCCACCAGGCCCTACGTTGTAAGGCACGATCTTTTCATCGGCCGCAGCCGATTGCGCCAAGGCGAGCGCGCTTAAGGTAGCAACTGCCATTATTTTCGTTTGAAACATTGGAGAAGTCCTCTGCGCTACACCATTGTGGGAATGACGCGATCCGGCGGTTTGTGGCCGTCGATGAACGACTTGATGTTCACGATTACCTTCTCGCCCATGTCGATGCGGCCTTCGAGGGTGGCCGAGCCCATATGCGGCAACAGCACCACGTTCTTCAGCCGCAAGAGGCGCGAATCGACCTTCGGCTCGTTCTCGAACACGTCGAGCCCGGCGCCGCCAAGCTCGCCTGCTTCCAGCATCTGGGTGAGGGCGGCTTCGTCGATGATTTCGCCGCGCGCGGTGTTCACGATATACGCCGACGGTTTCATCATCTTCAGGCGCCGCGCGGAGATGAGGTGATAGGTCGCCGGTGTGTGCGGGCAGTTGACGGAGACGATGTCCATCCGCGCCAGCATCTGGTCGAGGCTATCCCAGTAGGTGGCATCCAGCGCCTCGGCGATCTCGGGCGCGACCGGCTTGCGGTTGTGATAGTGGATTTGCAGGCCGAAGGCTTTCGCGCGCCGCGCCAGCGCCTGGCCGATGCGTCCCATGCCGACGATCCCGAGCCGCTTGCCCCACAGGCGATGCCCCAGCATCCATGACGGCGACCAGCCGCGGAACTGATCGATTTCCAGCACCTTGACGCCTTCCACCAGGCGGCGCGGCACCGCGAGGATCAACGCCATGGTCATGTCGGCGGTGTCTTCGGTGAGCACCCCGGGCGTGTTGGTGACGGTGATGCCGCGGGCAAGCGCCGCTTTCACGTCGATGTTGTCTACGCCGTTGCCGAAATTGGCGATCAGTTTCAGCTGCGGGCCGGCTTTGCCCATGAGCGCAGCATCGATGCGGTCGGTGACGGTCGGCACCAGAACTTCGGCCCTCCCCACGGCATCGCCCAACGCCGCGGTGTCCATGGCCACGTCGTCGTGGTTGAGGCGCGCGTCGAACAGCTCCCGCATCCGCGTTTCGATCGGTGCGGGCAGCTTGCGGGTGACGATCACGAGCGGCTTCGCGGCCGGCATGCGACGCTCCGGTTTTGGCGGGCTTTTGCCCCTCGGTTGCTCTTACCAGATGCGCTGCTAGGCTCAAACGTCACCGGCGCGTGAGACCGGTGGGGTGCTGGGAGTGAATGCCGGTGACAATTGCCGATCGCGAGCTGGCCGACGAAACCATCCCGGCTTCCGTGGGCGAGCTTTCCGGCGATCCGGCAGCCACCGCGGTGGCGCAAGGGGCAGGGTGGGCGAGCTGGTTTCGCGAGCCGCACGAGCTTTCCGCCACCGGCCACCGCGCGGCGAGCCCGATCGGACAGGTTTCGTGGGCGGTGTTCGAGTGGGCCCGCAATCCCTATGTGCTGCTTGTCACGATCTACCTGTTCTCGCCCTATTTCGCGCGCTCCGTGGTGGGCGATCCGGTGCGCGGACAGGCGCTGTGGGGGCTGATTGCGGCCTGCGGCGGCCTGATGGTGGGCGCGTTGGCGCCGTTTCTTGGTGCGATCGCCGATGCCGGCGGCCGCCGCAAGCCGTGGATCGGGTTTTACGTGGTGCTGTTGGCCGGCGCCTCGCTACTGATGTGGTTTGCCAAGCCGCACTCGACAGGTATGGCGCTATTTTTTGTTGGCGCGCTGGTCGCCTTCGCCAACACCTCGTTCGAATTTTCCGCGGTATTTCACAATTCCCTGCTGCCGACAGTCGCGCAGCCACGCAATGTCGCGGGGCTATCGGGATTGGCGCTTGCCCTTACCAACGCGGCGGGCGTGCTGCTGATCACGTTCATGCTGGTGGCGTTCTCGTTGCCCGGAAAGGTGGACTGGAGTTTCATCCCCGCGCACCCGCTGTTCGGCATCGACAACATCACAGCGCACGAAGACGAGCGGCTGGCGGGCCCTGCCTCCGCCATCTGGCTTCTTATCTTTAGCATTCCGCTGTTCCTGTTCACGCCGGATCGCCCAAAGGGAAAGGTGCGTCTCGGTGCCGCTGCCATTGCCGGCGTGAAAAGCGTGATCGCCACCATCCGCAGCCTGAAGCACTACCGAAACGTCGGCGCCTATCTGCTGGCGCGGTTGTTCTTCAATGACGGCATGACGGCGGTGCTCACCTTTGGCGGCATCTACGCCGCCAGCGTGTTCAACTGGGGACCGATCCAGCTGCTGATCTACGGCATCGAGCTCAGTATCTTTGCGGTGCTCGGCGGCTTCTTCGGCGGGTGGCTGGACAATCACTTGGGTTCCAAGCGGGCGATCTATGTGAGCATCGGCGGCACGGCGATCGTGGGCCTTCTGTCGCTGACGATGGCGCCGGACCGCATCCTCTGGTTCATCCCGTGGGACGTGCATGCGCCAAAGGTGTGGTCGGTGCCGTTCTTCAACACCTGGCCGGAAATCATTTTTCTGCTGATCGTGAACTTTACGGCCGTGCTGATCACGGCAGGGTACGCCAACAGCCGCACCATGCTGGCGCGCATCGCGCCGGTGGAGAAGATGACGGAATTCTTCGGCCTCTATTCGCTTTCGGGTACGTCAACCACATTTCTGGCCACAGGATTTGTTGGCTGGCTCACGGCGGTGTCGCACAGCCAGCGCATTGGCTTACTGGGCGAAACCCTGTTCCTTTGCATCGGATTGGCATTGATGTTCTTCGTGCGGGAAGAGCGCGCAACCGCCGCATGAACGCGCGCGATTCCGATTCCACATCGGCCGGCATGGCCGAACTGATCGCGCTTCCGGCTGAAGCGGCGATTGCCGACGCGGCGGGCGTGGCGCAACTGGCGCAAGCCGGCTTCGAAGTTTCCGCAGAAGGCGGCAAGGCGGCGAGCCGGCTCGGCCAATGGTCATGGGCGCTGTACGAAGGCGCGCGCGACCCGAACATCATCTTCCAGATCTACATCATCTCGCCGTTCTTCGCGACGGTGATGATGCGCGACCCCGTGCGTGGGCAGGAGCTGTGGGGCGATCTCACCTCCTATGCCGGCTACATAACCGCGATGCTGGCGCCATTCTTCGGCGCGATTGCCGACAAGGGCGGCGCGCGCAAGCCGTGGCTGGCATTGTTCACGCTGCTGATGGTCATCAGCTTCGGCGGCACGTGGTTCGGCGTGCCAGATTCCACGGCGCTGCAGATTTTCGTGGTTTGCGCGATGGTTGGCATCAACAACGTCGTGTTTGAATTTTCCAATGCGTTTCACGGCGCCATGCTGCCTTCCATTGCACCGCATTCGCGGATCGGGGGTCTGTCCGGGCTTGCCTATGCGCTCGGCAGCGGTTGCGGCTTTATTCTGCTGGTGTTCTTCCTGTTCGCGTTCCTTTTGCCGGATCACCCGCTGTTCGGCGTGAATCAGGCGACGCATGTGCCGGAGCGGTTGTCCGGTCCCATTTCCGCCGTGTGGATGCTGCTGGCCGCACTGCCGCTGTTCTTCTTCACGCCGGATCGGCCGCGCACGGGCAAGCCGCTGAGGCAAGCGGTGCGGGAAGGAATTCGTGCGGTGCTGCGCACCGTCCGCAGCCTCAGGCACTATCGCAACGTGGCGCACTATGTCGGCGCCCGCTCCATGTTCAACGATGGCATGACCGGCGTGCTCACTTTCACCGGCATCTATGCCGCCGGCACGTTTCACTTCGGGGCGCTTGCGATGACATTCTACGGCATCGTGTTGATTTTCTTCGCCACGCTGGGCGGATTCGTCGGCGGTTGGCTGGACGATAGACTGGGCTCCAAGAGCGCGCTGCTGATCAGCATCGGGGGCACGACATTCTGTTTTGCGCTGGCGCTCACGATGTCGCCGGATCGCATTTTCTGGTTCATCCCCTACGATCTTCACGCGGCGCCGGTACTTCCGGTTCGGTTTTTCCAGACGTGGCCGCAGATCATCTACATGGTGCTGTCGAGCGGCATCGCGCTGTTTATCGTGGCCGGATACGCCAACAGCCGCACCATGATGGCGCGCATCGCCCCCATCGAGAAGATGACGGAGTTCTTTGGCTTGATGTCGCTCTCCGGCACCGCGACGACGTTTTTTGCGCCTGTCAGCGTTTCGCTGATGACGCGATGGACGCATTCTCAGCGCGGCGGCATGGTCGCCATTGTGGCGCTGCTGGCGCTTGGCTGGGTGTGGATGTTCTGGGTGAAGGAAGAGCGCGCGACGGCAGCGTAAGTAGGCGAGGGCGTTAGGGTTTGCGCAGCCACGGCATCAGCGCGCGCAGCCGCGCCCCGACAGTCTCAATGGGATGCGATGCGGCGCGCGCGCGCATGGCGCTCATCTGCTTTAGGCCCGACGCGTTTTCTTCCATCCAGTCGCGCGCGAAGATGCCGGACTGGATGTCGGCCAGCACGCGCTGCATCTCCTCGCGCACATGGGAATCGATCACCCGCGGTCCGGTGCGGTAGGCGCCGTATTCGGCTGTATTGGAGATCGCCTTGTACATGCCGGCAGGCCCGCGCGTGTGCATCAAATCCACCAGCAGCTTCAGCTGATGCAGGCACTCGAAATAGGCGAGCTCCGGCGCATAGCCGGCATTGACCAGCGTATCGAACGCGGCGCGCACCAGTTCCGCGGAGCCGCCGCACAGTACCGTCTGCTCGCCGAAGAGATCGGTTTCGGTTTCATCGCGGAACGTGGTTTCGATCATGGCGGCGCCGACACCGATGGCGGCGCCGTAAGAAAGGGCCAGCGGCTTGGCGCTGCCGCTTGTGTCCTGGTGAATGGCGATCAGGCCGATGTAACCGTCGCCGCTTAGGTAGGTGGCGCGCAATGCGCTGCCCGGTCCCGCCGGCGCCACCATGATGACATCGAGATCGTCGCGCTGCTGAATAAAGCCAAAGTGCAGCGCGAATCCGTGGATGAAGAGCAGCGTGGCGCCGTGCTTCATGTTGGGCGCAAGATCGCGCGCGTAAATCTCCGGCAGCTTTTCGTCCGGCGCGCCGAGTACGACGACATCCGCCTCGCGTACGGCGTCCGCATTGCGCATCACCGGAAAGCCGTCGGCCTTCGCCTTCTCGCCACTCGCGCTTCCTTCGCGCGCGCCAACGACGACACTCGCCACGCCGCTGTCGCGCAGGTTCAGCGCATGCGCCTCGCCCTGATTGCCATAGCCAATGATGGCGACACGCTTGCTTCGGACGATCTCCAAATCGGCATCGGCTGCGGTGTAGGTGGACATTAGGCCAGCAATTTAAAAACTCCCTCGCCCCCGCGTCAGCGGGGGAGAGGGTTGGGGTGAGGGGGCTGGCCAAGAACGATCCATTGCTGTAGGTGCGCGCCCTTTCTCAATGATGGAGGCTGTCATGCGCACTAAGCAGGATTTCAGCTTTTGAACCGATGAGCAAACGCAGGAGGGGATTTTGGCAGCGAAGTACATGTAAAGCGCGGTGACCGCCAGGTGCATGGCGGCAAGGAATTGATCGAGAAACTGGGGCGCAATGATCCATGTCCCTGCGGTTCCGGCAAACGGTACAAGAAGTGCTGCATCGACAAACGCTGCTTTCACAGACCACAAATACTATCGTCGCGATTAAGCCCCCTCACCCTGCCCTCTCCCCCACATACGTGGGGGAGAGGGTGATCATATTGCAACGCTTGCGCTCATGGCAGTGAGGGGTTTCGACCATTTCGGTCGCTGAACCCAGGTCTAACCTGGCAGGCGTTTGCGTAACCAAGTGAGCCCGGGCTGCCATTACGCGGCCTTGCGGTAGCGTTTGACCTTGATGCCTTTTGCATGTTTGCGGACTTGCGCCAGATCGTATTGGTTCTGCACCCGAAGCAGCATGCCGGCGTCCACGCCAAACGCCTTTTGCAGCCGAAATGCCATTTCGGCGCTCAGAGAGGCCTTTCCATTGACGACATCGGAAAGCGTCGCCCGCCTGACACCGAGCATCATCGCCGCGTCTGTCAGCGAAATCTCAAGCGGCTCCAATATGCCGAACCAGACGACGTCGCCGGGATGCGACGGGTCCTTCATCGGACCAAGTGTTTCAGTGGTAGTCTTCGAGATCGACGCCATGGATAGTTTCTCCTGTGACACGAAAGGTCAGCCGCCAATTGCGCGTGATTGTCATGCTCCAAACACCTTTGCGAGTGCCTTTCAACTCATGCAGACGCCATCCAGGAACGGTCGCAAGGGTACGCATATCGGCAGCGGCCGACAAAAGCGCCAGCGCCGCTCTTATCCGTTTGACCTGATCGGCTGGCAAGCCACGCGACTCGTTATGATCCAGAGCCGTTCCAGCGCCTTGTGGCCTATGGAAGCGATGAGCACACTTTATCGTACGGTACTACCGTACGACAGTCAACTTGGCGGCATCAAGAGTTTGCGCTTCCTCGATCCACGTCCAATCCGCCATCCGGTTGCGGAGCCAGGTCAGCTGGCGCTTGGCGTAATTGCGCGTCGCCTGCTTGGCGGCTGCTTTCGCCTCCTCGAGAGTCATGGTTCCCGTGCTTGCGGACAGCAACTCGCGCCGCCCCAGAATTTTTGCGGCGGGCAACGACGGATTAACCCCCGCCAGCGCTTCCGCTTCCGCCATCGCGCCCTGTTCAAGCATGCGATCGAAGCGAGAATCTATGCGGGCGTAAAGCTCCTCGCGCGGTGGCGCCAACACGAAGCGCGCCAGAGTCAATCCGGCGAGCACCGGCTGGTTGGCCTCCTTTTGCCAGTCTGAAAGCGGGCGGCCAGTTGCTTCGAACACTTCATAGGCGCGCAACACCCGCTGGGTATCGGTGGCGCGTAGCCGCTCCGCGCTCTCCAGATCGCGCGAGGCCAATTCCACATGGAACGCCTCTGCGCCGATCTCCTTTCGCCGGGTCAGTACCACAGCGCGTACGGATGAAGGGACCGGCGGAATGTTCGCGATCCCTTGTGTCAACACATCGAAATACATGCCGGAGCCCCCGACAAAGATGGGGGTGCGGCCCCAGCCGCGCACCTGCTCAAGCGCCCGCGCTGCATCGCTCTGATATCGGCCCACAGAATAGGGTTCCGTGACACTCACATGACCGTACAAAAGATGCGGCACACGGCGCATCTCTTCGTCCGACGGCCGCGCAGTGAGGATGCGCGGCTCGGAATACACCTGCATGGAATCCGCATTGACGATGTCGCCGCCGATCGCTTCGGCGAGCGCGATCGCGGCGGCCGACTTGCCGCTGGCGGTCGGCCCTGCGATAAGTACGGCATCTGCGGAGATTTCCATGTGGCTGAGAATGGGGGGCGCTCCGCGATTTGAAAATGCCCGAGCCGTTTCCGTTCGTTCTTAACGTTATCGCCCCGGAAGCCGATGCACTCGCCGGGCCGCTGCGCGCGATTGCGGCGGAGCACGGGGCTGCGGCCGGCGAGGTGGCGTGGCTCTCGGCGGATCGCGCGTTCGATCTGCCGTTCCTGGATAACCCTCAAGCCGTACTGGCGACTGCCCGCGCGCTGCGAGCCGGCTTGCCTGCGGATATCAATGTCATTCCCGCAGCCAATCGCCGCAAGAGGCTGCTCATCGCCGATATGGAATCCACCATCATCGATTGCGAAGCTCTGGATGAGTTGGCGGATTTCGCCGGATTGCGGGAGAGGATCGCCGCGATCACCGAGCGCGCCATGCGCGGGGAATTGGAATTTGAGCCGGCGCTGCGGGAGCGGGTGGCGCTGCTTAAAGGGCTGCCGGTGAATGCGCTGCAGCGCGTGTATGCCGAGCGCGTGCGGCTCAATCCCGGCGCGCGCGAGCTGGTCGCCACGATGCGCGCCCACGGCGCCTACACGATGTTGGTTTCCGGCGGTTTCGATTTTTTCGCTGAGCGCGTGGCAGAGGCCTGCGGTTTCGATGCGTGGCAGTCGAATGCGTTGGTCGTTGAGGATGGCAAACTGACTGGGAAAGTTGCCGAACCGATTCTCGGCCGCGAGGCAAAACGGGTTGCGCTCGAAGAAGTCGCCAAAGGACGGAACATCGCTCTCTCAGATACAGTAGCCATTGGCGATGGGGCCAACGATGTGGCGATGATCGAACGCGCCGGGCTCGGCATCGCGTATCATCCCAAGCCGGTCCTGGGGGAAGCCGCCGATGCGGTCATCGCACACAGCGATCTGAAGTCCGCGCTGTACCTGCAGGGCTATCGCGACGAGGAAATCGCGGCCTAACTCAACCGCAAGGCGACGAACGCCAGGCTACCGCGGCGGTTGAACAGTACCACTTCCACCTTCTTGCCCGCCTTGGCATCGGCATCGATGCGCTTGGCGACATCGTCGGGCGAATGCACCGGCTGGTTCTGCACTTCGACGATAACGTCACCCGGCCGGATCGCTTTTTCCGCGGCTGGTCCGCCCGGTTCCACACTGACCACCACGACACCCTGCACATCCTTGCCGACGTGGAATTTCGCGCGTGCTGCGCCGTCCAGCGGCGCCAAGGTCAGCCCCAGCTTGGGATGCTTCTGTGCGCCTTTCGGCGGCGGTGCTGCGGCCGTTTTCTTCGGCGGCGCATTGCCCGAGCCGGGAAGCTTTCCGAGCACCACCTGCGCGCTCATCTTCTTGCCTTTGCGCAAATATTCGATCGTCACCTTCTTGCCGATGGGCGTATCGGCCACCAGCCGCGGCAGCGCGCGCGAATCGGCCACAGCCTTGCCGTCAAAGCGCACGATGAGGTCACCATTGCGCAAGCCGGAATGCGCCGCCGGGCCGTTGCCGGACACATCGGCAACCAGCGCACCGCTGGCGCTGGAGAGGCCAAGCCCTTCGGCAAGATCGGGGTTCACCCCCTGCACGCGCACGCCCAGCCAGCCGCGGCGCACGGTGTGGAATTTCTCCAGCTGGTCGATCACCTCGTGCGCGAGATTTGACGGGATGGAAAACGCAATTCCCACCGAACCGCCGGAGGGCGAATAGATCGCGGAATTCACGCCCACCACATTGCCATCCATGTCGAACAATGGGCCGCCGGAATTGCCGCGGTTTATGGGCGCGTCCGTCTGAATGAAATCGTCATAGGGGCCCGCTGCGATGTCGCGGTTGCGCGCCGATACGATGCCCGCCGTCACCGTCGAGCCAAGTCCGAATGGGTTGCCGATGGCGATCACCCAGTCGCCGATGCGTGCATTGTCGGAATTGCCCCAGTGCGTGGCGGGCAGCGGCTTCTTCGGCTGCACCTTCAGAAGGGCGAGATCGGTCTTGTCGTCGCGACCGAGCAGTTTTGCCGGCAGGCTGGTGCCGTCGTTCAAAGTGACGGTGATCTGGTCGGCGCCTTCGATCACGTGGTTGTTGGTCACGATAAATCCCGAGGCATCGATGATGAATCCGGAGCCGAGCGATGTGACCTTCTTGGGTACGTTCTGCGGCCCGAGAAAATCCTTGAACAGATCCTGCAACGGAGAGCCGGGCGGCAGATCGATCCCGACCTGCTGCGACTTCAACGTCTGGCTTGTGGCGATGTTGACGACCGTGGGCAGCAGCTTGCCCGCGAGATCGGCGAACGAATCCGGCGCCGGCCGCGCCAGCGCGGGCGCGGCTGGAAGGGCCGCGGCCTTTCCAGCACATTGGGATCCTAAGCTTAGAATTCCACGTGGACAAGTTGTCGCG
>JADMIO010833420.1_pt1 | contig 104821 bp, 77 predicted proteins | sample 8958161 | NCBI WGS metagenome assembly JADMIO01 (sample SAMN16585339, study PRJNA669376) | soil metagenome | isolation source: Crop rotation soil | place: USA: Cullars Rotation, Alabama | collected 2011 | reverse complement strand
CTTTCCCCAGACGACGTTGCCCGCCGATCTGGCCGATATCCAGAAGCGCATCAAGTTCATCGTCCACCGCATGGAGAACGCCATCGCGAACCACGAGTTCGAGAAGGCGCGCTTCTACTCCGACGAGGAGCGCAAAGAGCGCGAGAACATGCGCCAGTTGCGCGAGAAGTACAACCTGGACGACTCCTCCACCGGTTGCGTCACCAAGGACGACATTGAAGACGTTGTCGCCCGTTGGACCGGCGTGCCGATGACGTCGATCAAGGAAGAAGAAATCACCAAGCTTCTCCGCATCGAAGAGGAGCTCCACAAGCGCGTCATCAGCCAGGAGAAGGCCATCTCCGCTTTGGCCCGCGCCATCCGCCGTTCGCGTGCCGGACTGAAATCCAGCAATCGCCCGGCCGGATCGTTCCTGTTCCTCGGACCCACCGGCGTCGGCAAAACCGAAGTCGCCCGCGCCCTGGCAGGGTTCCTGTTCGGCAGCGAGAAGAGCCTGGTCCGCTTCGACATGTCGGAGTACATGGAGAAGCATTCGGTTTCGAAGCTCATCGGATCGCCCCCCGGATATGTGGGGTACGAAGAGGGCGGCCAGTTGACCGAGCGGGTGAAGCGCAATCCCTACTCGATCATCCTGCTCGACGAAATCGAGAAGGCGCACCCGGACATTTACAACATCCTGCTGCAGGTGTTTGAAGACGGCCAGTTGACCGACGGTCTCGGCAACCAGGTCGACTTCAAAAACACGATCATCATCATGACGTCGAACCTCGGCGCCCGCTTCCTCGAGAAGCGCGGCCACCTGGGCTTCTCGACGCCGATGGGTGAGGGTGTCTCCGCCAAGATCGAGGACATGGTTCGCAGCGAGGTTAAGAAGGCGTTTAACCCGGAATTCCTGAACCGCCTCGACGAAGTCATCCTGTTCACCTCGTTAACTGACGACGATCTGATCAAGATCATTGATTTGTTGGTCAATCAGGTCAATGGGAACCTGGTGGCGAAGCAGGTTAAGATCCGCCTCGCTCCCGACGCCGCGAAGTACATCCTCGACAAGACTTGCGGCGATCGCAGCTACGGCGCTCGTCCTCTGCGGCGCGCGCTGCAGAAATACATCGAAGATCCGCTTTCGGAAGCTTTGATTCAAGGTTCGTTGCCGCGTCCTGCCGACCTGGAAGTTTTCTGCGGCGTGAGCGGCATCTACTACCGCGAACTCTCGCCCGAGGGCACGGAAACACCGGTCACGGCGGGCGGCGCTCCAGCCGAAGTCTCGGCGGGCACGCTGCTCTTCACCTTCGACTAAATCTCATTTCATCGTTGGCGCCCCGGCTTTGCTCCGGGGCGCTTTTTCATTTTGTGGAACCTTTTGTGGCAATCGCGCGCAATAGCGCTGCCATGAAACCAAGCCTGCTCCTATTTGCTGTCTCCTGCGTTTACGCGCAGACTCTCGAATTTGAAGTCGCCTCGGTCAAGCACGTCGAGTCCACGGCGCCGGTTGCGGCCGGCGCGATCCGCGGCGCTGGAGGAGGCGGCCGCGGGGGCGTGCCACAGATCGGCCAGGTCAACTATCCACCACTGACGTTCAAGGACCTGGTCCAACGCGCGTACAGCGTGAAGGACTATCAAGTCGCTGGTCCCGACTGGATCTCCACCGAGCGCTACAGCATCGTCGCCAAACTGCCGGAAGGAGGGACTACGGACCAGATTCCGCAGATGCTGCAATCCCTGCTGGCTTCCCGTTTCCTGATGAAATTGCATCGCGAGCAGCGGTCGATTCCCATCTACGCTCTTCAAGTGGGCAAGGATGGCACGAAGTTGAAAGAGGGCGACGACAGCGCATTAAAATCTCTGGCGCAGACCAACGAAAGGCTCGCCCGGGCGATGAACCAGCCCGGGGTGGAGGCTTTCATGATGACGACGGCGGCGGGACGAATCGCAGCCAAGAATGCGACCATGGCGAGGCTTACGGACCTGCTTTCCCGCCAGCTCGACCGGCCTGTGATCGATGAGACGCAACTGACCGGAAGCTACTCGTTCATTCTCGATTGGCTTCCCGACGGAGCGCCGAACCCCACCGAGACCGCGGACGATCGCATCGGACTTCCGCTTCCCGCGGCGCTTCAGTCGCAACTGGGACTGCGTCTGGAGAAGCGCAACGCCCCGGCGGATATACTGGTGATTGACCACGCGGAAAAGACTCCGACCGGGAACTGAGTCCTAAGAAATCCGCGTGCTTTTTTATGCACGGGATGAGTTCGCGGGTTGGCGCGGTGTGGATCGCAGCGGTCGTGGCGTGTACGTTGCTTGCGCAGTCTTCAGCCCCGGGAATTGAGACCACGGCAATCCGCTTCACCCGCCTCGACCAGAGCGTCATTCAGCAGCGCCTGGAGCGGGTGCCGCGGAAACTCTCCGACCGCCGTACCGCCCTGGAATCGCTCTTTCGCGACGTCGGATGCGCCGGCGAGCAGTTCACCGAGGAGCGCGTTCCGGGATCGCCGGCGCCGGACATGATCTGCCGGCTTCCCGGCGAGACCGGGAACGAGATTCTGGTCGGCGGCCATTACGATTCCATTGAAGCCGGCATGGGCGCGATCGACGACTGGAGTGGATCCTCCCTGCTGCCCAGCCTCTATCAAAGCCTGAAGAGCGAACCGCGCCATCATCGATTTGTCTTCGTGGGGTTCGCCGGGGAAGAGCGGGGACTCCTGGGATCGCGGCAATTGGTGAGCACCATGTCGATGGCGGACCGGCGACGGATCCAGGCCATGATCAATCTGGAATGCCTCGGTCTCGGCAATCCCGAGGTGTGGGCCAGCCGCGCGGATCCGTTCCTGCTGGAATCCTATTCGATGGTCGCCAGCAGTCTCCATCTGGAAGCTCGCGGTCTCAACGTGGACGGCGTGGGCGATGACGATTCCCACCCATTTCTCAGCGCCGGAATTCCGGTGCTGACGATTCATTCGCTGTCCCGCGATTCGCTGCGGATGCTGCACAAAAAAACGGATAACCTGACGGCGATCCACCCCGACGATTACTACACCGCGTATCGCGTCATCGCGACGTACCTGGCGTATCTGGATTCGAAGCTGCCTTAGTTCTCTTTCTTAGTGCCCGGAAAACCGCCGCCCCCTCCTCCGCCGCGCTTGCCTCCCTCTTCGTACCCGGGCGGTACCTGGAAAAGCGCGGGATTGGGTGGAGTTCGGGAGATGTTCGTCAACTCGTAGGTGGTCGTACCGAACCGCGGGTCGGAGTATACGCTCTTGATGAGGACCTGCAAATCCATCGACACCCAGCGCTCGGTGATGACTTGCAGCTCCCGGTCGTTGCCAATGGTCTCAGGCGCGATCGTCTCGGTGATGCGGACTCCTTCGACACGCTCGCCGTTTACCGTCTGAGCTCCGAGATCCTCCACATCGATGCGCCTCCCCTGCCGGTTGGCGCCGCCCGTGGGGTTTGGACCCTTCTTGCTTTTGCGCCCATCGCTCATTTGCAACGCCATTTGGTAGGGGGTCAGGCCGGCGGTACGAGTCTCCGTGGAGAGGACATTGGGATTTAGAACCCGGCTTGTGTAGATTCGCCGATACGGTTGTCCTCCCCGGCCGACCGCAGGTTCACCTTGCTGCGGCACTCGATAGTTCCGCTCTATCCCCTCCACCGGATCATCGATCGTGACGAATGTTTGTGTCCCATTCCCGAAGGCGCTATTGCTCTCATGCCTGGTACGGCCTTGCGTGTCGCGAAACACCAATCCTGTTTCGGTATGGTCCACCTTGGTGCCGTTGGCGAACGTCTGCACGGTCCGAGTGACCACGGTGGCCGAATACGGCTTGCCGGCCACCAGCTGGCTCTGCCAGATCTCTCCCATCTGCGGCTGAGAACCGGTCACCGTCAGGGTTCCGACCTGCTGGAAATTGAACACTCCGATCTGCTGCGCCAGCCCCGGCGATGCCACCAAGAGGCAGCTGGCGAAAAGAGGAATGAATTTGACGTTCATAATTTCATCTCCATCCGTTCAAACTTTGTCCCGACAGCAGTCGTACGGCATGGGTCCGGCCGTCCTCTCCCACCAGCACGTCGGCCGGGAGCACCGCCGCCGGGTCAGCCCCTGGAATCCGATATCCTGCCGCGATCAAAGACGCTACCGGGACGTCCACACGCATCACTCGTGCGGTTTCATAGGGCGCCAGCGGGGGCACGAATGGAATCGGCACAAACTGCTGGTCCCCCGGAGTAATCACCGTCGCCCCGGCCGCAGGGGTATCCAATCCGGGAGCTGGATGCCTCATCAGCGACCAAGCGAGAAACACCATTGCTGCCGCGGCCGCCAATAATGCCGGGACGAACTGCATCCCGCTCGAAGGCGGCCGTCTCGCCTCCGCCGCGGCGAGAATATGTGCGCGATTCGCCTCGACAGCCGTTCCACAGCGGCGCAACGCCGGTTCATACTCCGCGAGCTTTTGATCCAGCGCTACGAAGCGTGCGTATGCGGAACGGCACGCGTCGCAGGCTTCCAGATGCTCTTCCAGCCAGCCGGCATCTTCCGGCGTGGCATCTCCATCGGCGGCCCACAGACTGATCGTCGCGGCTCGCCGGCAGTCTTCACTCATAAAAGTTCCTCATTCAGTTGCGTGGTGGCGCGTTGGATCAGGTCGCCAACCGTTGAAATTCCGATTCCTAAAATCTGTGCGATCTCGCGATACTTTAGACCGGCGGCGCGGAGCGTCAGGCACTCACGCGTGTCGCCGGGCAGCTTATCGAGCAACAGCGTCAACCGGCGAGTTTTCTCGAGGCGGATCGCCTCTTCCTCAGGAGTGGCACGAGGATCGCGGAACCATTCGTGGTCCTCCAGGGCTCTCGTCAGCCGCTGGTGCGCGCTGGCGAATTGATTCCTCGTTAAATTACGCGCCACCTGAAAGACCCAGCCGCGGAGATTGGAGCGGTCGCCGTTCTTTCGCAGATGCTGGTGCAGGAGCAGAAAAGTTTCCTGGACCTTATCATCGGCATCCGGTCCCGAAAGGCCGGCGCACAGAAGATAGCCGTAGAGCGGCCGGTGCAACTCGTCGAACAACGCCGACAAATCACTTCCAGGCGCGGCGTTCTTCGCTGGTCCCCGGCTCAGTTCTGCTACGGGTGGATGCTCCCGGGCCATGGTTCTATGAGAACAACAATCGAGGCCGGGAGTTTTCCGGATTTTGGGCACCAAAAATGCGCCGGATGAGTCACGGCGCTGCAGACACCAGGCCTGCGATGAAATTTGGCGTAGTTTTTCCGAGCGTTGGCGATGGCACTACCACGATGCCGCGCGCCGAGTTTGGCCGGCTCGATGGTTGAGAGCGACTTAACAGTTCGAGTAAGCCGCTTAGAAAAGCGGCTGCGGGAAGAATTTCCCGCCCCACAGCGCGATCAATCGGCAGGAAGAATTTCAAGAGGTGTAATGCCTTAGAAGGACACGGTGACCGGGGCCGACGTTCCGACCGAGTTCGTGATCGTGATCGTCACTCCCGTGACGTTTGTGTTCGAACCCTGGGTGGTGAAAGGCTGTACAAACTGGAACGATCCGCCGTATGCGTTGGATTGCGAACTGGAGAACCATGCTCCCACCAGGCTGCTCAGCGGGACCGTCACGTCGCTGGTCTGCACGTTGGTGCCGGTGAAGTGGAAATTGGCCGACGTCGCCTCACGAGTATCCGAGAACACGATCACGGCAACTTGTAGCCCACTTGCTGTACGTGTGACGACCGGCGTCCCCGTGATTACGGGGGCGAGTTTCGCGACGGCGCCGCTCACCGAACTTCCGGCCGGCGTCTGGATCGACGTGCCGGCTGCCTGCAACCCGGAAACGCTGAGCGTGATCGTTTCGGCCAGCGTGCCGGTTTGAAATGCGCCCGACGGAGTGAATACCGCGGTGGTCGAGTTGGCCGGGATCTTGAAAGGAACCGATGTCCCGCCTGCGGAGAACTGAACCGCCGGGTCGGTCGCGCCGACTGCGGCGGTGGTGCTCAGGCTGAGCTGCCCGGTGACGTCGACCGGGAATGCCGCTGCGAGGGTCACGCCGGCGGTCAGCTGTTGATTCGGATTCACCGAAGCGGCGAGTCCCGTGATGGTGAGCGCCGGCAGGGGCGGCAGCGTCACCGCCAACGTAAACTGCTGCAAGGCCTTCTGGCTGGAGGAATCGGCTGCCTGGATGGTGAACTGGAACGATCCCACCTGCGTCGCCGAACCGGAAATCACACCCGCTGTCGCATCAAGAGTGATGCCGGTTGGCAAAGCGCCGGAAGTGAGGGTCCACGTGGTGTTTCCGACTGCGCCGGAGCTCGACAGCGCCTGTCTGTAAGCTGTGCCGGCAACCGCACCGGGAAGTGCCGTACCGGTTGTAATCACCAGAGCGCTCGAAATGTTGATCGAGGCGCTGGCCGTGGCGCTGCTCGAAGCGGCGTCCGTCACTTTGGCGGTAAACGAGTACGCTCCCGCGGTTGTCGGTGTGCCGGTAAGCGCACCCGAGGAAGAATTCAACACCAGGCCCGGAGGAAGCGTTCCAGCACTCACGCTCCACGTATACGATAGGACGCCGCCCGCGGCGGTGAGGCCGCCGGAGTAGCTTTGGCCGACCTTGCCATCCGGAGTGGAGGCCGAAATCGAAATTCCGGCAGCCGGAGTGACGGAGAGAGCGCAGGTGGCCAGGGCCTTCGCCTGTCTGGAATCGACAATCTGAATGACGACCTGCGATGTGCCGCCCGACAACGGCGTACCACTGATTGCGCCGGTGCTCGACGATGTGAGGCCGGCCGGAAGATCCGAAACCGAGAACTGATACGGAGACGATCCGCCGCCCGCGGTCAGCGCGAACGAGTACGCCATCCCCGCGGAGGCTCCCGGCAGCGGACAGCTGCTGGTGAGGGCCGGCTGACTGTTGGTGCCCGGCGGATTGATGGCGATCGTATACGACTTGCTGCTGGAAATACCGTAGGCGTCAGTCGCCCAGATGACGACGCTGGCGTTGCCGACTCCGGGCGGCGTGCCGGTCAGCGTACCGCTCTGCGGATCGATGCTCAGCCAATAGGGAAGCGCGGCGCTCCAGGTGATCGGAAGACTGCCGCCGGTCAGCGCCAGGTTGGCCGTGTACGGACTTCCGGCCACAGCGCCGGGCAGGGAAGTCGTGGTGATCGAAGGCAAGGGGTTTACGACGAGCGAGCAGGCGAGCGGCGTGGTCTGCTGTTGTTGCTGATCGGTGGCGCGGATCGAGAAGGAGATGGTTCCCGCGGCGGGCGTGCCGAGCAGGACGCCGGAGGAGTTCAGCACCAGCGAGGCGGGCAAACCGCTTCCGGTGTACGAGTACGGCGGGAATCCGCCCCGCGCGGTGAAGGGCTGACTGACCAGCACACCCTGAGTAATGGGCGCCGGACACGGGCCCACCATGGCGAACGTTCCGCCGGCCGCGCCCACATTCACGCTTAAGCTCGCGGATTTCGACTGCGCGCCCAGCGAATCGGTCACTTTCACCGAGAACGAATTGACCCCGGTGGTTGGCGGCGTGCCGGTCAGCACGCCGGTATTGGGATCGAGCATCAGCCAATTCGGCGATCCGGAGATCGACCAATGCAAGGGGCCGATTCCGCCGCTGGCGCTGAGATCCTGCCAGTACGGAGCTCCCACGGTGCCGTCGGGAAGACTCGAGGTATTCACGGTGGGCGCCGGCGCGATATCGAGGAAGCAGCTTCCGCTCGCCGAGCCACTGGCGCTATCGGTGACTGCCAGATTGACCGAGGCAAATGCCGATGCGGTCGGAGTTCCGGTTACCAGGCCCGCACCATTCGCCGAGAGTCCAGCCGGCAGGCCGCTGACCGACCAGTTGTACGGCGGGAAGCCCAGCGCCGCGGTGAGCTGGAACTTCATCGGCGTGCCGACGGTTCCGGAAGGAAGCGGACAGGCGGTGAGCACGGGAACGCCACCCGGACTGGTGATGGAAATCGTGAAGCTAGCGGGGGCGGACGCGGCTCCCAACGAGTCGGTTACTTTCACCGTCAGGTTGTAGGTGCCGCTGCCCGAGGGTGTGCCAGTGACTGTTCCGGTCAGAGGATCGAGAGTCAGCCATGCGGGGCTTGCCGTGGCCGACCAGATCAGTTGCCCGGTGCCACCGATGGCATTGAGCTTTTGCGCGTAGGGTGCGCCGATGGTGCCTGGCGCGAGCGATCCTGTGGTGATCGTGGGTGCGCCATTCACGGTAAGACCGCAGGCCAAAGAGGTGGTCTGATTTTTCGAATCGCTCACCTGGAGGGTGAACGGCGTGGAGCCGGCTACGGCAACGCCGGATAACAATCCCGCTGAACTGATCGACAGCCATGGCGGCAACCCAGTCGCGGACCAGGCATAAGGCGGTGTGCCGCCCGTAGCGATCACGTTCTGATTGAAGCTGAGGCCCGCGGTAGTCGTAGGCAGCGGACAGAACGTCGAAACGCTGGGAGTTCCACCCGCCGCATTGATCTTCAACACGACGGATGCGGCAGGCGAGGCAATCGAAAGCGAATCGGTCGCCGTTAGCGTAATCGTGGTGGATGCGGCCGCCGTCGGTGTTCCGGCGATCGCGCCCGTGGCCGCATTCAAAGTTGCCCAGTTGGGCAATCCTTGTGCCGACCAGGTCAGGGCGCCGGTCCCGCCGGTAGCGGCAAGCTGCGCGGAATACGGCGCTCCGATAGTGCCGGCGGGCAGCAGCGTGGTGGTCACACTTGGAATTGGATTCACCGTCGCGATGAAGTTCTTGGAAGTGGTGACGCCGACGGAATCCGTAGCAGTGACACTAAAACTGAAATCCGTGAGACCGGAAACCACAGGTGCGATTCCCGAGAGCGCCCCTTGTGGAGTCATGGAGAGCCATGCCGGCAGTCCAGTCACGGTGAAAGTGATTGCGCCCGTTCCGCCGCTCGCGGCAATGGTCGTGGACAGAGGAGCAGTGGAAGTTGTGGCCGGGAGCGCGCCTGTCGTGATCGTCACGGCGGGTTGCACGGTTACCGAGAGCGAAGCCTGCGCGGTGGCGCCGGCCGCGTCCGTAATCGTAGCGGTGAATGGAATGTTCGCAGGCTGCGTGGCGGTCGGGATGCCGGTGAGTACGCCGCCCGTAGTCAAGCTCAGGCCGGAGCCCGTCAGGCCGGTGGCGGTCCAGGTGAACGGACTGGTTCCACCGGTACGGCTGAGGGATTGCGAATAGGGCGTGGCGGGGGACGCCGGCGGAAGGCTCTGCGTGGTGATCGCGGGCGCCGGATTGATCGTGAGATTCCATGTGCTGGGGAAGGAGACGCTGTGCGAGTCAGTGGCGGTAACGGTGAAGGTATATGCGCCGGTCTGGCCCGGCGAGCCGGATAGCACTCCGGTGTTCTGGTTCAACTGCAGGCCGACCGGCAGGTTGCCGCTCGAAAGCGACCAATTGCTGTAAGGTGCGGTTCCTCCCGTAACAGTCAGTGTTGTGGTGTAAGTGCGGTTTACCGTCCATGACGGCAGGTTCCCTCCACCCGGCTGTCCGGTTCCGCTCACTGAGAGCTGGAAGGTTTGAGATGCGAACGCTCCCAGAGTGTCTGTGGCGCGAACCGTGAAGGTCGGCGTCGTCCCGGCGGCGTTCGTTGGTGGGGTTCCGCTGAGAACATTTCCGTTGAAGCTGAGCCATGCCGGCAGACTGGTGCCGCTCCAGGTGAGAGCGCCGGTTCCGCCGCTTCCATTGAAGGTGGCGCTGTAGAGCGTGCCGATGGTGGCGCCCGGCAAGGGCGACGTGGTCAGGATGTTGACCGGGGGATTGACGGTTACGCTCAGGGACTGCGGATCGCTGACGGCGCCGGCGCCATCCGTGACACTCACGGTGAATGGGTATGGGGTTGAAGTAGCAACATTCGGCGCAGTACCGACGGCGGCCGGACCATTTACTTGCAGCCATGGCGGCAGGCCGCTTCCGGACCAGGTGAAGGGCGTTGTGCCGCCCGTCAAGGTGAGCGGCTGGCTGTACTGAAGCCCGGAAGTGGTTGCGGGCAGCGACGTGGTGGTGACCGCCGGCACCGCATTGATCGTGAGGCTGAAGCTCTTCGATCCGGTGGAGCTGAGACTATCGGTTGCCGTGATGTTGAACGGGAAAGTGCCCGAGGCCGGGGGCGTTCCGCTCAAGGTGTTGCCCGAGATGGTTAACCAGCCTGGAAGATTCAGGCTGGTGAAGCTATACGGCGCCTGACCGCCGCTCGCGGTCAACGTAGCGCTGAATGGACGCGTCGCAGTCCAAGGTCCGAGCGTTGAGCCCGTAACGATGATGACACCGGATGCGACCGTGACCGAGAACGGCTGTGCGCCCGACGTGGCGCCCAGGGAGTCCGAGGCAGTCGCGGTGAAATTGTAGGCCGTGGATTGAGTGGGAGTAGGCGCGGTGCCGCTGAGCGTCGCACCATTCTGAGTCAACCAGGATGGTTTATTGCCGAAGGTCCAGGTGATCGCGCCCGTCCCGCCGGTGGACGTGAATGTCACGGAGTAGGAACCACCCGAGCCGACGGAAGGAAGCGGATTGGTGGTGGTGATGACCACCGCTGGGTTCACGGTAATCGACAACGGCTGCGAGGAGCTGATGGCGCCGGCGCTGTCAGTGACGGTGACTGAGAAGTTGTAAGGGGTCGCCGCGCCAACCGTTGGAGCGGTCCCCGAAAGGACTCCGCCGGAAGACAGGTTGAGCCATGCCGGCGCCGACGAGATCTGCCACGTGAACGGCGCTGTGCCGCCGGACTCCGCCAGCGGCTGGCTGTAAATAAGCCCCGACGTGGTGGCCGGCAGTGTGCTCGTGGTGACTGCCGGAACGGGATTGATGGTCAGGCTGAAATTTTTCGATCCGCTGGAACTGAGGCTATCGGTGGCGGTGATGGAGAACGTGAACGGTCCCGGTGTGGGAGGCGTGCCGCTCAGGGTGTTGCCTGTGATGCCCAGCCATCCCGGCAGATTCGCACTGGTAAACGTGTAAGGACTTTGGCCGCCGCTGGCAGTCAGATTCACGCTGAACGGGCGGGTAGCGGTCCAAGGACCGAGGGTGGCGCCGGTGACGATGATGACGCCGGAAGCTACCGTTACGGAGAACGGTTGCGGTCCAGACGTCGCGCCTAGCGAGTCGGTGGCGGTGGCATTGAAGTTGTAGATGGTCGCCTGACTGGGCGTAGGTGCGGTGCCGGTCAAAGTCGCTCCGCTCGCGGTGAGCCATGCCGGAAGATTGGTGAACGTCCAAGCGATGGATCCCGTTCCGCCGGCCGATGTGAAGGTGGCCGAATAGGGAGTCCCGGCGCCTGCGGTTGGCAGCGGATTCGAGGTTGTGATCGTGACCGGCGGATTGACCGTGATGGATAACGGCTGCGACGGGCTGATCGCGCTGGTGCTGTCAGTGACAGTCACCGAGAAATTGAAAGGCGTGGAGGATGCAACCACCGGCGCTGTGCCGGTGAGCGCTCCCGCGGGCGACAGGGCGAGCCAGGCAGGGGCGGAGGCGATCTGCCACGTGAACGGACTGGTGCCGCCGGATTCGGTGAGCGTCTGGTTATACGCGAGTCCCGATGTTATTGCCGGCAGCGAACTGGTAGTCACCGCGGGTGCGGCGTTGATCGTCAGCGAAAAGGCTTTGGTGGACGATTGCGACGCACTGTCCGTCACCTTCAGGGTAAAGTTAACGGGGCCGGATGCCGGTGGAGTTCCGCTTAGCAATCCACCAGACGTGATGTTGAGCCATGCAGGGAGGGTCGCGCCGGCGTCTGAGAACGTCAGAGATCCGGTCCCGCCGGTGGCGTTGATCGTCTGGGAATATGGCCGGTTCACCGTCCATGGCGGAAGCGGTGAAGTGGTCGTGATTATCGGGACAGGGTTGACCGTGACCGTGTAGTTGTTGATGGTGATTGCGTTATTGGCGTCGGTGGCGCGCACCGAGAACGGGAACGGCGTCGGTGAAGTCTCCGCGGGCGCGGTACCGGTCAGCGATCCGCCGCTGGTGAGGCTCAACCAGCCCGGCAGACTGATTCCGGTGAAAGTAATTGCGCCCGTGCCGCCGGTCGTACTGAAATTTTGCGAGTAGCTCGCGCCCGATGTAGTGGAAGGCAGCGATGCCGGAGAAATTGTGATCGCCGGATTGACTGTGAGCGAGAGCGGCTGCGTGGCGAAAGCCGTGGTGCTGTCGGTGGCTGTGACGCTGAAGGGGAAGGCCGTCGGTGAACCAACAGCGTTTGGCGTGCCGCTGATCACGCCGGCGGAGCTCAGAGAAAGCCCGGGCGGTAACGTCCCGCTGGACAGCGTCCAAATGATCGGAGAAGTGCCGCCGGTTACGCTGAGCGTACGCGGGCAGCTCGCCCCGGCGGTGCATGCGGCGAGAGGCGCACTGGAGATCGACAGCGCGGGATTGATGGTGAGGCTGAAGTTGATGGTCGTGTTTTCGAACGAGTCGGCTGCCGTGAGCGCTACCGGGAAGGTGCCCGATGCCGTTGGCGTTCCGGTGATGCCGGTGAGATTGCCGGTTGTGGGAGTGAGCGCGAGTCCTGGAGGCAGGCCGGTGGCGGACCACGTGTAGTTGCCGGTTCCGAGGCTCGCCTGGAAATACGGCGTCTGCGCAGCGGGCGGTGGCGGCGGGTAGCTGACGCCGGCGGTGCTGACCGGAGGCACGCGTAGCGTGGTGATCTGGATGGGCGCTGTCCCGACGACGAGTGTGAAGTTCTTGTTGCCCGTGGCTCCCAGCGAATCGGTCACCTTGATGTTGAAGGTGTAGAGACCGGTTTGCGTGAGCGTGCCCGAGAGGAGACCACCCGAAGTCAGGCTGAGGCCGGGCGGCAATGTGCTGGTGGTGGACCATCCAAACGGCGCAGTGCCGCCGGAAACCGGCGAGGAAGAACCGAACTGATACGTATAGGCGATCGCGCTATTGATGTAGCCGGGAGGCAGCGGCGAGGTGTCCGTGATTACAGGCGCGGCATTAATGACGAGCGGAATGACCGCGGTGCCGATTGGACCGGTCGGATCCATGACCGAGAATTGCGGCGAAAAATTCCCGGTTACGGTTGGCGTACCGCTCAGTTGTCCGCCGGTGCTGACAGTAAGGCCCGTGGGTAGTCCGGTGGCGGACCACGTGGGAGATGATGAGGAGAGACCAGCGGCGGTCAAATAGGTTGCCGGATATTGCTGGTTAACGCTTCCGGCCGGAAGGCTCGACGTGGTGATCGTCGGCGAGACGGAGATTTGAAACGTTTTGCTGTCGGTGAAGGGGATCGAAGAGCTGTCGAGGACCTGGATGGTGACGCTGTAGATGCCGGCGACGGTCGGCGTTCCCGAGAGGAGGCCGGTGCCGTCGAGGTTGATCCCGGGGGGCAGTTGGCCGGCGGTCTGCGACCACGTATACGGCAGGATGCCGCCCGAGGCGGCCAGAGCGGTTGAATACTGGTTGTTCGCCGTCCCGGAGGACAACGGGCTCGTACTGGTGATGCTGACCTGAGCCGCGAGCGGCGCCGCCGCCCAGAGCGCGAAAACGGCCGCTACAAGCGGACCACGAGCAAGGAAATCGCTAACTTTCATCTGATTTTTCACGGGAGCCCCTAAGACAGCAAAGTTCATTTAGACACACACATCAGGGGCTTGCAAGAGAAGCGAGAGATAATACTCCGGAATAGCAGTGAACCGCCGGCAATTGCCGGCAACAATCTTTGGCTTACGATGGTTAGCGGTCTAAGTCGGCTTGCGTTGACTCCTGTAAACGCAAATGCTTATATGGCTTCATGTCTTCCCCAGCGCCGGCTCCACAGGGTGAAGGGCCACTTTCGGGCGATCTCCAATTCGATCGTGCCGAGCCGTTACCAGTTCCGGGTAACGGGCCTCAATGCGTCTCCTGCAAGCAGTACATCTCCAAAACCTACTACCACGCTCAAGGACACACGGTTTGCGAAACCTGCGCGCAGCGCATCCAGGCGGGACAGCAGAAACCGCCGGTGACATCGTTGGGCCGCGCCATTCTGTACGGCGCCGGTGCGGGGCTGGCCGGCTGCACTTTGTACGCGCTGGTTGCCATTCTGACGGGACTGGAAATCGGATTGATCGCGATTCTCGTCGGTGTGATGGTCGGCAAGGCGGTGCGCCACGGGTCGAATGGCCTCGGCGGCAGACCGCAGCAGATTCTGGCAGTTCTGCTGACTTACTTCGCGATTACCACCAGTTACATTCCGGTATTTGTTTATCACGCGATCAAAGATCCGTCGGTTTTGCAGCAGTCCAAAAGTACTTCTGTAAACGACGCTCCGGCGGTCAGCGAGAAGAAGCCGGCTATGTCGGCAGGCGCCGCGATTATCATGATCACGCTCCTGGCGGCGGCCGCGCCATTCCTGGAACTGTCGGGCGGTGTGAGCGGACTGATCACGCTCTTCATCATCTATATTGGCCTGCAGCGGGCCTGGAAACTGACGGCGCGATCGAACATTCTGATTATGGGTCCCTATGAGGTGGAGTCGCCGGCATGAGTCCTTGCCCGGCCTGTAGCGCCGAATTGGCAGAGGATGCGCTGAGTTGTCCGCAATGTCTCCGGCTGACCAATGCATCCGAGCTGGAGAGCCTGGCGCGACAGGCAAAAGAAGCATGGCGGGTGGGCAAATTCGCGGAAGAGCGCGCGCTGTGGGAGAAGTCGCTCGGATTGCTTCCACCCGACACCGTGCAGTACGCCAAGATTCAGGCGCGGGTCGCGGAGCTGGAACAGCAATCAAAGATAGCCGATTCCGGTCATGGAAAGGGCTGGGGCAAAGCCGGCGCGGGCATTGGACCCGCCTTGCTGGTGCTTCTGGCGAAGGGCAAGGCGATCCTGTTCGGGCTCGCCAAACTCGGGACGATTCTGTCGATGATGGCGTCGCTGGGGGTGTACTGGGCGATGTATGGATGGGCCCTGGCGTTCGGCGTGGTCTTCTCGATTTACATCCATGAAATGGGGCACGTGATCGCACTCAGGCGGTACGGATTTCCCGCCAGCCCGCCGATGTTCATCCCCGGTCTCGGCGCGCTGATCTGGCTGCGCGGGGTTCGCCTGCCGCCGATCCCCGATTCACGTATCGGGCTGGCGGGTCCTATCTATGGGCTCGGCGCTGCGTTGGCGGCGGAGGCAGTCTATCTCGCCACGCACATCAAAGTATGGGGCGCGATCGCGCATTTTGGCGCCATCGTCAATATGTTCAACCTCATTCCGATCTGGCAACTGGACGGTTCGCGCGGAATGCGCTCGTTGACGCGGAGCCAGCGTGGTCTGGTGGCAAGCGCGGCGCTGGTGTTGTGGCTGCTGACCTGGAATCCGATGCTGCTGATTGTGGCCGGCGTCTGCGGGTACCGCTTACTCACGCGGGACTGGCAGGCGGAGCCGGACAACACGGGTCTGCTGCAATATGTCGGGCTGCTTACGTCACTTACTTTGCTCGCGCTGATCTCGCCGCTTCAGTAGGGTGGGGAATCATTCCCTGAGGCGACTTTCCAGGCGAGTTCGTCGAAGTTTGAGGCAAGCCTGCAAGATTGCCGGCTGCGGGCAGAATTGCCTAATGCGGCACAGTTTTAGGAATGTTCTAGGTCCGCACCATGGTATTACACATCTTTTCTTGGTTTGCGATCGATCGCGTTGTAGGGCGGCAAATCCTTGCCGCAGCCGGCAATCCTGCCGGCTCCTTGAACGTGATCTGAAGAGCCCGGAGAAGCCGCCAAGAATGGCGGCTGCGGGAAGGATTTCCCGCCCTACAGCGCGATCGATCGCAAACCAAGAGAATTATTTGAGGGAGGCGCTGATCTTGGCGCGGTACTCCGCGGCTTTCTGTAGGATCTGAGTCTCGTTCAGGGTGAGGATTTTGGAGTCGCGGACGACCGGTTTGCCGTTTACCATGACGTCCCGCACATCGTTCGCTTTCAAAGCGTAGACCATTTGGGAAACCGCATCGTACAGCGGAACGGCATTGGGGCGATCGATCCGCACCATGATCAGGTCTGCGAGCTTCCCGGACTCCAGTGAACCGATCTCTTTCTCCATGCCGAGGGCGCGCGCTCCGCGAATGGTCGCCATTTCGAGAGACGCCGAGGCGGGGAGCACTTCCGGATTGAGCGTGATCACCTTTTGCAACTTGGCGGCGAGATCCATCTCCTCGAAGAGATTGAAGTCGTTATTGCTGCCCGCGGGTCCGTCGGGTCCCAGGCCGACCGGCAGATCGAGCGCCAGCATGCGGACCACGGGCGCGACGCCGCTCGCCAGTTTCATGTTGCTCGAGGGGCAATGCGCGATTCCGGTGCCGCGCGATTTCAGGATCGCGAGGTCGGCATCGTCCACCCACACGCAATGCGCGGCGACGGTCCGCCCGGTCAGCACGCCGAGGGTGTCGAGCACTTTGGTCGGCGTCATGTGGCGCGCGTTGAGCGCGTCGTCATTCTCCTGCTTGGTCTCCGAAAGATGAATGAGCAATGGCGCCTTGTACTTATTCGCCAGGGCGCGGCATGCCATGAGGGTCTCGTCGGAATTGGTATAGAGTGCGTGCGGCGCGACCGCGGGGACCACCAGAGAATCATCATGAAACCGTTGCAGATACTTTTCGGTGAACTGCAGGGCGTCGTTGGGAGTCTTGTTGTCGGCGACCGGGAATTTAATAATGGTCTCGCCCAGCACGCCTCGCATCCCCGCTTCCTTCGCCACTTCGGCGACGACGTCTTCGAAATAGTACATGTCGGTGAAGGTGGTCGTGCCGCCGAGCAGCATTTCGAGGCAGCCGAGCCGTGTGCCCCAGCGGACGAAGTCGGGCGACACATTTTTCGATTCGGCGGGGAAGATGTAGTTGTTCAGCCAGTCCTGCAGCTTCTTGTCGTCGGCGATGCCGCGGAAGAGCGACATGGCGGCATGGGTATGGGTGTTGATTAACCCGGGCGCGAGAATCGCCTCGGGCCGGTCGAGGCGGTGTGCGGCCTGAAACCGCGCATCGATCTCCGCCTTGGAGCCGATTCCTATGATGCGGTCGCCGCGGATCGCCACGGCGCCGTTTTCGATCACGCGATGCTGCGCGTCCTCGGTGATGACGTAGCGCGCGCTCCAGATCCAATCGGCCGGTTCGGCGCAGAGAGTCGCGGCGAAAAGAAAGAAACTACAGATACGACGCATCGAAAGCCTTGGGGAAAAGATCCTTCAGTTGGTAAGTCTCAGTTTTGCCCTGGAGGTTGACCAGCGTAACCGGCACATCGCCGCAGAATTCCCAGAGGATCTGACGGCATGCGCCGCAGGGCGGCGTGAGGTTATCGGTGTCGGCGGCCACTGCTACGCGGCGAAATTTGCGGACGCCTTCGGAAATCGCTTTGAAGATGGCGATGCGTTCCGCGCAGACGGTTAGCCCGTAGGTCGCGTTCTCGACATTGCAGCCGGTGTGGATGCGGCCGTTCTCGTCTTCCACCGCCGCTCCGACCTGGAACTTGGAATACGGCGCGAAAGCATGTGCGCGAACGGCAAGAGCGGCGTCGAGAAGCGGATCGCTCATGGCTACTCCGCCAGGCGCGGCACCAGCGCCTCGAGGAATCGAACCAGGGTGTCGCGGATGGCCGCGCCGGCCTCCAGCACTTCCTCGTGAACCAGGCGTGAATCCGGAATTACTCCAGCGGCCATATTCGTCACGCAGGAGATGCCGAGCACCTTGAGACCCATGTGATTGGCAGCGATAGTTTCGAGCACCGTGGACATGCCCACCACATCGGCGCCGATCGTGCGGAGAAAGCGGATCTCGGCGGGGGTTTCGTAGCTCGGGCCGAGCATCGCGGCGTAGACGCCTTCGGTGATCGGGATGCACAACTTGGCGGCAACTTCTTTGGCGATTTGCCGGCACGCTTTCGAATACGCTTCCGACATATCAGGGAAACGAGGCCCGAGCGTGTCGTCGTTGGGCCCGACAAGCGGGTTGGTTCCCTGCAGATTGATATGGTCGGAGATCAGGACGATGCCACCGCGCTCCAGAGCCAGGTTAATGCCGCCGGCCGCATTGGTAAAGATCATGGAGCGGACGCCCAGGGAGGCGAGCACGCGCACGCCGTACGTCACCTGCGCCGCGGAATATCCTTCGTACAAATGCGCCCGGCCGGCCATCACGACGACATTGGCATCCCCGATCCTGCCGACCACGAGTTTGCCCGCATGGCCGACGGCGGTGGAGCCGGGCCAGCCGGCGATTTCGGCATACGGAATGTCGGAGCGATCGGCCAGCGCGTCGGCGAAAGCGCCGAGTCCGCTGCCGAGAACCACGCCAACGGTGGGCCGTAACGGCGTCCGGCTTTGGATGAAATCTCTGGCTTGCGTGATCACAGCAACATCCCGGCGATGCAGGCCGACATGAAGTTCGCCATGGTGCCTGCCGCTACTGCCCGCAGACCGAGCCGCGCAAGATCCGATTTGCGGCTGGGGGCGAGACCGCCGATGCCGCCAATCTGAATCGCGATGGAGCTGAAGTTGGCGAATCCGCAAAGGGCATAGGTGGCGATGACGAACGATTTCGGGTCGAGAGTGCCTTTGATCTTGCCCAGTTCTACGAACGCCACAAACTCATTCGTCACCAGGCGCGTTCCCAAGAGATTGCCGATGGTCGAAGCATCCTTCCAGGTGACGCCCATGATCCAGGCAATTGGGGCGAAGACGACGCCGAAGATTCCCTGCAGCGAGCCCGGCAGCCACGTCATGAAAGACAGCGTATGAATCCAACCGAGAATGCCGTTGAGCATGGCAATCAAAGCAAGAAACGCGATCAGCATGCCGCCGACATTCAAAGCCAGGAACAAGCCGTCGTGCGCGCCTTGTGCGGCGGCGTCGATTACATTGACGGCGGTCTTCTCCACCTTGATTTCGACGGTCCCGGCGGTGGCGGGTTTGCCGGTCTCCGGGACAAAGATCTTGGAGAGCATGATGGTCGCGGGCGCGGTCATGATCACCGCGGTCAGCAGGTGCGTGATCGACACGTGCGCCACCATCACGTAGGCCGCCATTACGGAGCCGGAAACGTGGGCCATCCCGCTGGTCATGATGGTGAAGAGCTCGGACTCGGTCAGTCCTTCGAGGAAGGGCTTGATGGTGAGCGGGGCTTCGGTCTGCCCCATGAAAATGCTTGCCGCAACGTTGAGAGATTCCGCGCCACTGACTCCCATCACTTTTTGCATCACAATGGCCATCGCGCGTACCACCCACTGCATCACGCCGAGGTAGTAGAGGATGGAGAAGAATGACGCGATGAAGATGATGATCGAGAGTACCTGGAAGGCGAAGATGACGCCGTAGGGGCCGTTGGGAACGCCGAGAGGTCCGAACATGAATTCCGTGCCGGCCTGCACGTAATTCAACATGTTGTTTACGCCTGCGCCGATTGCCTGAAATACCTTGCCGAAATCGGTGCGGAGCACGAGCAGGGCGAAGGCGAACTGCAATCCCATTCCCCAGCCCAGGATGCTTAGTTTAATCGCTCGCTTCTTCGACGAGAAGAGAAACGCGGCGGCCAGGATAACTGCCAGGCCTAAAAAGCCGGTGAAACGGCCCATTCTTTTATCCGACGACTTCCAGGATCAGCTCGCGCTCGTCGGGCTTCTGCGCCGAGATGCGGAACGCGTCTTCCACCATTTCCGCCGCTTCATCCACGCGATCTTCCTTGGTGTAATAGAGGCGGCAAAGGACCGAACCGGCGTCCACCTTCTCACCGGTCTTCACTTCGAGAATGATGCCGACCGCGGGATCGATGGAATCCTCTTTCTTATCGCGGCCCGCACCGATCATGTTGGAGGCGATGCCGATATCTTCCGCGTTGATCGAGGTGACGTACCCGCCGCGCGGCGAGGAGATTTCACGCATGCCGGTGGCATTGGGCAGCAGCTCGAACTTGTCGAGCGCCTGCGGATTGCCGCCCTGCGCGGCGACCACCTGCTTGAATTTCTTGTATCCGCTGCCGTCGACCAGATGTTTTTCGGCGGTGCGGCGAGCTTCGTCCAGGGACTCGGCTTTCTTGCCGAGGAAAATCATGCGCGCGGCCAACTCCAGGGAAAGTTTGGTCAGGTCGGCGGGGCCGGCATTTTGTAGAGTCTGCGACGCTTCCATCACTTCGAGAGCGTTGCCCACGGCATAACCCAGCGGCTGGTTCATGTTGGTGATCAGCGCCTGCACCTTCTTATCCATGCGGCGGCCGATTCCCACCATGGTTTGCGCGAGCCGGCGTGCTTCCACCTGCTTCTTCATGAATGCGCCGCTGCCGACCTTGACGTCGAGAACCAGAGCATCCACGCCCTCGGCCAGCTTCTTCGACATGATCGACGACGAAATCAGCGGGATGGATTCCACCGTGGCGGTGACGTCGCGCAAGGCGTACAACTTGCGATCGGCCGGAGCCAAGCGATCGGTCTGTCCGATGAAAGCCAGGCCGATTTCAGCCAATTGCTTTTCGAATTCCTGCGGGGTGAGATTGGTGCGGAATCCGGGGATGGACTCCAGCTTATCCAAGGTGCCGCCCGTATGGCCGAGCGCGCGGCCCGACATCATGGGCACAACCACACCGGCCGCCGCGGCGAGCGGCGCGACGATGAAGCTGGTTTTGTCGCCGACTCCACCGGTCGAATGCTTGTCGACTTTAACGCCCGGGACGCTTGACAAGTTGACCGTGTCACCGGAGCGCAACATACACTCCGTGAGCCGGCTGACTTCGCGGTCAGACATTCCCGAAAAGTAGACGGCCATCAAGAATGACGACATTTGATAGTCGGGAATGTCGCCGTTGGTGTATCCCTCCACCAAAAACTCAATCTCTTCGGGAGCGAGTTCTTCCCCGTCACGCTTTCGCTGGATCAAGTCAACTGTACGCATTATGAGACACTTAGCGTACCATCCCAAATAGTGGAAAGTAAAGCGTACCGATCTGGCACCCCCTGACCCGTGGGTGACGAAAGGGTTCGGCCGATTACTGGATTGTGAGGTGCGCCGAGTTAGAAGTCTGGCCGGCCGCGGTCACTGAGATGGCGACGTCGCCCGCCCCTTTAAGCGAAAACGGTAACTGAACGTTGATCTGATCGAGTCCTGGGAATTGCCCCTGCACTCCAGCATACGCCGGAATGATCTTTGTTGCTGCGATCTGCACACTTACTTGCGATTGCGAGGCCCCACTGATGCCGGTGCCATAGACCAGAAGGTAGACGCTTCCCGGGGATGGATCGATGGTGATCGGCGTGGGCAGCAGGGTTCCTCCCGCCCCAAGTTGCACGGTCTGAATCTGAGGGCCGGGATTCCCTTGAGCGTCGTAGTGTACGACATATGCATTCAATAGGTTACCGTTGACGACGAGAACGCCGGGTGCGGTGGGCGCGATCTGGACGTTGCCGGCGGATACCACGCCATCTCCGCTGACAACGGAAACGGATGCGGTGCCTGACGCGATGCCGGGCGGCACCAGAATGTTCAACTGCGTCGGTGAGGCATAGTAGAGACCGGCCTTTTGCGCAAGTCCCCCGGAGTCGGTCACGGTGACGGAGGTTCCCCCCAGGCTAAAACCGGGCGGCGCGCTTCCCGAAGCGGTAGTGTTCGCGAGGTGGGCGCCATAAACCGAGGCCACCGAATTCGGCGCTACGGGTTGCGTGCCCGAGGCCCAATTGGACGTCGAGGCGACTGGGAGCGCGGTATTCAAAATAGAAGTTACGATGCTCCCGTTGGTGCTGATGGCGAGGTCGGGCTTGCCGTCGCCGTTCAGGTCAGTGGCGACGACGAAGTCTGGCGAGGGGCCGGCGTTGAAGTGAATTTCAGGCACGAAGGTCCCATCGCCATTGCCTTGGAAGTAGGTCATGTCAGTGGCGCCGCAGCAATGGGCTACCACGATATCGGGTTTGCCATCGCCATTGAAATCCCGCACCGCGAGAGATGACGGACCGAAATCGGTATCGATGAGCTTGGCAGCCTGGAATGTCCCGTTGCCGTTGTTTAGCAGGATCGCCAGATGGAACCCGATGTTTTGGTCTTCGGTTGCGGCGACCAGGTCCATTTTGCCGTCGCCGTTCACGTCCGCGACTGAAACCGTAATCGGCAACGTGCCGGCAACGTAGGATTTGGGCGATAGAAATCCACCCTGACCGTCGTTGAGGAAAACGTAGACGGCGCCGGGAATGTTGGTCGCGCCGGCAACGCCTGCGTCCACGACCACCACGTCAGGCTTGCCGTCGCCGTTCAGATCGCCGACGGCAACGGTCGCGGCTTGATTGCCAGAGGGGTAGGTCTTCTGGAGTTGGAAGGAGCCATTGCCGCCACCGAAGAAGATGTTGAGGCTGGATGGTCCGTTAAGGGATGCGTCGGCCGGTGCTCCCGCCACCGCGAGATCGAGTTTGCCGTCTCCGTTGAAGTCCGCCGCGGCGATGCCATTGGCGGCGGGAGAGTTGGTGGAAATCGACCCGGAGGACAGCAGGCCGCTGGCCGAGTTCAAAAAGATCGCGATCTTGCCGTTGGAGGCTTGGCTCACTGCGAGATCCGTTTTTCCGTCGCCGTTGAAATCGCCGGCCACGCCTGCATAGATTGAATAGAAGGAAGACGCGCGATCCAGCGAAGCGATGCTGACGGGTTGTTGGAATGCGCCGGAACCGTCGCCGGGGAGAAGGTAAAGTTTCCCGGCTTGTTGATCCCCTGCCACGATATCGCCTTTGCCGTCCCCGTTGAAGTCGCCCGCGACTAAAAACGAGGTGCCGTTCATCGGAGTGTTCACTACAGGGACACCGCGGAAGGTGCCGTCTCCGTTGCCGAGCAGAATATCGATGTTCGAACTGTCGTACCCCGGGCCGAAGGCGCGAGCATCCCCGAGTCCCTGGACAATGTCGAGTTTGCCGTCGTTGTCCACATCCGTGAGGATGAGTGAGCCACCGTTATAGCTGATCACGTAGGAGCTGCGCGCCTGAAACGTTCCGTCGCCGTGTCCTAGAAAAATCGAAACAGTCTGGTCGATAAAGTTGGAGGTGACGAGATCAAGCTTGCCGTCCTTATTGAAGTCGCCCGCCGCAATGTAGCGAGGGGCTTGACCTGTAGCGAAATTGACGGGGGCCGCAAATCCGCCGGAGCCGTTGCCCAGCAGGATCGACACCGTGTTGCGAACGGTAGTGACTGCAAGGTCGGGATTGCCGTCGTTGTTGAAATCGGCGATTGTCACCGATTCTGCTCCGACATCAGTCGCGAAGCCGGTGGCCGGTCCGAACGTTCCGTCGCCTTTGCCAAGAAAAACGTTGACTTTCCCGGGCGTCGCTTGAAAGTCGGTGACTGCCAGGTCGACGATGCCGTCATGATTCACATCCAGGGCAGCCATCGAGTAGGGAAACGTGCCGGCGGAGTAATTGACAGGAGAGGCAAAAGTTCCATCGCCCTTATTCAGGAAAATCGCGACTCCCGCGCTTACGCCGCTATAGCCATAAGCGACTGCGAGATCGATTTTGCCGTCACGATTGAAATCCGCGGAAAGCACCTGTCCCGCTCCGGAGCCGACGGTGTAGTTGTTGTTGCCGCGATAGAGAAACGACGGAGTGCCCAGGTAAACTGCAAGCGGCGGATTCGAAGGCGAGGGGTCGATCCACGCCGCACTCAGGGCGTTGTCGCCGGTGAAGTCTCCGACTGCGATGATTTGCGATGCGCGTCCCACATTCACCGGGCCGCCCGCGGTCGACATGGAGAACGGCACGCTCCCGGAGATAATCTTCATCAGGGTGGCCATGGAACTGAGCAATCCGTGGGTGCCGGAAACGTTAAACCGGAGCGTGGAATATGTGTTGTCCGGGGCACGCACCATCAGAGTGATCCCGTCGGTGAAAGAAAAACCAGCGATTGAATTGGAGGTCGCGAACGGCAGAATCGGAGTGGCAGATTGGGCGAAGAGGAAAAATAATGCGCCAAGTAAAACGGCCATTGCCATCAGGGGCCGTGGGCCGGGGAGAAGCGAACGGCGGAACAGGATTGGTGTTGTGCGCACCGGTTCGGGAGCGTCCTCCGGCCTCAGGTCCAGGGCTGCCGCCATGCGGGCGAGATCAGCCGGCGCAATTTCTCCGTAGTTCCATCGCTCTCGCATCGCTTGTTTGAGCGCTTTCGCGAGGGGAGAGTCGGGTTGTCGCAGGATGGCGTTGCCGATCAAGCTGGAGCAGATGACGCGATCGGGGCGCGTAGTGCCAAAGGCATACGCGAGTATGCCGGACAAACCCTTGTGTCGAACGGAGCGGTCTTCGATAGCCGACTCCAGATCCGCCAAGAGACGGCCAGCGTCGATATACGGAGCGACATCGATGCGGGCAACCGCGCTGCCCCGGACAAACGATTGCGGGACGTACTGCGGTCCGGAGATGAGGAAATCATCGGAGGTGATTAGGCATGGCTCGTCGTTGAGCCGGAGTCCGCAATCGAGTTGGACGGTGGAAACATGCGAGAAGGTGGTGACTATGTCCGCGAATCGACTTTTCCAATCCGGCCTTTTGTGGCGCTTCCAAAGAATCAGGACGCACTTGCCAGGATAGGAAACTGTGACAGAAGCGGAATCTCGGCTGCAAGACCGATGCGCGAAGAAGGATGAATGCGAATCGGCCGCCGAGATCCACGGAACGATCACTCGGGTTCCACCGCGCAAAACCCAAAGCAAAAACCGAATGGTTTGGACGACTATTAACGCGGCAGGTGCGGCAACAAGAACTATTAGTGATAGGAGATAAGGCCCCAAACGCATGGGACCAATTATAAGCTGGGATTCCTGCGTGTTCCCCTTACTTCATCTCGAATTTGGCGATCCGGCCGCGGGCGCCCACGGCCCATCCAGCCTTCGCAGAGACTATGCTGATCGCGTTGTAATTGCCGGTGTCGAACGATTGCCAATTCTTGCCGCCGTCGGTTGATACATCTGCGCCGGATGGCCCGGCGGCGATCCATACTTTGCGATCGGCGAGGTAAGTGACGGCGGAACGGAATCCCTTCGGAGGGGTGCCTGCGGGCACTGTCCAGGTTTTGCCACCGTCGGTCGTGATGGCGATATTGCCCGTTGTGTCGGTTGTCTTGGAGTAGTCTCCGCCGACTGCGATTCCGTAAGTCGGGCTGGAGAACTCGACCGAAAATACACCTGCCGCCGTGGAATCGGCACGCAGCGGGGTGTTGACGACGGCCCAGGTCTTGCCCGCATCGCTGGAATGGTACATGCGAGCGGCGTCTTTGCCGCCTGTGCCGATCCAAACATCGCTTTTGCCGAAGACGGTGATGCCGGTGCCGCTCGCGGCGAACGCACCTTCCCCGGGAATCGCCGGAGGCATTTGAGCGCGCTGCCAGGTGGCTCCGCCATCTTCGGTGGTCATGACGACGATTTGCTTGTCGACCTGATCGCCGACCAGGATGCCGTGCAGCGGCGTCCAGAATGCCATCTCATCGAAGAAGCCTTCGGGGTCTTTGTTCTGTAACTGCAGCGTCCAGTTTGCGCCGCCATCGGTGGTTTTATAGACGCGCGACGTTTCGCCTTTACCGATGCTCAGCAGGTATGCGGTGTTGGCATCCACCGCCTGCACGTCGCGGAAGTCGAGCCGTTCCGCGCCCGGAACTTTGCCCGCCGTCCAGGTCGTCCCCGCGTCGGTGCTGCGAAGGAATGTGCCGCCCGTACCGCTCGCCCAAGCGATTTGCTCGTTAACTGCCGACACTCCGCGCAAGCTCGCCGTTGAATTGCTTGTTTGAACGGTCAGAGTTTGTGCAGCCGCAGTCGCGGCGATCAGCAATAAGAGTGGACGCATGCGGAATCAGCATAACACTGCCTGCTACCATGAGACTGATGACCCCCAACCAACCGGGCCAAATGCCCAAGATGCCCATTCCTGGTGTGAAAAATCTCATTGCCGTCGGATCGGGCAAGGGAGGCGTGGGTAAGACCACGGTGGCCGTGAACCTGGCGGTCGGGCTGGGTTCGCTCGGTTACAAAGTGGGATTGATGGACGCCGATGTGTACGGCCCAAACGTGCCGCTGATGATGGGCATCAGCAGCACTCCGATGGCGCATGGCGATCGCATTCAGCCGCTCGATCAATTCGGTGTAAAGCTCATGTCGATGGGTTTTTTGAACCCGGGAGACAAGCCGCTGGTGTGGCGCGGGCCGATGCTGCACAGCGTCATCCAACAATTCCTGCGCGGGGTGGACTGGGGAGAATTGGACTTTCTGGTGATCGATCTTCCCCCCGGAACCGGCGATGTACAGCTATCGCTGATTCAAACCGCGCCGATCACCGGCGCGATCGTAGTGACGACGCCCTCGGACGTCTCATTGGAGGATGCGCGCAAAGCGATTCATATGTTCCACCAGGTGAAGGTGCCGATTTTGGGCATCGTGGAAAACATGAGCTTCCTGAATTGCCCGCACTGCAATGAGCGGATCGACGTCTTCAGCCACGGCGGCGGACGGCGCACCGCCGAGGAAATGCAGGTTCACTTCCTGGCGGAATTGCCGCTCGACCCCCAAGTGCGCATCGGCGGCGACTCCGGCAATCCGATCGTGTTGCGGAAGGGCGAAGGCGCGCCATTCCTCGAGATGGCCCGGAACGCCGCGACGCGCGCGCAAGAGGCAGCCCAGCAGACCGGCCCGAAAATCGAAATCAGCGAATAAAAGCAGCTTTGTAGGGCGGCCAATAATGGCCGCAGCCGGCAATCCTGCCGGCTCTCGGTGTATACGAGTGTTGGGAAGGCAAGGGCGGTCGCGGGCGGAATTACCTAATGCCGCATAGTTTTAGGAATGTCCCAGGTCCGCACCATGGTATTACACATTTCCAAAGTCTTTGCGTCCTGCAAAGACTCTCTTGGTTTGCGATCGATCGCGCTGTAGGGCGGCAAATCCTTGCCGCAGCCGGCAATCCTGCCGGCTCCTTGAACGTGATCTGAACAAGCCCGGAGAAGCCGCCAAGAATGGCGGCTGCGGGAAGGATTTCCCGCCCTACATCAAACCGAAGCCCGCGATCGATCGCAAACCAAGAAATCTCTGCAGGAAGAGAGGTGTAAGACAACCAATCTTCGGGAATCTATGCGGCATCCGCTATTTTTTCAAGAGGTCGTCCAGGTAGCTCTTGAGTAGCGCAAACGAGCTGTTACCGGGCAGCACCTGGCGATCTCCCTTTGCAGTCACGACCAGCGTCGGTGTCTGATTGATCCCCAATTCGTGCACGCGATCCATGTCGGTGCTGATGCTGGCGGCCACCGCGGGATCGGTTTTTACCAGGGTACGCACCTTTTCCATCACGTCTGCCGGCAGGACCGGCCTCACCTGCAAGTCCACATCGCCATCGCCGCTCCAGATGCCCTGCGTCTTGAACAACTGCCTGGAGACGACATCGTAGTAGCCGAGTTCTCCGGCGGCATTGGCATAAAGCGCCGCGGTTCTGGCATAAGGATGCATTGGCAGGGGGAAGTCGCGATGGATCAGTTTGACCTTACCGGTATCCACGTAATTCGTGATGAGTTGGGGCAGCGTCTCGAGATAGAAGAGCGCGCAGTGCGGGCATTGAAAGTCCGTGAACAGTTCGCAAGTGATGGGAGCATTGCGAGCGCCCGATTCCTTGTAATTGCGCTTGTGCGGTTGCGCTTTGGCGACGGGTGCGGCTGCGACTGCAGCGGCCGGCGCGGCAGCAGGTGGCGGCGCAGGCGCCGGAGCTTGTTCGATCACGACCGGCGGTGCCGGTGCGGGCGCAGGCGCCGGCGCCGCATTGGACGGCTCCTGCTTACAACCCAACGGATTGGCGCAGGCAGGGGGAGCCGACAATAGCAGGAATGCGATCACCACAACGGCCGCCGTGGCCGACACCGTCAGCCACATCCACCACCCCCGGCGGGAAGGCTGGACCGCTCCGTCACGCCGGCGGAGGCGCGCGAAAGCAGCTGACGAATCGGGCCGCCACTCGCCCGGGTTGAGCGAATCCAACCGCTCATCCACCCAACGGTTATCGTCCATTTCGTTCTGCGCCATATCGCTTCACAAACTCCTTTCGGAACGCCTGCTGGGCGCGCGCGAGGGTCGTGCCCACGGATGCCGGATTCAACTGGAGCGCATCCGCCAACTCGTCATAGCTCAGACCACTACTGCGGAGAATCAAAAGTTCTGCGTCGCGCGGCCGGAGGGCAGCCAGGACATCGCGGACCTGTTGGCGTTCCTCCGCAGCGGCACGAGCTTGCTCCGGTGTCGGCAGGGCGGCTGGGGCATCCACCTGGGATTCATAATGATTGCGCCGCTTTCCGCTGCGCAGCTCGTTCAACCCCATGCGGAGACCGGTTCGGTACAACCAACCCGCCGCTTTTTCGCCTTGGGCATCGGGGGTTTGCCAGAGCTTCCACAGCGCCTCGGCGGCCAGATCTTCGGCGCGCGAATGGTCGCCGAGCACGCGGGCGATTACACGGGCGATGCGCTCGTAATGTGCATGAAAGAACGCCTCAAAATCGAAGGGACCCGCTTGAATCTCCACCCTCTCCATGGCTCCGCTGTGTGCGTTCACAATATAACAACACCGGCCGCCCAAAATCTGTGACGCGGGGGAGGCTTGTTACCATAGGCTGGTCGCCCACCGCAAACCAATGGCCCCCAAACGCACGCGGACATTGCCTCCGCGAATCTGGCTGGCATTTCCGCTCGCGCTCTACCTTTTGGTGCCCACGCGCAATTTCTACTGGGACGGCCTCACCTTTGCGATCAATATCGAGAAGAACTGGCCCCTGCGAGAACTGCTCTCGCCCAGCCACCTGATCTATCCGGCGTTCGGCCTGGTTCTTTTCAAGGCGGCATTGGCGTTAGGCGTGAAAACGCGGGCGCTCTTTCTGCTCCAGACGGTGAATGCGGTTCTGGCGGGTGCTTGCGTGCCCCTGGTCGATCGCGCGCTTCGCCGCCGCGGCGCATCGTCCGAGATAGCCGTGGCGGGCGCGCTGGTATTCGCGTTTGCCGCAACCTGGTGGAAGTTTGCGACCGATTGCGATGCCTACGTGCCGGCAATTTTTCTGGTGTTGTGCGCCAACGACCTGCTGGAATCGGAACGAAGTCCGGTGCTGGCCGGATTGGCGCATGCGGCAGCCATGCTGTTTCACCAGCTGGCGCTGTTCTACCTTGTGGTGGGATTGATGCGCCGGCGCTCGGCGGCGTACTTTGCGGCCGCAATTTTACCGGCAGCGGTCGGGTTTTTATGGGCATACCGGGTGGTTTCCGGCGGCTGGCAGCTGGCTGGATTTCCGGCGTGGCTGACAACCCACTCGCCGGATGCGAAATTCTCTTTCGCCGTGCCGGCCAACCTGGGATATACCTTGCGAGGCACCCTGCGGCTGTTTTTCGGCGGGAAGATCACCAGTCCCTGGGTGCTGGCGGGAGTCGTCGCGGGGATGGTGCTGGTGTGGCGATTGTCACGGTTACCGTCGGGGAAGGGGGAATGGCGCGATCGCAAGGCGGATTTTGTGTGGGCCGGGATTTACGTGGCGTTCCTGTTCTTCTGGCTGCCGCAGAATACGTTCTACCGGATGTTCTACCTGGCGCCGGCGATTCTGTTAGGCGCAAGTTACCTGCCGCTTCTTTCCCTGCGATTGTTGTGTACGGCGCTCTTTCTGTGGAACGCGGCATTCGTGATTTATCCGCAGTCCCGGGTGGAGAACAACGTGGTACTGCGATTCGCGGAAGAGCAGCATGACCGCTGGCCGGCGGGCACCCCCATCGCCTTTCATATCTTCCATCCCGATCTTTGGACCATCAGTTATTTCAATCCGCAGGTTTCCTGGATCGGCTTGACCACGCCGGATATCGAGCTGTTGGAGAGCACCCGTGCCGATGCCGAACGGCGCGGCCAGCCCATCTGGCTGGAGGCAACTGCTTACGATTTGGTTACTGCCGGAGAGCCGGGGCGTAACTGGCTGAAGGCCCATCCCGTTACTCATCTTGTACATTTCAAAGACCCTAAACACGAGTTCCAATTTTACGAAGTGCGTTAATACTCACCGTTATTAAAATTAAAAGAGCATTTTGGGGTCTTATTTGCGAAGATAGAAGAAGAGATGAACGTCTTAGTCTTAAACGCAGGTAGCTCGAGCTTAAAATTCCAAGTGATCTCGACGGATATGGACAAAATCCGCGAGGACCGCGACGAACGGCTCTGCCGTGGCGGTGTGGAGCGAATTGGCGGTCAGGCCATTGTCACGATTGAAACAAAAAAAGGCCCCAGGTTTAAGTGCACGGCGCCGATTCGCAACGTCGGAGCGGGTTTGGATTATGTGCTCCGATGGCTCATGTCGGACAAGTCGGGCATGGAAGAAATTCGTAGTTTGGGAGACATTCAGGCCGTCGGCCACCGTGTGGTTCACGGGGGCGAGGTGTTTCAGGAGTCGGTACTCATCGACGAGAAGGTGATCAACGGCATCGAGGAGTGCATCGACCTCGCCCCGCTGCACAATCCCAATAATCTGCGCGGTATTCGCGCCGTGCGCGACTTATTCGGCGAAAAGACACCCCAGGTAGCCGTTTTCGACACCGCCTTCCACACCACAATTCCGGAACATGCCTATCTGTACGCGTTGCCTTACCACCTGTATCGGCGCCATAAGATCCGCCGCTACGGATTTCACGGAACTTCCCACCGGTACGTCGCCTATCGTTACCGGATGCTACAGCACCTTACTCGCGATCAGACGAACGTAGTCACCATGCACCTCGGCAACGGCTGCTCCGCGACTGCCATTCGTGCCGGCCGTTCGGTAGATACCTCGATGGGGATGACGCCGCTGGAAGGTCTGGTGATGGGCACGCGGTCGGGAGATATTGACCCGGCGATTGTGAACCTGATCGCCACTAAGGAAGGCATGGGGCCGCACGAAGTGGAAACCATGCTGAACACCCAGTGTGGCCTGCTCGGCATTTCCGGGCTGACCAACGATATGCGAGTCCTGCAGGCGGAACTCAAGGATCACGACGATCGCAGGGTGCGAATCGCGATCGAGATGTTCTGCCATCGTGCGCGGAAGTACGTGGGCGCGATGCTGTCCAGCATGGGCGGCGCGGACGCGGTCATCTTTACCGGCGGCATCGGAGAGAATTCCCCCGAGATCCGCGCCGGCATCTGTAAAGGGCTGGAGTGGGCCGGCATTCAGATCGATGACGCTCGCAACCAGGCGACCCGGGGCCAGGTCGCTCAGATCGGCGCGGAAGGTTCGAAGCTGCCGGCCTGGGTCATTCCCACCGACGAAGAGTTGTTAATTGCGCGCGACACCGTCAGATGCGTGCTGGGCGAACCGCATCCGGCATAGACTGTCCGTATGCGGCAGGTTCGTCTCGCGATTGCGACAATGGCGCTGATGTCCCAGGCATCGGCTCAAAGCGCCAATGAAATCCGGCAGATTCTGGTAAAGCGCATCGATGAGATGCACCAGAGTGTCGGCATTGTGGCCGGGGTAATCGCTCCCGGCCGCCGGGAAGTCGTAGCATACGGCGCCCTCAATCAGGACGACAAGCGAACCCTCGACGGCGATGCGATTTTCGAAATCGGATCGGTCACCAAAGTTTTCACTTCGCTCCTGCTGGCCGATATGGCGCAGCGCGGCGAGGTGGTGCTGGACGATCCGATCTCGAAGTATCTGCCCCCGGGTGTGAAGACGCCGGAGAGAGGCGGGCGGAAGATCACGCTCGCCGATCTTGCGACTCATACGTCAGGCCTTCCCAGGCTGCCGAATAACCTGAAGCCGAAGGACATGAGTAATCCGTATGTCGATTACTCGGTCGCCCAGATGTATGAGTTCCTCGGATCCTATAAGCTGCCGCGCGACATCGGATCCAAATACGAGTACTCCAACTTCGGCGGCGGGTTGCTCGGCCACATTCTGTCGCTCCGCGCGGGAACCGATTACGAGTCCCTGGTGCGGACGCGAATTGCGGGCCCGCTCGGGATGAAAGATACGGAGATTACACTTTCGCCGGAGCAGAAGGCGCGGATGGCCGTGGGCCATGACGCCCAAATGAAAGCCGTGCCGAATTGGGATCTCCCGACATTGGCCGGCGCTGGTGCGCTGCGCTCGACAGTCAACGACCTGATGAAGTTTGTGGCCGCCAATTTAGGAGATCCGAAGACGCCGCTTTCCGACGCGATGGCGTCGATGCTTACGGTGCGCCGTCCCACTGGAACCGCGGGTCTCGAGATCGCGCTGGGATGGCATATCCTGACCCGGCCCGACGGCGACATCATCTGGCACAACGGCGGCACCGGCGGATTCCGTTCGTTTATCGGATTCCGGCCGAAGACGCACGTAGGCGTGGTCGTGCTGTCGAATGCATTCACCATCACCGGTGTCGATGACATCGGGCGCGATTTGCTGGATCGGAAATGAGCCGGCTACAGCGGCCACTTCCAGTGCGTAATTTCCGGGGCGTCGATGCCGTCCTGGTGTGCGCGATTCAGGCAATCGATTTGTAGATTGCGGAACTTTTCCTTGGCGTGCGCGCCGATTCGCTGGAGCTTGGGTGTTCTGTCGATCGCGTCAATCGCCAGGCTGAAGCGATCGATGTTGTTGTTGATGGCCAGTTCCATCGGCGTGTTGATGGTGCCCTTCTCCTTGTAGCCGCGCACGTGCATGTTGTTGTGATTGTTGCGGCGATAGGCCAGGCGGTGAATCAGCCACGGGTAGCCATGGAAGTTGAAGATCACCGGACGGTCGAGCGTGAAAAGCGAATCAAAGTCGCGATCGTTCAGCCCGTGGGGATGCTCGGTGTCAGGCTGCAGTTTGAAGAGATCCACCACGTTTACGAAACGGATTTTGACGTCGGGGAACTCTTCGCGTAAGAGCACGGTGGCGGCGAGCGATTCCTGAGTCGGAATATCGCCGGCGCATGCCATTACCACGTCCGGCTCGGCGCCTTGATCGGTGGAAGCCCAGTCCCAGATACCGATGCCCTTGGTGCAGTGGCGGATGGCATCGTCGATATTGAGGTATTGGAGATGCTTCTGCTTATCCGAAACGATGACGTTGATGTAGTCTTCGCTTCGCAGGCAGTGGTCGGCCACCGATAGCAGGCAGTTCACGTCGGGTGGAAGGTAGATGCGGGTCACTTCGGCACTCTTGTTGACGACGACATCGAGGAAGCCCGGGTCCTGATGGGTGAAGCCGTTGTGGTCTTGCCGCCAGACGGTGGACGTGATGAGCAGATTCAGCGATGCAATGGGCCGGCGCCATTCGAGCTGGTTGCAGATCGACAGCCACTTGGCGTGCTGGTTGAACATCGAGTCGATCACATGGGCGAAGGATTCGTAAGTCGAGAGGAACCCGTGCCGGCCGGTTAACAGGTACCCTTCCAGCATGCCCTCGACGGTGTGCTCGCTCAGCATCTCCACGACGCGTCCGTCGGCGGCGAGTTGTCCGCCATCGTCATCCTCGGGGAAACGCTCCTCGATCCAGAATTTCTTCGACGCATCGTAGACGTCATCCAATTTGTTGGACGTGGTTTCATCGGGGCCGAAGACACGGAAACTCTCCATGTTGGCGGCCATGGTATCGCGCAGGAACGCGCCGAGCGGCCGGGTGTTCTCAGCTTCCGTTTTGCCGGGCTCCTCGACTTTCTGAGCGTACTGGCGGAAATCGGGGAGCCGCAGCGACTTTTTCAAGATGCCGCCGTTGGCGCGAGGATTGGCGCTCATTCGCCGGGTACCGGTGGGAGCGAGCTCTTTCAGCTCGGGAACCAGCCGGCCATTCGCGTCGAAAGCCGCTTCGGCTTTGAGCGAGCGCATCCAGTTTTCGAGCACTCGAAGCTGCTCGGGGTTCTTTTTGACGTCGGCCAGGGGAATCTGATGGGCGCGCCACGATCCTTCGAGGCGGTGACCGCCCACTTCGCGCGGAGCCGTCCAGCCTTTGGGACTGCGAAGCACGATCATGGGCCAGCGGGGTCTCTTGACTTTGCCCGGTTGCCCTTTGGCTTCCTTGCGAATGCGCGCGATTTCCGTGACGCACCGTTCGACGGTGGCCGCCATTGCCTGATGCATGGAGTCCGGATCGGAGCCTTCGACGAAGTACGGTATCCAACCGTAGCCGCGCATTAACTGATCGAGCTCCTCGTGGGTGATGCGGGCGGGCAGGGTCGGATTGTTGATCTTGTAGCCGTTGAGGTGCAGAATCGGGAGCACGGCGCCGTCGCGAACCGGATTCAGGAATTTGTTGATGTGCCACGAAGTGGCCAAAGGTCCGGTCTCCGATTCGCCGTCGCCTACTACCGCGGCGACGATCAACTCCGGATTGTCGAACGCGGCGCCACAGGCATGCGAGAGCACGTATCCCAACTCGCCGCCTTCATGAATCGATCCGGGAGTTTCGGGCGTGCAGTGGCTGCCGACTCCGCCCGGAAAGGAGAATTCCTTGAAGAACTCTTTCAGGCCGGCGATATCCTCACTCTTCTGCGGGTAGATTTCCGAGTAGGTGCCTTCCAGATAGCAAGGCCCGAGAACGCCGGGGGCTCCATGTCCGGGGCCGGCGAGGAAAATCATGTCCAGGTCGTACTTCTTGATACAGCGATTGAGGTGGGTGTAAATGAAGGCCAGTCCGGGACTCGATCCCCAATGGCCGAGGAGGCGGTTTTTGATGTGTTCGGGACGAAGCGGTTCCTTCAGGAGAGGGTTGTCGAGGAGATAGATCATCCCCAGCGCGAGGTAATTGCAGGTCTCCCAATATGCGTGCGTGCGGTGTAGCTCATCGGCGGAAAGCGGGCTGCCCGTGACAGTGGCGCGCGCGATTCCGTAAGCAGTGATGTCCTGAGCGGGCTTGGTTTCGACCGTAGGCATGCCCTATTTTCGCAGGACTCGGCCGGATCGGTCGTTACGATTAATACAGGACTGTTGGTATCGTTACCGTGCGGGTTCTAACTCGTGCGCCGGAACCTTCTTCCCGCGCCAGCTATTGACCCAGGCCTGCAGCGATGACATGTAGATGTAAAACACCGGCGTGAGATACAACGTCACCAGCTGCGAGAAGAGCAGACCACCGACGACCACCAGACCGAGGGGCTGCCGCGCTTCACCGCCCGCGCCATATCCGAGGGCGATCGGCACCGCGCCCAGCAGCGCCGCCATGGTCGTCATCATGATCGGGCGGAAGCGGATGAGGCAGCCTTCGTAGATCGCACGCTCGGGAGTCAGGCCTTGATGCCGTTCTGCTTCGAGAGCGAAGTCGATCTGCATGATGGCGTTCTTCTTCACGATACCGATCAGCATGATCAGACCGACGAATGCGTAAATGCTGAGATCGATCTTGAAGATCACGAGTGTCAAGAGCGCGCCGAATCCCGCGGAAGGCAAACCGGAAAGAATCGTAATCGGGTGAATGTAGCTTTCGTACAGAATTCCCAGCACGATGTACACCACCATGATGGCGATGATCAGCAGGATCCACAGATTGCCGAGCGAACTCTGGAAAGCCTTGGCCGCGCCCTGGAACTGCGTGCTGATAGTCGCCGGCAGCGTACGATTGGCGATGTCCTGCACTTGCGTGACAACTTCGCCAAGAGCTGCTCCGGGCCGCAGGTTAAAGGAGAGCGTCGCGGCCGGCAGTTGCCCATAGTGATTGATTGTCTGCGGGCCTACGTCGGTTTCGATCCCCGCCAGAGTGTCGAGCGGGATCAGCTTATTGCCCGGCGTCTTGAAGTACAGCAGCGAAAGCGCGCGCGGATCGGCCTGGTACTTAGGCTCGAGCTCGAGCAGAACCTTGTACTCGTTGACCGAGCCGTAGATGGTCGATACCCAGCGGGGGCCGTAGGCGTCGTAAAGCGCGTTTTCGATCAGGCTGGCGTTCACGTTCATCGAAGCGGCCTTGTCGCGATCCATCGTCACGTTGACCTGGGGCGTGCTGACGGCGACGTCCGTGGTTACGTCTTCCACTCCGGGAAGTTGCTGCACTTCTTCGGCGAGCTTTTGCGCGCTGCTATACAGTTCTGCCTTATCCGGCGATTGCATCGAAAACTGGTACAGACTCTTGGTGACCTGTCCCCCGATCTGAATGGTCGGGGGATTGAGCAGGTAGCTGCGCACGCCGGGCTGCTCTTCAAGTTGCGGCCGTAATTCTTTGATGATGTCGTTGACGCCCAATTGGCGCTGCATACGCGGCTTGAGATGGATCACCAGCTCGCCGTAATTGGGGCCGCCCAGGTTTGAGGCAGTGGTTCCGCCGACGCTCGCCATCAGCGCTTCCACATTGGGATCGCGTGCCACCGCGGCGGCGATCTTTTTTTCGTACTCAGCCATCTGGAAGTACGAAGTCCCCTGTTGAGCTTCGGTGATGATCTGGAGCTGGTCGGTATCCTGATCGGGGATGAAGCCCTTGGGGATGGTCACGAACATGTAGCCGGTCGCGGCGAGCACCAGCACGAAGCTGAACATCATCGCGACTTTGTGACGGAGCACCATTTGGAGGGTGACGTCGTACACGCGCAACATTCCCTGGAAAAACTTTTCGGTGGTGTTGTAAAAGAAGCCGTGTTTTTCGTTGTGCGCCGATCGCAGGAAGCGGCTGCAGAGCATTGGCGTCAACGTAACTGAGACCACGCCCGAAATCAGAATCGCGACGGTGATCGTGACCGCGAATTCCTTGAATAACCGGCCGAGCACACCGCCCAAGAAGAGCACCGGAATGAACACCGCCGCGAGAGACAGCGTCATCGACACGATGGTGAAGCCGATTTCGGACGATCCACCGAGCGACGCGGCGTGCGGTTCCTCGCCCAATTCGATGTGGCGGACGATATTCTCCAGCATGACGATCGCGTCATCCACCACAAAGCCGATGGAGAGAATCAAGGCCATCATCGACAGGTTGTCGAGGCTGTAATTCAACAGGTACATCACCGCGAACGTGCCGACGATCGAGAAGGGCAGCGCCAGGCTGGGAATGATCGTGGCGGAGATATTCCGCAGGAACAGGAAGATCACCATCACCACCAGGCCCAGGGTAAGCAGCATCGTAAACTGCACGTCGTGGAACGATTCGCGGATGGTATCCGACCGGTCGTAGAGGATATCCATTTTGACCGATGGCGGGAGTTCTTCACGGAAGATCGGCAGCAGATTCTTTAAGGCGTCCGTAACCGCAATGGTATTGGTGCCGGGCTGGCGCTGGATCGCGAGGACGATCGAGCGTCCGTTGCCGGAATGGGTGTAGAACCAGGACGCGGTCTTGTCATCCTCCACGCTGTCGATGATGGTGCCGAGTTCTTCGAGACGGACGGGATTGCCGCCGCGATAAGCGACCACAACTTTCTTGTAGGCATCGGCATTGAGGAGCTGCCCGGTCGCCTGCAACGTAAAGGAGCGCTGCGGTCCGATGATCGATCCGGTGGGCAGATTGACGTTCCAGTTCGTCAGCGCGGTCTGAATTTCATTGATGCCCACCTGCCGAGAGGCCAGTGCGTGGGGATCCATCTGCACGTGGACAGCGTACTTCTGCGCGCCGAGCACCTGCACCTGCGCGACGCCGGAGATCATCGAGATGCGCTGCGCGATGCGAGTCTCGGCGTATTCATCCAGGGTGTACAACGGCAGCGTCGGCGAGGTGAGGGCGATGTACAGGATCGGCTGGTCCGCCGGATTCACCTTGGTAAAGGTCGGCGGCGTCGGCATGCCTTGCGGAAGGAGTCGCGATGCCTGGGTGATCGCGGCCTGCACGTCGACTGCGGCGCCATCGAGCTTGCGGCTGAGGTCGAACTCGAGAGTGATCTGGGTATTGCCGAGCGAGTTCGACGACGTCATCGAATTCAGGCCGGCGATGGTGGAGAACTGATTTTCGAGCGGCGTTGCTACCGCCGACGCCATTGTCTCCGGACTCGCGCCCGGCAGGCTGGCCGTGACCAGCAGGGTAGGGAAGTCGACATTCGGCAGATCGCTGACCGCCAGGGAGCGGTAGGCCACGCCGCCGAACAGCGCAATCGCGGCCATCAGCAGGCTGGTGGCGATCGGCCGTTCGATGAATGTTTGGGAAATGTTCATCTTAGAAACTGGGGAGCCACAGATGCACACAGATGGACACGGATAAGACAAAACAAAGAGTCGTCGTTATCTGTGTCGATCTGTGTTCATCTGTGGCCATATGTTCTTAATCTCCTGCCTGCATTGCGGGTTCGAGTGATTTGCGCGGCGATTTTTTCGTTTTTCGGCGATCGACGATTGCGGCCAGATAGGTGTAGACCACCGGAGTCAGAAAGAGGGTCATGAACTGCGAGAACGCCAGTCCGCCTACCACCGCGAGGCCCAGCGGTTTGCGCGCTTCGCCACCCGCGCCCCAGCCCAACGCGATCGGCAGTGTACCGAGAAGCGCCGCCATCGTGGTCATCATGATGGGGCGGAAACGAATCAGACAGCCTTCGTAGATCGCCTCCCGCGGCGATTTGTTTTCCTTGCGTTCCGCTTCCAGCGCGAAGTCGATCTGCATGATCGCGTTCTTTTTCACGATGCCGATCAGCATGATCATGCCGACGAACGAGTAGATGCTGAGGTCCACCTTAAAGAGAATCAGGGTGAGGAGCGCGCCGAATCCGGCTGAGGGCAGTCCCGAAAGAATGGTGATCGGGTGGACGTAGCTTTCGTAAAGCACGCCGAGCACGATGTAGACGACGGCGATCGCGACGACCAGCAGCAGACCCATATTCCGCATGGAGTCTTCAAAAACCTTTGCCGTCCCCTGGAACTCTCCGGTGATTGTGGCGGGCAGATTGGCTTTCGCGGTCTCGCGGATTTCATCGGTGGCTTGCCCCAGGGAGGTTCCGGGCCGTAGTGCGAAAGAGAGCGTCACCGAGGGCAACTGGCCGGAGTGCGGAATGCTCTGCGGGCCGGCGTCCTCCTTCAAAGTCGCGACCGCGTTCAGGGGAACCAGCTGGCCGGAGTCGGACTTCAGGTAGAGCATTTTCAGGCCGTCGGTGAATCGCTGATATTGCGGCAGCATCTCCAGCAGGACCTGGTACTGATTGGTCGGCGAGTAAATCGTGGAGGCCAGCTGCGGACCGAAGGCATCGTACAGCGCGCTCGCGACGTTGCTCCAGTTCACATTGAGCGCGGCGGCGCGGTCCCGGTCCAGCACGATGTTGACCCGCGGATTCTTGATTTGCAGGTCGGTGGTCACTTCGGCCAGGCCGGGGAGTTTGTTGACTACGCGCTCGAGCTTCTGCGCCTCGGTATAGAGCTGCTGGGTGTCGGGACCGGACAGGGTGAAGTCGTAACTGCTCTTGGATTGGCGGCCGCCCACGCGAATGGCCTGCGGAATTGTGAGATAGACCTTGAGGCCCGGCATGTTCGAGACCTTGGGCCGAAGACGGTTGACGATATCGGCGACCGTGGCCTTGCGCTGGCGGCGTGGCTTCAAATTGACCATGATGCGGCCGGTATTGGACGATCCGCCATAGCCGCCGCCGGTGCTCGAATAAAAGCTGTCGATGTCCGGGTCCTGCACGATGATGCGGGAAAGGCGTTCCTGGAAGTTCACCATCTGATAGAACGAGGTGCCCTGCGTGGACTCGGTCTGGATGTTGAACGTATCGTTGTCGGTGTCGGGAATGAAACCCTTGGGCACGATCACGTAAAGATACCCGGTGACACCGAGCACCGCCAGGAACATCGCCAGCATTACGGGACGGTGATTGAGCACCCAACGAAGCGTCGTGGCGTACACGTGCAGCATCGCGTCGAACGCGCGTTCCATCATCCGGTAGAAGAAGCCGTGCTCGTGCGCGGTGGAATCGCGCAGGAAACGGCTGCAGAGCATCGGAGTGAGGCTGACCGAGACGATTCCGGAAATCAGAATGGCGGTGCAGATGGTGACCGCAAATTCGCGGAAAAGGCGGCCGAGAATACCGGCCATGAACAGGATGGGAATGAAAACGGCCGCCAGAGACAGCGTCATCGATACGATGGTGAAGCCGATTTCCTTGGACCCGTTCAGTGCCGCGGTAAACGGTTTCTCGCCGTGCTCGATGTGGCGCACGATATTTTCCAGCATCACGATGGCGTCATCCACAACGAAGCCGATGGAAAGAATCAGCGCCATCATCGAGATGTTGTTGATGCTGAAATCGAGGAGGTACATCACCGCGAAGGTGCCGACAATCGAGAAGGGCAGCGCCATCGCCGGAATCATGGTGGCCGAGAAATTCCGCAGGAAGAGGAAGATCACCAGAATCACCAGCGCCAGGGTGGCGGCCATCGTGAACTGAATGTCCTGGAATGCTTCGCGAATGTTCTTGGACCGGTCGCCGCGCAGGCTCAGGTGTACCGAGGGCGGCATCTGTTCGCGGAAGAACGGCATCAGCGCTTTGATGTTGTCGACCACGTCGATGGTATTGCTGCCGGGCTGGCGGAAGACCGCCATGGTGATTCCCTTGGTGCCGTTGGTTCCGTACTCGCCGCCATAGATCAGCGCGTTCTGCTTGTCGTCCTGTACGCTGTCAATGACATTGGCCACATCTTCCAGCCGCACCGCCGCTCCGTTGCGATACGCGACCACCAGAGGCTTGTACTGCCAGGCCTTCATCAGCTGCCCGTTGGCCATCACGTTGTAGGCGGTCTGATTGCCGTACAGCGTGCCGGTGGGCAAGTTTACGTTCCAGCTGCTGATAGCGTTCTGCACCTCATTGAGGCCGATTTGGCGGGCGGCGAGCTTGTTGGGGTCGACCTGCACGCGCACGGCGTACTTTGCGGAGCCGAAGACCTGCACCTGCGCGACACCGTTCACCATCGAGACGCGCTGGGCGATCATCGTCTCGGCGTACTCGTCCAGATCGGAAAGCCGCATGGTGGGCGACGTGACGAAGAAGCTCAGGATCGGTGTGTCGCCGGGGTTTACCTTGCGGAATGACGGCGGGGCCGGCATGCCGGGCGGCAGCAGCGGCATCGCTTCGGCAATGGCGGTCTCCACGTCGACCGTAGCGCCATCGATATCGCGGCCGAGGTCAAATTGCAGCGTGATGTTGGTCGACCCCTGACTGCTGCTGCTGATCATGGAGTCGAGGCCGGCAATGGTGGTGAACTGCCGTTCCAGCGGAGTTGCCACAGCGGAAGCCATGGTGTCGGGGTTTGCACCGGGAAGGCTGGCGCTGACCGTCAGAGTGGGGTAGTCGACGGTGGGAAGGTCGCTGACAGGGAGAGCCCGGTAGGCGATGACGCCGAACAGGGCGATGCCGGCCATCAACAGGCTGGTAGCAATCGGCCGCCGGATAAAACCTTCGGAGATATTCACGACCAGCCCCTCAAACCCAAACCTCTAGTTCTGCGAAGAACCTTTTCGTCCGCCTCTTCCTTTGCCCTTACCGCCGTGTCCCTGGGGTGCGCCCACCGGAGCTGCATCCATCGCCGGCGCGTCCGTAGCTCCGGCCGGAGCTGCTTCGCTATTCGGTGCGCCGCCCTGTCCGCCCTGCCTGCCGGCGCCTCGACCGCCACCGCCGCCACCACGTCCATTGCTGTCGCGCACCACAACCTTGCTGCCCGGAGCGATGCGAAGCTGTCCTTCGGTGACCACCGTCTCGCCTGCCTGCAGTCCCGACGTGATGACCATGTCCTGGCCGACGCGAGCTCCGGTGACCACATTGCGCGATTCAGCGCTGCGATCCGGCTTCACCACATAAACGTACGATCCGTTCTGACCGGTCATCACGGCTTCATTCGGGACCGTGATGGCGTTCTGCTGGGTGGTGAGTTTGAGTGTCACCCGCACATACTGACCGGGCCACAGTTTGTGATCCGTATTCGGAAACGTGCCCTTCAATGTAATGGTGCCGGTGGTGGCATCGACGCTGTTGTCGACGAAGGTCAGCGTGCCGATCTCCGGCGGCGCCGACGAGTCGTCCTGCGGCTGGGAACGCACGGGCAATTTGCCCACTGCCATGTATTGCTTGATTGCGGGCAGCTGGGATTCCGGGACGCCGAAGGTCACGTAAATGGGTTCCACCTGATTGATGGTGCACAGCTCCACGCTGTTGGCCATTACGACGTTGCCGGGCTTCACGGCGAAGGTGCCGGTGCGGCCGTCGATCGGGGATTTGATTTCGGTGTAGCCGAGCTGCACGCGCGCGTTTTCGACGGCTGCCTCGCTGGCGCCGATGGCCGCCTTGGCGCTCTCGATGGCCGCTTTGTCCGCCTCGACAGCCTGATTCGCGGCAGCGGCGGTGGTGCGGAACTGCTCCGTCTGATCGCGGGAGACGACCTTGTCGGCAAATAACTGCGCGTAGCGATTGGCGGCGGCATCCGCGTATTGCGCCTGCGCGGTATCGCGGGCGAGATTGGCTTGCGCCTGGCCCAGTGCGGCCCTATCGCGTGCCGCATTGGCGATCGCCTGGTTCAGAGCTGCCTGCAGAGGGCGCTGGTCGATACTGAACAGCGGCGCGCCCTTTTTTACGTAATCGCCCTCCTGAAAATAGGCCTTCGTCAGTTCGCCCGTGACCTGCGCTTTTACGGAAATGGTGGAGTAGGCTTCCACGTGGCCGATGACCTGGACTTCGACGGGAACGTCCTTGGTGGCGGAAACGGCCACGGTGACCGGGACATCGCCACCCATGCCTTTCCGGCCGCCTTTGCCTCCGCCGGTGGCCGGAGTACCTCCGGCAGCGCCCACGCCGGAGCAGCCGCTGAGACTTACGAACAATCCGCCAAGTCCCGCAACTAACAGAATCGAAAGCGTTTGACGGGCGTGCAAGCGCCGCGGCTTACACTGAATGCGATTTGACATAGGAATGTCTTATTATTCAGGCGATACCAGCCATAATAGGGTTATTTCCCACTCACTTGCAATGGCCAATTGGAAGCACGCTTTGGTACGGTATCGTACCGGAGGTCTCGCGACCGGTCCTGCTTTAGAGTTTTGGGGCCGGCGGAGGCAGTTCGCGAGCGGTCACGGTATCGGCGAAGCCCATCCGTTTATGCGCTCCATCGCAAAACGGTTTATTGGCCGAATGGCCGCAGCGGCAGAGTGAAATCACGGTCCTGCCCGCCAGCCCAAAGGTCGAACCGTTCGGGTCGAAGATTTCGAATTCACCTTCAATGCGGATCGGGCCGTTGTGCTGCGGGGAGATTTTCGTTGGCATCTCTGGATCGTAGCACGAGGCGCCGTTACTGCTTCTTCTTGGGCGGCGGAGGAGTATCGTCCACCGTCTTGCCGTAGGTGATCGTCGATTTGCCTTCGAACCGTTTGTAGTCCTGATACTTCACCGTCATGCGGATATGGACGTTCTCGCCGTGCGGGAAGTGAAGGGTATCGTCCGCGTGGGTGTAGGTCGGGAACCAATACTTGCCGTCGATCTGTTCGCGGTAGGTTTCGAATTTCGGGAATTCGTTGCCTTTGGCGACGATACCGACGCCGCGGCCGTAGGTCTTGACGATCTGCATGTCGCGATCGTCCACCCAGATCTGGCCTTCGAAATACCGCTTCCCCTTTTCCATCTTCTTCGGCTTCACGGAGAAGGTATAGCAGCCGATTTCATCCACTTTCTCGCGCCCGATATAGTTGATGTTGTACAGACCGATCTCAGCCGTGGTGAGGACGAAGGGTTGCACGTCGCGCAGGTCCTGAAGATCTTCCACCGTCATCACGATGTGCTGCAGACTCTGGACCGGAGTTTTGGTAGGCACTTCGGTGCGTTTTCCCTGGGAGTTGAAGATGATGTCGTCTTCTTCGTACCAACTGCCCACGGGCGGCGGATCCAACTCTTCCAGCTTCGCGGTCTGGTGGTACATGTAGTTGCCGCGGGCCTCTTTGAATTCGGCTTCCTTGGCGGCAAACCGCCGGATGATCTCGTCCGGATTGACGTTATCTTTGTCCTTGTCCTGTGCCAACATCGCACCCAAAGGCAGACAGAGAGCCGCCAATGCGGCCGAAACAATCAACTTACGCATCTTTCCCTCACTAGTCTGACGTATCTACTTGCCGATCAGTTTCTTGGCAATGGTCAGCAACTGGATATTGCTGGTGCCCTCGTAAATCCGCCCGATCTTGGCATCCCGGTACAACTTCTCCACCGGGTAATCTTTGGTGATGCCCACGCCGCCGTGGACTTCGATCGCCTTGGAGGCCGTCCTTTCGGCGATCTCCGAACTGTAATACTTGGCCATCGCCGCTTCCGTAAGGAACGGCAGGCCGGCATCGCGTAAACGTGCGGCGTTATACACCAGCAAACGGGCAGCTTCCACTTCCACCGCCATCTTCGCCAGTTCAAACTGGACGCCCTGGAATTCGCCGATCGGTTTACCGAACTGTTTGCGCTCGCGGGCATACGCCACGGCGTGGTCCAGTGCGCCACGCGCCAGTCCGATCATCTGAGCTCCGATGGCGATGCGTCCTTCGTTGAGCGTCTCGATGGCGATCTTGTATCCTTTGCCGACCTCGCCCATCACGTTCTCGCGTGGAACACGGCAGTTGTCGAGGATCAGCTCACAGGTAGAGGATGCGCGCAGGCCGAGTTTGTCTTCCTTTTTCCCGACCTGGAAGCCGGGGAAGTCGCGCTCGATCAGGAACGCGGTAACGCCCTTGTAGCCCGCGGCGGGGTCGGCATTGGCGAACAGCAGGAAGAATCCCGACTCGGCGGCGTTGGTGATCCAGAGCTTACGGCCGGTGAGGAGGAAGTGATCGCCGCGATCTTCGGCGCGGGTCGCCATCGCGAAGGCGTCGGAGCCGGAACCGGCTTCGGACAATGCGTAGGATGCGACCATGTTCTCGGCGAGGCGCGGCAGGTATTTCTTTTTCTGCTCCGGCGTTGCCCACTTGATCAGCGCGTTATTGCAGATGGTGTTCTGCACGTCGACGATGACACCGGCCGAAGGGTCCACCGCGGAGAGTTCTTCGACTGCCAGGATCGCCTGGAAGAATGTGCCGCCCTGGCCGCCGTACTCCTCGGGGATTTCGATTCCCATCAAGCCCATTTCGAAAAACTGCTTGATGATGTCCTTGCGGAAGACCGCCGCCTCGTCCATTTCGCGCACATAGGGACGGATCTGTTCGCGGGCGAATTTTCGCACCGTCGATTGAAAGAATTTTTCGTCTTCAGTGAGAGCCGTCAGCGCAGACGGAGAGGTTTCCAGAGCATCAGGGATCGCGGCCATAGATTCAGTTTAACGCTGCCGAGCGCGTATAATGGCGGGTGTTGGCGTCCTTGCGAATCGCTTTCATTCTTTGCCTCGCCGCCGGCTGCGGCCTGGCGCAGACTGCGCCGCGTGCCGCATCGATTGAAGGGACAGTTGTAAATTCCGCAACGGGGCAGCCGGTCAAGAAGGCTTCGGTTTCACTTTTTTTAGGACTGCAGAGTTCAGCCTATTTGGCAGTCACCGACGCCGAAGGCCGTTTTCGAATCACCGGTGTGGCGCCCGGAAAGTACGCATTGATGTTCGAATGCCCCGGTTTTGAAACCATGCGGGGACCTCGTTCCGTTTCGTTAGAAGACGGCCAGGCGATGACAGGCGTCGAGGCGAAACTGACGCCATTGGGAGTCCTCACCGGGAAAATCGTCAATGAAGAAGATGAACCGATGGCCGGCATCCAGGTTCAGACTGTAAAGCTGGATTACTATCGCGGGCGGCGCGCTGTCTCCGCGTTTAATAACTCCGTCACGAACGACCGTGGAGAGTATCGGATATTCAATCTGCCGTCCGGGCTTTACTATATTTTGGTCAATGGCGATTTCGATCATGGAATTGAGCGAATTCACGGCGAGCAGGGCGAGCGCGGATATCCCGACAGCTTCTACCCGGGCGTCCCCGACATTTCGTCAGCGACTCCGGTGAAATTGGCGGCGGGAGCGGAAATCCGTGGCCTCGATTTCCGGCTGAAGCAGATGCCTCTGTATCATTTTCGAGGCATGGTGTTGGATTCGGAGACGCAGACAACGCAGAGTCAGACGGAGATTCGACTGTTGCCCGCCTTCTCAACATTCGGCTTCTTTCTGCCCCAGCCGCATGTCGTGACAAATGGGAGGTTCGATTTAGTGGCGCCGCCGGGCCAATATCGATTGCAGGCAACGAAGAGAAGCATGAACGCGCTGGCAGAGGGTGAATCGATCGTTACGGTGACAAATCGGGATGCACCTGATATCTCGATTTCCATGTCGCCTGCTTTAGAAGTGGACGGTCAGTTTTCGTATGAGGGCGCAGTGCCCGCCGCGGAAGTCAGATCCGGCTTAAATTTCGAGCCGATGAGCGGTGCGATCAAGGCACAAGCCGAAGTGAAGTCCGCTACTACCTTCGTGATTCACCAGGCAACGCAGGAGGATCATCTGCTGAACGTTGTCAGTCCTCCAAAAGGATATTACGTTAAATCGGTGACCTACGGGGATGGCGACGTCTCCGATGGGCGAATTCGTTTTACGCCCAAAAGCAGACTAACGGTGCTTTTGGCGGAGGGTGCGGGAACTGCGACGATCACTGTGCAGGGAGCCGACGGCAAGCCCGCGGCGGGTGTGCTCGTGTCGCTGGTGCCGGAGAATGGACGGCCATACCTGTTGGCCTATGGACGTACGGATAACGGCGGAGTTGCAGTGGTGGAGAATCTGGCCCCGGGAGATTACAAAGCATTCGCATGGCCGGAAGTCCCCGACCACATCTACGATGCCGCCGAGTTCCGCAAACTCGTGGAGAGTCATGCGACGGCCGTGGCCATCTCGCCTAACGGTAATGTGACGGCGCGGGCTACATTAATTCCACCGGACGTGATTGAAGATGCGCGCGGCAAATTTCATTAGTTTTGAGATGTGGTGCAGAGTTCCACTCCGCTGCGTCGGAACTCGTGTCGACACATTTGCGATTGAAAGCGAAGCGGCGAGAAAATTCTCGCGCGCATGGACGGCTGGGCGTGCCACGGAAGATGGCAATCATCAGGATCGGGCTGCGTGGAGATTGCATCTCTTCGGCGGCGAAATGGCTCGACACGAATGTCGAGCCGGCAGAGTGAGACTCTGCGCCACGTCCGTATTGTCGGCGCTGGCGTTCGCCGCAGGGCCGGTGTTCGCGCAACCGGGAGTTGTCCATGGGCAGGTAACGGAATCGGGGAACGGTAAGCCAATTTCGAAGGTGACGGTCACGTTGCGCAGTGAGCGCCGTCCCTCCCCGGAGATTGACGCTTATTCGTCCGTCACCGATGCGCAGGGCCGCTACCGGATCGCCAACCTTCCGGCGGGATTGTACTCGGTGGAGTTCAAGCGCCTCGGGTTTGTGTGGCCGGTCAGCAAGAACGGTGATTCCAATCCGTTGCCCGACATCGGCTTGCACGCCGCAGAGGATCGGACACTGGATCTGCACCTTACACCAGCGGGTGTCATCTCCGGACGAATCCTGAACGAGGATGGCGACCCCGTTCGGGACATCGAAGTGCAGCTTCAATGGTGGGATGAACTGGACAAGACGATCAACACTCGCAAACATGCCCGCAGCGACGATCGTGGGGAATACCGGTTCTACAACATCCCTCCGGGCAGTTATTACATAAAAGCGATCCCCAATGCGGGTCTGCCGGAAATTTACACGTACGAGAACGTTCGGGGCATGAGACCTCAGGTGCTGGTTGCCACCTATCTACCGGGCGTCCGAGACCGCACCCGGGCATCGGATTTGAAATTGGAACCGGGTGCCGAGATATCGCAAGCTGACGTTCGGTTGATTGCGGAGAAGCTTTACGCCGTCCGCGTCAATTTTTCTTCGGGCCCGCCAAATGGGACTTCATTTGGAATTTCTCTCGAAACGGCGGGTACGGCCACTCTGGCGTCTCCCACGACGCGTAGCTACTTATTCCATGTGGCGGGATCTGGTGCTTATAGTCTGGTCGGGCTGCGTTCTCGCGGAATGTGGCAGCAGGGCGGGGTGGACGGATACTTCCAGGAGAAAGTCCAGGTGGTCGATCGCGATGTGGAAGTCGATGCGCCTTCGTTCCTTCCCACGCTCCACATCACCGGAAAACTGGAAGCGGACGGCCCCGTATCGTTTTCCCTGCGGAGTCTCGATATCAGCTTGCAGCACGACGGATCGTCACCTTTGCCTTGGAGCGGGAAGATGGTGAGGCCCGCTGAGGACGGTAGCCTGGCTATGATGGATCTCGTTCCCGATAGCTACACCCTCGATCTCCACCGGGACGATGCCTATATCAAGAGTGTTCGCGTGGGCGAGCAGATATTTGCGGGCTCTCAATTCAGGGTTACCGGCGATTCCGCGATCACCATTTTGCTCGCCACTGATGGGGGACGAGTACAGGGTGTCGTCGAAGCCGCAGGCGACAACGATTCCACCGGATCTTCAGTCATGCTCTTTGCCGGTGGGAAACTCGTGCGCCTCACCCGGACGGATACCGACGGTCACTTCGATTTCGAAAATGTGCCGCCCGGCGATTACCGTTTGTACGCGTGGCGGAACTCGGACTTCTTCCGGGATGCGGATTTCGCGAAGAAGTTCGAAGACCAATCGGCGGCAGTCACGGTTGAGCCACACGGAAAACATGCAGTGGCCTTACGCGTGATCGTCGAGCGGTAGGGCGGCAAATCTTTGCCGCAGCCGGCAATCCTGCCGGCTCGTAGCAAGATCGCGTCTGCGGTAAACACTCTTCCCCGCTCGTCCCGAGAATGATGCGTTTAAACCTTGGCCAATTCACGGAGACGGCGTCCCTGCGACTCCGCGACTCCGGCGTGTGTGACCTCGCCGTTGTAGGTGTTCACGCCTTTCTTGAGAGCGGCGTGCCGTTCGACAGCGCCTTCGAGTCCGTGATTGGCGAGTTCCAGGAGGTATGGGAAGGTGGCGTTGGTCAACGCAAATGTCGAGGTGTGCGGCACCGCGGCGGGCATGTTCGACACGCAATAGTGCAGCACGCCATCGACGAAGTAAATCGGTTCCGTGTGGGTGGTGGCGTGCGAGGTTTCGAAGCAGCCGCCCTGGTCGATCGCCACATCCACGACCACCGCTCCGGGTTTCATGGCGGCGATCATGTCGCGCCGCACCAGTCTCGGCGCGGAGGCGCCGGGGATGAGAACGGCGCCGACCACGAGATCCGCGGTCTTGAGATTCTCGCGAATCGTCCAAACGTTCGAGGCGAGAGTGACCACTTCCCCATTGAAAATGTCGTCGAGCTGGCGAAGGCGGTTGAGATTGCGATCGATGATGGTGACGTGGGCGCCCATGCCCACCGCGATTTTGGCGGCGTTCGTGCCGACGATGCCGCCGCCCAGAATCACTACGTTCGCGGGGGCTACTCCGGGGACACCACCGAGCAGGATGCCGCGTCCGCCATTTGGTTTTTCCAGATACTGCGCGCCCACCTGAACGGCCATTCTGCCCGCTACCTCACTCATCGGGGTGAGCAGCGGAAGGCTGTTGTCGGATTCGGAGATGGTCTCATAGGCGACGCCATTCACGCGGGAATCCAGGAGACGATCGGTGAGATCAGGCAGTGGGGCGAGGTGGAGGTAGGTGAAGAGAGTCAGGCCCGGGCGGAAGAAGGGATATTCGCTGGGCTGCGGCTCTTTTACTTTGACGACCAGGTCGGCGCGCCAGACATCGGCGGCGGAATCCAAGATGGTCGCACCCGCTTCCTGATACTCGTTGTCGCCGATCGAGCTACCTTCGCCGGCGTGAGCCTGCACCAGCACTTCGTGTCCGGCCTCGCGCAAAGCGGTGACACCGCTCGGCACGAGTCCTACTCGCGTTTCGTGGTCCTTGACTTCCTTGGGCACACCAATGATCATGTGGAATCTCCAGACTCAGATTAACACCACTACACAGTGGTAGGCCCGGCGATTTGTCTACAAAATCAGGCGCAGCAGCTCCGATGAAATCTGGGAGAAACACTGGCTCAAGGTTGACGTCGTGCTGTTGCAATACATCCCGGGCGTTTGGTTGGTCTGGTAGACCGACAGCCCGGATGCAACATGAGCGGAGTCGCTGCCGACAGTGGTGTAGTCGGGATCGTTGGCGAGACGTGCGAGGAAGTCTTCGTCCAACGGTTCGGTATTCGTGGCCGCGTAGTTCAATCCGATCACAAACATCATCGGGGAGAGGCTGGTGTCCTGGCGGATGAGCTTGGCGATTTGATCGGCATAATTGAATGCGATGTAACGGCCCGTCCGGGGGTTGACCATGCTGGTGTCGGGAAGCGAATAGTAGCCGTTGCCGATGTTCAGGCCGGTTCCCTGACCATTGGTGTAGGCGCTGTTGTTCGCCAGACGATCGACAGGGCCCATCTGCGAGGGCCAAGTGCTGTTGAAATCCTGGTAGAGGCTGTTGTACGTGGGCGAGCCCGAAGTTTCGAACTTGCAGTTCGCTCCGTTGGAAATGTAATTATTGCTCTCGGGTACGGAAACGTAAGTGCTCGAGAAGAGGCCGAACGAGTCGTTGGGACTGGTCGGTGGCGGCCAATAGGGATAACTACCACCGAGGGTCACGTACGTAGACGCTACGCCGTACATGGTCGAAGTCGTCGTACAAGTGCTGCCTGCCGCTTTGGTGAACGCCGCGGTGAACGAACTGGGACGGCCGTCTGTAAGTAGCACGATGACGTTCAAAGAACCCGGCAGGTTCATCATGTGGAGCTGCGTCCAGCCTTGGAACAATCCTTCGCCGGTATTGGTGCCGCTATTCCCATCGAACGGAATGTTGGTGATCGCGGTGCCGATGCTCGGTGTGCCGCTTTGAAAACTAGTGGTGGGGGTAAAGTCCAATTTCCAGGAATGGCCAAAGCTGATCATGCCTACGGTGTCAACGCCGTCCACCAGGTAAGAAGTGGCGGCCGTCGCGACGAAAGTGGTGAGAGCGGTCTTGATGGTGGCTGCCGCGCCTTCGTTGGTGACCGATCCGGATCGGTCGACCACGATCATCATGGCGACGTATTTAATATTGGATTCCGCTTGCGCGGCTACCTGAGAATTGTTGATGCCGAGCACCCGCATGAGCAGCATCGGCACGCCCGCACGGGCGGTAACCGTGATGGAGCGGCCGCTGGTGCCGCCGGAAACCTGGTAGCTCGTGGAAAGAACCGTCGAGCCGAAATAATTGCCGGGATAGTTGGCGTTGAAATATCGCTGCGCGGTCGCCTGGATATTGGCGATCGTGGTGGGATCGGTAATGTCGGTGCTCGCGTGGAGCGTGTAGCCGGCGCCGATGGCGGCGGCGTCGACAGCGGTCTGCAGGCGCGCTTTGATGTTATAAAGCATGCCGAAGTCGATGGCGAGACCACCCATGGGAATCAGCACGAAGACCCCGATCAGGGTCACATAGATCAGTGCGAATCCTCTTTGATTTTTCTTGCGCAGCTTCTTGAGCATCGACCTTCCTCCGCCACCGTCAGAAAATCGCCCGGGAGTAGACTTGCGGGGCGCCGGTAAGGCCACTGACGCTCAGACCGGTGGTGTTGTTGTACATTTCCGCCACGTAGGCGAATTCGCCGCTGTTCAGGGTGAGCACGTTGGCAAAATTGTTGGCTACCGCCCATGACTGGGTGGCCTTGTTGGTATCCGAAACGGTAGTGCTGTAATCGTTGGAGACGCCGGTGGTGCTGGGCAGGCTGCCGTTCGAAGTGGGAGTGCCGAAATAGCTGCTGTTCGCTCCGGCGTTTCCGACGGCGATTTGTTCCACGAAGACCGGCTTATTCAGATTGGCGCAGTTGGAACTGCCGGTAGCGCTCAGGCACGCCGCCGCGGTTTCGATGGTGACGGTGGAAAAGATGATGACGCTGCTGCCGGTCGAAGTCAGGCCGAAGTTGCCGGCGAGAGACTGGGCTTCGGACACGCCGCCCACGGTTTTGAAACTGATACCACGGCTGTACATGTGCGCGACATCGCGCGTAATCTGGTTCATCTGTTGCGCGCGCACCATGCGGAATCCGAAGACGAGCGTTCCCACCAACAACGGCACCAATACCGACAGGGAAAGAGTAAACTCCATTACCGATGCGCCGCGTTCGTCGTGTCGATTGTGTTTCATGGCAGTTACTGATCCGTCGCGTTAGTCAGGCAGGGCGCGGCTCCCGAGTACGGTTCGATCAAATCGGAAGCGGTCGCGAAAATGTACATCGGGTAGTTGAGCCGTTGAAAAGGCGCCAGGGCCTTGTACTGATAGCCTTCGATCTTTACATTCAGGATCTGGCCGGGCGCATTATTGCCCTGTCCGCCGGTATTCGGATTTACGAATTGCACGTGGATCGAGGCGGCGGCCGAAGTCGATTTCAAAAAGCCGAGAGCGTACGTCTTGACCACGGACTTGATCGAATCGTCCTGGCAAGGGCCCGGGCTATTCTGGCCGGTGATTCCAAAGCGTGTGCCTTCGCGAACCGCTTCCTGCATGGTAGTGCGCAGGAAGATAACCATCGAAAGATCCAGCATCAGGAACGTCAAAAGCAACAAAGGAATCAGAATCAGCGTGGCTTCCACGGGTTCGGAGCCGCCCTGCATTCTTCTCCGCCGTTCGCTCACCGGGATGCGTGATTTGCAAGCTTCCATGACCATCCTCGGAACGCTTTCGAGAGCGATCCTGCAGGTAGCCGATACACCTCTTCCAACGTAGCCACCTGTTGTGTTCAGAAACATAGTAGGGCCAAATTAGAGTAACGCCAATGCTGAAAGCGGTTAGTAAACGATGTAGGACCCGAAGTTAGTAAATCGGTTCTAACGAAGGAAAAGGAGGGCTTTCCCAGGCAAGGAGTTTTGGTTGTAGGGCGGGTATCCTACGTAATGCCGCATAGATTTCCGGTCGGTTGTATTAATCCCTTCAAATTCCATGCTGCCAGCAAAAGATTCTCTTGCTTCGCGTTTGATCGCGCTGTATTACACCTCTTCTTGGTTGCGCCGTAGGGCGGCCAATACTGGCCACAGCCGCCTTTCTGGGCGGCTTCTTCGGAGTTTCAGTTCACGTTCTTCGTTTGGAAGAGCCGGCACGAATGCCGGCTGCGGCCAATATTGGCCGCCCTACCATGGGTGCAAAACTATACGGCATTAGGTAATCCTACGCGCAGCCGCCTTTCTGGGCGGCTTCTTCGGAGTTTCAGTTCACGTTCCGCGTGAGCCGGCAAGATTGCCGACTGCGGCCAATATTGGCCGCCCTACAGATCGGTGCGCTCACTTTTTCTTGCGGCTCTTTTTCAAAACCGGGGCGCCCGCCGGCGCGAGCGATTCCTCGACGATGGCGGATTGCTCCTGCTGGTGCCGCTTGCCGGAACCGGTAGCGGGACTCGCGCTCTCCGGCCGGCCGATGTAGCGCAATTGGCGGCCGCTGGGCGCCAGCAAGGGCTCGAAGTTGTCGCGCATGAAATGCCAGGGGCCCATATTGCGCGGTTCCTCTTGCGCCCAGACAATTTCGGCGGATTTCGGGTAGGAGTTCAGGATTTCGGCGGCGCGCTCGGCGGCGAACGGGTACAACTGTTCGACGCGGATCAGCGCAACGTGGGTGGCCTTCTGGTTGTCCCGGCCGGCCAACAGGTCGTAATACACTTTGCCCGAGCAGAAGACTACTCGTGAAACGGCTTGAGGGTCGATGGCCGGATCGTCGGAGAGAATTTCCTGGAATCCCGCCGCGGTGAAGTCATGGAGTGTCGAGACGGCGCGCGGGTGGCGCAGGAGGCTCTTCGGTGTAAAGACAATCAAGGGCTTGCGTGTGCCGCGCCGGTCCCGGCCACCGTACATCTGGCGGCGCAGAAGGTGGAAATATTGCGCCGGCGTGGTGCAGTTGCAGACCAGCATGTTGTTCTCGGCGCAAAGAGTCAGGAACCGCTCGATGCGGGCGCTGGAGTGCTCCGGCCCCTGCCCCTCGAACCCGTGGGGAAGCAACATCACCAGCCCGCTGGGCTGGCCCCATTTCTGTTCGCAGCAGGAGATGAACTGGTCGATCATGATCTGGGCGCCGTTGGCGAAATCGCCGAACTGCGCCTCCCAGATGACCAGCGTGAGCGGGTCGGCGACGCTGTAACCGAATTCGAAGCCGAGCACCGCGTATTCGCTCAACGAACTGTCCCAGACTTCGAAACGGCCCTGTCCCGGCGCAATGTGTTGCATGGGGACATAGCGTTGGCCGGTTTCGGAGTCGTAGAAAGCGAGATGGCGTTGGCTGAACGTACCGCGTCCCGAGTCCTGGCCGCTGAGACGAACGGGAGTGCCTTCGAGCACCAGCGTGCCGAATGCCAGGGCTTCGGCGAAGGCCCAGTCGAACGCGCCGTTCCTGGCGATGATGTCGCGCCGCTTGTCGATAAATCCCCGGAGCTTGGGATGCAGGTGGAAATTCTCGGGGAACGTGGTGCTGCCGTGGATGACCCGCTCCAGAACCTGCTGATTGACGGCGGTTCGCGGGCAGAAGCCGGCGTAATCTTCGTCCGTCACGAGGCTCAAGTCCTGCACCTCGAAACGCTCGGCCTTTTTCTGCACGGCATCGTAGGCGTCCGAGAGGCGCTGCGAGATCGCCTGGGTCATGGCCTCGACCTCTTCCGCCGTCAGTACGCCTTCGCGGATCAAACGCTCGGAGTACTGCCTGGCCACCGAAGGGTGTTCCTTGATCTTGCGGTAGAGGATCGGCTGGGTATAGCTGGGATCGTCCCCTTCGTTATGACCATGGCGGCGATAGCAGATCATATCGATCACCACGTCCTTCTGGAACTTCTGGCGGTAGTCGAAGGCCACCTGGACGACGCGAATCGCGGCCTGCGGGCTGTCCCCATTCACGTGGAAAATCGGGGCCTGCACACCGCGCGCGACGTCGGTGGAGTACGGAGTGGAACGGGACTCGTCAGGCAGCGTGGTGAAGCCGATCTGGTTGTTGATGATGAGATGGATCGTGCCGCCGGTGGAATATCCGTCGAGCTGCGACAGATTCAGGGTTTCGGCCACGACACCCTGTCCTGCGAAGGCGGCGTCGCCGTGAATCAGGACCGGAATCACACGCGCGCGCTGAGTGTCCTCGAGCCGATCCTGTTTCGGACGGACCAGCCCTTCCACTACCGGATCGACTGCTTCCAGATGGCTCGGATTCGGCGACAGGGTGATCTTGACTTCGCGGCCGTCGGCGAACTTGCGGACGCCGGTCGCGCCCAGGTGATATTTCACGTCGCCGGAGCCTTGGGTGCTGGAGGGGTCGATATCGCCTTCAAACTCGGAGAAGATCTGCTTCAGATCCTTGCCGACGGCATTCGCCAGAACGTTCAGGCGGCCGCGGTGCGCCATCCCCATGACGATCTCGGCCACATTGTTGGCGGCGGCCTGTTGCAGGATTTCCTCGAGAATCGCGAGCGCCGTCTCGCCGCCTTCGAGCGCAAAGCGCTTTTGGCCGACGAAACGGGAATGCAGGAAATGTTCGAACTCCTCCGCCGCGATCAGATTGCGCAGTGTTCGGACCCGTGTTTCCGTTGAGAGCTTCCACTGATTGGCCTGCGGTTCCATGCGGTGCTGCAGCCAATGCTTCTGCTCGGGCACCTGGATGTTCATGTACTCGCAGCCGATTTTGCCGCAGTAGGTTTTGCGCAGGGTTTCGAGGATCTCGCGCAGAGTCGCGACCGGTTTGGTAGTGCCGCCTTCGCCAATGTGTTCCAGGCTGCCGGTGAGGAATTCGCGGTCGAGGTCCCAGATGGTCAGGCCATACGTTTCCGGTTCGAGTTCCGGATGGCGGCTCGGTTCGGCTCCCAGGGGATCGAGATCGGCGATCAGGTGGCCGCGGACGCGAAAGGCATTGATCAGCTGCATGATCCCGGCCTGCTTGGCGATCTCGGCGCGGCGGGCGTCGCTCATTCCGGGAATCAGCGGTTGCCGGTCAATTTCCCAATGCACCGGCTGGTGCGGCATCCGCAGGCTCTCGAAGATCTCTTCGTAGAAGCCGTCTTCGCCATCGAGCAGCAACTGCAATTTGCCGAGGAAGGCGCCCGACTCCGCGCCTTGGATAATGCGGTGATCGTAGGTACAACTGAGGGACATCACCTTGCTGATGCCGAGCACCGAACGGGTCTCCGGCGCGGCCCCGCGATATTCGGCGGGATAGTCGATGGCCCCAGTGGCGATAATCGCGCCCTGCCCCGGCATCAGGCGAGGGTTGGACGAGAGCGTTCCCACTGTCCCGGGATTGGTGAGGGAGATGGTCGTACCCTGGAAATCGGCTGGCGTGAGCTTGCCCTTTCGTGCGCGCGCTACCAGGTCGTCGAAGGCGTTGACGTACTGTGCGAAACTCATGGCGCCGGCATTTTTGATGTTGGGCACCATTAGGCTACGGCCGCCGTCTTTGCCGGCGACGTCCACGGCGATTCCGAGGTTGATTTCGGGATGGTTGGCACGGTACGGCTGGCCGTCGCGCTCCGCGTACGAGTTGTTGATTTCGGGGTGTTCTTCCAGGGCTTTGACGATCGCCCAGCCGATGAGGTGCGTGAAGGAGACTTTTCCTCGTGCCAATAAGGTCCGATGCTGGTTGATGATGCGGCGATTTTCGTCCATCACCTTGACGGCGATGATGCGTTGCGAAGTGGCCAGCGGCACAGTCAGGCTGGCCGACATGTTCTCGGCGATGCGTCCCGCGACGCCGCGCAGAGGCTGCAGCCCCTCGACGGGTTCCGCCTGCGGAATTTCGGCGCGCGGCGCAGGTTTGGAGGCGCCGTTACTCTTTTCGCCGTTGGTTTTTTCGAATACCCGCTTCCAGCTTTCGTCCACTGTGGAGCGGTCGCGCAGGTATTCCTGGTACAGTTCGTCTTCCAGCCAGCTATTGATGCCCATTTCCGGGTCGGATTTTAATGCCATTGAGGGGAGTGCGTCCTGATTTCATCATAGCGAACCAGCTACACTGCTCCCAAGGAGCCCGACACTTGCGATTCCAAAAGGCGGTAATCACCGCGGCTGGCGCCGGCCAGCGAGCCCTCCCCCTACAAACCCTGATTGACCGCGACGGACACGAAAAATCCGTTCTGGCGATTCTGATCGAGCAGGCGCTGGCGGCCAAAGTGGAGGCAATTTGCGTTGTGGTCTGGCCCGGCGACGAAGGCCACTACCGCGAAGCGGCGGGGATCCACGCCTCCTCGGTGCGATTCGTCTCCCAGCCCCGGCCATTGGGATATGGCCATGCCATTTATTGCGCGCACCAGTTTGTGGGAAGCGATCCGTTTCTCCACATGGTGGGCGACCATCTGTATGTCAGTGCAGGGAAGCCCAGCGCGCAGCAGGTTGCGGAGGTGGCGGCGGCACGGGAATGTTCCGTCTCGGGTGTACAGGCCACGCGGGAGTCGCAACTGCCTCTTTTCGGCGCAGTCGGAGGCCATCGACTGGCGGGGCGGAACGATCTGTACCGGGTGGAAACGGTGATTGAGAAGCCGACTCCGACCGAGGCGGAACAGCGCCTGATCGTGTCGGGCCTGCGCGCCGGCTACTACCTGTGTTTCTTCGGTATCCACGCACTGACTCCGACTGTGATGGATCTGCTCGGAGAGGCGCTGTCCGCAGCCCCGGACGAGCCCGTGACGCTTTCATCCGTTCTCGCCGAACTTGCGAGCCGCGAGGAGTACCTGGCATTCGAAGAAAAGGGCCGACGGTATAACATGGGCGCCCGTTACGGCCTGTTGACTTCGCAACTCGCGTTGGCGCTCAACGGGCGGGATCGCGCCGAGATGCTTTCGCACATTCTGGAAATGCTCGCTGACCGGGAAATGTCCGAGGCGGGACTGTGACCCGCCTGATCGACGTCATCACATCCAGCGATCCGCAGGTTCGAGACCAGTCCCTCGATACGATTTGTAGCGGGTTGCCGGTGGCCAACCTCCTCGAGGAGTGCCGGGCGCTAGACCGCTTCCGGCGCACCAGCGGCAATCTCTACCATCATGTGCGGGCGTTGTTTTTCCTCTACGCCATCCATCGCTTTCATCTGCCTGCCCACGCTTCGACCGGCGCGCCGGTACACATTCCCTATCTTGGATACCACCATCTGCTGAAGCGCCGTTTCGAGGAGGCGATCGACACTTTTCTCGCCGTGCAGGCGACGGAAGGTCCCGGAGCGGCGATTTCAAGCGCCCTGGCCGCAGCTTACCGGGCACTCGGATTTCAAACGCTAGCGGGACAGGTGCGCTCCAGTGTCCGGTCGGTGCGCGGCAACCAGTGGATGTTTCGCATTGGACATCCTGCGGATTATCCATTGCGATTGCGGCCCGAACTGCTCCGCGTGGAATCGGGATTGTACCCGCTGCTGCGGGAGTCGACACCCGTCCGCATGGACCTCACACACAGCGGCTGGAGCGACATTTTCTTCCTGGGGATGGATTTCCCCGAAGGCGCTCGGGTCATTAATATTTCAGTCGACCTGGCGGTGCGCGGCGCCGGATCGCAGATGCCCAAGCCTCCCGTGGAGGCTTACCTTCGGGTGATCGATCAGCCCGTATTGCGCCTGGTGAGTGTCGACCTGCAGGCCTCCGCGGAAATCTCGACTATCGCGGAGATTTTCGATTTCGCGCGCGATTATTTGGGACTCCTGAAGGCGGCGGTGATTGCTTCCGGGCTGGTTCCGCCGGGAATGGAGGGCGCGTCGCAGCCGTTGTCGGACCTGCTCGAGCGTCTGACCGGCCAACGTGGATTGGGCCTCGAGATTGTCAGCAAGGTGAACGGCATTCCCAAAGGGTCGCGGCTGGCGGTGTCGACCAATCTGCTCGCCAGCCTGATATCGGCCTGCATGCGCGCCACCGGCCAGATCCGATCGCTCGAAGGCGGTTTGACGGAAGACGATCGGCGCCTGGTGGCTGCGCGCGCGATTCTCGGCGAGTGGCTCGGCGGATCCGGCGGGGGCTGGCAGGACTCCGGCGGTGTCTGGCCGGGAATCAAGCTCATTCACGGCGTGATTTCCGGGGAGGGCGATCCCGAATTCGGAATCAGCCGCGGCCGCCTGCTGCCAAACCATCAGATTTTCGACGAGAAGGAAGTTTCTCCGGCGACCCGCCAGATGCTGCAGGACAGCCTGGTGCTGGTGCATGGAGGAATGGCGCAGGATGTCGGGCCGATTCTGGAAATGGTCACCGAGCGGTATCTGCTGCGGTCCGAAAGGGAGTGGCATGCGCGGCGTGAGGCGATGTCCATCCTCGACGATGTCATGGGCCACCTCCGTACCGGCGATATTCATGCGGTGGGCGCCGCCACGGATCGAAACTTCGCGGGACCCATCCAGACCATCATTCCGTGGGCGGCGAATCTCTATACCGCGCGGCTGATCGAGGCGGCGCGGGAGGAGATGGGCAACGATTTCTGGGGATTCTGGATGCTGGGCGGAATGTCGGGCGGCGGCATGGGCTTCCTGTTTAATCCGGAGCGGAAGGGCGAGGCGCTGGATCGCATCCAACACATCATGAGCGCCACTAAGCGGCGCATGCAGCACGCCGTGGCATTCGCCATGGAGCCGGTGGTGTACAACTTCGCCATCAACGAGCGAGGCACGACGGCGGAGTTGCTGCGCGGTGCAGGCGCGCTGCTGCCTGCCGAATACTACACCCAGGCGGTGCCTCCGCTGGTGCGCACCGAGGCGAGGCTGCTCTCGGCGACCCGTCGCGCGGAACTGGACCATTTCGCCGCCGCGTGCCGCGAACAGCCGGAGTACGCCGGCATGGTCCAGCAGATGTTCGACCATTTACTGCCGCGCAGTCAGGAAACACAATCGGCGGGCGGGCAGAGCTTGCACGGACTCTTGCACGCTTATGGTTTCGACCCGGTGCAGCACCAGCAGATTCAGGCCGATATGCGCAATGGCCGCATTGGCCTGACGCAGAACCGATTGCCGGCCAGCACCGATATCTCGGATGCGCAACCCGGCGACGTGTTGGAAGCGCGCGATTGCCAAACCGATCGCTATCGCAAAATCGGAGAGAATGCCCTGTCTCGCGGAGAACTCGCGGTCGTCACCTTGGCCGGCGGCACTGGCAGCCGGTGGACCCATGGCGCCGGAGTAGTGAAGGCGCTGAGTCCGTTTTGCCGATTGGGCGGATGTCATCGAAGCTTTCTGGAGATTCACCTGGCGAAAAGCAGGCAGGCGAGCGAGGCTGCGGGCCACCCGGTGCCGCATGTCTTCACGACCAGCTACCTGACCCACGAAGCGATTGAAGATCATCTCCGCGGCTGCGCGAATTACGGCTATGCCGGTCCGGTGCTGCTTTCGGCGGGCCGGAGCATCGGCCTGCGGATGGTGCCGATGGAGCGGGACCTTCGTTTCGCCTGGGAGGAGATGCCGCAACAGCTGCTCGACGAACAAGCTCAGAAAGTCCGGGAGAGCCTGCATCACACTCTCATTCAGTGGGCGCGCAATGCAGGGGAGGGAAGCGACTACACCGGCAATCTGCCCTTGCAGTGCTTACATCCCGTGGGCCATTGGTATGAGATTTCAAACCTGCTGCGAAACGGAACCCTGGCCCGGCTGATCGAAGCGAATCCCCGGCTGAATTACCTGCTGATTCACAATATCGACACCTTGGGCGCGGCGATCGATCCGGCACTGCTGGGATATCACGTGGATCAGGGTGCGGCGATCACGACGGAGGTCATCGCGCGGCACCTGGAGGATCGCGGCGGAGGCCTGGCTCGAGTCGGCGGAAGGTTGCGGCTGGTGGAAGGTATGGCTCTGCCGAACGAGCGGATTGAATCGCAGCTTTCGTATTACAACAGTGCCACGTATTGGGTGGATGTGAACCGCCTGCTCGAGGTATTCGGGCTGGAGCGGGAAGATTTGAACGATGAGGCTCAGCTGATGGAAGCGACGCGTCGCGTGGCCGCTCGCATGCCTTCGTATATCACTCTCAAGGATGTCAAAAAGCGATGGGGTAAGGGCCAGGAAGATGTGTTCCCGGTGGCGCAATTCGAGAAGCTATGGGGTGATATGACTTCGCTGGCCGAATTGGAGTGCCGCTATGTGGCAGTGCCGCGGGTCCGCGGACAGCAATTGAAGGAGCCGGCGCAGCTGGATGCATGGCTGCGGGACGGATCCGCCGCGGAGATCGAGAAACTGTGCGGCTGGAAGAGCGAGTGAGCGTCCCGTTATTTCTTCGGGTCGGGTGAGTCTGCCGACAAGGGCAATTCGAAATACAGGAGCTCTTTGCCGGAACCCGCTTCGGTCAAGCCGGTGATATAAATGGTGGCGCCGCGCTGCAGGCCGGTGTTGAAATAGAAGAAGCCGCTGGCCGATTGGCCCGGCGGCAGCATCTGCGCGGAAAATGCGCGGCCCTCAATCTCCCACTCGTCCAGCGGGTTTTTCTTTTTCAAGACCTGGGGCTTGCCTGGGCCGGTGATTACTTTGGGACGGTCGGGTCCCTGAAGATAACGAACCTCCTTGGCGGGAGTCGCATACACGCGATCGCGATTCGGTCCTACGTATTCGGCCTTGACCCCGTCGAGCTTGATCGCGGTGTCGCCGTCGTTCTGGATGACGACCAACACAGGGAGGACCCCGTAGGTATAAGGCTCCAACTTGCCGAACGCCACCTTAACCTTGTCGCCCATCATGTAGGGGTCGACTCCAATGGTGACCTTGCCATTGGATTGATGCTGCGCGAATTCTTTGGCCGGCGGCGCCTTGAACGGTACCGGCTTGTCCGCCGCAAACGCGGCAGATATACTCAGAAGAAGAGCCAAACGTTTGAAAACAAAAGGCATTTATTTCCTCTATCGCACCTTGCAGGCGTTTGGATTACCTATCGTCCTATTCTATTTCCTGTTACGCGGGATCCGGAAGCGTGGTTACTGGCGGTCCTTACCCCAGCGCTTCGGATTCCTCCCGCGCCCATTTAGTCAGACCGGTCCCGGCGCCATCTGGTTGCATGCAGTTTCGGTCGGGGAAGTACTCTCGTGCCTGGAATTCCTCCGCCGCCTGCGGGCTGAATTCCCCAAAACACGGGTTTTCGTGTCGACTTCGACCCTGGCGGGGCGGGCCACCGCGGACGAGAAGTTAAAGGACCTGGCGGACGGCGTGTTTTACGCCCCGGTCGATTATGTTTTCGCCGTGCGCAGAGTCTTGCGGACATTGAGACCGTCGGTAGTTGTGACAGCCGAGACCGAGATCTGGCCGAATCTCTTCCGGGAAGTAAAGCGCACCGGAGCTTCCCTCACCTTGGTGAACGCGCGCATTTCCGATAAGGCCTATCCCAAGTACCTCAAACGGCGCTGGTTTTTTTCGGCGGTGCTGCCGGCGCTGGATTCCGTACTGGCACAGTCGGAGGAGATCCGGTCGCGATTTGAAGCCCTGGGAATGCCCGCCGGCCGCGTGCGCGTAGCCGGGAATTTCAAGTACGACTTCCAGGCGCACTCCTTGCCGGCCGACTCGCCGGTAAAGCGGCTTATCGAGCGCCTGCGTCCCTCCCAAATTTGGATCGCGGCGAGCACCATGCCGCCGGCGGAAACCGGCGATCCCGACGAGGATGACGCGGTGATCGCGGCATTCCAGGAAATCGCGCCAAAGAGGCCGGGACTGCTGTTGATTCTGGCGCCGCGAAAGCCGGAACGCTTCGCCGTGGCGGCGTCGAAATTGGAAGCGGCGGGAATCCGGTTTGTCCGGCGATCTGCTTTGGAACAGAAGGGAAGCGAAACGCCGCGCGTACTCCTTCTGGATTCCATCGGCGAATTGGCTGCGCTTTTCGGCGCCGCGGACGTGGTGTTCATGGGTGGAACATTGGCTCACCGGGGCGGCCACAATTTGCTGGAGCCGGCGCTGTTCGCCAAGCCGGTGATCGCCGGTCCGCACATGGAGAATTTTCAGGCGATTGCGGACCGTTTCCATAAAGCCGGAGCGTATGTCCGGATCGACGCAGCGAACCAGCTGGCGGGGGCCGTGGAGCGATTGCTGGCTGCGCCTGCTGAGGCGCACGCGATCGGCCGGCGTGCCTTGGCTTCTGCGGAAGCGCAGCGAGGAGCGTCCGCTGAGGCGGTCGAAGAAGTGCGCCGGCTTCGACGCGTTCCGTCGTATCGCTCGGCGGTGCCATGGTTCTGGGTCGCCTGGCTGCTGGCGCGGGTTTGGAAATCGGGCGGAAGACGCAGGCATCGCAAACAGGAGACCGGACAGAAGCAACTCCCGGTACCGGTCATCAGTATCGGCAACCTGACCATGGGCGGAACGGGCAAGACTCCCTGCGTGGTGCGCGTCGTCGAGTTGTTGAAGGCCAGCGGCCGCAGTCCTGCGATTCTGACGCGGGGGTACGGGCGGAATTCGCCGCAGAAGTATCTCGGAGTGAGTCCCGGTCAGCAGGTATCGGCGAGTCTGACGGGCGATGAGGCGCAAATTCTGATTCGCTCGGGGCTGGCGCCGGTGGGAATCGGAGCGAATCGATTCGATTCGGGCACGCGGTTGCTGCGCGATTTTTCCGCCGACGTGATCGTGCTGGACGATGGTTTCCAGCATCGCAAACTGGCGCGCGATGTAGATGTACTCCTGATCGACGCCCTCAATCCATTCGGCGGGCGTGACGTTTTTCCCTTGGGACGCTTGCGCGAACCGATTGCCGGGATGGAGCGGGCCAGCATCATTTTGATCACGCGCTGCGAAGCCTCCGACATGGCCGACGTGATCGAGCGCGAGATCCGCTGCTGGAATCGGAGCGCGCCGGTATTTCGCGCTTCCGTGCAGCCACTGGCGTGGGTGCGGTGGGAAGATGGCACGAGGTTCGGCCTGGCGGAGCGGCCATTCGGGCGCGCCGGGGCCTTTTGCGGGTTGGGGAATCCGGCGGGCTTCCGGCGGACTCTGGAGTCGGCCGGCGTCGAGGTGGCCGATTGGGTGGCATTTGCCGACCACCACCGCTATCGTCCGCGCGAACTGAATCACATCCGGGACCAGATGACAGCTGCCGGCGCGACCGCCCTCATCACGACCGAGAAGGATGTGATGAATTTGTGCGAAGGAGCGCGGGAGTTGCTGGCGCCTCTGCCGCTCTACTGGCTGCAGATCGGGATGCGGCTCGAGCGTGAGGCGGAATTCGCGGCATTGATCGAGAAACTGCCACGCCACGAGCCCGTGATCAGGCGTTAAAACCGTAAGGCGCACGCTGGGGGCGGCTCAACATGGCATTGGCCGCGTCGTCGTTCTTGAACCGCTCCTTCTGCGGGTCCCAAAACAGCTTGCGTTTGGTCTTCATGGCGATGTGATGCAACAGGCAGGTGGAGCAGGCGCGATGTGCGATCTCCGGGGGCGCCAGCGGTTCTTTGCGGCTGCGCACGCATTCCAGCCAGTTCAAATGGTGTTCCGACGCGGTGGCGAGGTGAATTTCGTTGGGACCGATTACGCTATCGAGGATTTTGGGATCGCTCGCCTGCAAGGGAGCGCCGCCGGGACCGGCCGGATCGCTGGCGGTGACGTTCTCTTCGCGGGTCACAAAAATCCAGCCTTTGGCGCCGATGAACTTGATGCCGTTGGGATAGTCGCCGGAGATGGACATGGTCATGCCATTGGCGTAGCGGGCCTCGGTCTTGAATTTACCGTGGACATTCCAGAGGCCCTGGGTCGGAAACTCCGCGGTGCCCCAGATCTCGATGGGTCCGGTGAGTTCGGTATTCATGCCCCAATGCGCCGTGTCGACGTGATGGGCGCCCCAGCCGGTGATCATTCCCGCGCCGAACTGCTCGCAGCGCAGCCAGCCCGGCCGATCGAATCCCTTCTGCGGGTGGACGCGCATCTCGGTGTAATACACGACCGGTGTGGTGCCCAGCCAGGCATCGTAATTGAAATTTGGCGGCACCGGCATTTCGGGGGCGTCAGGACCGGAAGGATCGCCGGGCAATCCCACCTCGACATGCTGCACATCGCCGATGCGGCCGTTGCGGACCAGCTCGCAGGCGCGATGAAACTGCTTCCACGATCGCTGCTGGGAGCCAATTTGAAATATCCGCTTCGATTTCCGGACTTCGTCGCTCATGCGGCGCCCTTCGGAAATCGTCAGAGACGCCGGCTTCTGCAGGTAAATGTCTTTGCCGGCCTGGGCGGCATTGACGGCGAGCACGGCGTGTTGATGATCGGGCGTCGAGATCACGACGGCGTCGATATCTTTGTTGGCGAGGAGTTCGTGATAATCGCTATAACCCTTCACGCCATCCTGGGTGTCATAGAAGCCGTTGACGAGAATCTTGCCTTGTTCCACGCGGTTCGCATCAAGGTCGCAAACCGCCACGATACGCGCGAAATCCACTTTGCGAATCGCGGGAAGATCATGCACGCGCGAGATCCGGCCGACACCGATCGCGCCTACGTTGATGCGATTGCTGGGAGCATTCTGGCCGAACACCGTGGAAGGAACAATCGCGGGAAAGCCGGCCGCTGCCGCGACGGTTTTCAGCATCGAGCGACGTGATGGGTTTCGTTTCATAACATCCTCGCGTTCTTCTGCGCCTTCAAGACTAATTCAGTTGCCAGCAGCGCCTGCTCCTGGTCTTGTGCCACATGTGTGCGGTTCACGACGTCCGCGACGAACTGCGGCCCGAATGGAAGTTCCATCTGGCTGCAGTCCATGTAGGTGGCCTGTTTTTGGTCGACCAGGAACAGATGACTGGCGCCTTTCCGGCCCGCAACGTCGATGTATTTTCGGAGCTCGATGTAACCATCGGTGCCGAGGATGAAGAGCCGCCCATCGCCCCAAACGCCGAGGCCGTTGGGCGTGAACCAGTCGACGCGGACATAACCGAAGCCGCCGTTGCCGTGCATCATCATGTCGCCGAAATCCTGGAACTTCGGATATTTCTGCCAGTTCACGTTGGCGATTTGCGAAGCGGTGACTTCGGCCTTGGTGGAGTTGGTGTAGAAAACGAATTGGTCAGCCTGATGCGAGCCGATATCGCAAAGAATGCCGCCGTAGCGCGCCGGATCCCAGAACCAGTCGGGGCGCGTCTCTTCGTGCACCTGATGGGGAGCGATGTTGATAGTCTGGACCACCTTGCCGATGGCGCCGGCGCGTACCAATTCGCCAGCTTTTACCGACGCGCGATTTTCCAGCCGCTCGGAGTACATGATGGCGAAAATACGGTTGGTCTCTTTAATGGCTTTGCGCACCTGGGCGAGCTGCTCCAGGGTGGTGATGGCCGGCTTATCGCTGAGGTAGTCCTTGCCGTGATGCATGGCGCGAATGCCGGTGGGAGCTCGCTGGTCGGGTATCGCCGCGCTCGCGATCAGCTGAATGGACGAATCGTTGAGGATCTCGTCTTCGCTGGCCGCGACCTTCACGTCGGGATATTTTTTGGTGTAGTCGGCAAGCGGCTTCTCTGTCGGCGAGTAGACGGATACCAACTCGCCGCCGCCGCGCCGAAGCGCGTCGGTGATGCCGTTGATATGGTTGTGGTCTACGCCGATGACCGCGAATTTGATTTTGTGTTCGGGTTTGATTTCAGGGCCGCGAGGTACGACGATTTCCTGCGCCGGATGATTCTGGAAAGCGAAGGCAGCGCTAGACACGAGCCCCGCCGGCCCGGCCGTTCGGAGGAACGACCGGCGGCTAACATCGTCCGCCATAGTGAGAACTCCTCCCGTGAGTGTAACTCGTCTCAGTCGCGGCGTTTGAGAATTAGTACGAAGTCCGAACTTAGAGGCCGATATCCTGTCGCATCTGCGTCCCACCGGTAGGTGGTGCCTCGCGGCGACAGCTCCACGACGCCGACCTGTTGGTAGCGGGGAGTGTAATACGGAACGGCCCAGCGGAACAGGTCTGTGGGCGAGCCGGACTGCACCAGCCAGGAGGCGTAGATATTCACGTAGACCAGGTATGCGGGCTTCGCGGCCTCGACGTCATGGATGAACTCCGTCTGCATGAGGCCGGCCAGCGGTTGAGGTTCGACCAGCGGGTAGGTGTAAACGTACGGAACGGCGGCGCGGCGCTGGGAGTAGAAATAAATCTCGGGCTCGGAGCCGAGGATCGCGATTTGATCGGTGGCGCTGGAGTGGGTGCGAATATAGTCCCCGATCGGAATCGCTTCGGGGAACGGGTTGAGTCCGTAGGCGGCGCGGCTGACGGCTTCCGGTGACATGCCGAAGAGCCAGCCGGCTTGAGTGACGATGGAGTAGGCCAGTGCGACCACGGTGAGCCATGGCGCCAATGCGGGGCGGGCACTGGCCATGAATGCTCCTACCAGCAGGGCGACGGCCGGCAGCACGAGCACGAAGTAGTGCTGGCGAAAGTAGAATCCGGGACAGACTGCCAGGAACGAGCACACCACAAAAACCGTGAGCGGCAATGCGGCCGCGCGACGATCGGGCTGTGTCCACAGAAAATACATTCCCGCCGCGGCGAGAAGGCAAATGCCCAAATTGGCAATCAGGATGGGCAACGCGCTGGTCCAGAACGGGCCAAACGCGCCGGAGATGGGGACGCGCGAGGCATACAGGCGAGCGTAGGTGAAGACCCAAAGCCAGAACCGGCTGAAAACGCCGGCGCGCCACAACAGGAGGCAGGTCAGGCCGAATGGCAAAGCTGCAGCCAGCGTGAAGACTGCCGCATCCTTCAGTGAACGGCGGATGTGCATCACGTAAATCAGCCCGAAGAGCAGTAAGAAGATCCCCGGCTGCTTCATCAGAAATGCAAGCCCGAAGAGTACCCCGGCGGCGGCGAGCCGGACGAGTTTACGATCGTCCGCCCATTGCAGGAGCAGCAATGTGGCGGCGAGAGCGGGGAGCACGACGAAGTGGGTCGCGTGCGCCCAGAGCCCGAGAACCGAGACTCCGACCGTCATCACCGCGTAACTGGCCGACGCCGCGATGCCTGCCTGCACTCCGAACAGCCGTCTGGCGATGAAGAAGATCAGGGCGATCGCGCCGAGGTTCACCAGCAGAAATCCGAAATGGACGCCGAAGATCGAACGCCCGAATATCGCCATGAGAAGCGCATAGGCGGCGTTGGTTCCCGGCAATTTCATGTTGGCCGCGAGTCCGTAGGGGGCGATGCCCTGGAGCATCAGGTTGCCGATGTAGGCGTACTCGCCCTCATCTCGTTCCAGCGGGACATTGAGGAGCCGGACGCGCGCGACCAGGACCAGTAAAATCGCCAGCGAGATGAGAACGAGCGGCAGTCGCGGCGCCGAAAGCGCGGCGGTTTCGGGTTTTCCGCCACGCTTTCGTTTATTGCCCTTGGACCCCACTGCTCACCAAGTTAGAAGTTGACAATCGAGGCGAACGACACCGGATCGAGACTGGCGCCGCCGACGAGGCTGCCGTCAATCTCCGGCTGCGCCATCAGACTCTTGACGTTGTCGGGTTTTACACTTCCGCCGTAGAGGATGCGGACGGTGTCGGCGGCCTCCTTGCCGAAACGCGAGCGCACTTCATTGCGAATGACACGGTGGGCATCGGCGGCGATTTCGGGTGTCGCAGTCTTGCCGGTGCCGATCGCCCAAACCGGTTCATAGGCGATGATGATGCGTCCGAATTGCGCGTCTGTGAGTCCCGCAATTCCGCCGGCGAATTGGCCCACCAACACCTTCTCTGTATTGCCGCCCTCGCGTTCTTCCAGACGCTCGCCGACGCAGACGATAGGAGTGAGGCCCGCTTCCAACGCAGCCTGGGTCCGTTTCAAAACGGTCTCATCGGTCTCATTGAAATACTGGCGGCGTTCGCTGTGGCCGATGATGGCGTAAGTGGCGCCGGTAGCGCGCAGCATGGCGCCGGAGACCTCTCCGGTGAAGGCGCCCTCTTTCGCCCAAGCGATGTTTTGCGCGCCGATCTGAATCGCGCTGCCTTTGGCGGCGTCTACGGCCGCGAAAAGGTTCGTGAACGGCGGACAGATGACGATTTCACAATGCCCGGATTTCTCGACCAACGGCCGAAATTTCTCAAAGAACGATGTAGTTTCCGCGGGCGTTTTGTACATCTTCCAATTGCCCGCCATGACTGGCTTTCTCATAAAATTTGGGGTAAGAAACTGACGCCGTGACCGATATGCGCGCCGAAGTTTTCGGCGACTGTCTGGCCCACATCCGACAACGACGCTCTCAGCCCGAGATCCACGCCCTGTTTCACTTTCGGACCGCTCACCAAAAGGGGTACATACTCGCGGGTATGATCGGTTCCCGGAACGGTGGGATCGCAACCGTGGTCCGCGGTGAAGATGGCAAGATCTTCGGGGCGTAATTGCGCGCGGAATTGCGGGAGCCAGGCGTCGAATTCCTCGAGCGCGGCGCCATATCCGGCGATGTCGTTACGGTGGCCATACTGCTGGTCGAAGTCGACCAGGTTTACGAAAATCAGGCCACATTCGCAGCTGTTCATGGCTTCGAGGGTCTTGGCCATGCCATCGGCATTGCTTTTGGTCTTTGCGGAATCGCGAATGCCACGGCCGAGGAACACATCGAAGATCTTGCCGACGCTGTGAACCACGACGCCGCGGTCGGCCAACTGGTCCAGGAGCATTCCCTTGGGCGGAGGCACCGCGTAATCGTGGCGGTTCGGCGTGCGTGTGAAATGGCCAGGAGTTCCGACGAACGGCCGGGCGATGACACGGCCGACCTCAGCGGGGCCGCGCAGGATGTCGCGCGCGGTCTCGCAGATTTTGTACAACTCCCACAAAGGAATCACTTCCTCGTGCGCGGCCACTTGGAAAACGCTGTCGGCCGAGGTGTACACGATGGGGGAGCCGGTGCGCATGTGCTCCTCGCCTAATTCCTTGATGATTTCCGTGCCCGACGCGGCTTTGTTGCCCAGCGCGCTCCGGCCGATGCGGCGTTCAAATTCGCCTAATATTTCCGGTGGAAATCCGTTGGGGTACAGCGGGAAAGGCCGCTCGAGGTGAATGCCCACCATCTCCCAGTGACCGGTGGTGGTGTCCTTGCCCGGCGAGGCGAGTGTGCAGCGTCCGTAAGCGCCCTCCGGTTTGGTTGCCGGCTCAATCCCTGCGAGAGGTTTGATGTTGCCGAGACCAAGCGCCGCCAGGTTGGGCAGAGAAAGCCCACGAAGGCGGGCAATATTACCCAGAGTATCGGCTTGAGGGGGATCGTGAAAGGCTGCGGCATCCGGCATCGCGCCAATGCCAACGCTATCCAGAACGATCCAGATTGTGCGCTGAAACACTACATTCGAGGTTAGCACGGCGCGAAAAGTTCGCAGTGTAGCCTCGACCATCAAGGAAATTCTTCGTATGTAAGTTGTGAGTGCATGCGGGTAAAACCCCTAGTAATCACCACCCTGATTTCATCATGGTCCTAGTAATCCGTTGGCCCTCCTATTGCTTACAGGTTTAGCAGGCATGTTGAAATCATTAATGCAATCCTTGTCGGAAGTCGATCAGCGAATACAAGCTGCCGATCGAATTGCATTATTCCTGGACTTCGACGGCACCCTCACGCCAATAGTGGAAGATCCCACAGTGGCCCAGCTGCCTAGCCACGTCCGCGAAGCGCTTCAACATTTGGGACAGCAGGATCTGATCGTCACGACGATTATCAGCGGGCGTGCGGTAGAGGACATCTTCGTGCGGGTGCGGCTGGAAGGTGTGATTTACGCGGGAAATCACGGGCTGGAGATTTTCGGGCGCAGTTTGCGATTTGTGGAACCGGCGGCGGATGCACGCCGCGATCAGTTGCGCCGGCTGGCGGAAGTCGTTGCGGCGAAACTCAGGAACATCGCCGGTGTGATCGTCGAAGACAAAGGGCTGACCACCAGCGTCCACTATCGCCAGGCGGATCCTTTGGATTTTCCGGTGATTGAAGACGCCGTGCGTTCCAGCGTGGCGGCGGCCGGCGCGCTGTTTCGCCTCAATACGGGCCGGAAAGTACTCGAAATCGTGCCGCGCACGGGGTGGCACAAAGGCGCCGCGGCACAGTGGATCGTCAATCATCTGGGCGCGCCGGGGCTGCTGCCGATCTACGTCGGAGACGACAACAGCGACGAAGACGCATTTGCGGTCATGCGCGAAGCCGTGACGGTACGAGTCGGTAATCCACCTGCGACGTGCGCCAACTTTGCGGTGCCCGGACCGGCCGAGGTGTATCAGTTCCTGGTTTGGCTCGAAAATCGCGTGGCGGCGCGCTCCGCCGCAGCGTAGTTATAGACTCACTGCTGTGGTGTTAGCGCCGCAGAGCACCACGCCGATTCGCGATCCCGGCGCGGGTTTGTAGTTTCCCGAAAGGACAGCGGCGAGGGCAGTAGCTCCCCCCGGTTCCGCCACGATTCTCAATACTTTCCACAACGCCGATTGCGCCGCGGCAATGGCCTCATCCGGCACCAAAATCACATCGTGGACATGGGCTTGGGCGATAGGAAACATCAGCTCGCCGACCCGTTCGGGCGCCAGAGAGTCGGCCGCGATTCCACCAGCCGGAGAATCCACCGGTTTCCCTGCGGCGAGCGCGCGGTGTAGCGTCGGGGCCAACTCCGGTTCGACTCCGACCACCCTGGTGCGGCCTTGATACCAGGCGGCGATGCCGCCGATCAGTCCGCCGCCACCCACTGCAACCAGCACGGCGTCGATGGCGGGATCCTGCTCCTCGAACTCCATTCCGACCGTGCCTTGCCCCAGAAGCGTTTCGATCTGTTCATAGGCATGGACTTGCAGCGCGCCGGACTGTGCCGCCCACCCCTCGCTGGCGGCAAGAGCGTCGGCGTAGCGATCGCCGGTGACCACAAGGTCGGCGCCGTAGCTGCGGATGGTTTCCAGTTTCGCCGGAGATGCCACGGTGGGTACGAAGATGCGGGCCGGCTTGCCCAGCCTCATGGCGGCGAAAGCCACTGCCGCGCCGTGATTACCGCCGGATGCCGCCACTACGCCGGCTTCCGGTACAGTGCGTTGGAGCAGATTGGTGAACGCTCCCCGCGCTTTGAACGATCCGGTGTGCTGCAGATATTCGAGCTTGAGGATCAGGCGCACACCATCGAGTCCGAAATCCTCCCCTGTGATCTCGATGACCGGAGTGCGCCGGACATAGGGCCGGATGACGGGATAGGTGCGGGCGATAGCTTCGCGATCGACCGGCATCAGGCGAGGGCCTGCTCCAGATCGGCGATGATGTCTTCGGCCGCTTCAATACCCACCGAGAGACGTACCAGGTTGTCGCGGATGCCCATGCGTTCGCGATGTTTGGGCGATATTTCGCGATGCGAGCTCATACTGGGATACAGCGTCATGGTATGCACATCGCCAAGGGACGTAGCGCGCACTACGAGCTTGAGCGCGTCCATGAAGCGAAAGACTTCTTCCTTGCCTGCGCCGCGGATTTCGAAGCTGACCATGGCGCCATAGAGGTTCGATGGAAACAAGCGGCGGACTGTGGCCGCATCCGGGTGGGCCGGATCGCCGGTAAAGTACACGCGCTCAACATGCGGATGGGAGGCGAGCCAGTTCGCCACGCGGCATGCGTTGGCGCATTGCCTTTCCATACGGAGAGGGAAGGTTTTGATCCCGCGCATGGTCAGGTAGCATTCGAAGGGTCCGAGAACAGGGCCGATCGTACGCGAGAGGGCGCGCAGACTATCGTAGTGCTCATGGTCCGTCACCACGCAGCCGCCGAGCACGTCGCCATGACCGGCCAGATACTTCGTGACGGAATGGACGCTGAAATGCGCTCCCAATTCGAGCGGCCGGCAGAGCAGCGGAGTTCCGAAGGTGTTGTCGATGACCAGGGCGGCCCCGGCGTCGCGCGCGATTTCGGCGATCCGGTCGATCTGGCCGACCCGCAGCAGCGGATTCGAAATCGTCTCCAGAAGAATGCAGCCCGGCTTGGCTTCCGCCACCACGGCGCGCAGAGCGTCCAGATCGCAGACGTCGGCGTAGCGGACGTCCACGCCCAGCGGCGAGAGTACATTCATCAGCAGGCTGACCGTCGCGCCGTACATCGCATTGGCCGCCACGATCGACTTCCTCCGGTCGGCGAGCGCAGTCGTCACCGCCATATGCAGGGCTGCCATGCCCGAGGCGCAAGCGAGCGCGCCATGTCCGTTTTCCAGCTGGGCGATCAGTTCCTCCAGGGCTGCGGCGGAGGGATTGTCGTAACGAGAGTAACAGGGGCCCTGGATTTCCTGACCGAACACCTGGTCGAGCTGTTCCATGGATTCATAGAAGTAGCTCGAGGCTGTGTGAATCGGGGTGGTGATAGGGACGTAGGGGCCGGACTTTTTGCGGTCGCCGGCATGTACCGCTTTGGTTTGAAGTTGCAACTCTATTTCCTCTTCCAGCGCACGCCGGACTTGGTGTCTTCCAGGATGATTCCCTGGTCCAGAAGCTGTTGTCGAATCTGGTCGGCGCGCGCGAAGTTCTTGGCTTTCTTAGCGGCGTTGCGCTCCTCGATGAGCGCATCCACCTCCGTATCGGACAATTGGCCGTCCTGCGCGGTAGGCCGCAGCACGTCAAAAATCGAGTCGAATTTCGCCAGGAAGGACAGCGCTGCCGGGACGTTGCCGGCGCGGAACTCACCCGAATCCATGGCGCTATTGGCATCGCGCAGGTACTCGAAGACCGAGGCGAGCGCCTGCGCGGTATTCAAATCGTCATTGAGGCTGTCGGAAAACGCCTGGTCCGCGGCCGCGGTCCGAGCGGAGAATGGCTCGTGCATGCCTTCCGGGAACTTGTCGGTCTCCAGGCGCAGTTTGAAGTTGCGCAATCGATCGATCGCCGTGGACGCGGATTTCAGGCCGTCAAATGTAAAGTTCAACGATTTGCGATACGGTACGGAGCACAACAAATATCGAATGGCTTCCGGCGCGTAGCCACGCGCCACCACGTCGCGGAGGGTAAAATAATTCCCCAGCGACTTCGACATCTTCTGCCCTTCGACCATCAGAAACTCGGCATGCAGCCAAACCCGTGCGAACGGTTTGCCGGTAAGAGATTCCGACTGCGCAATTTCGTTTTCGTGGTGCGGGAAGACCAGGTCGATTCCACCGGCGTGAATGTCGAGCGTTTCGCCGAGATACTTGATGGCCATCACGGAACACTCGATATGCCATCCCGGCCTGCCGGGGCCGATGGACGTGTCCCAATATTTCTCGCCTTCCTTGGGAGCTTTCCAAAGCGCAAAGTCGCGGGCGTCGGCCTTCTCGTATTCGTCGACATCGACGCGGGCGCCGGCAATGTTCCCGCTGAAATCATTGTGCGAGAGCTTGCCGTAGGTGGGAAAGGTCGCGATGCGAAAGTAAACGCTACCGTCGCTGGTGTAAGTGTGGTTGCCGGCTGTAAGCTTGGCGATCGCGTCGGCCATTTCGGTGATATGGTCCGTTGCGGGAACCAGGTGCTCGGGCCGCTCCAGCCGCAAGGTGGCGCAATCTTCGAGGAAGGCCTGAGTGTAAATCGTGGTGTATTCCTTCAGATCCTTGTGCTGCGCGGTGGCGTTGCGAATGATCTTATCGTCCACGTCCGTGATGTTCATCACGTGATTGAGTTTGAACCCATTCGCTCGAAGGCACTTCCGCAGAATGTCGACGAAAGTGAATGTCCGGAAATTGCCGATATGGGCAAAATCGTAGACGGTTGGACCGCAGGTGTACATGCGGACGGTATTGTCCTGTGCGGGCGAGAAGTCTTCCACCTGTTGAGACAACGTATTGTAGAAGCGCAGCGGCATAAGAATGTGGGGAGATTTCCATCGTAGCAGAGCTTGGATGGAACCACTTGGAGAGCCGCGAGTTAACGACGTGGATGGGGCGCGCCGTTGTGGCTGTTAAATTCGAAGGCGGAGCGAAGTCCGGCGCGCAGACGGCCGAACAGACCGGGAGTGTTTTCGGGGGGAGGAATCGCGGGCCGCGTGCCGACGACCTTGTGGTAGTGCTCGATCAAATGGTCGGCGTCATAGTTTATGGCGTCAGCATATTGACGCAAATAGCTGATGGTGTACACACCGGCGGGCAGCGCGCGGAAGTTTCCGCCCTCGATCGCTTCCAAATAACGCACGCTGATTTTGGTCGCTGACGCTATGGCAACTAAGGAGATATTCTTCCTCTTTCGCCATTCGGCCAAGTCGACAACTGCCGACGCAGACTTGCGACGTGCGCTCATTTGCCGATTGTCGTTGCATTTTTGGGGCAAATCCAGAATATATGGAAGTTCTGGTACTTACGTATCGAACGGAAGGGCTGCCGAGAAATTTTCTCTGGGTCGGCTGGGTCGAAAGGACGGGGAGTGTAAGAGTTGCGCCCTAACGATTTGATATGCATTGCGTTGCAAAAAGATAGCGGGCGGCTGCTTACTTGACCGCCAGATGGTGAACGATGCCGCACAGGGCGCCCGTGCGCCAATCCATCGCCAGTGATAGGATAGATAGCTACCCTAGCGAACTATGGCAGATTCCCTACAAGGCACGCTCGATCTGGTCATTCTGAAGACGCTCGATTTGGGGCCGAATCACGGCTTCGGCATCACTCTCCACATTCAAAATGTGTCCAAGGGATTGCTCCGGGTGGAGGAGGGGTCGCTATACCCCGCGTTGCACCGGCTGGAGCGCGACAAGCTGGTGAAGGCTGAGTGGACGACCACCGGCAACAAGCGCCGTGCGCGAATCTACACGCTGACTCCCGCCGGACGCAAGCGGCTGGAGGAGGCACAACAGAGCTGGAATGCCCTCGCGAGGGGTGTCGGCCGGCTCCTGAGGTACGTATGAAGAATTGGTTTCGACGCCGCAACCGGGAAGCGGATATCCATGAGGAAGTGGAGAATCATCTGGCGATGCGCGCCGAATGGAATCGCGCCGGGGGAATGGCGGAAGAGGAGGCGCGGGCCGATGCGCGCCGCCGCTTCGGGAATACTGCGCATATCGAGGAGAACGTCCGCAAGGTGCGCGGCTTCGCCTGGCTGGAGAGCCTTGGTCAGGATCTGCGCTACGCGGTCCGCGGATTCGGCAGGTCGCCGCTCTTTACCGCTACCGCGATTCTCACGATTGCCCTCGGAATCGGCGCGTCGACCGCGGTATTCAGTTTTGTCGATCGCATCCTGTTCCGCAGTTTGCCGTATCCGGACGCCGCGCGATTGGTCTCGGTCGGAATGGTCGTGCCCAGCATGGACAAGAACGAGTTCATGATTGCCGACGGGTATGTGCAGTTCCGGGATCATCAGGCGCCATTTTCCAGCGTCACGTCTTTCGGTTTCATCAACGACTGCGACCTCACCGAACAGAATGCGGCGCGCCTGAGTTGCGCGCAGGTGGAGTCGAGCTTCCTGCCGACGTTCGGGATTCAGCCGATCCTGGGCCGCAACTTTACACACGCCGAAGATCAGCCCGGAGCGCCCAAGGTTGCGCTTCTGAGTTATGCATTCTGGCAGGCCCGATTCGGCGGAGACGCGGGCGTCGCGGGGCGAGTGATTTCGGTGGACGGACAGCCGACCCGGATCGTCGGCGTCCTGCCGAGTGACTTCGAACTGTTCAATCTCGCGGCCTTCGATCTGTTGACGCCGGAGGCGATCAACGACGCGCACCCGGGCAGTGGCCGCTTGTTTCGGGTGTTCGGCCGGCTGCGTCCGGGCGTCACGATCGGCCAGGCCCGCCAGGCTCTGCTGCCGCTGTTCGAATCGCAGCGATCGGGCATGCCTCCGCAGTTCCGCAACGAAATGCGTCTGGCCATTCGCCCGCTGCGGGAGCGCCAGGTCGGTGAGATGCGGCTGGCGTCGTGGACCCTGCTGGGCGCCGTATTGGTCGTGCTCTTGATCGCGTCGGCGAACATGGCGAACCTCATGCTGGCGCGGTCGGCAAGCAGGCGCAGAGAATGGGCCATCCGAAGCGCCATAGGGGCAGGACGCCGGCGTCTATTTCGCCAGGTTCTGACCGAGAGCCTGCTGCTGGCGGGACTTGGCGCCGCGGCTGGTTGCGGGCTGGGCTGGCTGCTCCTGCGCTTTTTTGTATCGGCGGCTCCGCACGGAATTCTGCGCCTAGACCAGGCGGCACTCGACGGCCGGGTTCTGCTGTTTGCGGTCGCGCTCTCGATGATCTCAGGAGTGTTTTTCGGACTGGCGCCGGCCTTCGATGCTCCGTCGGCCGGGAGCATGGCCGCCGGTCGAACGGTAGTGTCGGGGCGCGGACTGCTGCGGCATGCCCTGATCGCCGCGCAGATCGCGGCATCGATGGTGTTGCTGACGGGCGCTGGTCTGTTGTTGCGCTCTTTCTGGAATCTGGAACGTGTGCCGCTGGGGATGGACACGCAGCAAACCATTACCGCGCAATTTGTCCTTCGCAAAGGAACGGACGAGCTTGCGTTTTTCCATCGCCTCGAGTCGCGTTTGCAGGCCTTGCCGGGTGCGCCCGTCTACGCCATCAGCGATTCGATTCCGCCGTTCGGCGGTTATCGCGCCCGACCGTATTTTGTATTGAATGTAGAAGGCCGCCCGGCATTGCCGGAGGGCGCCGGCGGTATGGTCGGCTGGCGTTATGTGACCCCTGGATATTTTGCCGCCATGGGTATACCGATCGTGGAGGGTCGCGGATTCCTCGAGCAGGAACGCAAGTCCGCCGAAATGCCGATCGTCCTAAGCCAGGAATTGGCGAGGCATCTGTTTCCAGAGGGAAATGCCATCGGCCGGCACATTCTCCGAGGCCCCAACGGAACCTGGCATACGGTGGTAGGAGTCGCGGCGAATGTGGTCAACGTGGGCCTGCAGCGCCGGCCTGAACCGGAGTATTACGAACTCCGTAAAAATTTTGCGGACGATACCTACAGCAATCGAGCTCCGGGAGTAGGATGGCGGTCGGCGAGTCTGGTCCTGCGCAGTCCCCTGCGGGCGGAGGCGGCAAAGATGGTGCGATCGATCATGACGGATCTGGATCCCGCGGTTCCACTCACGATCGAGACGCTGCGGCAACGAGCCGACACACTGACCGTCACGCCGCGGTTCGACGCTTTCCTGCTGAGTGGATTCGCCGGGGCCGGATTGCTGCTGGCGGCGATCGGAATTTACGGGGTTATCGCGTTCCTGGTAGGCCAACGGACACGCGAGGTGGGAGTCCGCATGGCGCTGGGTGCGACGCCGGCATCGGTGATGCGGCTTTTTCTGGGACATGCCGCGGGATGGACGCTGGCCGGCCTGGCGGCCGGAATCGCCGGCTCGCTGGCTGTTACGCGAGTAATCTCGTCGCTGCTCTTTGGCGTGAACCAGCACGATCCTTTGACCCTGGCCGGCGCGCCCGCGGTGCTCATGACGGTGGCCTTGTTGGCGGCCTGGATGCCGTCGCGACGCGCCGCGCGAATCGATCCGGTCCGCACCCTGCGGGAAGAGTAGGCCGGTCCGTTCGAGATTTCCAGATCCCCGGCACGCTGTTGTACCATAAGGAATTATTCATGAAGGCCTTACTGGAAGCGGTCCAACCGGGGGATAAAGATTGGAGCTTAGTTCAGGCTATCGATCCCACCCGGCTGCCCGCGCACATCGCCGTTATCATGGACGGCAACGGCCGCTGGGCGGGCAAGCGGCGACTGCCCCGAGTGGCCGGTCATAAGGCCGGTATTGGTCCGGTCCGATCCACCGTGGAAACGTGCGCCAGGCTGGGCGTAAAGGTACTCACCCTGTATGCGTTCTCGGTAGAGAACTGGAAGCGGCCTCGCGCCGAAGTGGAAACCCTCTGGCGTTTGCTGCGCTTCTACCTGAAGCACGAGCTGGCTGACCTCCAGCGAAACGACATTCGCCTGCAGGCAATTGGCCGGTTGGACGCTCTGCCCCCACAGGTTCGCGCCGAACTGGAATCCACGGTGGAAGCAACGAGCTCCAATCGGGGACTGCTGGTCAATCTGGCCATCAATTACGGCGGCCGCGCGGAGATTGTCGATGCCCTGAATGCCGTGCTCGACATGGCCCGGCTCGACGGCAGCATTGGAACTTTGCGCATCGACGAAGATCTGATCGCGACAAATCTGTATACCGCCACTTGTCCCGACCCCGACCTGCTCATTCGCACCTCGGGTGAGATGCGCATCAGCAATTTCCTGTTATGGCAAATTGCGTACGCCGAGTTGTACGTCACCGAGACGCTGTGGCCGGATTTCACGCGGGCGGATTTGCTGCAGGCCGTTCTGGAATATCAGAAGCGCGACCGGCGGTATGGCGGACTGAGCGGCGGTCCCGCCCGGCCGGCCAATAGCACCGCCACCGACGAATTGATCGCCGCGCTCCGCTCGTCATGAAGCGGGTTCTCACCGCGCTTGCGCTCATTCCCGCTGTCACGTACGTGGTCCTTTGGGCCAATTACTGGGTTTTCCTGGCGGTCCTCACGATTGTCGCCCTGCTCTGCTACTACGAGTACACCGGGATCGCGGAGGGCTTCGGTTTCGGCCGCATGAACCTGATGGGCTATGGCGCTGGCCTGGTATTGCTGGTTTGGCAGGGCGATGCGTGGCCCCTGCTGACGGTCATTGCGCTGGTGACTTTGGCCGTGGCGATGCGCGACGAGAGTTTCGCCAAGAGCTTGCCGCGAGCCGCGCTGCTGCTGATGGGCATTGTCTATGTCTTCGGATGCTGGAAGTTCGCCATCCCGATTCACGAGGCGAACCACCATTGGCTGATGTATGCGTTGCTTCTCAATTGGGCCGGTGATACGGGCGCGTACTACATCGGGCGGGCATTCGGGAGCCATCGGCTGGCGCCGCGGGTGAGTCCGAAAAAATCGTGGGAAGGCGCGGTGGCGTCTGTCGTGGTTTCGGTGCTGGTGGCGGGAGCATACATTTTTCGCTTTATTCCCGCGATGCCGCTGAGCGGAGCCATCGGACTGACGATCGTCGCTAATGTGATGGGACAACTCGGCGATTTGGCGGAATCGGCGATCAAGCGCGGAGCGAGCGTCAAGGACAGCAGCGGAATCCTCCCCGGTCACGGGGGATTTCTCGATCGCGTGGATAGCACGCTGTTCACGCTGCCGGTGATTTATGTTTGGATCAAACTGTCGGCATAAGCAGCGATCTCAACGGCGCCGCCGCTTGTGCCACCATGAAAAGACATGCCCCGTACCTGTTACCTCGACGCCTTTTCGGGAATTAGCGGCGACATGCTGGTGGGCGCGCTGGCCGATGCCGGCGCGGACCAGTCCGCCATTGTCGACGCGATTACATCTCTGGATGTGGGCGCGACGGTTTCGTTCGAAAAAGTGAAGCGCCGAGGCATCGGCGCCACCAAGTTTCACGTGGTGGTCGGCGATCAGAAAGCCCACCGTCATCTCTCGCACATCGTGAAGATTATCGAGAAGGCCGCGCTGCCGCCGCGCGCGGCGCAAAATGCGCTCGCGGTATTTCGAAAACTGGGCGAGGCGGAAGCGGAAGTGCACCAGACGTCCATTGAAAAGGTACATTTCCACGAGGTCGGCGCGGCCGATTCGATTGCGGACATCGTAGGCACGTGTGTGGCATTCGAGTTACTGGCTGTGGAGTCTGTGGCATGTTCCGCAGTCAATGTCGGCAGCGGTACGGTAAACACCGAGCATGGCGTTCTGCCGGTGCCCGCCCCGGCGACCGCGCGATTGCTGACGGGAGTGCCGATTTATGCGCGTGGCCCGCAGTTGGAACTAACGACCCCCACGGGCGCGGCGGTGGTCGCGACCTTGTCGAAATCATTTGGCGCGGTGCCGGCAATGACGGTGGCGGGTATGGGCTTCGGCGCCGGAGGTTACGATTTCCCGGAACACGCCAATGTGCTCCGCGTGATGTTGGGAGAATCGGCGGCGGCATCCGAGGCGCTCCAGGTATCGGTGATCGAAGCGAATATCGACGACCTGAATCCGCAGCTGCTGGCCTACGCCATGGAGCGCCTGATGGAGTCGGGCGCGCTCGACGTCTCACTGACCGCTATCGTGATGAAGAAAGGCCGTCCTGGCAACTTGCTGCGCGTGATCGCGCGGCAGGAGGATCGGGAGAAACTGGCGCAGATTGTTTTTGCCGAGACGTCCACTCTCGGCATGCGTGTGTATGAGGCCGAGCGGCGCGTCCAGGCCCGCAGTTTCGTGGAAGTGGAAACATCGCGCGGCAAGGTTCGCATCAAAGTCGCAGGCGATGGATCGTTCGCGCCGGAATACGAGGATTGCCGCGCTTTGGCGGTGAGCTCCGGCGCGGCGTTGAAGCAGATCATGGCGGAAGCGAATTACGCATACCTGAAAAAATCCCGATGAAATACTACCTGACGACACCTATCTACTACGTGAATGCAGCGCCTCACATTGGCCACGCTTACACGACCATTGTGGCCGACCTGATCAAGCGCTTTAAGACGATGCAGGGCTACGACGTCGTGCTCACTACGGGATCCGACGAGCATGGCGTCAACGTGGAACGGTCGGCCGAGCGCGCCGGTAAATCGACGCGGGAGTTCTGCGATGCCATAGCGGCGGAGTTCGAGCGGCAGTGGAAGATGCTCGGCCTCGGCATCGATCATTTTCAGCGAACCACCGATCCGCGGCATGCCAAGGTGGTCAACGATTTGTTTCAACGCTGCCGCAAAAACGGGTTCGTCTACAAAGGCTCTTACACCGGGCAGTACTGCATTTTCGACAATCTGTACGTCAACGATGCGAAGCCCGGCGATCCGTGTCCGGATTGCGGCCGTCCGACGGAGACGGTCACCGAAGAGAATTTCTTCTTCAAACTCTCGGCGTTCCAGGACAAGCTGCTGGCGCTTTACGAAAGCCAGCCGGATTTCATTTTGCCCGAGACCCGCCGCAACGAAGTGATCTCATTCGTCAAAGCCGGATTGAGCGATCTGTCTATCACGCGCAGCAACCTCAAGTGGGGCATCCCGGTGGAAGGTGAAGCGCCCCACGTATTCTATGTCTGGTTCGACGCGCTGATCGCGTACAAAACCGCCGTCGAAGACGAAGGATTGTGGCCTGCGGAACTGCACCTGATCGGCAAGGAGATCGTGCGGTTCCACGCGATTTATTGGCCGGCATTCCTGATGGCTGCGGGATTGCCGTTGCCCAAGCGAATTTTCGCGCACGGCTGGCTGCTGTTCGAGAACGACAAGATGAGCAAATCGCGCGGGAACATCGTGCGCTCCGAGCCGATTCAGAAGGTGATGGGTGCGGATGCGCTGCGTTACTTCCTGTTGCGCGAAGTGGTGTTCGGCCAGGACGGCAGCTTCAGTTACGACGCTCTAATCGGCCGCTATAATTCCGATCTCGCCAACGGCCTGGGCAATCTGGCCAGCCGTACCCTGACGATGATCAATCAGTATCGGGAGGGCGCAATCCCGGCGAGTGGTAATGGCGGTGAAGTCGCCACGTTCGCGGCCGAAACCATTAGCGCGGCGCAGAAGTCTTTCGAAAGCTTCGAGTTCTCAAAGGCACTCGAAACGATCTGGACCCTGATCTCGGCAGTCGATAAGTTTATTGTGCAGATGGCGCCGTGGAAGTTGGCGCGCAGCCAGGATCCGAGCGCGCCGCAGCAGTTGGACGACACGCTTTACACCGCGGCAGAGGCGGTTCGGCTAGTCACGGCGTTGCTCTATCCGGTCCTGCCCGAGAGTACCCGGAAGATCTGGGCACAACTCGGGATGCCGGAGCCCATCGAGTCCGTGCGCATCGACTCGCTCTCGTGGGGCGGGCTGAAAGCCGGCCAGAAAATCGGCGAAATTGCCGGTGTCTTTCCGCGCATTGAACTCAAGCCTGCGGTCGACAAAATGCGCGAGTTGGAAGCGGAGGTCACCGCCCAGCAGCAGATCCTGCTTGGCAAGAAGCCGGAGACTGCCGAAGCGGAGGCGGAAGGTGTTGCGAGGATCGCCATCGACGATTTCCTCAAGGTGGACTTGCGCGTCGGCAAGGTGCTGACCGCCCAAAATGTCAAGGGCTCGACGAAGCTGATGCACATGACGGTAGACATCGGCGAGATGAAGCCGCGGACCATCGTCGCCGGTATCGCCGAAGCTTACGGACCCGAGGCTCTGATCGACCGCAAGGTGGTGATCGTGGCGAACCTTCAGCCGCGCAAGCTGAAGGGCATCGAATCGAACGGCATGATCGTGGCGGCATCGGTGAACGACGGCAAGCCGGTACTCGCGGGCTTCCACGAGGACATCCCGGTCGGGGCGCGTCTGAAGTGAGGCTCGTGGATTCGCACGTCCACCTGGACGATTCGAAATTCGATGCCGATCGCGAGCAGACCATCGAGCGCGCCCGCGCGGCCGGAGTCGAGAGAATGATGGCGATCGGGACGGGCGATGGTCCGGCGGATTTGGAAACGGCCGTGCGGTTTGCCGATCGCTACGAGTTCATGTACGCCACCATCGGCGTGCACCCGCACGACGCGTCGAAGGCATCGGACGAGACGTGGGATTCCCTGCATGCGCTTGCGAAGCACCCGAAGGTGCTGGCAGTGGGGGAAATCGGCCTCGATTACCACTACGATTTCTCGCCGCGGGACGTACAGCGCGCCGTGTTTGAGCGCCAGCTCGAGATCGCGGCGGAAAACGGAAAGCCGATCGTGATTCACACTCGCGAGGCATGGGACGACACGTTGGAAATCCTACGTTCGCGTTGGCGCGGGCAGGGAATCATGCACTGCTTCACCGGAGAGGAGACGCAGGCGCGACAGGCATTGGATCTCGGGTTCCATCTGAGCTTCGGCGGCGTGATCACGTTTCCGAAAGCCGAGGAATTGCGGCAGGCAGCGCGTCTGGCGCCCGATGATCGCATCCTGGTCGAAACCGATTGTCCCTATTTGGCGCCGGTGCCGCATCGCGGGAAACGGAACGAGCCGGCGTTCCTTGTCGAGACCGTGCGGCGTCTCGCTGAGGTGCGCGGGCGGGCGCCGGAAGAGATTGCCGAGTTCACAACCGGTAATTTTGAACGCCTGATGTTTGCAGGGCAGGACCGCTAACAGGTAAACTGGTTGACTTACATGAATTTAGGCAAGCTGGGGCAAGCCTTTACCGCGCGCGAGATCTTCGACCTGATCCACGACGAACTGGTGCAGGTGGAGAAGAAGCTCTCCGCCGAGTCGGTGGCGTCTGTGGACGCCGTCACGGCAATTGGCCAGTATCTGCAGTCGAGCGGCGGGAAACGTTTGCGGCCCACGCTGTTGCTGATTTCCGCGCGCCTCGCCGATCCCGACGGAAAAGTGAGTGGCGCCAGCGCCATTCAACTGGGCGCGGTGGTGGAACTGATACACGCCGCGACCCTGGTACACGACGACGTGATCGACGCCGCGGAAACACGCCGCGGACGGCCGTCGACCAATGTGAAGTGGGGCAATCACACCTGCGTGCTGGCGGGCGACTGGCTTTACATGCAGGCATTCCAAATCGCGCTGCGTGAGCGGAATTTCCAGATTCTCGATTTGCTGATCGGGCTGACCCAGATGATGGTGGAGGGCGAGCTTTTGCAGCTCGACCGCATCGGCAAGATCGGGATCAGCGAGGCCGACTGCATGGAATTGGTCGACCGCAAGACGGCCCGGCTGTTTTCGGTGTGCGCCCGCTTGGGCGCGCTCGCCAGCAGGAGCGACACCCATACCGAAGAGCGCCTGGGCGAATACGCCTGGAATCTCGGGATGGCGTTCCAGTTGGTGGACGATGTGCTCGACTTCACGGCACACGAGAAGACGCTCGGCAAGCCGGTCGGCGGCGATCTGCGCGAAGGCAAGGTGACACTGCCTCTGGTGTATGCGCTGGAACGCGCCACGCCCATGGAACGCCGGATGGTGGAAACCATTTTGCGGCAGCGGAACTATGACGAGGTCCCGTTCTCGCAGATCCTGGCGATGGTCGGCAAGTATCGCGGCGTGGAGCGCGTCAAGGAGCGGGCGCAGACGTTCACGGACAAGGCGCGCCGCATCATTAACGAGTTTCCTGATTCACCCTATCAGCGAGCCTTGCTGGCTGTGACCGAACTGGTGACGGAACGGGACCACTAAAATCGCGGCTGCTGGCGCAGCATCGCGAAATCGAAATTCTCCTGGACGAACTGCTGGCGGCACTCGACTCGCGCTCGGACTACGCCCGCCCGTTTTCGGATGTGCGTACGCTCCTGGAGGAGCACTTCGCGCTTGAGGCGGAGCTTTGGAATCGATTGGCAGCGTACCAGCCGCAGCTCGCCGCCAAAATGCTTGCGCAGCATGCGGAAGTTCTCGAATTGAGCCGGCACGGCGGCGATGTGCCGTTAGTGCGCCGTTTTCAGGCGCTGGCGCAGCACAACATTATCGAAGAGGAACGCGACGTGTACCCGGTGGTCCTGCGATGTTTTGAATTTTAGGATCCCGTGGCCGCGCCGACAGTGGGATAGAGCGTCATCAAGCCTTCGACGCCGGTCATGTGAAACAGCCGCAGCATACGAGGATTGGCGCCCGCCATGCGAAGTTCTCCGCCGGCTTTCTTGATGTGCGTGAGGCAGGCGACCAGGGTGCCGATTCCCGAACTGTCCGCGTATTCCAGCATGGACAGGTCGAAGACAAATCGCTTCTGGTTCTGCTTCAGCAAGTCGTTGGTAGTCCCTTCCAGGCGCTCCGTGTCTCTTCCGAGGACCAGTCTGCCCGAAACAGTGACTAGCGCGACGCCGGAATCCGTCTGCTTCGCTTCGATGGGCATGTTTGCAGGATACACCAGGCTCTCGTGCCGTGCTTTACAATCTGTGCTGATGAGCCTCTTACTCAGCGGTCAAACCGCAATCGTCACCGGCGGCGCCACAGGCATTGGGGAGGCGATTGCCCGCAGGCTGGCTGCCTCAGGAGCGAGCGTCGCGATCGTAGACATCGACCTGCCCGGCGCCGAGCAGGTTACCGCTGAAATCGGAAACGGTTCATTCGCTTTGCGGGCGGACGTGACTCGGTCGGCGGAGGTTCAGCAGGCGGTAGACGCCATCCTCGCCCGCACCGGCCGCGTGGACATTCTGGTGAACAATGCCGGTATCGCCGGCAAGGCCGCTCCGATTTGGGAACAGACCGACGAGGACTGGGACCGCAACATCGCCACCAACCTCTCGGCGGCATTCTATTTTTGCCGGGCCGTGATCCCTCAGATGCGTGCCCGCGGATACGGCCGCATCGTGAATATCTCGTCGATTGCCGGGAAGGAAGGCAATCCGCGCATGGTGGCTTACTCTTCGAGCAAGGCCGGCGTGATCGGTTTGACGAAGTCGCTGGGAAAGGAAGTGGCAACCGACGGAATCTGTATCAATGCCGTATCGCCGGCGGTGGTGCACACCCGCATTCTCGATCAGGTGACGCCTGAGCAGATCAAGTACATGACCGATAAGATTCCCATGCACCGCACCGGCACTCCGGAGGAGATCGCCGCCGTGGTCCACTTTCTCTGCAGTCCCGAGTGCTCGTTCGTGACCGCACAGTGTTACGACGCCAGCGGCGGACGCGCGACTTACTAAGCAGCCGGGCGGCCTGTCGGGAATCGGCCTCGTTGTAGGCTAGTGGTGTGGCTCGCGCAAGTAAGGAAGAATCGGCGGAAGTACTGACGATTGACGGCCGGGAGGTGAAGGTCACTCACCCGGACAAGCCGTACTTTACGAAACAGACGAAGCTCTCCAAACTGGATCTCGTCCGCTACTATTTGTCCATCGCTCCGGGCGCTCTGGGAGGTATTCGCGATCGCCCCATTGTGCTGAAGCGTTTTGTGGACGGCGCGGATGGCGAAGCGTTTTACCAGAAGCGCGCTCCGTCGCAACGGCCCGAATGGCTGCGTACGGTCGAACTGTCGTTTCCTTCCGGCCGCACCGCCGAGGAAATCGTAGTGGACGATGCCGCCGGGCTGGCCTGGATCGTAAACCTCGGCTGCATCGAGCTCCATCCACACCCGGTCCGCTCGCGGGATTTGGACCACCCCGACGAGTTGAGGATCGATCTGGATCCGGGGCCCGGAGTCGCTTGGGACGATGTCCGCAAAGTAGCGCTGGAAGCGAAAGCGCTGTTGGAGGAAGTCGGCTTGCGGGGATGGCCGAAGACCAGCGGTTCGCGTGGCATGCACGTGATCGTACGAATCGAGCCGCGCTGGACGTTCACCGATGTGCGCCGGGCGGCGCTGGCGCTTTCACGAGCGGTCGAACGGCGGATTCCGGCGCTGGCGACATCCAAGTGGTGGAAGGAAGAGCGCCATGGTGTGTTCCTCGATTACAACCAGAACGCCAAGGATCGCACCACCGCGTCCGCTTATTCCGTACGGCCGCTGCCGGATGCGCGAGTCTCGACTCCACTCGAGTGGAGCGAGATTCCGGACTGCGATCCTGCTGACTTCACGGTGCTGACCGTGCCCGAACGGTTTGCCCGGATCGGCGATCCTCACGCTGATATCGATCGCCACGCCGGCTCACTCGACGCACTTTTCGAACTCGCCGCCAAAGATGAGGCCGCCGGCCTGGGTGACGCACCGTGGCCTCCCCATTTCCGCAAAATGGAAGGCGAAGCGCCGCGCGTCTCTCCATCCCGGCGTGCATCCGTCAAGAAGGCGCCCCGCGAGAAGATGCCGCTCATCACCGTCGCCAACTCACCCAGCCGCGATGCGGCACTCGCCGGACTGGAACGGTGGAAGGCGAAGCACGCGGCCGCCGCGAAACTGCTGGCTGTGGACGACGTGCTGGTGGATTCGATGCGCGGCCGGTCATCGACCTGGACGCGCATTCGCGTCAATTTGCGGCACGTTCCCGAGGGCCAGCGTCCGCCGCAGGAAACGCCCGATCCGGACGACGACCCCACGCGCGAATGGCGCGCGCAGTTCGCCAAACGCAAACCGAAGAGTTAACGGCCGGCGCCGAAAATGGCCGCCAATTCGTGCGGCGGGACCACTTCCAGTTGCGCGTACGTGCAATCGCGCGGCGCTTTGTCGGGCCGCCAACGCCGAAAGCGCGACATGTGTCGAAAGCGCGCGCCTTGCATGTGCTCGTATTCGACCTCGACGACAAGTTCCGGCCGGAGCGCTTCCCACGAGAGGTCTTTGCCCTGGCTCCAGCGGCTTTGGCCGCCGGGCATCCGTTTCCCATCTCCGACCGCCTCCGCCCAGGCTGCCCACGGGTGGTTCACCAGCGCGTCGCGGCGATAGGGCGCGAGAAAACTCACCAGCTCCTTGCGCTTTTCGGTGGCGAAGCTCGCGCACACACCGACGTGCTGAAGTACGCCCTCGTCATCGTAGAGACCGAGCAGCAGCGAGCCGACCATCTCGTTCTCGGCATCCTTATGCCAGCGAAATCCCGCGACCACGCAATCGCACTCACGCTGGTGCTTGATTTTGATCATGACGCGCTTGTCGGACTCGTACACCCCGTCCGCCCGTTTGGCCATGACGCCATCCAGTCCCGCGCCCTCGAAGCGCTGAAACCAGTCGGCTGCCACGCCCCGCTGACGGGTGACCGGTGTCAGGTGCAGTGGAGGATGCGCGCTGCCGAGCATCGACTCCAACTCCTGGCGCCGCTTTTCAAAAGGCTCGTTTCGAAGATCGCGTTTGCCGGCGCAGAGTACATCGAAGAAGACTACGGAGGCCGGGATTTCGACCGACAGTTTCTTTACCCGTGAGGCAGCCGGATGCAAGCGCAGCTGCAACGCATCGAAGTCCAGCGCGCCGTGGTGCGCGATCACCAGTTCGCCGTCGAGGACACATTGGGAAGGCAGCTGAGACTTCAAAGCTTCCACCACTTCCGGGAAGTACCGGTCCAGCGGTTTCTCATCGCGGCTCTGAATGAGAACTTCATCACCGTCGCGAAAGATCAGCGTGCGGAATCCGTCCCACTTGGGCTCGAAGATCCACTGATCGCCGGAGGGAATCTCCTCGGCGCGTTTGGAAAGCATGGGCAAAATGGGCGGATTCACGGGTAGATTCATACCGGCGTATCATCCAGTTTCCCACGCTGGATTGCGATACTGTTAGAGCAATCGATGGCGGGTTCGAACGTCCAAATCGTGAGAAGGGAGACGCACAGCAGCATGGCGGGCTTCTATACGAGGGTCACGAAGTGACGACGCTGCACGTACTGCCCGACCGCCTTGCAGTATGCCGCCTCCCGGCAGACTCGGCGATTCCCGGATGGGCGATCGACAGCCCCTTCTTCTCAGTGACTCGCACGCCCGACGAATTATCGGTCGTGTGCCGCGAAGGCAGCGTGCCGATGGAGACGAAGTCGGAGGGTGGCTGGCGTGCGTTGCAGGTGGCAGGGCCGTTGGACTTCGCATTGACGGGAGTGCTCGCGTCCATTGCGGCGCCCTTGGCTTCCGCGGGAGTGAGCATTTTTGCGATAGCGACGTTCGATACCGATTACGTGCTGGTAAAGGAAGATCACCTGGCCAAGGCGACCGCAGCTTTGGCGGCAGCGGGTCACACCGTCATCGCCTGATCGATCAGGGCAATTTCACTCGCAGCCTCGCTATGTTTTCGCGAATCTTGTCTGCCGTTGGATAGTCGGGATGGTGCGCCAGAAAATCCTCCAACACATCCGCGGCCTCCGCGTTGTCGCCGCGGCGCAAATGGATTTCGGCGAGCACCAATTGCGGATGTGAGAAATGCGATGGATCGATCTTGCGCGCAATCTCCAGGTACTTGACAGCGAGATCGAAATTACCGGTGACGAAGTACGTCAGCCCCAACTGCGAGTTCGCGAGAGCATCGTTGGGCCTCGCCAGCACGGCGAATTCGTTGTACTTCAGCGCCTCGTCATACTTATTGGTATTGATGAGCACCCCGCCGAGATTTACCAGCGGCTCGTATGCTTCCGGCGCGGCCTGCAGTGCGGAGCGAAAGCACTGTTCGGCGCGGTCGTATTGTTGTGTCTGGTAGGCGATGGTGCCGAGGTTGTTCCAGGCATCGGCGAACTGCGGCGCGATTTCCACGGCGTGTTCCAAGCGTTTGACCGCGGACTCCACGTCTTGCCGTTCCAGATCCTTGAGCGCGTCCTGATATTCGCGCATCGCCTTGTCGGGAATCGTCAACTGTTTGGCGGTGACCGCGTGCTGCTTGCGCACGGTATCTTGAAACACGAAGTCGGAGTCCTTGAATTGCAGGTTCAGCGCTACCCGTCGCCTGGTGTCCGCCGTGCCTGCCCCGATTTCCGCGGTTTGCCGGGCCTCGCCGCGATTGGTGATATTGACCGCGATGGTATACGTTCCGGCGCGCAGATTGCGAAAGTGAAAACGGCCGCTTTCGTCAGCTTCCGTTCGTGCCTGGAATGGCGTAGTCGCTCCGAACATGAATACGACGGCGCGACCTGCCGGCGAAACTCGCCCGTCAACCTCGTAAAGCGGGTCCGCACCGAAGGCGCACGCCGCCAGCAGAGCGGTTACCAGCAAGCGATACATGGCCGATTCGATTGTACCCCTCTCATAGAAGGCTCTCCGCCGGTTCATGTAGAATGCGGTGGTGCTCTCCAACCGGGAATGGCGTGTCCTGGCACTGCTGGTGATCTCAGGTTTCATCAACTACATCGACCGTACCAATCTCTCGGTCGGAGCCACCAACATCCAGAACGAATTTCATCTGAACAGCTTTCAGTTGGGACTTCTGCTCGGTGCTTTTTTCTGGACTTACGCCCTGTCTCAGCTTCTGGGACTGGCCGGCTGGCTGGTGGACCGCTTTCACGTCTCGTGGATCCTTGCCGGTGGTTTTTTTCTTTGGTCCGCGGCGATGGGAGTGACAGGATTGGCGCAGTCGTTCGTCGCGCTGTTTGCGACGCGGCTGATGTTAGGACTCGGAGAGTCCGTGGCCTACCCGTCCTATTCGCGGATTATCGTCACAGATTTCCCCAAGGAAGACCGGGGTCTCACCAACGCCTGGATCGACGCCGGTACCAAAAGCGGTCCCGCTCTGGGATCTTTGATTGGCGCAATCGCCATGCTGCATTTCGGGTGGCGAGCCTGTTTCGTGGGACTGGGTTTTGGCAGTCTGCTTTGGCTCGTTCCCTGGTTGAACTGGATGCCTCGGGGGAAAGCGTTTTCGGCGCCTGTCGATCAGACTTTGGTGCCGGGTATCCTGCGAATCCTCAGCGAGCGTTCCGCCATTTTTAGCGCGCTCGGGCTGTTTTGCTCCAACTATTTCTGGTACTTCCTGATTACCTGGCTCCCGCACTATCTGGAAACCGAGCGCCATTTCGCTAAGGCCAAAATGGCCGTTTTTGCCGCACTGGCTTACCTCGCGGTCGCTGTTTCCAGCGTTATCTCGGGCTCGCTGTCGGATCGTTGGATCCGCCAGGGTGTTTCTCCGACGCGAGTGCGCAAAACGTTCGCCGGTCTGGGGCTCACGCTGTCGACCATCATTCTGCCGGTAGCTCTGGTTCGCGACGAGCGGATGGCGATGTTCCTGCTGATACTCGCCAGCCTCAGCTATGGCCTTTTCGCCTCGAACCTTTTCGCCATGACGCAAACGCTAGCCGGTCCACACGCCGCCGGAAAGTGGACCGCGATGCAAAACGGCTTCGGCAACTTCGCCGGCGTGGTCTGTCCCGCCGTTACCGGATGGCTTGTGCAGCGGACCGGGCTTTTCTCGTTGTCCTTTGGCGTGGCGGCGGCGGTGGCGCTCACGGGTGCGGCGATCTTCGTTTTTGGCGTCGGTCCCATCGAGGAAATTCAATGGAAACTCACTCGCGGAGCAACTGTTACGGCCTCCTGACTTTCGTGTGGTAACCTGCTCTCCAGTGCCTCGACTGCTGCTTCTGGTTGTTGCGGTTAGTTGTTTTGCTCAAGAACGCCCGCTGGCCTCATTACCCTATACTCCGAGCCTGGACCCGAAATTTATCAATCGCTCCGTGGACCCGTGCGTCGACTTTTACAAATTTGCCTGCGGAAACTGGAATAAGCTCAATCCGATTCCGCCCGACCAATCGCGGTGGGACGTTTACGCCAAGCTCACCGATGAGAATCAGCGTTACCTCTGGGGCATCCTCGACGAAGCGGCCAAACCGTCCCCGCAAAAATCCCCGCTCCAGCGGCAAATCGGCGATTATTTCGCTGCCTGCATGGACGAATCCCTCATCGAGCGGGCCGGCGGGCGGCCGCTGCAGCCGCGTCTCGACGATATTACGGCCCTCAAGAGTACCGCCGAAATCCCGGGTCTGCTGGCGCGCCTGCATCTCGAATCCGGCGAGGACAACGCTTTGTTCGATTTCAGTTCATCGCAGGATTTCTCCGATTCCACCCACTTCATCGCATTCGCCGGCTCGGGCGGGCTGGGCTTACCCGATCGCGATTACTACCTGAACTCGGATGCGAAGTCGCAAGAGATCCGCACGAAGTATCTGGATCACATCGCCGCCACCATGGAGTTGCTGGGCGAGTCCGTGCCCACTGCGCGGGCGTCCGCGAAGGTCGTACTCGCTATCGAGACCGATCTCGCAAAGGCGACCCTCACCCGTGTAGAAAAGCGGGATCCCTACAAGCTGTTTCACAAGTACACCCGCTCGGAACTGCAGAGCCTCACGCCGACGTTCGATTGGAATCTCTATTGGAGCGCGATTCATTTGCCCGAACCGGCCGCTCTCAACGTCACCGAGCCCTCTTTTTTCAAAGAAGTCGAGCATCAGCTCAAAATCCGCAAGCTGCCCGAATGGAAGACCTATCTCCGATGGCACGTAGTGCACGCCGCGTCCCCTTACCTCTCGTCGCCCTTCGTCCGCGCGAATTTCGATTTCTACAGCAAGACCCTGCGAGGCGTCTCGCAGATTCGGCCTCGCTGGAAACGCTGCGTCAGTTTCGTCGATCGCGATCTGGGCGAAGCGCTCGGCCAGGTGTTTGTGGAGAAGACGTTCACACCCGAGACGAAAGCGCGCGCTCTATCGATGACCAAAGAAATCGAGAAGGCGATGGAAACCGAGCTCTCGCAGCTTCCGTGGATGAGCGCCTCCACCAAACAGCAGGCACTGATCAAGTTGCACGGCATGATCAATAAGATCGGGTACCCCGAAAAGTGGCGCGACTACCGTTCGATCGATATTTCGCGAAATACCTTCCTGGCGAATGTCTTTCGGGCGCAAGCCTTCGAGGCCAGGAGGCAGCTCGCCAAAATCGGCAAGCCGGTCGACCATACCGAATGGCAGATGACGCCTCCCACAGTGGACGCTTATTACGACGCGCAGATGAACGATATGAACTTCCCGGCCGGCGTGCTGCAGCCGCCCTTGTTTGACCCCAAAATGGACGACGCGCCGAATTACGGCAATACCGGAGCGACCATCGGGCACGAATTGACCCACGGGTTTGACGATCAGGGCCGGCAGTTCGATGCCAACGGCAACCTGCGCGACTGGTGGACCAAACAGGACGCCGCGAAATTCGTCGAGCGCGCCGCCTGCGTGTCCACTCAATATTCGAAATACACCGCAGTCGACGACGTGAAAGTGAACGGCAAGCTCACCAATGGCGAGGACATCGCGGACCTGGGCGGTACCACGCTGGCTTACCTGGCGTGGAAAGCTGCCACGAAGGGGAAAACCCTGAAGTCGATCGACGGCTTCACGCCCGAACAGCGCTTCTTCATCGGAATGGCGCAATGGGCATGCGGTGACGAACGGCCGGAAAGCAAGCGCCTGAACGCGATTACCAATGAGCATTCCCCCAACGAATTTCGCATCAATGGCGTGGTTGTCAATATGCCGCAATTTCGCGAAGCGTTTTCGTGCAAAGCGAGCCAGCCGATGGTCAGCGAAAACGCCTGCCGCGTATGGTAAAGCGTGGGCCGAGCGTTCACACTGTGACCCCTTCGGAACAACCCAAGAGCGTTGCAATTCTGAGAAACTGAAGGGAGTCACCAATGCATCACTCCATTCATATGTTTCCAGCGCAGCAGCGCTGTGGGAACCGCGCGGCTGTTGTGGGGCTGGCCGGTTTCGTCTCCTTGTTTGTGCCGGCTCTTTGTCAGGCGCAGGCCCCGCCCACTTACACGATCTCGACGGTCGTCGGGCAGGGACCGCCGGTCGGGGGTGGCAAGACGGGTGACGGCGGCGCGGCAACCTCCGCGACACTGTTCGGGCCCACCAGCCTGGCGATCGATTCGAAGGGCAGCTGGTACATTTCGGATCAGTTCAACAACGTGATCCGCTCGGTCGTGAATGGAACGATCAATGAGTTCGCCGGCACCGGCGCAGCCGGGTTCACCGGAGACAACGGCCCCGCGCTGAATGCCGAGCTGAACATCCCGGACTCGGTGGCTTTCGATTCCAAGGGCAATCTGTACATTTCGGATGTGAACAACGGCGCGATTCGCGTGGTGTCGACGACCGGGGTGATCTCCACCGTCGCAGGCTCGCAAACTCTCGGTTCCGGAGATAGCGGCGACGGCGGCCTGGCCACCAATGCCCGTCTCAATAAGCCCGCCGGCATCGCGCTCGATTCCTCCAACAATCTCTACATCGCGGACAGCGCCAATTTCAAAATCCGCATGGTGACGGCGAGCAACGGCATCATCAACACCATCGCCGGCTCCGGATTCCCCGGCTTCTCGAACGGAAATGGCGTGCCGACTCAGGCGCATTTGAATGGCACGCGGCAGATGACCGTCGATCCGACGGGCGCTCTCTATTTTGCCGACAGCTTGAACAACGAGGTTCGCAAAATTGCCGGCGGCACGATTCAACTGGTGGCCGGTAGCGCTACCGGCCAGGCCGGTTTCTCGGGCGATGAAGGCCTGGCGACCAACGCACTGCTGAACTTTCCCACCGGCGTCGCTGTGGATACCGCCGGTAACGTGTACATCTGCGACAGCAACAATGGTCGCATCCGCATGGTGACGACCGACGGCAACATTCATACCATCGCCGGGACGGGAGTTCGTGGTTACAGCGGCGATGGCGGCCCGGCGCTCAGTGCGCAGTTTGCCCAGCCCACTTCCATTACGGTCGACGCGAACGGCAAGTTGTACATCTCCGATCTGGCGAACAACGTGATCCGGCTGCTGACGCCGAGTGGATCTTCGGGCGGTCCGGGATCCTTGCCGTCCATTGCGACCAGCGGCGGCGTGCTCAGTGCCAGCGATTTCGGCGCGCTCACCGCGGCTGCACCCGGTTCGTGGATCGAAATCTACGGCTCGAACCTGGCCTCGACCACTCGCATGTGGACCACCTCGGATTTCACGGGCATCAACGCCCCCACCTCTCTCAATCGCACCAGCGTGACGGTGGGCGGACAGGCCGCCTTCGTGGAATACATCAGTCCCAAGCAGGTGAATGCGCAGATTCCCGCCGGGGTGGGGTTGGGCAGCCAACCGGTGACCGTTACCACAGCCGCTGGGACCAGTTCGGCGTTCAACGTCAACATCAGCCTGCAGCAGCCGGGGCTCTATGCTCCGGCGGCGTTCCGCATCCTGGGCCAGCAGTACGTGGGGGCCCTGTTTACCGATCTCACGACGTACGTATTTCCAACCAATGCCTTTGCGGGCATCAATTCACGGCCCGCGAAGCCAGGGGACACGATCGTCATTTACGGAGTGGGCTTCGCACAGGTCCCCGGCAATCCAGCCGGTCAACTGCCGCAGGCCGCCAACGGACTCACGCTGCCGATCCAGCCGAAGTTCTTTTTCAATGGCACGCAGGCGCAGGTGAGCTACGCCGGTCTGGCTCCGGGATTTATCGGACTGTATCAGTTCAACGTGATCGTTCCCAATATCACTGTGCCGCCGGGCCAGGTTGCCGCCGTGGCGGTGACCTTCTCGACCAACCAGAACGGCGCCGACGTCCCGGGCACCCAAAAGCTATACACCGCAATCAGCAACTAACGAGCAACGCGGCGCATAGACCAAAAGCCGCATCGAAGCTACGCGCCGTCTCCCGATTTGCAGGCACGTTTGCATCGGGAGAGGACGTCGCGTAACGCTCGATCGCTACGGCGAGATCCAGCATGTCGCCGATACCCTCGGAGTTAGCGCGCCTCCCACGATCTCCAATTGCAGCAATACCTTAGACTCCAGGCAGCACATTGGCGCATGGCTCTCTGAGACGTGCCGCACAAAGCCGGAGCCACCAGGTAATTCGTAAGTCACGGAAAACCGGACGCTTTTCGCTATTGACGCCAATCGCAAATTGCAATATAGTGATTACATATTGCGATATGACGCTTGGTGAAAAGCTTCGATATCTCCGGGAGGTGGAAGGAACGCTTCGCGGGTTCAACCGCGAACTCTCCCAATTGGAGATGGCTCGCCTGATCCAGAAGGAACTTGGCAAGTCTATCAGCCAAAGCTACCTGTCGCAAATTGAGAGCGGGGCGCGGCCGCATCTCACGAACTCGACGCGCATGCTGCTGGCGCGGTTTTTTAAAGTTCACCCCGGTTACTTGGTGGACGACCCGGAGGGCTTTCAGAATGAGCTTATCTCCGATATCGGCGCTTTGGAAGACAAACTGGACCTGTGGCTGGTCAGCGGCGCCGAGCGTTTTAGCCGCGACGTCGATTTGCACCACGCGCTACTTGCCATCGCGAGGCACGCCGATTCCCGATCGTGTCTCGTGCTGTTGAGCAATATCTTGGATAACCCTGGGCTTGCCGAACGCTTGCTGGAAGTTCTCCGGCCGGCGGGTGGCAGCCGTAAACCGAAGAGGCGGTCATGAACTGGTCGGATTTTTATCTCGTCTGTTTCCTGGTCGGATTCGGCCTCAGCGCGCTGGCGCTGCTGGCGGGCTCGTTGCACTTGCACATCCCGCACCTCCACTTTCACACCGGGGTCCACGTGGCCCGCGGACGGGGCGACAGCCCATGGTTCAATATCGGAACCCTTTCCGCGTTCCTCGCCTGGTTCGGCGGAGCGGGATATTTGTTGGTCCATTATTATCACGTCTGGGTGGTCGTGGTGCTCTTTGTCGCGGCCCTCAGCGGCCTCGGCGCGGCGGCGATTGTCTTCTGGTTCCTCGCCAAGGTGTTGATGGCCGACGAAGCCCCGCTGGATCCGGCGGATTACGACATGGTCGGCGTCCTGGGACGCACCGCTATCGCGATCCGCACGGGTGGAACCGGCGAACTGGTCTTCACGCAAGGTGGCACTCGCCACGTTGCCGGCGCGCGCAGCGAAGACGGCGCGGCCATTCCCAAGGGAACTGAAGTAATCGTCACCCGATACGAAAAAGGGATTGCGTATGTCCGCCCCTTTGAAGACGTACTCGGAGCAGAGGATGAGGCCAACCCTCATCCACAGGAGAAGCGTTCAACCTTATGATCGACAACACAGCAGTGCTGATTGCGGTCGCGCTCGTGCTGGTGATCGTGATCGTCATGTCCATAATGGCCAAGATGTACCGTAAGGCCGGTCCGCACGAGGCCCTCGTGGTCTACGGGCTGGGCGGCACGAAGGTCATCAAAGGCCGAGGCACCGTTATTTATCCCATGGTCCAGACGGTCCGTGGGCTGTCGCTCGAGCTGATGTCGTTTGACGTCGCGCCGAAGCAGGACCTCTACACCCGTCAAGGTGTGGCTGTCACTGTCGAAGCCGTAGCGCAGATCAAGGTGAAGTCCGACCCGGAGTCGATTCTCACCGCCGCCGAGCAATTTCTGACCAAGCCGCCCGAGGAGCGCGAGGGCCTCATCCGTCTGGTGATGGAAGGCCATCTCCGCGGGATCATCGGCCAGCTTACGGTGGAAGAAATCGTGAAGCAGCCTGAGATGGTCGGCGACCGGATGCGGTCCACCTGCGCCGACGATATGAACAAGATGGGGCTCGAAGTGATTTCGTTCACCATTAAAGAAGTTCGCGACAAGAACGACTACATCAGCAACATGGGCCGTCCCGACGTGGCCCGTATCAAGCGCGACGCCGATGTAGCCGCCGCGGAAGCCGACCGCGATACCGCGATCAAGCGCGCGGTAGCGTCCCGCGAAGCCGCAGTCGCCAAAGCACAGGCCGATCAGGAGCGCGTCCTGGCGGAAACCCTGTCGCAGGCCAAGCAGGCCGAAGCGCAGCGCGACCTCGAAGTGAAGAAGGCCGAGTACCTCGAACTGGTGAAGAAGCAGCAGGCGCAAGCCGACAAGGCTTACGAGATCCAGGGCAACATCATGCAGCAGAAGGTGCGCGCCGAAGAAGTCACCGTGCACCAGATCGAAAAGGAACACGAAGTCCTGGTGCAGGACGCCGAAATTCAACGGCGCGACCGTGAGTTGCAAGCCACAGTCTACAAGGCCGCGGAATTCGAGCGGAAGCGCATCGAGACCCTGGCTGAAGCTGAGAAATCGCGCCTCATCATGGAGGCCGAAGGTCGCGCCGCCGCCATCCGGACGCAAGGTGAGGCGGAAGCCGAGATTATTTTCAAGAAAGGTGAGGCGGAAGCCAAGGCGATGAACGTCAAGGCGGAGGCTTACCAGGAGTTCAACCAGGCAGCAATCGTCGACAAGCTGATCAGCGGCATGCCGGAAATCGTTCGTGCCCTGTCGGCTCCTTTGGCGAACGTTGACAAGATCACTATCGTATCCACGGGCAACGGCGACTCCGCCGGAATGCACAAGATCACAGGTGATATTACCCAAATGGCGGCGCAGATCCCCGCGCTTTTCGAGACGCTCTCGGGCATGCCCTTGAACGATCTGCTTTCGAAAGTGCGCCTGATCGGCGACAAAACGCCCAAGCCGGGGGACACGGCGAACGGCACCCATCTGCAACCCTAGGTTGCCCAGCGCAGAACCGGGCCGCGATCGGAATGGCCGCGGCCCGAACGAACACCGCAAGCAATGAGCGAGCGGCCTTCGAAGGGAGAAAGCAATGGCACTTTTAGAACGAGTCTCAACCTTGATTCGCGCCAATCTCAACGACCTTGTCGATAAGGCCGAAGATCCGGAAAAGATGATCAAACAGGTGATTCTGGACATGGAGAACCAGTTGCTCCAGGTAAAAACCCAGGTCGCCATTTCGATCGCCGACCAGCACGTACTGGAACGCAAACAGAAAGAGAGCGAGGAAAACGGGCAGCAGTGGGTGCGCCGCGCGGAATTGGCCGTCGACAAGCAGGACGACAATCTGGCGCGCGCCGCTGTCGAACGCTCCATGAGTTATAAAGCGATGGCCGAAAGCTTCCGCCAGCAGGTAGAAGATCAGAAGACGCAGGTGGAGAATCTCAAGACCGCGCTGATCAAACTGCAGCAGAAGCTGGTGGAGGCGCAGACCAAGAGCGATATGTTGATTGCGCAGCATCGCCGGTCTCGCGCCCTCGGAAAGGCCACCGACGCCAGCCGCACGATCGGCGACCAATCGAATGCCGCCGTGTTTGACCGCATGAAAAACAAGGTGCAGCACACCGAGGCGGCAACCCAGGCCAAATCCGAATTGCTCGCCGATAATGTCGAGGACAAGTTCGCCGCCATGGAAAAGGCGGACGAGATTGACCGGCTATTGAACGAAATCAAGTCCAAGCGGAAAGCCGGCTAGACCGTTACCCGCTTTATGCAAAAACTGATTCATTTCGATTGCCCACAGGAGGTGTATCGGGCCGATGCCTGTGTTATCTCCTGCTTCGATTTCCGTTTCGACGCGGCGCTTCGAAAGTTCCTGAAGCGCCGCAACGTTGCGGTTTACGACCACATCAAGATCCCCGGCTCCGTGAAGGCGATTGCCGCTCCGGCATGCGATTCCGACCGCGACTTCGTGATCGGAATGATTCGCACGTCCATCCGGCTCCATCGTCCCGCACGGCTGCTGTTGTTCGCACACAACGACTGCGGCGCCTACCCCGGCGTCGAAGCAGGGATTGTCGCGACTGACGTCGCGAGGGCAGCGGAGTATCTCCGCACCGCGGTTCCGGAACTTCCGAGCGAGTGCTTTTTCTGCGACTTCGACGGGATTTACGGAATTGCGGTCACGGCGGCGGCAGGAGGTGTCCTATGAAAGAAGAACGTTCTTCCAAGCCTCAAATCAACGTTTCGAGCATTCCGGTGGGAGGTGGTATCGCCGGGAGTCTCTTCGCAGCCATCAGCATGGCTATTTTTATGATCGGCATCCCTGCCATTCGCGAAGTATTCCCGGTGGTGTTGCTGGTAGGCGGCGGGATCGCATTGGTGCTGCATTCCATGGACAAGAAGGCGAAGATTCCCGGTCAGCCCTGGATCAATCAGAATCCCGGGCCGAAGTGAACCGGGTCGAACCCCCCTGCCTGAATAATTTGGACCGCGGCGGCGAATCGATCCCGCAGGTCCGCGTCGCATGAATCCCAGTAGAAGGCGGCCCATTGCCACTGGTCTCGCTCTCCGAGCGGATCGTTGAGAACTCTTTCGAGGATTTCGCCAAATCTGGCACGGGCCGGGTGGCGAACTCCGATTCCGTTCAGAGCGGCAAGAGCTTTCAGCGCGATCGGCCAGAAACTCCCGTCTTCGGGGCGAGCGGGATCGTCCAGCCGGGCCTCCAGAGCACGGATCGCAGATTGCGGCGGTTGATGGCGCCGATGAGATTGGTATTGTCCGATCGCAAATGTGCACCAGAAGCGAACGCCGGGCAAGCCATCGTTGCTGTTGGCGACGAGTGCGCGGAGAGCTTTTCGCGACCAGGTCATGCTGAGACACTCGGCCGCTTGTCCGCGCACTCGCAAGCTCTCCTGCTGATCATTCAGCCGGGAGATCGCGGGTTTTACGATCCGGCGGTCCCTGGAGTGAGATTGGAGCGCATACAGAGCGCCCCATCGGCGAGCTTCTGATTCGTCCTGGAGCGCCGCTACGAGCGCGGTACGTCAGATGAAGCCTTCCTTAAACCAACGCCCTTGGCAGCCTCACACGACTCGAGCCATCCGGGGGCGTTCCGGGGACGTTCAACAGCTGATCGAGGACATCCTCCACTTACTCGTACGCCAGCGCTTCCACTACGTCGTGGCGCGCGGCCCGCAAGCCTGGATATAAGGCTCCGCAGAGTGCGCCGGCTACCGAGATCGCGGTCGCGATCGGCCACCAGTCGGGCACGATGACGGTAACCATCATCGGCGCGAAGACTCGCAGCAGCAGACGGGCGCCGTACGTCATCAGGATTCCGAAGACCGAGCCGGCGAGTGCCAGGGCGATCGTTTCCCGCAAAAGGATGTCCATGACCAGCACCGGCGATCCACCCAGGGCTTTCAGAATGCCGATTTCGCGCGTCCGTTCCAGGACCGCCGTGTACATCGAGAGGAACACCACCAGGAAGCCCACCAGAACGCCGATGGCAATGATGACGCGGGTGAAGGTCTTCAGCATCGGCACGTTACTCTCGGTCAGCAGCGAGATGAACTCCTTCATGGAATAAATCTGGTAACCGGGCAGTTGCGACTGGAGCGCGGCTTTCACGGTGTTGAGGTCCGCACCTTTCGCCAGTTTCGCGTAAATCACCGAGTAGCGGCCGCTCCCGGCGGTCAGGTCCTGTAAGCGGGCAAGATCGATGAAAGCTCGCGAGAGCATCCCGGATTCCACCACTCCCGAGATCTTCCAATTGCGATTCATCAGCTCGATCGAATCTCCCGCATGCTTGCGATTTTCGTCGGCGAAGATGCGATCGAGAACCACGTCGTCGGGCCCGGTGAAAGGACCGCCTTCGAGATAGTGGAAGCCGCCGCTCATCGCGTCGAATTCCGCAAGATTGATTCCGGTCACGGAGTTCAAGCCGCCGATCGGGTACACGTACGTGCCGGTCGCGAGCGCAACTCCGGCCTGCTGCCGGACTCGTTTGAGGACTCCTTCGGGAATCGCCGCCGTGGCGGTGCTGAAGACCGAACTTCCCGGCGGACGGACCAAAATGTCCGCTCCGATACCTCTTGCGCGGGTTTGGGCGTCCTCCACCATGCCCCGGCTCAATCCCACCAGTGTCAGGATCATGGTGACTTGTACGCCGATAGCCAAAGCGCTTACCAGCGTTCGTACGGGACGGCTCTTCAGGTTCTCAATCGCCAGTCGGTTGATCAAAAAGGTATGATACCGTAACAAGCAGTGACGCACTGTTTCGTATCGTCCGCAGCGCTGCGCCTGGGCCTCCTCGCAAGCATCACTACCGCGATTCTTCCCGCTCAAAACACCGCTGAATTTCTTGCGCGGATGGACAGCTTTGCCCGCACTTTCAACGGTGCGAAAGCAAACATTCACGCCGTCACGCACAACGTCGGTCTCGGCGAGGAAGACGACATCAAGGAAGACGGCCTGTTTACGATGAAGCGTTCGGGCAGCAAGGCGCAATTCCGCATCGACTTCACCGGACCGAACGCCTATTCCATCGTGCTCGGCGAGCAGACGGCGGAAATCTACCATCCGAAAATCAACGAAATTCAGGTTTACGACATTCGCGCTTACAAGGATCTCGCGCAGAAATTCGCCTTACTCGGATTCGGTATGCCCGGCCGCGAACTCGCCGCTAATTACGAGCTTCGCAATCTCAAGCACGACACTATCGCCTCTCAGTCCGTCACGTTCGTGCAACTGGTGCCCAAATCGCCCGAAGTGTTGAAGCAATTGAAAAGCGTGGATATCTGGATCTCGGACACGAATCAGTGCCCGGTGCGGCAGGCATTCCACTTCCCTGACGGCGGCACTCGCACGGTCGACTTCTCGAATGTGCAGGTGAATCCCAAGATCCCGGGCGACGCATTCGAGTTGCCGAAGGGCGCGAAGCGCGTGAAGGTCAATTAGTTCAAACGCAGTGTGCCGACAATCTCGGCGACGTCCTTTACTTTCTCCCGCGCCAGAAATTCCTCGAGCTCTTTGGCGATTTTCAATGGCGCCTCGGGATTCCAGAACGTCGCGGTACCCACTTCCACTGCTCTCGCCCCGGCAATCAAGAATTCCGCGGCATCTTCTCCGCTGGCGATGCCGCCCAGACCCACCACCGGAATCTTGACGGCGCGGGCCGCCTGATAGACCAGCCGCAGCGCAATCGGTTTGATCGCCGGACCGGAAAGTCCTCCGAAACCCGCGCCGATGCGCGCCTTGCGGGTGCGCGCATCAATCGACAGCGCCACGAAGGTATTCACCAGCGAGACCGCATTCGCGCCGCTCTCCTCCGCAACTCGCGCCAGCGGCTCAATAGCGCTCACATTGGGTGATAGCTTGACCAGCAAGGGTCGCCGGGCCACGCGCCGCACTGCGGAGACCACCTCGCTCAGCAACGTCGGGTCGCTCGAGAAGAAAATGCCGCCGTGTTTGGTATTCGGACAGGAGACGTTCAGTTCGTAGCCGGCCAGTCCTTCATGATCTTCGAGGACGCGTGCTACCTCGACGTAGTCCTCCGTCTGATAGCCAAACACGTTGGCGAATACGGCGGTCGAAAGGAGGGCGAGCGCGGGCAACTTGTCGGCTACGAACGCGCGTACGCCGATGTTTTGGAGTCCGATGGAATTGATCATCCCTGCTTCGGTCTCCACCACGCGAGGCGAAGGGTTGCCTTCGATGGGCTCGCGCGAGAGTCCCTTGACTACGAATCCGCCGAGCGCGTTGAGGTCCACCAGCTTCTCGAATTCCAGGCCGTAGCCGAAGGTCCCGGATGCCGCCAGCACCGGATTTCGAAGTTGGATTCCGCAGAGATTGGTTTCGAGCGACGGAGCAGAATCTCCGCGAGCGCTCATGACGCGAAGGCCTCGGTGAGCACGCGCCCTACTGACGAGGATGGTTGCCCGAGCCCCATCAGGTACGCCAACGTGGGCGCCACGTCCACTGCGTCGACCGCTGCTTCCATCCGTGCCGGTTTGATACCCGGCCCGTAGAAAATCAGGGGTGTTTGCACGTCGTAGTTGTAGAGGGACCCATACGATATTCCGCTGTCGGATCTGAATCCCTCGATGTATTCCGGCCGGTAACTCAGCATTAAATCGCCCGAGCGTTTGGCGTGGAAGCTGTTTTCAAAGCGGCGCCGCCACACGTCATTCAACGAGCACTCACCGTTGATGGTGTAATATCCTGCGACCGCCGGTTGCGACAGGGCGGCACGCGCGACCCGATGAAGGGCTTCCGCTCGGTCTCCACCCTCGCGGTCGAGGTACAGGAACGGGTAGACGTACTTCTCCACGTGACGATCGGCGTCGTCCAGCGAGTTTTGCAACGCCTGCGCCAATTCCTCGCTATTGACCGCCAATCGCGCTCGCGTATCTTTGGACGGCGCGAGAGGCGCTCCATGAGCGGCGCATACCACCAGGTTGAATTGATTCTCCCCGACTACTTTGGTCAGGTGGCTCAGCAGAGCGTCGATCCGAAGGTCGAGATTCAGGATCAGCTGATTCATGAGCCGGTCTCTGCCACCGGTTTCATACCCGAGCTGATTCGTCGAGCCGTCGATCACGCACAGAAAGTCGGATGTTGCTTCCTTCCCGAGATTATTTTCCGTCACCAGTTGGGCAGCTAACTCGTAGGTGGCCCGCTGCGCGAAGGGAGATCCTTTGTACAGCGCCCGAAACTGCTGCGGATGATTGAGATCGTATTTGAGAGTGCGCAGCGGAGGCGCTTCCTTTGCGGCATTGATCGCCATCCAATCGGCGTCACGCGCTCCCTCTGCTCCCTTGCCTGCATTGAACTCCCGGAGCCAATCGGGCGGAGATCCCGCGACGGTGTAGTCGCAGCGATCGTCGAAATACCAGAGCTGGGCCGCATTGGTGCCGGCGAATAAAGCGGCCTCGTCGCGGGTAGGCCCGATGACCATGATGCGGAATCTCTCTTCACCGGCCGCCTGCGCTGCCAGAGTGGTTGCTAACAGCAATTCCTCGGAGGCCGCGATCGGCTGGTGTGTCGCGCGATCGTACCAGTTATCCGCGATGATGCCGTGCTGAGCCGGCCATGCTCCGGTGGCCAGGTTGGCGAGGCCCGTGGAGGAGAAGGTGCTCGAAAGATGGCGGCAGTTGTTGAACCAGGCACCCTTTTCGGCAAGCCTCCGGAAGCCGCCCGCACTGAACTGGGACTCCGCCGCTTCCAGGGCGTCGGGCCGCAACTGCTCCACGATGACCAGCACTGTTAACTTTGGTCGACCGGGAATTCCCCAAGCTTTTCCGGCCATCGCCCCGAGCAGGCAGGCGCCGAACTGTCGGCGGCAAATATCCATAAAAAAAGAGTTTATCAGAGGCGTAAGTGATGTTATAGTATGCGTTAAATTACGTTCATCTGCCGCGGGTTCCGTATCCCGATGCAGAGAGGCGACTGATGAAAGAACAAAGTGTTCTCTTTCCAGCACAGTGGGATCCGAAGCTTGGAATTCACGTGACTTGAAGTCGCGGC